>Ga0207747_1000186_pt1 | contig 78005 bp, 57 predicted proteins | sample HigsolmetaGSP11D_FD_184839 | JGI IMG/M metagenome (GOLD analysis project Ga0207747, IMG submission 184839) | High solid enriched microbial communities from the Joint BioEnergy Institute, USA - SP1-1-D (SPAdes) | ecosystem: Engineered > Bioreactor > SSF (Solid state fermentation) > Aerobic >...
CGAAAACGCATAGCTTACTGATACGAATTGGATTGTTGGAACGACACACTTTCTCAAGGTTAGGCTCATTCTACCCTAAATTATACCAATACAGGAATGTGGTCTACTGTAAGATCACGGATTCAGGATGATCGTATATTTCCAATATTTCAACACGCTGGCCACGTACACTTCGCTGTTTAACCTGAATCAGGTCGGGGACGTCGGGGACAGTATCGCGTCCTTGATCAAGCCAGTCTACTATTTGCTGTTCATAGATCTGCCGGTCATCCTCGCAACGCTGGCGATCATGCGTCTGCTGCGCAGACAGCTGGCCATCAGCCAGACAGCCTGGCCGACACGCAGCCGCTATGGCGCCGCGCTGATCCTCGCTTCTCTCATCCTCGCTGTCGTCCATGTGCTGCAAGCCATTGGCGGCGGAACCATCAATGAGATCGTCAAGGCGAGAGATATGGGCCTCCTGACTTATCAGGCTTACGCCGTCTACTCCGACGTCAAGAAGCAATGGATCGCCGGGGATCAGGAGATTACGCCGCGCTCCGTGCGGCAAGCGAAGGGCATCCGCCTCGCCGCCAGACCGGACATGCTGGGCGCAGCATCAGGCAAGGATGTATATGTGATCCAGATGGAGTCTTTCAACGACTTTCTCATCGGGCTCGAGGTGGAAGGGCAGGAAGTGACGCCGGTGTTGAATGATCTGCTCGGCAGCAGCATCTATTTCGACCGATTCTATCAACAGATCGGCAAGGGCAACACATCCGATGCGGAGTTCGTGACGAATACCTCGCTGTATCCTTCCGGCACGATGGCGATGTCCCTGCAAACAGCCGGGCTTACGGTTCCGTCGCTGCCCAGATACTTGAAGCCGCACGGCTATGAATCTGTCACTCTTCATACCAACGAAGCGAAGTTCTGGGATCGCGATCAGATGTATCCCGCGTTGGGGTTCGACCGCTACTATGACAAGCAATATTTCGGCGAGGAGGATGTCGTGCATTTCGGCGCTTCAGATGAGGTGCTGTTTCGGAAATCAATCGACGTGTTCCGGGAAATCCGTGAGCGTGGCAACCGCATCTATGCCAATCTGATCACGATGAGCAATCACAACCCGTTCAATCTGCCCGAAGAGAAACGGATGCTGCAGCTGCCTGCGCATCTGAAGGATACCTTCATCGGCAACTACCTGGAATCGGCGCATTATGCAGACTATGCGCTCGGCATCTGGATCGAGGAGATGCAGGCGGCAGGGCTGTGGGAGGATGCGCTGACCGTCATCTACGGAGACCACTTCGGCATCTCAGACAACGCGTCGCCGGAGGACTTGCAGGCTGTTGCCGAGCTGATCGGTGTACCGTACTACTCCAAGGCGCAGATGTTCAATGTTCCGCTGATCATCCGCATCCCGGGACTGGAAGAAGGGCAAGTACGGCATAATATGGGCGGACAGATCGATATCCTGCCGACAATCATGAATTTGCTCGGGATCAGCTACGCGGATAAAGTGGTATTCGGTCAGGACCTGCTGAACCATGACCGAAATCTGATCGCGCAACGCACCTATCTGCCAAGCGGCAGCTTCATCAACGAAGAGGTCATCTTCGTGCCCGGCGCAGGGGTGGAGGATGGGATGATGTTCCCGCTCGAGGATGCGGAGGTTGATCTGCCATCGCCAACGGAGTACGCGCAAGACTACTACAAAGCGCTGAAGCTGTTGCAGATGTCCGACGCGTATCTCGCATCCCTGGCCAAGCCGAGCCAGGATGCGGTGCCGGTCGATGCACCGGCCGACGGCTCGGACGGCGCCCGGAGCGGCTGAAGCTGCGGGGCGGTGATCGTCCCTGACTGGCCCATATCCCGGACTTCACCGCCTCGTTGCACCGCCTCGTCGGACAGATAAGAGCGGTTGCAGCACAACACAAAAAGAACGGAACTGCCCTCCTCTTGTGAGGAACAGTTCCGTTCTTTGTCTGTCAGCTATTACAGCTTAACGACGTTTTCCGCTTGCGGGCCGCGGTTGCCTTGTGCGATGTTGAATTCAACGCGCTGACCTTCGTCCAGAGTCTTGAAGCCTTCGCCCACGATCGCGCTGAAATGCACGAATACGTCATTGCCGCCTTTTACCTCGATGAATCCGAAGCCTTTCTCCGGGTTGAACCATTTTACTGTACCTTGTTGCATCGTGTTTTCCTCCTTGGAAATTATCATTTATATGACCTTTTATTTCGCAAATGATGCTTTGACGGACGCACTCAAACAGTCGAAAATAAAAAATTCACATAATGGAAAAGGTGTCATCGCTTCTTACCTAATGTTCACCTTTTGCATTATGTGAATCATAACAGGCCATTCTTATACGATATAAGGATCATAACACGCGGGTTCAGACATGTAAAGCTTTATTTTCAAAAATGATCTCGCAGCAGGCTGCCCATCATGCTTCTCCGACCAAGGCGTCTCTGACCGGCTAGCTCTCCTGCTCGATCCGCTTCATAAACTCTTCCATCGCGCTGTATCCTTGCTGGCGCAGATACCAGTTGTTCGCAGCCGCCTCGATCAAACCGGCGACGTCGCGGCCCGGCTGCAGTTGGATCTCGATATGCGGCACCTCGACGTCCATGTAAGACACCGTATTCTGAGCCAGCTCCAGCTCGTTGTTCAACTGATTCTCCTTCCACTGCGTCAGTTCGATGTCAAGCGAGATTCGCGTCTCGTCCTGGAATGCCTTGCGGCCGTAGAGACGAATCACGTTGATCAAGCCGACGCTGCGCAAGGCGAGGAACTCCCTGTTCGTATGGTTGTGCGTGCCGAGCAGCGTTTGCGGACTCAGCTTCTTCAGCACGACGATGTCATCCGCAACGAGCCGGTGGCCGCGGCGGATCAGCGTATGGGCCGTTTCACTCTTGCCGACGCCGGATTTGCCCCTGAGCAGGATGCCGATCCCCGAGACGTTGACGCATACGCCATGCACCGCGATCTCCGGGGCAAGTGCCTTCACCAGATATGCATCCAGCTTGGCGATGAACTCCGTCGTCGTTTCTTGCGTCCTGAGCAGCGGGATCTGCTCCTGTTCACAATAGATCTTCAGATATTTCAAGCCTTCTTGTCCCCTGGTCACGATGAAGCAAGGCGGATGATATTTGACGATATTGCCGATATGCAGATTGCGCTCTTCTTCGGTCTGTTGGTGCAGATAGGTGATCTCCTTGCGTCCAAGCACCTGAACCCGCTCCATGGGGAAATAATCGAAGAACCCCACGAATTCCAGTCCTGGTCGGTGTGCCCTTGATTTCGTAATCTGGCGGTCGAGCTGCCCATGCCCTGCGAGCACCTCCAGGCGGAATTGATCCACCAACTGTTTCACTGTGATCGACTTCACCGCGCTATCCCCTCTGCCAATTTCTTTTATTCGTATTGTACACACCTCGCGTCATGTGTTCAACGTGGAAAGAGAGAATCGTCTGTTACAAATCCGTTACAACACCTGTACTATCCTGGTATCTCATGTAAGATGCGGGTGATTCACCGGCACCTCCGGCCGCTACTCGCCCAACACGCGCTTCGCCTGTTCGTTCAACGCTTCGACATCGACGAAGCCGACCGGATCATCGCTGAGCCCATACTTCACCTTCAGCGCGAGGACCCTGCGGACGCTCTCCTCGAGCCTCTCATCTGTCAATACGCCGGACAGATACGCCTCCTCCAGCGCACCATCCGCAGCGTCAGGGACCCCTCCGTCTCCTTGATTCGCCGCAGGAGGTGAGTCAGGCTGGGGCACAGACTCGTCCCCCTCACCCGTACATGCCGCCAGAGTCAGACACATCATCGCACAGATCGTCCAGATCAGCAGCAATTTCGCACTCGTCCTCATCCACATATGCCGCTCACACCGCTTTTTTGATAGCTGTGTTCATGTTGATTGTCGAACGTGACAACCCCCGTCCCTCTGTCACGAACCTGTCTATTAGACGTCCCGTTCGGCCATCTCGCTGCTTCCAATATGCAGCAATTGGGCTTGTCCAACAACCGCCAGCAAGTCAAAATGGTATAACTTCGGTATAATCCGGTTTAACCCCATCTCCTGTCTTCAGCATGCCACCTTGATTCACCCGCCAACTGACTGTATATAAACAGATTTTGCACATTCCCCCTATGATGCATGCGAACGATTCATACCGCATTTGTCCCCATTCATATAGATTAATGCACCTATCTGGCTGCAGAACGGCTGTGAACCAGCGCGAAGGCGGAGGAGGTGAAGCAGGATGAATGCGTGCAGCCCATGGAATTATGCGGATGTGACCAGCCAGGTATTTCAGGCATTGCAGGCGAAAGGCCGCAAGCAAGGGTTCGCGATTCCGAAGTCTCCATCAGGAGGATTCACCGTACAGACCACCGGGATGAAAATTCATTTCAGATATACATGGAACAAAAGCAACTCCTCGCTGCAGCTTGAATGTGTCGCCAAACCGCAGTTGTTGAGCTGCTCCATGATCAAATCGATCGCCGACCGAATCGTCACACAATGCGGAGGCCGGCCCATATAATGAATCAGTTCAAGGTTCTATCCAGGACCATCGAGGCTATCCAGCCCGTCGCTCATGGCTGGCGGGAAGAGCCTCCATACAGTTCGAGCAGATCCAGCATCTCCATCCTTAGGCCCTCCCGGAGCGGCGTGCGCGGCCGGTACCCGAGCAGCCGCTCCGCCTTGCTGATGTCCGCCCAGGTATGACAGGGCTCGCCATGCGGCCTCGGCAGCCGTTCCAGCTTCGCCTTGCGCCCGAACAACTCCTCCAGCACGGCGATCGTCTCAAGCACGGAGGCGCGCTCCGCACCGCCGATATTGATCGTCTCGCCGATCAGCCCATCCGTCACGGCAGCAGCTGCGATCGCCTCCACGCCGTCCCCGATATAGGTGAAATCGCGCGTCTGCAGCCCATCGCCGTAGATCGTGATCGGCCGATCCTCGATCATGCTGCGGATGAAACGGTGGAACGCCATATCCGGTCTCTGGCGCGGACCGTACACGGTGAAGAAGCGCAGGATGATGATCGGCAGCTTACGGTTATGCTCGTAGACGCGGCACAGGTATTCGCCGGTCAGCTTACTCACGCCGTATGGCGACAACGGCTCAGGTGTGGCGCTCTCGCTGACGGCCCCCGTCTTCTCCCCATAGATCGATGACGTAGAAGCATAGATGAAGCGCTTGATCGGCAGCGAAGCGCAAACCTCAAGCAAATGCTGGGTTGCTTGGATGTTGTTCACAATATACTTCTTGAAGTCAGCGCCCCAGCTCGAACGGACTCCGGGCATTCCTGCCAGATGATAGATCGTCTCCGCGCCATCCAGCACCTCATGCAGCGGCAGCTTCAGAAGATCGCCTGCTACGAGACGAAACCTCGGATGATTCAGCAGCGAGCGCAGATTGCGTCGGGTCATATCTGGCGACAGCATCGCGTCGATCCCCGTCACCTCGTGATTCGTGTCCGCAAGCAGCCGTTCGCACAGATGAGAGCCGATAAATCCGGCTGCTCCGGTAACAACGATTCTCATACGTGTTTGCTCATCCTTTCATCCATCGGCTGGTCTTCATGAATCGGCATCCCTCCGGATGATGGACTCCAGAGTCGTCCCCCTGCACGTTTGTCCCAATTCCGCGATAGATGAAGCCCAGCGATTGCATGCGCTTGCCATTCAGCATATTCTTGCCGTCGAGGACGATCGGCTCTTTCATCACTGTCCGCAGTTTCCCCCAATCCGACTTGGCATACTCAGGCCAGTCCGTGGCGATGATCGCAGCATCTGCCCCGCGCAGCGCATCCTCGATGGTGTCAAACTGCGCCAGCCTTGCCGACCACTGGCTCTCCGGCAGACGCGCCATCGGATCGTGCACCCGAATATAGGCTTCCCTGTTTAACATCTCCGTGATGATCGCCAGCGCCGGCGACTCCCGCTGATCATCCGTATCTTTCTTGAAGGCAAGCCCGAGAACGGCAATTGCCTTGTTCGCGTACGTGCCGAGCACGGGTTCCCACAAGTCGACGGCATACTTCACCTGCGTGCGATTCACGCGATGCACCTGCTCCAGAATCGACAATTGCATGCCATGCTGCTCCGCCTGATGCAGCAAGGCTTGCACGTCCTTGGGAAAACACGAGCCGCCGTAGCCGATGCCCGCTTGCAGGAAACGATGCCCGATCCGTTCGTCGAACCCCATCCCTGTGGCAATATCATGCACATTGACGCCTAATCGGTCGCATAACCTCGCCAGCTCATTCATATAGGAGATTTTCGCTGCGAGGAAAGCGTTGGACGCGTACTTGATCATCTCCGCAGTCCGTGGGCTGCAAGCTACGAGCGGACATGCGATGCCCCGGTACAATCGCCGCACCTTCTGAATGGCTTCGTAATGATGGCCGCCGATGACGATTCGGTCCGGATGCATGGCATCGTGCCAGGCGCTTCCCTCTCTCAGGAACTCCGGATTGGACACCACGTCGAAAGGAATGTTTCCTCGTCGCGCCTCAGCGATCCATGCAGCGACTTTCTCATTGGTGCCAACCGGCACCGTGCTTTTGATGATGATCAGCTTGTACTGCCGCATGTGCTTGCCGATCATCTCAGAAGCCTGCCTGATATATTGCAGGTCAGCACTGCCATCCGCACGCGCCGGTGTGCCGACGCAGATGAGGATCGTCTCACACTTCGACACCGCTGCCGCTATATCATCGGTAAACCTGATTGTGCCGCTTGCTCCGTGCTGGATCAGCTTATCTGCCAGCACAGGTTCGTGGAAAGGAAGCATGCCTGCCGATAGCGCCCCCAGCCGATCCCGATTCGGATCATAGCCGACGACGTTCCATCCCAATTCTGCAAATACGAGTCCTGTTGTCACACCGACATATCCCAACCCCATGATCAGGATGCTCATCTACACCCTCTCCTCCTTGATAGCTAATCTACACTATGACGGATTCCACAGGGTCGGAAGGGTAAGTACCCTAGTTCATGTAAAATGTGTTCAAGCAACATCAATAGAATGTAAAAATGCGGCACAGGCGAAAAAACATCCATGCTCCACATTCGTCTATACCGCAGGCGCAATGCCCGAATACTATGCAATTGTCCAGAAATTCATATCAAAATCGCGAAAGGATGAGACAGGTTGGCAAGAATCGATGTAGTGAGGGAAGCGATTCGTCAGCGAGATGATGTGGTGGAACTGCAAGTCCAATATACAGACGGCCAGGTAACCACCTTCCAGGTCGATGAACAGAGCGGCACATCTCCGGCTGATCAGTTGGAATCGTTCATCAGCAGCGTGGAATGGGACCGGGTGAAGGAAGTCGAATTGGAATACGTCAACGAAGAGGAGCATGAGATCGACTTCGAGGAACTGGAAGACCTGGACGATGATGATGACGACAGCGACGAGGACGACGATGATGATGACGAGGACCGGGACGAAGGAGATTCCGACGACGAACAAGAAGGCGATGAGCAGACCGACGGACAAGGGGACGATGATGACGATGATGACGACGATGACGATGATGACCCGGAGGACGACGCATGACAGTTATGAGCCTTCTTCCCTGCACAACTTAACCATTATGTATAAAACCCACCTATCTATTCAGGTGGGTTTTGTCGTTGATCCTCACAATCATTGTTCCCATATGCCCAGGATCTCTTGCGCTACTCGCGGCCATGTAAAATGCTGTTCGACCATCCTGCGGCCGTTCAAGCCCATGCGCCGCGCCCTTTCCATATCGGACAGCAGGTCATTGAGCACGTTCGCATACTCGAGCGGATTCTCCGGATCCTGGATGAGCAAGCCATTGTCGTCGGTGACGACCTCCGGATTGCCGCCGCGCGCCGTCGTCAGGAACGGAAGCCCCGAGGCCATCGCCTCGTAGTGGACCCTGGCCAGCGGCTCATTCCAGATCGAGGTGCATACGAAGACATCGGCTGCATTGAACCACTGGTAAACTTCCTCGGCCGGTATATATCCCGTGGTGAGGATCGGCGTTGGCGATCTGGCCGAAAGCGCGCGCAGGTAGGCGATATAATCGCTCACGCTGTTGTCGCTGTATCCGGCGCCGCCGACGATGACAAGCGTCGCATCGGGATGGCGCAGATGCCACATTGCCCTCACGAGCACGTGAGGCCCTTTGTTGCGCGACAGTCGGCCGACGAACAGGATCACTTTGCGGGAGGTGAGCCCATGCTGCGCGCGCACCGCTTCCCGCACCTGTCTGGCTGCTTCCGACTCAAGCCAGGGCGCATATCTCACCAGATCGACTCCGGAGTAGATCCTGCGCAACTTCGGCAGTGCCTGCGGATACAAGGCGGCGATCCGTTGCCCGATATAGTTGCTGATCGTGATGATGCGCTCCGTTTGTTCGATGGCGGCAGACGCTTCTGTCCGGTCGATCTTGTTCGGCTCGAACATATCGTTGTGCATGCTGAGTATGATTCGCGAACGAGGCGCAGCCTGGCGGACGGGCAATACAAGACGCGGTCGGTTGAAAATATGAATGATGTCGTAATGCTCTCCTGAGCCAAGCAGATACTGCACAACGTTCTGCGCATAGATATCAAAGATGCCTTCAGACGGAACTCTCACATACCGGATCGCTCCATCCTGCTCAAGCGGCGGCAGAGCCGGATCTGTTCTCCCCAGGATCGTAAGGCGATGATGCTGCGCCAGCATGCTGGAAACACCGTCGATATAAGTCTGGATCGCCCCGCCCCGAATATTGGGAACGGGCAGCTTCTCCGTACAGATCATCAATATATTCATGCCGTACCTCCTCTCCTCCCGGTTCATGAACCTGTTCTACGGCTTGCCGATCTGCGCGATTGAATTCTCGCGGCAGAACTGCGTCTGCCCGTGCGACGCGAAGCAGAACGGGTTGATCTGCGCAGGACCGACCTGCTGTTCCTGGATCGGCTCTGTGCCGTGCGCAAGAGTACATTGCCATTGCCGCCGGTGCGACGCGTGTTGCTGTTCATTCTCATACGCGACGCAGTTGGTCCTGGATTGTTGCTGGCTCCGGCCGATCTTACGCGATTCGTTCGGCCATTCCCATTCACGCGGCGGCTGCGGTTTCCTGGATTAGCTGACGAACTGTTGCTCGCTCTGGCTGCGATCCTCCTGCCGCTTCGACGGCCGCCCCGTCTTGCGCGCCTTCTCCGTCTGGAAGCGCCAATCACGCTGCTCTGGCTGGCGAAGAACGGCGCTGCCGGAACCGCTGCTCCACCCACGGCCGCCTCCTCTGCCGCAGGCATGAGCATAAGCTCGTCGACGGCCTCTGCGACTGGCTGCTGTTCTGACCATGAGGCCGCAGGCAACATCTCCGGAAGCATGAGCTGCGGTACGAAGGTCACCTGTTGTACCTCCGAATATTCGCCCGACGGATAGCTCATCATATCTTGCCGCAACTGTTCCAGCACCGGCCATTTGGTCGCCTCCACCGTCGATATCAGGTTCAGGATCGGCTCCAGCTCTGTCGGGATGAAGATCTCCGGCTGATAGACGATCTCTTTGACGTGCTTGTAGAATTCATTTGGAAATGCCATGTCGATCCACAGCAGTTCATAGGTCTCCCGATCGATGGGGTTGCCCTCGTTGTATGCCTCAATCATGCCGCGCACCCATGTCAGGTCCCATCCGCCCATGTCGACCATCGTGCTCGTAATCAGCTTGCGCAGGTCGCGGATCGGGATGTCGTAAGCGACGCCATCGAGGTCGATGATCCAGACGCCGCCCGGCCCCTTCTGACCGTTCGACCAGCCGTAGTCCTGGTGAGCCAATCCCCAGTAGGTCTCGCCCATCCCGACCATCCGCTCATAAGCGGAATCGCGGAACATCTGGTAATAATCCGCTGCCTCCGTTTTCACCTGCGTCAACATGGACAGCAACGTGCTGGATGCGGGAAATTCCGAATAGATATTAGCGATCTCTTCGAACCATTGCAGCTTCATGATGATTTTCTCGTAGAATTTCGGCCAGCGGTACAGACGGGAAGCCTTGACCGCGCCGAACGGCGGCACATAACCGCGCGACAGCCGATGAAACTCGCCGAGACCACGGCACAGTTCCTGGACTCCGCTCAGATCGATCTTCGATACCGGGGTGAGCGGCTCCACCCATTCGGTCACGATCCAGGCCTTGCCGCCAGCAACGACGTACAGGTTGCCTGCTCTCGTGGAGATCAGCGCAGGCACGCGCGCTCCTTGCTGCACCAGGTAATCCTGTGCGCCGATGCTGAACAGGCTCCGGTTCGGCGTTCGGTGCAGCACCTTGATGCTTCGCGGTCCGTGGTTCGTCTCGATCCTCCAGATCGCGCCGCCCTTGTCTGGCTTGGCGGTGATCAACATCATGCTGGATACGCTCATGTCGTATCGCTCCATCACTTGCCGCGCCAGATCTTCCAGTTCCGGAGGCACGTACTGGTCATGCACGCTGCCGTCTGCCGACTGCGTCATCATGAGATGGTCCCACGGTTCGATGATATAACTTGTGGTTATCTCTTCGCTCAACATGAATACCTCCTGACTTGTGTCAATCGTTCGTTGTCTACCTGGTCGTTCGACGTGTCGAGAAGGTTTGCATCCGCGTCAGACGCTCATAGATGCTTATGGTCTCCCTGGCGGTCCGGGCGATTGGATAGGCAGAGGACACATGGCGCAGATTGGCGGCGATGATCTCGTGCAACCGACTCCCGGACATGAGGATCACCTCCTTCATGTCGCTGGTCAGCCGCCTGCGGGTCATACGCCTCTTCGCATCGTGATCTCCGAACCACGTCCTCCATGCCTCCGGCCATACCTCGGACCGGATGAGCCCCAGGTAACCCCTGCTGCCCACTGCGATCAATGGACGGCAGCAAGCCATCGCCTCGAGAGCGATCCTGCCGGTGCCGATCACCAGATCGCTGGCCGCATAGTAGGTGTGGATATTGTCCACTTCACCGAAGCAGTGGATGAAGGCGGAGCCGAACAGTTCATTGTGTTCCGTCGCCAGCTGCTCAATCAGCCGTTCTTGCTTGCCTCCGCCGACGATCATCAGATGGCAGTCAGTGTAACCGCTGAGTCGCAGCGACGACATCCCGTGGATCAACTGCTCGCAGATGTCGGCTTTTTCCCAGGACATCCGGCTCGCGTACATGATGAGTTTCGCTTCCGTTGGAATCCCGAGCTGGTTCCGTATATACGACCGATAAGGCCCGTCATGAGCGCGGTAGGCGGCATAATCCCGTTCATCGATGCCGTTTGCGACCAGGTCGCTCTCGATTCCGAATTGTCGGATAAGCTCCTTAAGCGGCGGACTGACGCTGATGATCCTGCTTCGTTCCCTGACGCTGATCGTGCGCAGGAACAGCTCGTCATAATAGGACCCGTGCAGCGTGAACACGAACGGCACTTTCGTCATCTCGGCCGCTGCAAACGCTGGATAACCGGATGGAAACTGATGCCCGTGCACGAGATCGATGCGCTCCTTCGCGATGATCGATGCGAGAAGCTCACCGTGAAGCGGCCCATTGTCCGCGTTGTACTCATGATTGTTCAGAACAAAATCCAACTCATAACAAGGGATGCCGAGGCCGGCAAAACGCCCGAGCAGCTTACCCTGCTTGCCGGCAACTGCAACTTCGACACCCTGTTTGAGCAGTTCTCTCGTCAATGCATAGACATGTGTCTCCGTTCCCCCGATATTGAACTGGTCGATCACCATCAGCACCCGCAAAGGCCGAGTTCTGCGGCTATGACGAGCGCTGTTCGTCGATGTCCCGCTCCGGCGGACGGGACGTTTCGCTCCTCCGGCCAATGTGCCACCTCCTATGGATCCTTTCCTGATATGCATATGTCACATCGGACAAAGGTGTAATGTACAGGAGTGGAATTCATGATGCGAATACACACAAATGTGCGAATACCCTGCCCTCCGCGCTTGTCCGGTACCAGCGCCGCCTCTTCCCCACCTGCCTGAACGTGCAGGTTCGTCCTCGAGCTCGCCGGATCATGCAGGGCTACCATCCTCGGGTTCGCCGGGTCACGCAGAGCCCGCCAGCCTCGGGTTCGCCAATCGCGCAGGTTGCGCCACTCTCGAACTCGCCTGATTATGCTGGTTCCAACGTCCCCGAGCTCGCCGGATCATGCAGGGCTACCATCCTCGAACTCCCGATCGAAGCGGATGAGAAATCACGCGTTCCAAGCGAATACCCTGTCCTCCGCATCAGCACGGAATATAGTAAGTTAACCAGGTCAGAGAATCAGAAGAGGTGGAAGAATGGCAGGAGGACATTGGCTGATCGAGTCGGGCTGTTTGTCGGACATCTGCGCAAGCTATCGTCTTGGCACGTGGACAGGGGAATGGCGGCAGTTGGGCGGGGCTTTTAATGATCATGTGGGATTTACAACGGATCGGGGAGAATTTGTCCTGAGAATATCGGGGGGAGCAACAGAAGCAGAGCAACTTCTGGAAATCTATCACATCCAGTTGGCGCTTGATGCGAAGGGCGTTCGTGTGCCTATTCCGCTCATGGCAGAGGGGGATGTTCCGTATACAAAGGTGGCGGGCAGACTGCTGCAGGTTATGCCTTTTGTGAATGGAGAACCGTTCAGCGGAGGGGAAGGCCAGGTGCACGCCAGCGGCTTTGCGCTTCGCTCGTTTCATGAGGCACTTGCCGGAGCGGACGTGATGGGAGGATGCCAGCTGGTGCCGGCCGTTTCATTTTTCCGATCTTATGCGAACTGCAGCGATGCGCTAGGAACCCTGGATTCGATCGAGCGAATATCCAGATATGGGGTGGCAGAGGCTCGCAGCACAGCTGAGACGATATACGAACATTGGCACGCTGGCGAGGCGGAGCTGCCGCAGTGCATCAACCATGGGGACTGGCATCTGTGGAACCAGCTTTATGAAGGGGATCGGGTCGTTTGCGTGCTCGATCTGGATAATATGCATGCAGGACCGCGCCTTCTGGACATCGGCTATGCGATGTGGGTGATTCATATCCTGACGCCCAATTATTCGGACGTGTACCGCCGCGCCTTCCTGTCCGGATATGGGGCGATGAGCGAACGCGAAATCGAGATGCTGCCTTATGCTGTTGCGGCGATCGCCCTCAGCTTCCTCTGCCATGCTGCAGACAGCGCCAATCCGCTTCGGAAGTGGCTTAAGCAGTATGCCACGCAGATGCCCTTCATTCGCTGGCTGCTGGCGGAAGGCGGGGAGAAGCTGAGGGAGGACGCCAGGGGCGGAGGCTGAGAGACGATTTTTTCGTCTCTCAGCCTCTCTTTCCGCTCGGACAACTGCAGGTCACTCGCCCTTCGCGTGAATCGGCTCCAGCGGCGCGGCGTTGCCATAAGTCGAAACAGCCGTCACACGGGGCGCGGCCCAACGTACGGCATTGCCGATCACCCGCAGCACTTCCGGGTTATGATACGTCGGATACGTCTCATGCCCCGGACGGAAGTAGAAAATCTTGCCGCGCGCACGTCTGTAGGTGATCCCGCTGCGGAAGACCTCGCCGCCCTCGAACCAGCTGACGAACACAAGCTCATCCGGCGGCGGCACATCAAAATGCTCGCCGTACATCTCTTCGCGCTCCAGCTCGATATACTCCCCGATTCCTTCAGCTATCGGGTGTGAAGGATCGACGACCCACAAGCGCTCCTTCTCATCGGCTTCACGCCATTTCAGCCGCCCTGTCTGCGTTCCCATCAACCGGGCGAAGATCTTCGAGGCATGACCGGAATGCAGCACGATCAGCCCCATCCCCTCCAACACGCGGGCATGAACGCGTTCTACGATCTCATCAGCCACCTTGTCATGGGCGATGTGTCCCCACCAGATCAGCACATCGGTCTCATACAGCACGTTCTCTGTCAATCCATGCTCCGGCTCATCCAGCACCGCTGTGCGTATCTCCAGATCGTCCATCGCCAATCCTTTGGCCAAGGCCTGATGGATGCCCTCTGGATAGATGGCTGCTACCTTTTCATTCCTGCGCTCATGGATGAATTCGTTCCAAATCGTTACTCTGATCATATGGACCAACCTGCCTTTATCCATCAAATTTCGAGCTATGGAGCTATGCAAGATGCATGACTAACCATCTCTAGATTAACTGAAAAATACGCAAAAGCAACACCTGATAAAGAAATACCTGGCTGGCGCCAAGTCCTTTAGGACGCCGGTGGCAGCTTGGTATTTCTTATGTCTTACGGAGAATGTATGGGAAGTTATACTTTCTATAAGACTCAAAAAGGGTGGAGCCAATCGCGATCATCCTCGCAATTTGCTTCGCCCTGGCAATGGATCAAAGAATCCGTCATGTCTTCGTCACCTTCACCTTAAGGATGCGCTTGCGATCCGCTTCCTCCACCTTGAACACGAGCCCTTCCCATTCGATCTCCGGCTTGTCGGCCGAATCCGGGAGACGTCCGAGCAGACCGATGATGAAGCCGCTCACCGTATCATAGTCATGGATCGGCAGTTCCACCCCCAGATGCCTTGCCGCATCGTCGAGCGTCATCGTGCCGCTCATCAGAAAGGTGTTGTCGTCGATCACGCTGACCTCGCGCTCCTCATCATCGTACTCGTCGAAGATGTTCCCGACGATCTCCTCGATCAGATCCTCCAGCGTCACGATGCCCGCAGTTCCCCCGTATTCGTCGATGACGATCGCCATGTGCACCTTTTTCTTCTGCATCTCCTTCAGCAACTGATCCGTCCGCATCGATTCCGGCACGAAGTAAGGCTTGCGCGCCACTTCCTTCATATCAAACGTCTCCCGATCGCAATTCTCCGCATAGGCGATCAGATCCTTGACATGGATGATGCCGATGATATTGTCAAGTGTCTTATCATATATTGGGTAACGTGTGTATTTCTCCCTGTCGATGATCCTGATCAGCTCGGTGAGCGACGCTTGCTTCGGGATCGCCGCGATGTGCGTGCGATGGGTCATGATGTCCGATGCGGTCTTGTTGTCGAAGTCGAAGATGTTGTTGATCATGAATTTCTCCGAATCCTGGATTGTGCCGCGTTCTTCACCCGCATCCACCATCATGCGGATCTCCTCTTCCGTCACCTCTTCATCGTTCGCATTGGGGTCCGCACCGAGCAATCTGACGACCGCGTTGGTCGATAACGTCAGCAGCTTGACGAACGGGGAGGTGAGGATCGACAGCCATCTAAGCGGACGAACTACCATCATCGAGATCGGCTCTGCCTTCTGCATGGCGAACCGTTTCGGCACCAGTTCTCCGAACACAAGGGTAAAGTATGAGAGCAACAGCGTGATCACGACGACGCTGATCGTGCCGAGCAAGCCGCGCGACAGAGGTACTCCGGCCTCATACAGCGCGTCGGCCGCTATATCTGCGAATCGTTCCGCAGCGAATGCGCTGGCCAGAAAACCGGCGAGCGTGATGCCGATCTGGATCGTCGCCAGAAACTTGCTCGGTTCCTTCAGCAGCTTGAGAACGATCAACGCTTGCTTGTGCCCTTCCTCGGCCATCAGTTTGATTTTGTTGTCATTCAGGGAGATGAGGGCCATTTCTGATGCAGCGAAGAACGCATTGGCCACGATCAGGATCAGGAGAATGAGCAGGTCTGCCAGCATGATTAACGCCTCCAATCATTCAATTGCTATCATAACCAGTTTCGGAAATTTTAAGCTTTGCGTTCATCCTTGGCAGGTGATTTCGGCCCAAACTGCTTCATTTCTCCAGTTCTGATCAACCGCGACTCTGGCTTCTGTCCAGCATACCGTCAACCAACTTTGAACAGTAGATCTAGATTTTCATTAACCCGATGGAATATCGTGGATTTCAGGCGCAAGATATGTTAATCTGGTACATTGGGAGCTATTAATCTATCAGAAAAAAAGGAGAGGAAATAATATCCATGAAAATCAGGAAGCTTTTGTCGCTTATCGCCATCCTCACCTGCTTCGTTGTGGTGTTTGCAGCGTGCGAACCGATAAGCGGTGTGAACCTCAGCAACGTCCTGAAATCTTCACTGGAGCAACAGTCTTATGAAGGAAACACCAAGATTACGATCCATCTGGAGCCTGGCGATAACCCGGAAGCTCTTGGTGAGCTGGCAGGCGCACTTTCGTTCGTGCAGAACATCGAGCTTGACTTCTATGAAGTGAAGCAGCAAGATCTGAGCACCGCTTCGATCAAGGGCAATCTCAAATTCGGAGCCTTCTCGATTCCCGTCGCGGTGTCAGTAACACCACAGCAGATCGTCTTCCAGATCGAAGGCATCGAACGTCCGCTTGTGATAGATCTGGCGTCGAGCTACGCGGATCTGGGCATTGATCTTGATGCGGCTCTGCTGGCTAAAGCAGATGTTGATGTATCCAAGTTGCTGCTCGACTATGTGCTCCCGAAACTCCCGAACCCGAGCAAGATCAACTACACCCCTACAACGATTGATCATAACAGCGAGAAGAAGAATGTCGGCAAGATCCATGCTGAACTGAACGGAGCAGAACTGCTGGATTTGGCCCACACAACGCTTCAGAACCTGGCCAAGGATGAAGAGGGCCTGAGAACCTTCCTGAACAGCCTCTATGATGTGTTGAAGCCGATTCTGGAGAAGGCCTTCGCTTCCATCGAACCGGAGTATCCGGAAGACAGCATCGGACTCGAGTTCGTACAGGCTTATCTGAACAACAAGACCCTGGTGACCGAGTTCCTGTTCACGACGATCACTCAAGGCTATAACGTAGCCCTGCAGGAATTCGGCAACATCACGGGAGAAATCGCTGACGACGAAGCGCTGAATGCATCCACTCTGTCCGCTGACATCTACGTCGACAGCAGCCTGAACGTCGTTCGTACAGATTATGAACTGGCCGTGTCGATGGGAGCGGATGCAGGCGGCGTTGTCATCAACGTGACCAGCGAGAAATGGAACATCAACGGTGATGTAGAGGCCGACGTGCTTGACGGTACGAATGGAATCAATCTGGAAAGCTATTATGTCGAACAAGAAGTCCTCTCTTCCGTCGATCCAAATTCGCTGATCGGCCAATTGCTCACCGCTTTCGGATACAATCAGAAGACTTCTTATGTTTGGCTCGACGATCCGGGCATCTATGTAGACAATGGAACGACTTTCACCTCCGTCTTTGATATTTTCTACTATCTCGACGTCGAGCTTTATTGGGAGAGCTTGTATAACGGTGAGATCGTCCTGTACGACTACACCGGAACCACAGTCAGCCTACCGCTTGGCGAGAACAAGATCATCATCAACGGAGTAGAGAGCAGCATTCCGCGCGGTGCATTCGAAGACGAGTACGGCTACTACATCCCGCTCCGCGCAGTAGCCGAGGCATTCGGTTATGAAGTAATCTGGGATTCCGAATTCCAGACTATCGACCTCATCAAGACTTATTTCTAATCGTAATCGAAAGCAGGGAAGAAACATCAGGTTTCTTCCCTGCTTTTTGCCTGGTCTTATAGAAAGTATAACTTCCCATACATTCTCGTAAGACATAAGAAATACTAAGCTGCCACCGGCATCCTAAAGGACTTGGCGCCAGCCAAGTATTTCTTTATGACAGGGGGAAGGGGGGTGTCACCAACTCATGATGTCACCCCCCGTCCCCCTGTCACACAAATGGCTGCAACCTGACACATGCCGCAAGCAGCGCCTCGCGAATCCGAATGACAAACTCGAGCGCATGCGGCCCATCGCCATGAATGCAGAGCGTTTGTGCCTCGATCGAGATCTCTTGCCCTTGCGTCGTTACGACCTTGCCAGTGCATGCCATTTGTACTGCCTGCCGGGCAACTGCCTCCGGATCGGCAATGAGCGCATCGGGTCGATGACGCGGTGTCAGCGACCCGTCCGCCTGATAGGTGCGGTCGGCGAATACCTCGCTCGCCGTACGCAGCCCGATGCGCTGCCCTGCTGCGATCAAGGCACTTCCGGACAGCCCGAACAGGATCAGCTCAGGATCAGCGTGATAGACAGCTTCGGCGATCGCTTCAGCCAGCGCCTGATCACGTGCAGCTATATTATACAGCGCGCCATGCGGCTTCACATGCTGCAGCCTGCCGCCTTCAGCGCGAACAAACGCTTGCAGCGCGCCAATCTGATACAGCACGAGATCATGCGCCTCCTGCGGGCTGATATTCATCTCCCTGCGCCCGAAGCCTTGCAGGTCCGGCAGTCCTGGATGGGCGCCGATCGCCACCCCGCTCTTCATCGCCAGTTGCACCGTCCGACGCATCGTGCCTGGGTCTCCCGCATGGTATCCGCAGGCGATATTCACCGATGTTACATACCCCATGATCTCTTCATCCCGGCCAAGCCGATAGGCGCCGAAGCTCTCCCCCATATCACAGTTCAGGTCGATCGCGTGCATCATCTCATCACCCCATATCCAGTTTGCCCGAAGCCCGTTCCAGCCACGTTCAGTCCCGCCAGTCAGATCGGGCATCACCATACATTCTTGATTCAGCCGCAGTCCTCTTGATCCATCAAGCACGATGAATCCTGATCCCGCCAGATTCCCTGGACCGAGTTGATCCTACGCCCGCAGTCATCCGCCGATCTTCTGTTTAATCCAAGCTTATAACCGACTCCCATGTGAACGACGCATCACAGATGTCTATGTCGCGCCCTGCACCCGCATCCGCACGCTCGTGCGGACCGCCGCGAGTTCGCGCCGTTCCTCCAGGAGCAAGCGCTGCGCTTCGCGGATGTCAACCTGGCGGAACGAGAGCCGGCCGCCTGTCGGTGTCTGGGCGACCAGCGGCAGATCGACGCTGATGACCTGGGCGATCACCGGATATCCGCCTGTCGTCTGGCGGTCGGCCATCAGGATGATCGGTCTTCCATCCGGAGGCACCTGCACGGAGCCTGCCGTTACCGGCTCCGAATACAGCTCCTGACGCTCCCGCAGTATCAGCCGTTTCCCCTCCAGCCGATACCCCATGCGGTCGGACTGGGGGCCGACAAGATAAGCGCCTTGCCGGAAATCTGCCAGGCTCTCTTCACGGAACATCCCATGATGGGGTCCCGGCAAGAACCTGACCAGCGGATGCTTCGAATACCGAGGCAATACCCATGGCGATATGGACCAACGGGCAGCGATAAACGGTCGATCAGCCGATTCATAACCATACGAATCCACCAACTGCAGCAGCGAACTGCGGATCGCATTGCCCATGGGCGTAGAACGTCCCCAGGCCAGTTGATCCCCCTCGATCAGCGCTCTTCCTGCATATCCGCCGATGCCCGCTCGCAGGTAGGTCGAGCTGCTGCCCATCCGCTGATCGACCTGGACCCCTCCGCTGATCGCCAGATAAGTTCTTACGCCCTCTCTGGCACTTGCAAACTCCAGCATCGCACCAGCTCTTATATAAACTGGCCGCCACATCGGTACCGGTTCTCCCTGTATGGTCGGCAACATATCCGCACCGCAGATGGCGACAAGCGCATCCTGCTCAAACCATAGCTTCGGACCGACTACCGTCATCTCAAGCGCAGCTGCCGACGGATCATTACCGGTCAGGATATTGGCACAGGCGTACGCGAATGAATCCATCGCTCCGGCCACAACAACGCCATAGCGCTGATAACCATACCTGCCGCTGTCTTGCACTGTAGTCAGCAGTCCAGGCTTGTGAACGGTGATCGTCATGATTCGGAACCAGCCTCCCATCGCGCATACTCATCCGGCGTGATCGGTCTGAAGCGGACGATGTCTCCCGGACGCAACAGCGAAGGAGGATCGCGCTCGGGAAGGAACAGCTTCAGCGGCGTTCGGCCGATCACATTCCAGCCGCCAGGCGTGTCAATCGGGTATACGCCGGTCTGGACGCCGGCGATGCCAACCGAACCGGCCGCCACACTCGGGCGCGGCACGTCCTTGCGCGGTGCAGCGATGCGCGGATCCATCCCGCCGAGATACGGAAAACCTGGCGCGAACCCGATCATATGCACAACGTAAGAGGCAGAACTATGTATCTCTACGACTTCTTGCGCACTCAGTCCATTCAGCCTGGCCACATCCTCCAGATCAGGTTCGTATTCGCCGCCGTAACAGACGGGGATCTCCACCTCTCTCGCCGGAGGGGCATCCCGCGCATCCAGCGACTGGATGATGGCCAGCAGTTGATCTTTCACATGCTCGTATGGACAATGGTGATCGCTTGTATCAAACGACTGAAGCAGGGCCTCGACCTCCGCCGGATCATAGTAGATCGCCACCGTGGTATAGCCCGGCACCACCTCCACTTGACCAGGCAGAGGATGGTTGTCGAGATGCGAGATCAACGCGACGATGTTCGCAAAGGTCTCATCAGGCCGTTCACCGAGCTTAACCATGATCGCACGATCGCCCAGCGGCGCAATCCAAGTATGCTTCACCAGACTCCCCTCCCCACTATACGATCATTATACCGCATCATCCAGGCTGCAGTGCACCAGTCACAAGGGAATACTGCCATTCAATAGCCATTTGACGTTCGGACGATGCCACTAAAGAAATACCTGGCTGGCGCCAAGTCCTTTAGGACGCCGGTGGCAGCTTGGTATTTCTTATGTCTTACGAGAATGTATGGGAAGTTATACTTTCTATAAGACCAAAATAAAGGAGCCTCCGCTCCTGCGCCGATCAATCCGGCAGAAGCTTCCGCTCCTCTCTCCTTATCCTAATTCATCGTTTCACCGAGTTGGTTGTTGTAGATAAAATAATGATTTTTGCCCGCATGCTTCGCCTTATACATCGCAGTATCAGATTTTCTGAGCAAAGTGATCGGATCGTCCCTCATCGTTCCAAGACAGATGCCGATGGTCCCGGACACATGCAGATCGAGTCCACCGATATCATATACATTTCTGATGCAGTACAAGATCTGGTCGGCCAGCCGTTCTGCTTGCTGCATATCGAACCTTTCCACGATGATCAGGAATTCGTCACCACCGATACGGAATACTTTCAGCGTAGGGCTCATAAACAGAAGCAACCTCTGCCCAACCGCACGGATGAGCAGATCGCCGATATGATGACCCAGTTTGTCATTGATCTCCTTGAAATGGTCCAGGTCGAGGAACAACACTGCGATGTCTTTGTCCCGATTATGGCATTTTCGAAAAAAATCGTTCAGAGCGTTGCGGTTCAACAGACCCGTCATCTCATCCTTGTAGGACATCTTCTTCAACTTTTGCCGATCCACTAACAGGAATACGATCGTGATAGCCATGATGATGACGAACATCCATACTGCGAACACGGACTCAATCATTAACATTCACTCCTGCCGCAGCAATAGATACGCCGCGTTAGAAAATCTGACTAATATGAATGGATAACTCCTTGCCAAGATCGATATATTGACCGTCAATCTGAATGAGCGGTCTGGTCGGATCATGCTCCGGTACCATGACAATCACTCCTGTTCGCCCATCGGTGAGCAGCACCTGCTGCCCGATCAGCGTGGACATAATCTTGCGAATGAATACGCTCGCGATTCGCGGATCCAACGGACCGTATGCATCCTGGTTAATCTGCAGCAGCACTTCATAGAAAGGTGACGCATTGCGGTAAACGCGTTTGGAAGTCATGGCGTGAAACACATCAACGACGGATACGATTCGGCTGAACAAGTCGATTTTGCTCGCAGTGATGCCATAAGGGTAACCGCTGCCATCCAACCGTTCATGATGCTGCAGGGCGACAAGCGCTTGCCGATGGGTGACGCCGGTGGTCTCCTTCAGAATCTCATAGCCGTACACCGTATGCCTCTTCATCTCTTCATATTGCTCTTTCGACAGCTTGCCAGGATAGTTCAGGATGTCTTCGGGCACAAGCATCTTCCCGACATCATGCAGCAGCGCCGCCGTCGTGAGTTGCATCAGTTCATGCTTGTCCAGGCCGAGCCACCCGCCCAACAGATTCGAGAACATGGCCACGGCCAGGTTATGCCGATAGGTGTAGTCATCCTTGGCCTGCATCGACATCACCAATTGATACAGCGTCGCACTGCGGCTCGTTTCGTGCAGGGCCGGGACGATATTCTCCATGATCTCCGCCAGCGGGACCTTCTTGGTCATCCGGATGCTGTCGAAATATTCTCTCATCTGTTCAACTGAATGGTCAATCTCGTCATTCACATGATCCTGTTTTTGCTCGGTTGAAGGCTCCTCATATCCCTCAATATCCTGTTTGTTCAGTTGTATGCCGTGTCTCTGCAAGAGCTCGATATGTTCCTTCGTGATGACAGAGTGTGCGGACAACAGCAAAACGCCTCTGTTGCTGAAGATATGTCTCTGAATACGCTTCCCTACCAATAGGCTCATATTGTCAATTCTGCTCAATTGGCAATCCTCCCATGAGCACGATGCACCACATGCCAATCACCGGACAGCGCCTTCAAACCGATAAAAACGAAGAAAATATAGGTAATGATGAAATTAACAACACTTACACTATCATACATATTCCTCCAAGATTCGTCAATGTTTTCAACTACTCGTCCGGGATTATTGATCTAGGCGCATGTGCCTACTATTAAGTAATTGATAGGATGATATCGCTAAACACTGTGATATTCCTCAAAACTTTTTTCGGCAAAGATGATAAGATCATGGTAATATAATATAATGAAAGAATTGTCGCAAAAAGTCGTAGTAATATCAACAAGGAGGGCCATCTACTATGTTTAACAGTCTTGTACGCAAGCTGGTCATCGGTATCTTCGTTGTCTCGCTCGCGACATATGCAACAAGCGGATTTTTTATTTTCATCCTCAAGCCATTGCTCGCACCCAACATGAACGATTGGGCGTATATCACCGGAGTCTTGTTGCTTGGCGTATTCTGGACGGCTTTCCTCGGATGGATCGCAGCACAACTGATCATCCGGCCGCTCACTCGCCTGACCAAAGTGGTCAACACCGTTGCTTCAGGCGACTTAAATGTTGAGATACCTGCCTACCGTTCCAGAGATGAAATCGGGGAGCTGAATCGTTCATTCCAGGTGATGCTCGGCAATCTGCGGGAAATGATCTCCAGCGTTACAGACAGCGCATCCGTTACTGATCAGGGCGTTCAATCCCTGAGTGACGCGATCAGACAAGCGGCAGAACAGATCGAAACGATCTCGGAAAACATCGAGCGCATGGCCGAAGCCGCTGCGCATCAATCCGATGCAGCGCGGGAACTGCTGGACAACGCGGAGAAGTCCGCGCTCACATCGCAACAGATCAATGATGAAGCGAACCGGGCTATCCGCATATCGGAAGCGATGGTCGAGACGATCCGCGACAGTGTCAGCAAGCTTCGCTCTCTGGTGGACGGCATGCTGAACGTATCCGAAACAAGCGAGAGGACGCTTCAGATCGTCCAGCATCTGGAGCAACAGGCCGAAGAGATCAGTCATATCTCCCATCTGGTGCGGGATATTGCCAATCAGACGCATCTCCTGGCGCTGAACGCATCCATCGAAGCCGCTCATGCCGGGGAACATGGACAAGGCTTCGCCGTCGTTGCCATGCAGATTCGTAAACTCGCTTCTGATAGCGCTTCAGCGGCTGAACAGATCAATCATCTCGTAGCAGAGATGCAGAAGCAGACCTATACCGTTGTGAGCGAATCGACCAGACAGGTCGACCTCATCCGCCAGGAAGCGGCAGCAGGCGAATCTGCCAAGGGTGTGCTTGAACAGATCCATGGCTCCGTTGCCGAAACAGCGGGAGCCCTGCAGAGCATCGCACAGCATATCCATACCCAGACGCAGCAAATCCATAACACTTACGTGCAGGCTCGCCATATTGCGGACACTTCTGTAACCATCTCGCAGAACAGCATGAATATCGCCGGAGCGGCGCAAGGACAAACCGCGATCATGCAGGAGATCACTTCATCTTCTGAACTGTTGCGCCAGGAAGCGGATCATCTGCGGGAGAAGACGGATGCGTTCAAGCTCTGACATAGGACATGCTGAGGATGTGACACAACCCCCATCCCTCTGTCACGAAGCGCCCTGTGTATGGAACAGATGCACACGGGCGCGCACATCTTCATAGACCCGGGAGTCGCGATCGCATGCCTGTTGCCATGCATCGACCACTTTCGGGTCGAAATGTGTTCCCTTGTGCGTCCTGAGATAATACATCGCCTCTTCATGCGACCACGCTTGCCGATATGCGCGTTCTGAAGTCAAGGCATCATAGACGTCCGCGACGGCGACGATTCGCGCCAGTAACGGAATCTGCTCTCCGCTGAGCCGGTCAGGGTAACCCTGGCCATCCATCCGTTCGTGGTGAGAACGGATGATGCCCAACTCCTCCTGCATGAACCCCAGATTCTTGCACAGCTGATAGCCGCTCACCGGATGACTCTCGATGATCTTCCGCTCTTCCTCCGTCAGTTTCCCCGGTTTGTTCAGGATCTCATTGGGGATATTGATCTTGCCTACATCATGGACGATCGCGCCGGTCACCAGCGCGCGGCGCATCTCAGGAGAGATGCCCATCTCCTCCGCGATGCGCAAGGCATACAACGCGACTCGGAAATTGTGCCCGGCAGTATAGCTATCTCGAGATTCAACCGAGATAATGAGGGATTGGACACTGTTCGGCAGAAAATTCGTGATCCGCTCCCCCGGATCGGTCACGTACATGGCCTGAACCGTCCTGATGAATGAACGGCTGGTTCCGTATTGCCTGACAAATCCTGCAACCATGGCAATCATCGAAGCGAGCAGGAGAGCGTGATAGAACCACCAACTGAGCTTCCACTGCACGCCGGTCAGGATGATGATCTCGGCAACGATAAACCAGCCTGCGCTGTATACGATGGCAATCTGCATGGAGAATTTCGAATAGCGATACGATTGGAAATAGGAGTACATGGTATAGCTGTTGAGGAGCACGATGATCGCGAAGAGCAATGCTCGCACCAGTCCATCCATGTACAGGAGCCTTACGGCTGTGTCCGGATACTGGAAAGCAAGTGCGCAGCACAGCAGCAATAATCCGGTCCAGACAGGGATGATGAGATTGACCCAGCCGGAGAGACAGCGAACGATGACATGATCAACCGACAAGGATGACAGGAACAGCCAGATCGTCGCCAGCAAGACGCCGAATTGTGCCGAGATGCCAGGCAAATGTCCCGGTTCATGCAAGAATCCGGGCGTGGTCAGACCGTGCAACGTTAATACCCCAGCCAGCGAGATAAAGGCCAGCGACAGGAAAATCACCTTGATGTTGCGAAGTCTGCTGCCCGCCAGGCCGATCGCAATGCTGAGAGCAGTCGCAATGCCAGCTACAGCGCTTACAAAATAGAAGTGAATGTCAGGTGAATTGATGACTGCATCGTAAGGACTGATTTGCAGTAACTCGTAGAAGAGATAAGGTATGCAAACTGCTCCAACCAGACGCACTATGCTTCCCTTCATCTCCGACACTCCTCGTATAGTATGATTAGAATCTTATTACCGATCGCATTAATGCCTGGATCATTGCCGACCGCCTTGCGCTTCGGTCGTCTGACGACGACCATTGTCCTGCAGGAGCAATACATCGCGCTCCAGCGCCTGACGCGCATGCGCTGCCATCTGGTGCATAACCTGACGCGCGAGAAACAGTACTTCCTGCAAAACCTGTTCTACAAATGCTTACCGTTGGACTTTCCTATGTATACCAATATATTAGCACGTTTTAAGACTTGGTTATAGACAGATTCATTGAAAAAGTTTATGGATTTTCCCAGACAAATTCGTTGCATCTGATAAACAGTTTCATCAACAAGGCTGGTTTGCTCCTGCTTGTACAACGCTCCCCCTCCTTGCTTCGTACATCAATCCCCTGGATTAGCGGACTGATCAAACTTATCGCTATTGTGCCATCATGTCCTCTACAAAAAATGGACAAACCATCCAGTTTCGGAAGATTGTCCAGATCATGCAGATATGTGCATCACCTATAGCGGTCGGGCAGGTGACTGAAAGCAGGAACTGCGATTCATGACGTGGTTGGGTGACGCTTCGCCCAGGCTTCATACCACTCTGTGATATAGGAGTTCGGCGCTACATTGAATTGTTCTTTCAGATAGTCCTTCAAGATTCGGTACTGATGGTGAACGGATACGTCCTGCCTGGCTGTTGCCCATATCTTCATCAATGCGAGATGCGCCTCTTCCGCTTGCGGCTCGCGAATGCAGATGTTTCGATACTCCCGCTCCGCCAGCTCCTTCTGATGTGATCGTATATACGTGTCGGCGAGCTGCAGAGAGACGCGAAGCCACAGCATCTTCAAGCGATAACGCTCGCTCTCGGCCCACCAATACTCAAACTCCTGCATATAGTCACCGGTATTCAGAGCCATCGCATCCACAAGCTCATCGATCCTACGTTCCATCAGCGCATCGCTCTGCTTGACTGCAGCCTCCCAGAGTTCAACGTCCAGATCGACATGATGCAGCTTGAGGAGATACGAGTCCTTGGTGCTGATAATCTGGATATAGTCCGAATAGTCATCCAGCTTCTTGCGGATATGATAGACAGACGTATACAGCTGGGATAACGCGCGCTCCGGCAACAGGTCAGGCCACAGGATGTCGATCAGCGATGACTTGCGGACGCTCTGTCCGCGATGCTGGAGCAGGTACATGAACAGTTCCTGCGCCTTGGTCGTCCGCCAACGGATCGGCGTGATCTCCCGATCGCCGATCGCGATCGTGAAGTTCCGGAACAGGCGGATCGTCATTCGCGGCATGGTTGCGGTTGGCTCTCCTGGCGAATCGTCTGATGTCTCCGGCGATGTATCGGGACTCCGTCCGGCCCTTGAGATGGACATCAGTCGCTCCAGCGTGCTTCGAAGCTGCTGCACATCGATCGGCTTCATCAGGTAGTCGATCGCATGTACCCGGAATGCCTCCAGCGCATATTGCTGGAATGCCGTCGTGAAGACAATCTCGACTGCAGGATGCAGCGCCTTCAGATTCGCCGCCAGTTCGATGCCGTTCATGCCAGGCATCTCGATGTCCATAAAAACCGCATGCGGCATCAGTCGAGGAAAGGCGGCTGTCAGATCGGACGTTCTGGTGAAGGTGCCGACGACCTCCACCTCACCTTCATCATCCAGCAATTGCTGAAGCCGGTCAATCGCCGAACGTTCATCGTCGATGATACATACTCTCAGCATGGTGCTCCCCCCGTTCAATGGTGTTCGTACTCGGTATCCTCGGTAACACTGCTAGCTGAACAGTATGCTAAACTCGAAAGGACACCCTGGTGCCAAGCCCCTCCGCACTGACGATGGTTAGTCCCTGGCCGGTATAGTATTGCAGACGCCGATGGATGTTCATGATGCCGACTCCGCGTCGAGCATGGTACGCGGATGGGCCAGTTTCAAACAATGAGGAGAGCATGTCCTGCGACATCCCGATCCCGTCATCACGAACTTCGATCTTCATCCGGTCACCATCCATCCGGATCGTCACCCGCACATTGCCTCCCTCTTCTTTCTTCGTGACGCCGTGCCGGATCGCATTCTCCACGAGCGGCTGGATCGTCAATGGCAAGATCGTGCAATTCAGCAAGCTGTCATCCACCTCGAGCCGGTAATGCAGCCTCTCCTTGAATCTCGCCTTCTCGATTTCGACATAGGCATTAACCAACTGCAATTCCTCCTTCAGCGGCACGAAGATGTCCCCCGATCGGTCGAAGCTTCTCCGCATATAATAGCTGAGCTGCCCGATCAGATGCTCCGTGCGCACCGGGTCCGTCCGGCAGAACGACAGGATCGCATTGAGCGCATTGAAGAGAAAATGCGGTTTGATCTGCGAACGCAAGAAATCCATCTCCACCCGGATCACATCCTTCACCGGTTGCTTCAGCGCCAGCAGCGTATCAACTCGCGCCTTCACCTCCCGCGCGTCAAAAGGCTTGATGATGAAATCATTGGCTCCCGCCTCGAAACCAAGCGCGATATCCTCCGACGTATGACGCACGGTCATGATGATCACCGGCAGCTCAACCAGCGTATAGAGCTTGCGTATTCGGCGGCAGACCTCGTAACCGTTCATGCCGCCGGTCATCATGACATCCAGCAGCACGAGATCCACCGGTCTGTTGCGCAGGATATGCAGTGCCTCTTTGCCGTTTTCGGCGAACAGAATATTGTAACGATCCTTGAACAAGGACGAGAGAACCTGCAGATTGGACGGTTCGTCGTCAACGGCGAGCAGCGTCAGCCGATCCTTGGACGCATCGCTCGACGCCGGATTCGGGATCATGATCATCTTCCCGGGGGCATCTAACCCTGCCAGGGAAGCGCTGATGGCATCATGCTCAACCTCCGCCGCCTCTGCCGGGGCGATCGGCAGCGTGAAGGCGAAGCGAGTTCCTTTGTCCGTTTCTGACCAGTCTACGCCGATCGTCCCTCCCATGAGCTGCACGAGCTGTCGGGAGATATAGAGGCCGAGGCCGTGTCCCATATACTCGCTGTCCGATCCTCCCGCCCGCTCATAAGAGTTGAAGATCAACTTCCATTTATTCGGGGCGATGCCGATGCCGGTATCCTCCACGCAGATCCTGACATAGTCTGTTTGCCGTACCGCGCTGATCGTCACTGTGCCGTCATGGGTGAATTTGACGGCATTGCCGATCAGGTTGTACAGCACTTGCGACAGGCGATTCTCATCCGCATGGACGAGCGGCAGGTCAAACGGCACTTCATCGCGGAAGCGTATATCCTTGCCGGCGGATATATAGCGGAACAGTTCCAGAACCGTGCTTACGACCGCTTTCACATTGATCGCCGCCATCTGGATGCGCAGCTCATTCCTGCGAAGCTTCTCAATATCGAGAATATCGTTGACGAGCAGAGACAGTTTGCGGGCCATGTTCTTGATGACAGACAGATCATTTTTCTGCTGCGCGGTGATTGGCCCGGATGATCCGTCCATGAGCGCTTGCGTCAGACTGATGATGCCGTTCAGTGGAGTTTGGAATTCATGGGATGTCTGCATGAGGAATTCATCCTTGAGCTGATTGCTCTCCTTAAGCTGATGCGCCATATTTTCGACCGTCCGGCAAGCCTCATGGAAGCGCAGAGACAGCAGGATCGAGATGCTGATGATATAGATGAAGATGCCAATGTAACCGATGATATAGTTGGCATCAATCCCCAGCAGATAGAAGCTGAAATCCAGGAGGCCGATGATGAGGCAAACTTCGCTCGCGATGAACAAGGCCAGGCCAAATTGATTAAAGGTGCCGTAATTCAGGTGGTGATAGGCATAACTGAGATAACCGAGAACCGTCACATAAAATGCGATCTGAAGCCCGCCAACCCAGTAGTTGATCAACGTATAGACATGGAATGGCGTGACCACGATGATCAGCAGATAGAGTGGAATGACGACGCAGGGGACTTTGATCAGCCACCCTGGAATAAGGCCCGCACATGTATGCTTCAGAACCAATGCCATGAACAACAAGGACGAGAACAGGGAAGCCGCCATGAGCTTGTAAAAATACGCCGGAGGAAGATCAAAATACAACATGAACGCACGGTCGACGTTGGTGAAGAAGGCCGTGCCCAGGGCGATGCCGTACAGGCCGAAGTAGAGCAGCCCGCGGTCGCTTCTGCGGACCGCATAGATGCAGAGATGATAGATGCCAAGCATCACCAGCGACACGACGATCAGCAGGCTGCGTGAGCTGAGCGAGCGGTCCAGACGGTTAATCGCTTGCGCATCGCCGAAATAGATGCTGTACGGCACGCCGCCTTGCACGAAATCGTAATTTGCTGCGTAGATGATGATCTCCGCTTCTTCGCCGTCAAGGTAGAACAACGCCGTATAGGGCTTATTCTCAAAGGCATAATCCGCCTTCGAAAGCGCAGGCACGCCGCTGGAACCAACCAACTCGCCATTTACATAAACAGAGCTGGCCATTCGGATATTAGCCAGCCTGAGTCCGTAAGTTCCTTCACCTGACTGCAGATGAATATACATTCGATATGTGGCCGCACCTTTGGAATGCAGTTGCTCGCCGTCCAGCTCTCCGCCCCATTGCCTGGGCATCGCATAGTAGGAAGGCTCCTGCTTGACCGTGCCAGGCGGCACAAACTCGTTCCAATAGAATTCCCAGTCGCCGTCCAGCCTGACCACCTGTCGATCGTCAGGCGTCCAGTCGGTAAGGTCGAGATGCCCATTCTCCACCCGGTATTCGCTTGCCGCGAGACGGTCCGCAAACCATGTCCACAGCAAAATGACCGCCAGCAAGATGCTGATGATCGTCCAAATCACAGCCAATAATGGCTTCCTCCATCTGGTTTGCAGAAAAGTCATCCTCTGTGTGCCGCCTTCCTCGAATGCCTGCCCCATGATCTGATAATGCCGGGTTAGTTAAACCTACAACCATTCTACATGATTTTACATATTCTGAATACAAACATGTTGTCAAGATTCAACACGATCCGTTATCGATATCCGGACATCGGCTTATCGTCTGGCCGATTGGCAAAGTCAAACAGGGGCCGTCCATGATGGGCAGCCCCTGTTTGACTGAGCGCATATCAAGCTTTGATGAGAATCAATTCCTGATATAGATTGCCGCAGCTCGTCGGGCAACCGCGCATATGCAGAGCCAGACGATACCTGCCGCGTAACCGGCGACAATATCCGACGGGTAATGCACGCCCAGATAATTGCGGCTCAAACCGATGAGCAGGATCAGCAGACCGAAGATGGCCGCAACTGCCGCCTGCATCCCCGTTCCTTTGACAGCGCGGCTGATCAGAAAGGCGAGCGCGGCATATGTGGCCAATCCGATCATCGCATGGCCGCTCGGAAACGAGAAGCCATCGGCTTCAGCCAGGTGCAACATATCCGGACGAGGACGTTGAAACAGGTTCTTCAGCAACATATTCAGCAGCCATGTGCCGACCACTGCGACAAACATGGTGAGCGCATCGAGCCATCTGCGTCTGTAAGCCGACCATACCACAGCAAGCAATGACACCACCAGGATGCCCGCAGTAGAGCCCAGAAACGTGATTGCCAGGAAGAAACTCGTCAGTCCGCCGCTCTCCATCTCCCTCAGGGCATCCAGGATAGCCTGGTCCGTTTCGCTGAGCCACGGCGATTCGTAGCTGACAGCCAATGCCGCGAATATCAGCACACACAATATGATCACCATTACCATCCTGCTGGTTCGCAACTACATCCCTCCTTCCATTCAGCGCCTGGCCATCCAACGGAACGCGTTGCCGATCCCCTGATCGCACCGTCATTGGCGAACAGGGCAGACGTCATGGCTCCGGGCACGACGATCATGATAAACAGGAACATCCCGTTCCCTCTGGCATAACGCGCCATATGCAAGGCTGCCCACCCGAAGAAGCCGATCTCATCCAGCATGAGTGAGATGATGATCAGCGCGATCAGCGTGAGCGTCGAATTCCATACGATGCCGACCACCGTACCTGCATCCGCCAGATCAACGATACCAAGCAGAAGTGCGAGCATCGCACCGCCGCTCACTGAACAGGCGATGTTCAGCCCCCTGGGCTGCCAGATGACAAGACTGAGCGTGATGATAAAGATAACAAGCGCTGCTGCTTCCATAGGTTGATGGTTCCCCCGATGCCTGAATTCACGTGAGCAATCAAGCCTCACACCACCTTATCATACATCAAGCGAAAACCCTTGACTACAAGCGATTTGTGTATGCCCATGCGAGCTCATCGCCGATCTGGCTGTTATCCTCGAATTGCCGGATCTGCCGCACCGGCGTTCATCGGCGGTGCAGAACCATCACCTCCGGTTCATCGGAAGCCAGTTGCAGTTCACATCATTTTTTCATCATTTGTTGATATTTGGCGGCAGGATATTGTTATTTTTTGCCGTATTTTTATATTAAATGGGATTACGAGGAGTGAGAAGCTTGGATCTACTTAAAGGCAAGAGTCGCCGAACAACCGCCTATCAATTGAATCAGGAATTCCGCAAGTTCATGAACGAACAGAAGAAGCTGCACGATCTGCACAAAGCGATGCGGGAAGTGTATCTGTACGAATCCTATATCCATATGCTGAGAACGATCCATCTCGATGCGGATGAACCGCTCGATTGGTATGGCATCTACACAACCCCGCCTCCCTTTGAGCCCGGGAGACCGGGACCGAATGAAGCGCAAGCGATACAGGAAGAGGCCGCCTATAAGCCGAGCTTGTTAGATCGGATGTTCGGAAGGGCGAACAGCCGCCGCGCTGCCTTGCGGGAGCGGGTGGCCAGAGCGAGGGAGGAAGATGAAGCCGCATATCGGGCATGGAAGGAAGGCCATGAGCTTGCCGGGAAGATCCTGAGCGGCGACGAGTCCGCATACCTCGAAGCGGTGAAGATGCTGGAACCGTTCGCCGATCTTGCTGAACTTGGGAGCGATTTTGCTTGCTATGCCACGGAGAAGCCCTCTTTGCTCGCGGTAGAGTTCCGCGTCCATTCCGACAAGATCGTGCCGAAGGAGGTCAAGACCCTGACCAAGACCGGCAAGCTGTCCGTCAGCGAGATGCCCGTGACTCGCTACCACAGCCTTAAGCAGGACTATGTATGCAGCACGATCTTCCGCATCGCGCGCGATATGTTCGCGATCCTTCCGATTTCAGAGGTGCTCGTGCATGCGACAGATTTCGTCATGAATGAGGCAGTCGGCAGGATGGAAGCCGTGACCATCGTCTCGGTGCGCATCGACAAGAAACTCCTGGAGTCGCTGAATCTGGAAGCGATCGACCCGTCTGAAGCGATTTCGCAGTTCGAACACAGGATGAATTTCCTCAAGACCAAAGGCTTCCGGGCAGTCGAGAAGCTGAGCGCATAGCGATCGTGCCGCGGCTCCACTCTCATCCTCCCTGCATCTGTCTCGCTTCACTTCTCAGTGACTGGTTCATGGCTACTTTTATCGGATCGCATCCCGACAGATCTCGCGAATCTCGGCGAGCGACCGTCTGGACGCTTGAACGCCCCTCTCGATAAAGGCGGCTGAAGATTTGAACGTCAGGTCCTGAATATCCATTTCTGGCTTGAGCACGATGTCCGCCATCTGCAACTCCTCCTGAACGATCTTGTCGCTCATGATGTCGATCGTATTCAGTATGGATGAGACCATGTTGCTGGGCATCCTCTTTCGGAGCCTGGCGGGAACGCTTACATCGATAGCTATTACGATATCCGCCCCCATGCTTCGGCACAGGGCTACCGGAACCGGATGGACGACCGCGCCATCGATCAGCAGACGATTGTCGTACTTGACCGGCTTCATCACGCCCGGGATTGCCGTGGAAGCACAGATCGCCTTCGATACCCGCCCCTTGTTCAGGATATATGCCTCTCCGGACAGAGCATCAGAAGCTACGGCTGCGAATGGAATCGACAGTTCATCGAAATCGACCGGCCCGATGAATTTCTCCACGAACCTGGCCATCGGATAGTTATCAGCGAACGCCGTTGGCGGAAATACCGGAGCAAGCAGCTGGCGCCAACGCACCGTCGGCAACACTCGCTCAAACGCCGAGATCGGCTGTCCGCCCGCATACAGCGCACCGATGAACGCGCCAACGCTGGTGCCGGCTATGATGTCGATCGGAATCCCTTCCTCCTCCAGCACCTTCATCACTCCGACATGTGCCGCACCTCTGACCGAACCGCTGCCCAAGGCGAGCCCGATCTTCGGACGTTCTCCAGGCTTGCGGATGCTGCCAAAGCGCAGATGACTGCCTGTGATCTTGCGCCCCTCACTGAGCGCAAGCGCCTGGCTGACGATTCGTCCAAGCTCCTCCACATTGCCGCGCAGGTATGGATAAACGGAGAGCAGCCGCAGCGCTTCTTGCGTGATCGCCTCCTGCTGTTCCTGGACACCCTCTCGCTTGAGGAACTCACAAACCAGCTCCGGAATATCTTCTTTCCGTTCCCGCAGCGGGATCATCTCCAGGGCTTGCACCTGAATCCCGGAGGGAAGCTTCTCTGCCGTCCAGATGAGGCGGGTCGCGGTGCCGCATTCTCTCTCCATCTCGGCCCTAACCGAGTCTGACAAGAGATCCGCCCGGCGTACGATGATCGCGCCTCCTTGCGAGGCCCGCCTCTTGATCCTCCAGTCTTCCTGGTTGTATTCCGATGCCTCCAGCGTAACCACCGGGTAAGCGGCGCGCGGCGACCGTTTGTGTATTTCATAGGCTGCATGGTACTTGCCCGTTCCGCTCTCGCCGATGATCCAGAGCACTTCCGTTCCTGCGGCCAGCTCGTCGATTCGTTGCTGGATGAGCTGCATCGCGGGTGCCTGACCGACGAATTGGCCAAGTCGGGACTCCCGTTCACGCGCCAGCTGCTCGGCCACAACATGGCTCCGCGTATGTTCTTCGACTACGCGCTGATTGGAATCCTGGATGCGCTTCACCATCGCCTCGAGCATATGCGTGCGGAAAGCAGGGCTGATGTCCATCAATTTCACCAGCCCTTCCTTCTTCAGCGATACCGTGGCAACCTCGCCGATCGCCCTGACCGTCGCGCTGACCGGCTCCCCCGTGAGGCAGGACATTTCTCCGACGAACTGCCCTCGCTGAAGCTTCGCTACGCTGACTTCGATCTCACGCTTCAAGAGCACCTCCGTCTCACCGGAGACGATGATATGGAAACGCCCGCTGACCTCTCCCTGCGTCAGGATATGGTCCCCTGCAGCAAACCGGTGCTCCGTCAATTCCGGCTGGATGTGCTGGAACTCATGTTCAACAAGCATGCCGATGACCGGGTAATCCTTGCGCTGGATCTTGTTAACCGAGTGTTTTGACATTTTATGCTCCTTAAATTCATTAAATGGTAACAACTTCTTTCATCATATCTTGGTTAGGTCCGTCTGGGCAAGCTTTTCGAAAAATTTCGCAGCACTTCTCGCATGGATAATTTACCCACCCTGCAGACATACTAATTCCGATATCGGATCGAACAAAGGAGGGCATACCATGCAACAAACGCAAACCCAACCATCTGCGTCCCAGCAGCCGATCATGATGCAGCCGCCGCAGGTCATCACCACCAAGGATCATCTGTATCTGAAAGATCAACTGTCCTGGGAGCTCATCGCGATGAAAAAATGCCAGCATTTCGCCCAGGAAAGTCAGGATCCCGAGATCAGACAGGCGATCGACAAGGCTGGCCAGATGCATCAGCGGCACTACAATATGCTGCTCAAACATCTGAAGCATGGCAATAGAAGCGCGATGAACCAGGTGCGTCAACTGCAGCAACAGACGCAGCCGTCTTGATGGATATTGGAAGAAAGGCATGATGAACGAGGCACCGCATGAAGCTGAACCCCTCGCCAAGGCTCAGCCTTGCGGGCAGGAGAAGTGCGAATCAAGCGAAGGAGGCATCCACGGAGATGAACATGAATCAAGCGCAATCGAATCAACAGAACCAGAGCATGAATACGATCCAGAATCCTAAGCCGGCAAATGAACCTCAGGTGAAAGGGCCGGAAATGAATGACCGCGACCGGGTGAACGACATCCTCGCGCTGGAGAAATATCTGACCGACAGCTTCAACGTATCCGCGAGAGAAGCCAGCCATCCCCAGTTGCATCAGAACATCATGACGATTCTGAACGAAACGCACGCTATGCAGTACGAGCTGTATGAATTGATGTTTCGCAAGGGGTATTATAAACTGGAAGCTGAAGATCAGAACAAGTTGGACCAATCTTACCAACAATTCATGGGTTACACCACGCAGTTTCCGTATTCGGGCGGACATGTGATGTAATCTTGATCGATCAGACCATAGTGGGGAGCGTAACCGCATGAACTTTGAGATCATCACAGATTCCTCTGGGAATATGCCGGAGGAGTTGATCCGCAAATGGAATATCCGGGTCGCCTCACTCACCTTCCTGGTGGATGGAGTCGAATACAGGAGCTACGACGAAGGGCAGAAGAGCGACCTGGGGAAATTCTACGAGATGATGAGGAATGGCCAGGTCATTCAGACATCGCTCGTCAATACCGGACAGTTCGTCCAACTGATGGAGCCGATGCTTAAGGAAGGCAAGGATATTCTCTATATTGGCTTCTCCAGCGCGCTCAGCGGCACCTACCAGTCGGCAGTGACGGCAGCAGAGCTGCTTAAGGGGGACTACCCCGAGCGAACGATCATCACCCTCGATTCGCTGTCCGCATCCCTTGGTCAAGGGTTGCTCGTCTATTATGCGGCACAATTGAGGCAGACAGGCAGCACGCTTGAGGAGACGGCCGAATGGGTGACCGTGAACCGGCTGAAGATGCGCCATCACTTCACCGTCGATGATCTGATGTTCCTGAAACGCGGCGGTCGCATCCCTGCGGCATCCGCCATGATCGGTACGCTGCTCAACATCAAGCCGATGCTGCACATGGACAACGAAGGCAGGTTGTCGGTTATCGGCAAGGTCAGAGGCAGACGCCAGTCGCTTAAAGGTCTCGTCGAGCAGCTTCGTGAGCATGCTGTTCAAATTGATGAGCAGACGATCGCGATCACCCACGGCGACTGCCTCGATGATGCCAGATATGTCGAGGAGCAGATTCGCGCATTCTGCAACCCGCGGGAGATCCTGATTCATATCGTCGACCCGGTTATCGGAGCCCATTCGGGACCAGGCACGATGGCGCTGTTCTTCCTGGGCAAGCATCGGTGAGGACGCTAGCAACACCAACCGAATAGATCCGCGATATTGGATGGTGCGTCCACCAGGTCATCGGGACTTGAGGACGCACCGTTTTTTATATGAAGTTCATATATTCGCTTGGCGTTTTGTTTGTCAGCTTCCTGAAGACTCTTCCGAAGTACGTCATGTTCGAATACCCGACCATCTGCGCAACCTGTTGAACCGTATATTTCCGGCTTCGCAGCAATTGTCCAGCTTCATGGATGCGCAACATATGGACGTATTCCAGCAACGTTTTGCCGGTTGCTTTTTTGAACGCATAACACAGATGGTTCGGACTGACACAGCAGATCCTTGCGGCCTGTTCGACCGATATAGGTTCCTGAAAATGCTGACTCAGGTATTGCAGCAAGGGCTGGATCAGCAGATGTTCTCTTCTGATTCTGGGCCTGGACGGATCGGTACCCGAGCACTGAAACGCATAGCCCAGCAGCGAGAACAACTCGCCTTTGACGAGCAGCTCCGAGCCGGCATCCCTCTGCCTGAGAAGCTGAACGAGGCGAACAATTCCCCGATGAATCCGCTCTGTGCCTTCTCCCATAGACCTTAACAGGTAGAAAGATTGAGGCATCCCCTCTTCCTGCAGCATCGGCATGAGATATTTCGTTTCCGTAAGATCGAGCGACCGGTTCCGCAACAGCGAAGGGTCGAACACGACCGCGTACAATTCGCATCCTTCACCGATCGGAAATGCCGAGTGCATCTGACGCGTATTGACGAAAGCCGCCTCACCCTCGTGAAGATCCACGAACCCGGCATCGATCTGCACGCGGTAGCCGCCTCTCACAACGGCGATCCACTCCAGATGGTCGTGCCAGTGCGGCGGGATGATAGGGCCGACATCTCCTCCAACGTGGAAACAGTTGATCGGGAAGGATGCATCGGGGATCAAGGTCTGTTCCTTGTACGACAGCGGCGGATTGGCTTCGTTCATCTCCATCCCTCTACATTCGTAATATAGTACGAATCTATCCGATTACTGGATATAGATAGCTTACCATAGCACAACTATAATCCGAAAGTAAATGAGGATCCTCGCAAGAATGAAAGATTAGCAATCCCACAACTCAAGGAGGCGGCAATCCATGATTCGTGCGGAACAGAATCGGTTGATAAGAGAGTATGATCATGAGAAGGTATGGATCGAGCCATGGGGGGACAATGCCCTGCGCGTTCGCGCGACATATGAGGCGAGAATCACGGACGATGACTGGGCGCTGCTCCCCGCATGTTCGGCAGCAAACGCCAGGATCGACATCAGCGAGGACAAGGCCTCGATCACGAACGGCAAGATTCGGGCAGAGATCACGCGCGACGGGAGGATCACTTTCTACAACCAGAAGGGGGAGATCCTGCTGCGTGAATGTCAATATACCTATCAATTGAAATATGGAGGCCGGGAGTTTACACCGCATCCCGGCAGCAGCGACTATCAGCTCAAGGTGCGATTCGAGTCGAACCGTGAGGAGAAGCTGTTCGGCATGGGGCAGTATCAGCATGGCTTCTTCAATCTGAAGGGCTGCATGCTCGAGCTTACCCATCGCAACTCCCAGGTGAGCGTGCCATTCGTCCTGTCCAGCCTCGGATACGGGTTCCTGTGGCATAATCCCGCTATCGGCCGAGCGAGCTTCAATCTGAATGTCACGGAATGGAGCGCTCCGTCGACCAAGCAGATGGATTATTGGATTACAGCAGGGGATACGCCAGCCGAGATCGAGGAAGCGTATGCTGCAGTTACAGGCAAGGTGCCGATGATGCCGGAATATGCGATGGGCTTCTGGCAGTGCAAGCTCCGTTACCGCACCCAGGAGGAACTGCTGGAAGTGGCGCGGGAATACAAGCGGAGGAATCTGTCCTTGTCGGTGATCGTAGTCGACTTCTTCCACTGGACGAATCAGGGAGACTGGAAGTTCGATCCCGTCTATTGGCCGGACCCCAAGGCAATGGTCGAGGAACTCAGGCGGATGGGCATCGAGCTCATGGTGTCGGTGTGGCCGACGGTGCAGACGGAAAGCGAGAATTACAAGACGATGATTGAACGCGGGTTTCTGCTCCGCTCCGATCGCGGCGTGCGGACGCAGTTCCAGTTCCTCGGACAGAATGCGATCTTCGATGCGACCAACCCTGAAGCGCGAGCCTTCCTGTGGTCGGTCATCAAGAAGAATTACTACGATTACGGCATCCGGGTCTTCTGGCTGGATGAGGCGGAGCCGGAGCTGGCCGTGTATGATCACGACAACTATCGCTATCATATCGGGTCCAGCCTGCAGGTCGGCAACATCTACCCGGTTCGATACAGCCAGACCTTCTATGACGGTCTGACTGCCGAAGGGCAGACGAACATCATTCATCTGGTGCGGGCTGCATGGGCGGGGAGCCAACGGTACGGAGCTCTCGTCTGGTCAGGAGATATCGCTTCGACCTTCGAGGTGTTCCGTCATCAGGTGCGGTCAGGACTCCATATGGCGATCGCCGGCATCCCGTGGTGGACGACGGACATCGGCGGCTTCCATGGCGGCGATCCGGACGATCCCGCCTTCCGAGAACTGATCATCCGCTGGTTCCAGTACGGCGCGTTCTGCCCTGTGTTCCGCCTGCATGGCGACCGGATGCCGCATCAGCCTGGCACCGGCACATCCGGCGGAGGGCTGTGCGGAAGCGGCGGTCCCAACGAAGTATGGAGCTATGGCGAGGAAGCCTATCAGATCATGGAGAGCTATATCCATCTGCGGGAGCGGCTGCGTCCGTATATCCGCGAGCTGATGAGGCAGGCCCATGAGAAGGGAACTCCTCCGATGCGCCCGCTGTTCTACGACTTCCCGCACGATTCCGCCTGCTGGGAAGTCGAGGACGCGTACATGTTCGGCCCGGATCTGCTTGTCGCACCGATCCTCCATGAAGGTGCGCGAAGCAGGGACGTATACCTGCCTGCGGGAGCTGACTGGACGAATCCATACACAGGCGAGACGTTTACGGGCGGCGTCACCGCGATAGTCGATGCGCCTCTGGAGCGGATACCGCTCTTCCTGAGAGACGGAGCTGATCTGCCGATCCGTTGATCGATCAATAAAGAAATACCTGGCTGGCGCCAAGTCCTTTAGGATGCCGGTGGCAGCTTGGTATTTCTTATGTCTTACGAGAATGTATGGGAAGTTATACTTTCTATAAGACCAACGAAACACCTTCAAGGCGTTCTCCATGTCTGAGACATAGATCCTGTCTTGAAGGTGTTTTGTCATTGATCAGCGGTTCGCTGGCCAAGCGTACTCTATGCCAAGTCTGGCTTTTGCTTGCAGGAATTTCTCATTCTTATACTTATAAAGTCTATCGTAACCCAGTTCCTTATCCGTTTTATTCATCAGGTTAAACAATCTTTCGACTTCCTGTTCATCTTTCGCAAGAATCATCTCAGCGATCATCTTGGAACGGTTATCACTGATTTTGGCTTGAATGGCTGACTCCTCGGTACCACCTTCCACTGTTACGGCTTCAAACGCCAGTGAATTGAAAGCAAACTGCTCAAAGTATTGGTCTTTTTCGGAAATGATGCGGTCATACTCTGAAACTGGTTCAGGCCAGGTACGCTTGATCGGAACCCAGTTGATCAGCCAGCCGAAGTATTAGAAAGAGATAATGGGAAAGCCATGAACCGGCTTTCCCACAATTTCAATTCCGTTCGGGCAAGAATTCAGTCAATAGTTGGACAATATTTGGACTTTATGGATTATCTGGAACACTGAAGGCAGCGAAGGGCCCGCCACCTTCATTCTTTTCATGTAGCTAACATAGTTTTGCTGCTCATAATTGGCAAGTCGGGAGAGGAAATCCTTCCGAAGTTGTTATGTCGGCTGCTTCAATGCACTGCGCTCTTGACATAAGCTTTTCTGTTCCGCGCTATCGCTTGCTTAATTATTTAATATACTTTCAAAATCTCTACACGGTTCGTTACGCCATGTTCCGTAAAATAAAGGTGTACCCCATGATCTTGGTCATCCACGAAGAAATTGACCAACTTCTGTTCGGTTTTCTTCATCGGGACAAGCATTACCGCCATTCGATGAGATTTGGCGGCCGGTGTCTCGGCGGACAGATGCCAATGGGATGGCAGCCCTTCAATTTCTGCAGGATCAACATCTTCAAAATAATTATGTTGGGAAAGCTTCATCTCCCCTGAAGAGCAATAAACCACTTGACCGATCAGATCCGCCTTCTCCCCGAACAAACGGAACGACTGCTGGGAAATTTGCATCTTGTAAAGCGAATGAAACAACCACGATACAACTCCGGGCTGTTCTAAATCAACGGAGTCAACAACAACAAAGTAGGAACGGTTGATAAAATAAATCTCTCGGACACATCGAGTGACAAAAGGATTGTTCACCCGGTAGGCAGCTGTCGCATCTGCACGGACGTAACCAATCCCCTCTCTTTCCCATGCTTCTTCCACTTTCCCAGACGCTTGAAGGTTTAATGCTTTATCCCTTCCTGCATACTGCCCCTGTCCGTCAATGAGCAAGGCGTTTTTCGACTTCGTCTGACGGCGCCAATTCATATGCATCGTGCTGCCGAAGGCAACATAGTATCCCGATTCGATGGCGAGCGGTTCACCATAGGCATGCAAAACGAAGGCGTTCTGATCGCCGTGGCTGTGGCTGATCGAGCCATATTTGCTGCTCTTCATCAGCAGCATCACATGCTCTTCAGGCACCTCCATCCGGTGATGCATGGCGACCCAACCGATATCACGGAACCATTTCACCGATTCGATATTCGTCGGAGAAGCCGCTGACGGTGCTCTGTAGTCATGCCGGAACATCAACTCATCGAAACGGAAATCCCACCAACCGTAGTTATAGAATTTCTTGTTTGCTTCTTCAATGGTCTCCCTCGCGCTCACTTGCTCATAATACCATTGATACATCCCATTCCCGGTGATCCCTGCAAATTGCCTCATTAAGGTGCCGGTTTTCAGGCTGGGCGGATCGCCAAGCGTTGACTGATCACAGAAGCTGGCACGAATCGTATCCGGAGGAAATACATACAGCGGAAAATCTCCCGTCTTCTGGAAGAACGGCCGGGAGAATAAATTAATCCCTGTAAATTTCCGAATAAGATTCAAAGCTTCGGTCACAAACGCCATTCCTGTAGTCCAATACATCGGGCCCTCAGCCCAGCCGCCGTCTGCTCCTCCCCAAGGCGTATAGATGGTGGCAAAATATTCAATCGCATAATCAAGCCATTCCCTTGCTTTATCTTCCTCGAACAACATCGCGATACAGCATGGGGTCAACACAGACGACAGCGAGCGCACGGCATGGGAGTCATAAGGGACATGGTGGATTCTCGAACGTTCGATCACATGGTACGCAACCTGTTCGGTTCGCTGGAACAGCACGGAACGAATCTTCTCCCGCTCCTCCTTCGTCAACTCGCTATACAGCCAATCATAACCCCATGCCAACGCTCCCGCGACCCGAAATGCAGCTTCATCGTTATAATCCCTCGACGTGGTTCCGTTTGGATTCCATTGGCTTACATGCATAAGCCATTCCTTGGCCTTGGCGATGATGTCCTTATCTTGCAGCACAACACCTGCTATACTGAGATGCCGAATGGCATACAGCGTTTCTTGGCAATCCATATACATCTGCCGCCACAACTTCGCTACCCGCTTGTGATCCGGGTAAGGTGCAGGTTCCGGAATAAGTTCCCGCGTTAACCATGGCTGCACGGAATGTTCATAAAATTCCCGCCAACCAATGCCTTCCGGATCAGTTTGGATTCTCTCCCGAAGCGCAGATACTTCGTTTGCGTTCAACCAAAGCCTCGGGTGTTCAACTGCCCTGATATTGTTGTAGCGATGTTCGCGGGAAATCAACGGAGTCTCAGGAAGACCGTTGCTAATCGTAAAGGTTCGGACTTGGCTCCATACTCCCGAAGGACGGCCATCCTTCCACATGCCGTATCTCCAATAATAAGTTCCCGGCGAGAACGGTCGGTCGGGGGTATAGAAATTATAATGGATCGGTCCATAAGTTATCGTCTCCGTGTCATCGAATGTCTCTTCAGCTGACACCTGCAGCACATAAGGAAGTTCTTCCCATGATGCCGCCATCCAAGTAAAGCGCGGCGGATTTTCCACCAGCATCGTATGCTCTGAAGGCTCGTATTGAACGGTTAACGGACCAGCCTTCGGCTCGAACCATTGTTGGATCAATCTAATTCCTCCTCTTGTCGCAGCCCCTTCTCTGTCATACGGATTTTCAACTTCCGCTGACAATAAGTGATAACTGCAAGTTTGTCATCCGCAAGCTTGATGTCCAACGGTACATCGCCGACAGCGAAAGCTGTGATAAAGCACGCTTCCTGACCGATGACCCTCTGGACGAATCCGTCGATCGGCACGTACGGATCGACGGACAGGCCGGGTGATGCGATGCGGTAGATGACTCCGCCGGCTGATGGCAACATCACGGCCTTTGCCTGCAAACTGTCATTCCCTGGTGATGAAGTAACGGCGACGGCTTCTCCGCCCTTATACTTCATCAATGTATGAATATATCCGTAGGCTTCGTCCTCTCCTGTGATTTCCCTGTTTCCGCATTCAGTCCATAAGGCGGGGTCTGTCTCTGGAGAATGCAAGATGTGTAACCAATAATCGATCACATCGATTCGGTTTAATTGCACCTCAAACCAATCCAACGCAAAATTCCCTTCAATCCATAGATGTCGGTTTAACACTGCGCCTTCGTAGGCGCCTTCCGAACGCAACCATGCATACGTGTGGGATTTCGCCTCGATATATGCTACACATTCCCCGTGATGGGGAGCCTGAGTCCGCCCGCCGACCGATACCGTATTGTGGCTCGGTGTGCGGGCATACCAGTTCTTGCGCATCGGAGAGGCGTAAGGCACCATCCCGCGTTCAGGCAACACGAAACCATTTCGGTGCATCAGTACGATGTTCAACTTATCATCATGGCCATGGCTGCCACCGTGGGGACCATAGTCTGCTACAATCGAAAGCGGGTTATCTGGATGCCTCAGGACAACAAATCCGACCGAGTCGAACAGCCGCGATCGGCAAGCGTTTGCTGATCGTTCCGTCCATTCTCCTTCCCCGTACAATACCGCCTCCAAGCCACTGCGTGCGCGGGTTCCGCTGATTTTCCGATAAGTTTCTTGCAGAATTGGCACATATTGCTCATCTGCATATCGTGCGTAACCGATTTCGAATACTTCGGCGATTTCCCTTGCAAAGGGGAGCCGACTGTACGGACCGTCATGCAATGCGGGCAGTTCCCCATTCGGAGCGGCTACATCAACGATAGCCTTGAGCATGCCACGGTACGTCTGTCCCTGTTCCCCGCGCCATTCTTCCGGGTCAAAGCCGAAACGCTCTGCCATCTCTGCGGCGATCCAATACGCCCTAAGCACAAACAGATGGTAGTAGGTGCTGCCTTCGAATTCGAACTGGTCGGGGAGCACTCCAATGCTCAAATGATGCACGATTCCACCGTAATCATACAGCAGTAACTCCATTTGATCCGCTCGCTGTTGCACCGCATAGACACAAGCAAGACATGCGTTCAACCAAGCGGTATAGTTGTTCGCAGGTTCATTCCGTTTGTGAATGAGGATGGTGCGGTACTCGGCCATACTGCGTTCGAGCATTCCAAGAAACTGCTCCAGCAGCTTCGCGTTTGCACGAAGCGCACCATGATCATTCAACAGCAATACAGCTCGAAGGAGTGTTGTCGCCCAGATGGCTTCCGTAAGCGCTTGATGGAACGCTCTGCCCTTGAGCATCCACGGTTGCGCATTTGGATGCATGGGATAGCGGGGATACTGGCATGCGTATGCTTCCAGGATTGCGTTTGCACTCTCCGCATACCTCTCTTCCCTTGTTGCTGCGTACATCGCAGCTGCAGACAGCGCCGTACGCGCACGTTCTTGATGCTTGAACACGAGCCAAGCTTCACGGTAAGCCTCTCCCCGAACGACACATCCGTGCGGGCAAGTGAAGGAATGGGCATCCGCTTCCCGCGGATCGAAGAGAAGCTCTGTGCCATGGTCAGGGCACACATATTGATGCCACCATCCTCCGGGCACTTCCGGCACACTGACGCCGGAGAAGAGCGCTTCGTCCGTTTCTGTGCGCAACCGTGCAATCGCTTCCGAAAACCAAGTATACCGTTCCTGCTTATCTTGAAGCGGGGTTAAATGGTACCGTCTCATCTCATGTACTGCCCGCCATTTACCTCAATCGTTTCTCCCGTGAGGTATTTTCCTAAATCCGACGCCAAGAACACGACCGCGCCCGCCACATCGTCCGGTGTTCCCTCCCTGCCGAGCGGAATTCCCGCAATCGCCGCTTTTCGCGCTTCCTCTGAGGTGAACGTGGCATGAAATGCCGTCTGTCCGATAAACCCTGGCGATATTGCATTAACCCTAACTCCGCTGGCAGCAAGTTCCTTGGCGAGCCCCTTCGTATATGCGATAACCGCCGCTTTCGATGCGGCATAGACTGCTGCACCCGGCCCTCCTCCGTTATGGGCCGCAAGTGATGCCATATTAATAATACAGCCGTTGCCTTGAGCAACCATAGCCTTTCCAAAATATTTGCACATGAACACTGTGCTCTTCAAATTTACGTCCATAACTTTATAATAATGTTCTTCCGTCATTTCCAAATTGGCAACTCGCCCGATTAGATGGCCTGCGTTATTCACGAGAATATCCACAGGTTGACCGAATGTGTCACGAACCTCCTGCACCAAACGCACTATGCTGTCCAAATTGGTCGCATCCAGCTGGAATGCTTTGCTGCGCACGCCCATCCCGGAAATCTCGATCGCTGCTTCTTCCCCTTGCTCCCGATTATTCAAGTAGGTAATCACCACATCCGCACCGCACGCAGCCAGCGCCTTCGCGATGCCTCTGCCGATACCGGCATTGGAACCGGTGACCAGTGCCAGTTTCCCGGAAAGATTAAGTTTCATTTACATAGCCCTCCCATTGATCAAAGTTATAACTCATCATATCTCCGTATCGGCTGACCCATCAATGGAGTTTGGCAGTTTGTACTTGTGTTTTTTTTAGGTCGTTGCCTGCTTTCCCCTTCTTCGGCATATGAAGGGAGAAACGGCTCCCATGTTCCTCTAGGCTGTCTATTTTCAATCCGTATTCCTCACCGTACACGATGCGAATGCGCCGATGCACGTTGACAAGGCCGATACCGCCCCTGCGGAGCAATGACCTGGATCGTTCTTCCTCCGGCTCCGTTTCATTCAACCTCCTCCTCAACTCATCCATCTGTTCCTTAGCCATGCCGATTCCGTTATCTTCAACATAGATGCACCAATCATTCTCCTGCTCTTCCGCACCGATTCGGATATAATGATGTGGCTTCAACCCTTCCGGGAAGGCGTGCTGCAGCGCATTCTCCACAAGAGGCTGCAAGGTCAGCCTGACCATGTTGTGAAGCAGCAGTTCAGGAGGGATCGTTACTTCAATCTCAAAATCTTTACCCAGCCGATGCTGCATAATCACCATATAATTACGTACGTGGTTAAGCTCATTCGCAACGGCGATCTCCTCCAGATGGGTTTGCACGGAATAACGGAGCATGAACGCCATCGCTTCCACAATCTCGCTGATTTCTTCCGATTCCTTTACGATGGCGTAACAATTGATCGTCTCCAACGTGTTATAGAGAAAATGCGGATGAATTTGCAACTGCAGAGCTTGAAATTCCGCCTGCTGTCTCTCGAACCGGCTCCTCTGCAATTCCAGCTCGTACTTTTGCTGTTTCAGTTCGGCTTCGTAAACCCGATCGATCATTTCCGATAGCCGGCTAACCATCAAATTGTAACGCTGAATTAACCCGCTCAGCTCATCGTTGCGCCCCTGATCCTCCAAACGGCTCCAGATCCCTCTTTCCGTTTCACGCATTCCTTCCATCACCGTTCGTATCGGGCGGGTGATCGATCTCCCGAACCGATAGGCCAGGATCAGCGCAAACAGAAGCGTCACGAAACCAACGAAGATCGTGGCAGTGCGGATAACAGAAATAGGCTTCTGAAGTACATTAACAGGAAGGGAAGCGATCATAATCCAGCGCAAATATGACGATTCTTTCCCTACGAAAAGTGTCGGCACCCCGTTGACATCTTTGACGACGGAAACATCCGGCCTGTGCTGCACATCGGCGATGACAGCCTTTCTCGTTTCCATAGGCATCCCCGCGACATTGTGCTCATACACGATGTTGCCGTTCTCATCAATAATAAGGAAAGAGGTTTGCTCGCCCATATCCGCTAAATCCCAAAGCGGCACCAGTGAATCCGTCCTAATTTCCATAATTAAGACACCTTTAGGTTCATAACTGGTATAGCCCCGAATACGCCTGGCGATCGTAATCTTCTCTTCCCACCCGTCATCCCAGTCGGTCTTGAAGATAGCGATCTTGCCGTCCTGAGGAATGATCGAATTGATAGATCGCAGTGTCTCCAGTGCGTCAAAGTTCTGAAACCTAAGCCCGTTTTGATTGTCCTCCAAGATGGCTTTACCATGATCACCAATGACGGTAATCGAATATATATCCGGATACGCGATAAATACCTTGTAAAAAATGGATTTCCGGATGATCGTAGTTAACTGGTAGAATTCATAGTGATCTTCCGGATCCAACTCCATAAACTGTTTCACCAGCTGTTCAGAAAGAATCGAGTCACTGACCAGTTCATATCTTCGAAAAAAGGCTTCCGTTTGAGAAGAAGAGTGCTGAATCAATTGGCGGATGTACCGTTCCACTTGATCGCTAAGCGCACGTGATGAATATATATAAGATACAATGCCTACACCAAGGATCGACAGCAAAATAAGAATCGTGAAGTAATAATAAATCTGCCCGAACAAAGATCGCTTCATGGATCAACGCCCAACTTCTCGCGATATTCCTTAGGTGTTAAACCGGTTATTTTCTTGAAAGTTTTCGTAAAATGCGGATGATCCGCATACCCCACATCATAAGATATATCCGTAATCTTGCGATTCGGATCGGCAAGCAGCAGCTTCGCTCGCTCCATCCGCCTGCCTATACGGTAATGAGCGAAAGTTTGTCCTGTCGCCTGTTTAAACAGTTGGCTGAAATATGAAGCATTCAAACCAAGAAGTTCCGCTACTTCTTCCAATGAGAAATCTCTTGACAAATTGTCTTCAATATATTTTTTCGCTTCTTCTATCGGATCTTTCGCCCTGCCCCTGCGCTTGACCCGGATGGCGGTTGATACCCTTTGAGCCAATTCCAACAACCGATTGTTTAACCCTTCGGATGAATGAATACCTTCCCAATCCTCAGGGCTGGACAGTACATCAACAGTTCGTTCACGCAGACGGTTCACAATCACTTGCCATAATTCTCCAACAATTATTTTTCTCTGCTCGATACTCATTCCTGCGTTCTCAAATTGATCCAGAAACGAATGGATGTTCTGGAAAACGGCTTGCTCATCCAACGTCCAGAATGCCTCCGTCATCCTTGTCACCCAATTATTCGATTGGGCCAGTGACGGCAATGCTTTCCTCCTTTTCATCTCTTCGTCCGCCAATCGCTGCAACACTTCTTGAATACTTTTCCTGGTAATTGGTTTTAAAATATATTCCTTCACACCGAGCGAGATCCCGGTTCGAGCATACTCGAAATCGCTGTAACCGGTAATGATGACCTTCAGAATATGGGGATATTCTTCGTACACTTTCCTGCACAGTTCAAGTCCGTCCATTTTTGCCATGCGAATATCCGTAAACAGAAAATGAGGCGGCTTCTCCCGAATGCGCTCTATCGCCTCCTCTCCGTTCTCTGCCGTGCGTATGCCAGCGATGTCCACACTACTTGACTCGATGATTTTATGCAGACCCTTACGAATGATTGGTTCGTCCTCCACCAATAGTATCTCGAACATGCTCTTCCCCCCAATCAAGGAAACGCTTTCATTAATGATTGTGACAGAATTGATTTTTTCTGTCTAGTATTAGCATGAAATCCTGTCATGGAAAAAGAGAGACTCCCCGCGTTTATATGCAGGGAGTGATAGTTTATTAACGCTGCGGTGAATAAACACCATCTTTGGCCAAATAACGAGCTGTAGCTTCTTCGATCACTTGATCGCCGCCCTTGCTTCTCCATTCCTCAATGACCTTCGGCCAATCACTGATCGGCTCCTGGCCAAACACCATTTTCATAATATGTTCATTAATCAACGGCGGATACCGATCAGAGTACGGACTGATCTCCGGATTGGATACCCATGCTTCCAGACGTGGCGAGAAGGAATACCCATCGCGCCCTTCGTTTGCGAGAATCGTATCGTATATTTTGATCAATTCTCTGCCTTCCTCAGTTTGGCTGAGAACCAGTTCGTTGTACGTCGTATCTTGTACCATCCAGAGCCAATAGTTCAAGTAACGTTGTACGTCCAGTTCTTCGTTGGTCTGCGGTGCTATATATTTCGGTTGTCCGTTTTCCATGATGTATCCTTTGCCCTCAAGACCGAAGCTGAAGAACAACTTCGCTTCATCCGTCGTCTGCCATTCGAAGAACTTGATGATGTCAACCACCTTGTCCTCCGCCTGCTTCGTGATGAAAAATGCGCGCGGCACCGGGCCGTACATGTAATAGCCGCCTTTGCCATCCGGACCGACCGGTGAAGGGATGATGGCAACCTCCGCTTCTGGAACGTTGTTCTTCAACAGTTCACCCCAGATAGGCAGTTCGTTCGCGTTCATGACCCACATGCCCGCCTTCCCTGAAGTGATCGTCGATTTAAACGTGTTCGCGTTCACCGTAGCGAATTCTTTACTCATCAGGCCTTCATCATACATCGTTTTATACACTTGAATCGCGGCCATCATATTTTCTGTATCAAGAAACTTAGGTTGGATTTTACCGTCTACGAGTTCAAGCTCGCTCTCGTATCCATATACGTCATATGCGCCGAAAAACGTATCTGCGTATTTAAATTCTTCACGGCCGGCAAACGGTTCTTCAACGCCCAGCTCCTTGAACGCACGCAACACCTCAAGGGTTTCTTCAACGGTTGTCGGAATTGGAAGCCCGGTCTTTTTCAACAGGTCCATACGAATCCATGTCGCCCGGCGGGATGGGTTGCTCAGATACTCAGGAATCGCCCATATGTGCCCATCCTTATCTGTAACGCGATCCCAAGCCGCTTCAGGTATAACTTCCAGCAAACGCTTCCCGTGCTGCTCCAGATAAGGTTTGAGATCTACATATATTCCTGCTTCTACTGACCCCGCCAATTCCTTGCCGGAAATTCCTCCGCTTGCTTGAATGACATCAGGCAAGTCATTCGTCGCAAACATCTGCACCATCTTTGTATCGTACTCCGCATGCGGGATCAGGCGAATATCGAGATCTGTGTTCGTATATTCTTCCAGTTTCTTCACATACTCGTCCTCATTGATATTCGGATGGTTTTCTACATAAGTTACATTCAGCGTTCTCATGGAGATTGAAAATTTCGTCGGTTCCTTATTTTCTTCCGGTGGTTCAGGTTGCGGTTGTGTATTCGCATTCCCACCCGTTACATTGGGTGTTGCCGTGCTTGGAGTTTTGTTTGACCCTTGCATGCACGCCACTAATACACTGCAGATGATGAAGCACATGACCAACACTTTTAACCTTTTATCCATTTTATCCCCTCTTTTCCAAGAAATATTATCCATTTCAAAGCGCTTTCAAAGATAACAGCTCTTCGAAATGCAAGTTAATTATAAAAACTGCTATTTAAGTTGAACAATGGAGTTATATTATGCGTCTTTGTTATTTTTTTAGATCCGTTAGGATTTAATAGATCCAATCAGCATTCCTTTCACGAAGTATCGTTGCAAGAACGGATACACCATGACAATCGGCAACGTTGCAATGACGATGACAGTCATCTGTACCCCTTGGGGCGAGGCTGTCGCCAGGCTTGAAAATAAATCTCCGCCTGAATCGACGAGATTATCCGTAATGAGCATTTCCCTTAATTTGATCTGTAGCGGGTACAATGATCGGTCGTTGATGTAATAGAGTGCATTCTTGTAGGTGTTCCAATTGGATACTGAATAAAAAATCCCTACGGTAGCCATAACCGGTTTGGATAAGGGAAGTACAATGCTCCAAACCATGCGCAGTTCACCAGCTCCATCGATCCGCCCCGAATCGATTACCTCTTTCGGAAGCTGCGTGAAAAACGAGCGCATGATTATCAAGTTAAAAGCGCTAATCGCTGACGGGATCATGAGAACCCACAACGTATTTGTCAGCTTGATCGCACGCATCAGGATAAATTCCGGAATAAGGGGAGCCGTAAAAATCATCGTAAAGATAATCATTAACAGCACATATTTGCGTCCGACATATTCTTCCCTCGATAACGGATATGCTAGCGACGCGGTGGCGGCCAGGTTGATGAACGTTCCAAGTATGGTGACGTATACGGAGATGCCGAACGCTCTCCAGATGGAAGCATCTTGAAACACATATTGGTAATAAATGGTTGTGAATTCGACAGGCCAGAACAGCACATCTCCGCGGTCTATGGCGAAAGGGCTGCTGAAGGTTTGAGCCAATACGTTCAACAGCGGAAGAAACATCGTTAAGGTGATCAAGGTTAGAAGTATATAATTAATAACTGTAAAAATGCGGTATCCTCTTGTCATGCGTGCGTACATGCTTTCTCCCCCCTCTTAATACAGTGATTCCCCGGTAGCCTTCCGACTGAGCGCATTTGCTATAACCAACAGGATGAGACCGACAATGGACTTGAACAACCCCATCGCAGTTGAGTAACTGAATTGCATCTGCTGCAGTCCCGCTTTATAGATGAAAGTATCGAGAATTTCACTGCTGTCAAGATTTAACGAATTCTGAAACACGAACACCCGTTCAAAACCGAAGTCCAGAAAATCACCGATTTTGAGCAAGAATAGTACAACAATGACCGGCAAGATCGACGGAATCGTAATCGACCATGTTTGTTTCCAACGGTTTGCACCGTCTACCTCTGCGGCTTCGTACAGTTCCGGATTCACCGATGTCAACGCAGCCAAGTAAACGATTGTTCCATATCCTGCATCCCGCCAAATACCGGCGCCGACAAGCACCGGCCGGATCCACGCATTTTCAACCAAGAAATAAATCGGCTCTATTCCAATCCACCCTAAGATTTGATTCACGAAGCCAGATGTCGGAGAAAGGATACCGATAAAAATCCCGCTGATAATAACCCACGACAAAAAGTGTGGAGCATAAATGATGGTTTGCACGGTTCGCTTAAAGAACGTCTTACGCACTTCATTAAGGAGCAGCGCAAGAATGATCGGCACCGGGAACGCGATGAATATATCCATTAATCCCAAGATAACGGTATTGTTCAAGATGCGGATAAAGTCGTAGTGCGCGAACATCTTTTCGAAGTGCTGCAATCCAACCCATTGACTTCCGGTAAATCCTGCGAACAGATTATAATTTTGGAAAGCGATAACAGATCCAAGCAGCGGAATATATTTAAAAATTAAAAAGTACAATATTCCGGGAATGGACAGCAAGTATAACGTTCGGAATTTTAACATATATCCCAGTTTGGCTTTCATAGGTTCCTCCCCTGTTACTTATGCGGTGATAAAAGTATCATAAGAAATGATGTAAGCGTCATCAATGGATTCCGTTTCTTTGTACTTGTGTTTTTTTTAGGTGTGACCATCACTAATATTTCTAAAGCCGCAATCGGACGAACCGGATTGCGGCTTTAGAACCGGGGTATGTTTAATATCCAGGAAAACGAATCCTTGCGGACACCGGGACCATATCATCCATATTATTCCACACAAAAATCTTGATTGTATATCCTGTAGTATCTTCGGGCAAGTCAAAACCGCCGCCCATCTGAACCGAGTCTCCCGCAGCTATGGGTTGTTCGGCGTACGAAATGCGCACGATTGAACCGTCAGGACGATAAAGAGCCACGATCAACGTTCCGTCCGTCGCCGTATCGGATACGTTCGTCACCGTCGCGCTGACACGGACAAACGATGCGTCGTCCAGGTCTTGCAACGAATTGCCGTCTAGATCCGCCACTTTTACATTTCCGATTTGTAACGGTTCGTCCAGTTCTGGTTCCTGCTCCGTATCTTGACTGATCCGCAATAGCGGCCAGATGTTCTCGTCGCCGTTTTCCTTTGACATGATATTGATATTTCCGTTCTGTCCTATCAAATCGATAATCATGAAAGTCACATAACCATCGGTCTGTCCATTCAGAAACTCCGTAACATCTATTACGAACTTCGATGTATCGGGGCTGTTGATCGTGACAGTCCCGATATGAATTGCGGTCTCGCCAACCCCGGTGATCTTGACGCGATCCGGTTCATGATTCGGTGAGTTGTTCCAAGTCAGCGTAGTTTCCGACCAATCATCTTCAATCAGGCCGAAAACGTCCAGCGCAACTGATGTCGTGTTACTCCCGGTTCTCCCGTGAAGCTCCAGGATGGCGCTCGTGGCGGATTCAACTTCCACATCCGAAACATCAAATTTTATATACGCAATTCTGCCGAAAGTAAAATCTTCATTCGCCTTGACATTGAACAGACGGTACCAGTTTCTGTCGCTCGCGCCGCTCGCAGTTTTTCCAGGATCCTCCACCCCGTAATTTACATCCGGTCTTTCGATATCCACTATCGCGTCATCGGTCGGATGAAGCTGCACTTCCTCTCCATCATTCGAATCATCGTTTGTCAAGTTTTCAAAGTCCGAATTTGTATTGTCCATGATAACATTTCCCTGGAGCACCGTGACAGTTCCTGCAGCGATCCGGACGCCGTTGGTGTTCCCAGTCACGGTGTTTCCGATAATCTCCACATCCTGCGGAATACCCGAGCCGACATTACCCGCATTCGAATCGCCGGGGTCATATTCAAGCAGTATGCCCCAGAAGCCTTCCGCTGTATTGTTGGTGATCGTATTGTTCCTGATGATCGTGCGTGGCGCATTCTGAATCAGAATCCCGCGTGACATCGGAGGTTCCGTCGTGTTCTGAATCGTATTACCTTCGATCAACGTATCCGGTGTCCCCATATGAACTTTGATACCTTCCCGGGTGTTGGTGATCGTGTTGTTCAGAATATGGTTATGAGGTCCAGACGCCGAATGATTGCTCGGAGGAGTGCCGCCCGTGTTGCCTAAAGCGATACCTGCTCCGGTCAAGACACCGCTGATCGTGTTGCCGTGAATCTTGTTCAGATATTCCAGTTCGCCGTGCAGATCAATCGCATCCAGTCTCGTTTCTCTGAATTCACTGTTACGAACTTCATTGTTATGCGCATAGAACTGAATGATGACTCCGTGGCGCAAATAAGGCCCCTCGAACTTACTATTTTCCACAAGGTTATGTTTTGTATCGTTCGCATAACCGAGGCGATCCACTTTCGCTACGCCTTGAATTGAGATTCCGTAACCGGCTCCTCCTCCTCCAACATCGGTCGCATTTCGGAACGTCGAGTTACGCACGACCACATCGTGGCTTTTGCTTATACGAACACCCATTTTCTGGAATTTTTCGTGGAATGTATCAAAATAAGCTGGTTTTTCGAACCAATCGCAATATTGTTTGCGATTGTAATATTTTGCGGAATACGACTGTACTTTCCGTTGTTGGTATAACCTAATTCAAATGTATAATCGTTGTCGACAAACGTATTATGGACGACCTGAATATTCCTTGGACGAAAATGTTTGGACAAGTCCGAGGAACTGCCGTAATCCGCATCTCCATTCGTGATCGTAATGGCCGCATCCCATTTGGTTCCTGTCAACCCGGAAAAATAGTTGTTGAAGATGAGGTGATCGTCCCCGTAAACGCGAATACCGCCCGTACCGATCGGGTTCCCGTCCTGATCAGTACCAGCCCGGCCATTGCCGAAGAATTGATTGCCATAAACCTTGCTTCCATTTCCGTGACGTAATGTCAGCGAGCCGAGCGATTCATAAAACGTATTGTAACGAACGATATTTTTGCCGCTTTTGATCGAAATAATCTCCGGGTCGGAGTCCGTACGTTCAAACACGTTATACTCGATGATCGTATAGGAGTCAAACATGGAAAGCTTGCTTTCACCCACACGTATCGGCTCCGATTCATTCGTCTGACGAGGCAGTGTGTTGCGAAACACATTGTGATCGATGCGGTCATATTGCGATATACCGGTATAGTCGGGATTATCTCCACCAATGACGATAAATTTACCCGGATCCTGTTTGTTTTGAAACACGTTGTGATCAATGCGGTTGTGGTGGCTGTTGGCGCCATCGATTTGCACCCAGGTTGAAGATGATCCAGAATTCGGAGGCAATTCAAAATGATTTCCCGTCAAGCGAACATGGTGATTGTTTGTCAGACGAACGCCATAATACCCCGAATTGACAAATTTCAGTCCTTGTAATACCAGATAAGAGGAATTTTTAATATACAACGTTCCACCGGTTATGGACACAGCACCGGAATCAACCGCTTTAATGACGATCGGATCTTCCTCAGTACCATGTTTATCTGATATGGTATTTATTGTATATGTTCCGTTGGCAATTTCAATCGTTGTGCCAGGACTCGCGGACTGGATCGCATTGTTCAACTCATTCGAGGTTTTCACAGTTACGATCCTGCCATCTTCGGGCGAAGGTGTGTCGCCATCAGAAGGCGAACCATCATCAGAGGGTAGCTCACCTCCCGTCACGAGGACATCATCAAACCATACCGCGCCTGTATATGAGGAGTGACTGTTCGCATACAACCCGATCGATCCGTTAATCAATGAATCATCTGTCAGATCAACTTTCAATTCACCGTCCACATACCCTCTCAATGCGTTGCCGGACAGTTCCAACTTAAGATGGTAGACTTTATCCGCATCAATCGATTCGCTCAGCGTCACTTCCTTCAGAGTGGTTTGTGAGTTATTGACACGACTGACTAGAAGCAGATAGTCCTTGGTGGTGCTTCTTCGGATCATCAATGTGTAGTAGTTATTTTTATCCGTATGACGCGCTACGATTCCGGCTCTAACCGTCCCTTCCGCGGGAATGCCTGTAATTTTTACTTTGGCAGAGAGAGAATAGTTGCTCCAGTTTTCATCTCCGCGAGCAACCACATATGTTGTACCGGCAGCTACCAACTTCAACACTTGAGAAGAGCCTTCTGTATCCAACACCCAGTCCCCATTATTTGTGCTGTTTTCCCATGTTTCTCCAACTGGATTGCTCGTATACGATTCAAAATCGTCTTCCAACAGTACTGTCGTTGCATTTGCTGATATCAAACCTGCCGGTCCCAATTGCCCCAACAGAAACAAGAACGTCAGCACAATGATGAAAGAAGAATGTCCTTTCTTCATTTCGCACGATCCTTTCTAATGTTGTAATCCAGGCATCCGATCTTCATCCTAATCACCGGATTCCTTGACAAATAGAAAGCTAATTAATAAATTCCAGATATTTCAACGCGCGTTTAATCATCACCGCCGCTTCCGCGCGGGTCACATTCCGGTCGGGCCCCAGCGTATCCGGTGTTATCCCCTTCACAATACCTGCATTTACTGAAGCGGCAACGCCAGAAACAGCCCATGCAGAAATTTGGTTGCTGTCGCGATACTGTTCCAAAACGTCATTTTCAGATACACCCGGCGACTTCCCTGCAAATTCCAGCGCTCTTGCAAGCATGACCATCAGTTGTTCACGGGTAATCGGATCGGACGGTCGGAACGTTTCATCGGGATAACCCGCAACGATTCCAACTTCATTGGCTGCCGCCACAGCACCTGCGTACCATGCCCGTTGATCCACATCACGGAACGACACCTCTCCCTGTCTGTCCGAAAGACCCAACGCGCGTACGATCAGCGCAGCAAATTGCGCGCGCGTCAACATCTCGGAAGGTGCAAACATCGTATCGGAAATACCGCTGATGATATATTTGGATGCAAGCAACTCGATTTCATGTTCGGCCCAATGTCCCTGAATATCCTCGAACGTTTTCTCATGTTCAACGACTGCGTATGCACTGTTACCAGTTCGCTTGACCACAACTACCGTCAAACTGTCATTCTCCTGAAAAAGGGAAGGAACAAACATCAGCTCATCTTTTTCCGGATCGTACAATACAACCGTCGCTGAGTCAGGATCATCAACGCTTTGCGATAACAGAAATCCCCGCTCGACAAAAATATTGCCGAAGTCGGATATCAGAACTTTGTTACCGTCCTGAACGACTTCAACCTCGTATTCCATAGCCTTGATGAGCACAGCCGCATTTCCCAAAAGACTTCGTATGCGCGTCTGCAACGCGTCGTATGCCGGACCGATTGTCACAAGGATAAACGCCTGATCGGTAACAGCATCCTGCAACATAATGATCGGCAAATTGTAATAGCCTTCATGATTTCTCACAGCCAGTATCATTTCCTTGCCAGTGTCAATGGCTGCCTTTACAATTTCCCCTGGCAGGATGATATTCGTTTTTTGTTCCGTCTCAATGACAATCTCGATTGTCTGCTCTTCCTGACCGGACGAATCCAGCTTATCCAACGCACGGACAAACGTTTCATAATCAAGCGTATATGTCACAACCGTATTCCCTTCATCGTCCGTCGTTTCGGAAATTGAACTCTTCCCGGGAACAATTCTTGCACCTTTTTCCGTAGCCTGGACAGTATCCGGTTCATCGACAGGAGTCACGATATTACCTGGGTGAGGTGACGACGGAGTTTCAGCCGAGTATTCGAACGTCGTAACCGCCACATTATCGATTCCCGTTCCACCCGCCCGTACTTTATAGGTACCGGTCTTTCCGACATTCAAAAAGTAGGTGAATTCAAAGAAGCCATTTTCATCGCTGCTGGTCTGATCGATGTAGTCAATCGCTCCGTCCGGAGCTTGCACCAAAACCGTGACTTGCCGATATGCACCGGCAGTTGTGATACCTGAAATGGTCACTTGACGGGAACTTTGATCTACATTTGTCTGCAAACGAATTTCTGCGGCAATCGCCAAGGTTTCCGCAGAAAATCCGATTAACAGAATGGATAGAAAGCAAAACAGGAACTTTTTCATCGGTCTCCTCCTTCACATCTTATTCCCGTTAATCGGCGGGAAAGTTTAGCGTATAAGACAGCGTTTCTCCTTCTTCCATTGAAACGTCCTGAACGGAAATTCTCAAAATGTATTCGTGGTCGTCTCCGTATTCAGGGATGCTGAACCCAAACTCCACCGTTTTTATGTCATATGCGCCGATCGTCTTGAGCACCTCGGTGTTCATGGCGGTATCTGTTTCCGAAGATGACGGCCGGATCGATCGCAACTCTGCACGAATCGCAACGTCATAGACACTTTCGGTTATATTTCTTATCTCCAGGTGCGAATGGACATAGCGGACACCGTTAAATTGTTCAATTGAATTTCTGTTAAGATCCCTGAAGTTTGCCGTCAACTGGAGCGGATAGCGCGGTGTTGCCTCGATGACATCGGAATAATCTCCTGTGTATCCGGAATTGATTCCTCGAACACGATAGTAATACCGGACATCATTCTCCACATCTGTATCCACATAACCCGTACCAGTCACTTCCGCAATTTTCACGAATGTTCCGTCTACTTCAGCAGTTCTTTCCACTTCATAGGCTTCCGCATGCTCCGCTGCATCCCATGTCAGGACAACTCGCTTGTTTTCTCCATCGCCGGACAAGTTCTCCGGGACTGCTGGAACTGCGTATTCACGGAACGTCAGCGTTAATATCGGCGGTGTATGATCCGAATGTTCTTTTGTGCGAAAATAGGCTCCCCTGCTCACACCGAGAGTCGATTGGATATAGAAACTTGCGATTTCGTCCTCCTGGCTCTTCACAAACTCGGTCACATCAAATCGAATATAGCTCCCGACAGTATCCGCGTTTACTCTCACAGTATGGAGAGGAGTCCCTTCATCAACGGGACGGTTATCGTGCGTCAAGGTCATCTCGTTCCAGGAATCATCTTCAATCCCAAATAAGGTCACATCATATCCTTCATCAGGGGTACTGCCTTCCAATGCGTCGACAAACAGTTTCACTTCCGCTTTTTCCAGCAAACCTTCCGCTTCTGGGATCGCAAACTTCAGATAGGCACGGCGCACATCCGTCAGGGAAGAATTGCTCTTCACATTCATCCGTGTTGCATCCCCGAAAGGCCCCTGGTCTTTACGCGTATACGTGTCATCCAAAACGATCTGTTCCCTGGTATCGGATTCAGACCCCGCGTCGCTCTCTCCCAGCACGATGTCCAGTTTAGGAGCAACGTCATACGGATGTTCCCGCGTCGCATAATCCGCTCCACGGCTTTGCTCCACACCGCGTAAGCGAAAACTGATCGTTTCTCCGATGCGCTCCTTCACATAATCGGTAACGTCCAGCGATACATAATGATCGATATCCGCTTGCGTGACGGTAATTTGACCCAGTACTCGATCGCTGGCGTCATCAGGAGCCTGATCATATGTCAGTTCAGACTCTGCCCAGTCCGTATCTTCCATGCCCCGAACTTCTATGTTGTATACTCCGCCATATCCGATGGTTGCGGACTCCATCGACACGACATATACCGAAAAGGTGACGCTCTGCACACGATCCATCATTGGAACTGTGAACTTCACGAAGGCATCCCGGTTTTCCGTCGAGGTTCGCTTCACCTTCATTTTCTCGTTGTCGCCGTAATTCGTGGTTGAGTTGCTTCCTCCCTGTACCCAGCTGTCAGCCGATGAATAGACGATGATCTTGTCCGTTGATACCGTATCATCCGTTCCTGAATCGGCCAATACCGCAGGAGACAGCATGCTGAACAATAACAACATGGAAACAAGAAGCCGCCACTTGTTGTTTTTCAATACAGATCACCCCTTTAACGATTTCAATTCGGGAAAAGTAACGGTACATGTTTCGCCTGCATACCGTCAAGATCATTCCAGTAAAACAGCTTGATCGAATATCCTTCGGTTTCCTCTGGCAACGTTATCCCGGCAATGTATCGCTCGGTTTCCGAAGGTCTGATCGTACTAGTCATCACGACAACATTTTCCGCTCGCTGCCGTTCATCGTACAAAACCGCAATTACAGTGACTTGTTGATCTTCCTGCATATAGTTGGTAACCGGAACTCGAATCATCAACCGGTCGGATTCCGGGAAATCTGTCAATTCGTCACCGTTTTCCGCAAAAAACTTGACATCACCAACAGCGATCTCCGGCAGTTCCGCCTGCAGGCCGTATATCTCTACTTCCGTTACACTGTTCCAACCGCTGGAAGAGTTGCCGTACCCGACAAGACGGACATACCTCGCAATATTTTCAGACAATTCATAGCTCTCAAATCCTGATGTCATACCGCTGGTTTCCACGTCCGTCAACACATCGAACCAGTTCTCCCCGTCTACGGACACCTGTAGGTCGAAGAACGATTTGCGAATATTTCCGCTGTAGTAGGCGATTTTGGCATAATGCAATGCATAGACAGACCCCAGATCGAATGTCAAATATTGAGGTGACCGAGAACCGATCTCGCCCTCGCTCAGTGCCGACCAACGCGTATCGAAACTTCCGTCGATCACATTTTCCGGAATGTTGCCGTCATGTCCACTGGCCTGAACTCCGCTAACCGGAAGTTTCATTACATCATCGCTGTCTGGCATCACAACGAAAATCTGATTCGAAACCGGAGAGATGTTGCCTGCTTCGTCCATAGCTTTGATCGCGATGAAATATGTCCGTCCCGCCAGCAATTGATCGATTGTGAGCAATTCCACTTCGCCTGCAGGCTGAGGTGAAGGCAAATCATGCACCCGCTTTGCCTGATCCCAGTTCTCTTCCGTAATCGGAGAAGTGCTGTAACGGACATCGTAAGCGGAAACCTTGCCTGCGTATGCGTCATCACCTGGAGCCGTCCAGCTTACCACAACCGACTCGCTCGACAGCGATTGAATACGCAGATCGAAGATGCCGGCAGGTGGAATTGTATCTTCCACAACGGTGGTTCGAGCTTCCACAATGTTGGACAAGCCGGAAATGTTCGACGCCTTGTCAACGGATTTCAAAGCGAAATAATACGTTGTATCCGTATTTAGTCCCGTTATGATCATGGATTGCACCGTACCAGCGGATATGGGTACCGGCTCCCCGGACACCTGCACCGCTTCCTCCCAATTTTCTTCCGTGATCGGATACAAGGCATACCGCAAATCGTAATAATCAGCTTCACCGATGTTTCCATCGTCTCCAGGCGCAGTCCATTGCAGCTGTACCGAATTCCCGTCTACATGAACAACGGTCAAATCTGCCACATCAGCCGGGGGTACGGCATCGGATTCGCTCCCGTCTGCAAGTTTGATCTCAAGCTTACCCGAGTAATCCAATTGGTGGATGGTGACCATCATCCCATTCTGGCTCCACGAAGGATAATCCATGCCATTGAATATCACCTTTTCCACTTGTTTGCCAAACGGCAAATACGAAGAGATTTCATAATTTTCCTGATCGGTTGAAATAGCACCGGTGTAATGCTCTGGATCGCTCACGTTAAAGGTCGCGGTCACCGGAGCCGAAGATGTAAACCAGGTTTTGTCCTGATAAGACAACAATTTGCCTTCACGCACCGCAAACTGCTTTACCGGACCGTTTTGTCTGACATAGGCGAACGTTCCGTCGCTTTGCATGGCGTCCACCGTAACGAGAGGGCCATACTGTTGCTGAACCATATACGTGTCCAGATAGCCGTCCATTTCCACCGTTCCGCCGGCACGATCCGGATCACTCAGATCGCGAACATTCGGCAAGGCATCCGTGATCGAAAGCGGAACCAAAATCTGCAGCGCATTGACCGCATTTCCCCGGACGGCAGCTTCCACATAGCCGTGCGTCGAGTAATCGTCCTTGATATATGAGACTTCTCCTTCATGATCCCGATATTGGGCTTGATCGGTCAGGAACCAGGCAGCAAACTTGGCCGGAGAACCATATTGATCCGCACCGTAGATCCATTGTCTAAAGTTTCCTTGTCCCGACATTTGCCCTTTACCGCCGTGCAAATATATGCTGAAATCGGCTTCCGAACCATCCCTTGTGCGCAATTGATCCGCTACCACGAAATATTGCTGATCCGGGAACGCGATCGCTCTTGTTATATATCCCAGACTTTCACTGTCCGGCGGAAAAAGCAGCGGGCTCTCCCCTTTGGACGTATCGTTCGTATTCTCGATGAATCGCGCAGACTTTTCCTGAAAATCGAAAAATTCCGTATCGATGCTGTACCTGGATTCCGGTGTCTCGTTCTGCGCCATGTCCACCGGCCAGTTCCCATTTAACGTCACCGTATTGTGTGCCTCCGGAACACGGTACCAGGTGCGACGTATTTGATCTCCATAAGCTGAACGGGAATACCCCGAATCGCTCGCCATCATCTGATTTTCCGCATGAATGATAAAGCTGAGATGATCGAATTGGTTGTGGTTATCAGCTTCCGCCACACCATGGAACAGAAGGTAACGGCTGTCAGGATCCTCAAAGTTCCAATTGTTGCGGAAGATCGTCTGTCCGCCTTCCAGGAAGAACTTCGTTCCGGAACCAGTCGGCGCCACCGGTTTAATCGAAGGATCATAGGTTAAATATTTGTCCAGATCCATCGTATCATCGTTGCTTGCTCCCGTATTGTTGCCAAATTCGCCTCCCCAAGGTTCCTTGTTCGTCGTAAAATACCGCCACTGGAACAAATTCCCCCATTTGGCCGACTCATGCAATGGAGAGGCGCCATCCGTATCATCCATATATTGAGAAGCCACCATGTGCAGAAAATTGTGTCTCAGATAGGAATCCTCGATATTCGGCATCCATCCGTTGTTGTTGGCAACATGAAACTCCCAGATGAACGCGGGTTTAAACACTTCGAACAGATCCACGCCCGAGACATTCTTGTAGTGATAGAGAAAGGGTACAAAGTTAATGTGGGAATAGATGTAATATTGGGAACCTTCACGGTAAATTCCATCCGAACTGAAGAAATATTTCAGATTGGAATTAGACGCCTCCAGAGCTTCGCGCAGCCAATCTTCAGGTGAATTCTTGCTTTCATCCGAATAGTCCGATAGGACAAGCGCGAGCGAGCCGAGACCCCATGCCGGTTTGGATCGATGATTATGCGGTCTCGGCCCCCACCCTCCATCCGGTCGAATCCAGATGTTTTCATACAAAACCTGGGCTTCCTTCGCCAACCGTTCACGAATGATCGCATCATCATCCGGAGTTAGCACAGGTTGTATCCAATCATAAGATGCGGCAAAATTTTGCGCCCACATCGCACGATACGTTTCATCGACCGGACTTGATGAAACTAACGGATCGATCTGCGGACAATCGTAAATCGGGCCGTCATATGCACGCTTCAACGCTTCGATCGCCCGGTTTTTATGCGTTTCGTTTCCTTCCATGATAAACATGAAAGCGTTGTATTTTGCAATTCGCGCCATATCCCCGTAATACGCATGGACAGCGTTGAAAGACATGTCATCCGAACAAACGGGAGCCTGGGGAAATTCCCGTGTCAGATATGAGCTGGTGCTGATAGATTGCCATAACGAAGCGGCATATTCGTCAGCGTTCCGTTTATTGTAAACGCTTTCGATTTCAGACTCATCAAACCACAATTTGGGGTGAACCTCTTTCTCCGGGAGTAATGGAGTGTCATCAACGGTGAATCCACTGTAACTTTCATAGTCGATTTGTGCGAAAACATGTGTGGCGTGAAAAAAGTATCCTCCCAGAAACATGATCAGCAGGATTGCAAATTTCTTTTTGGCCACTGAATGTTTCAAACATTTTCCTCTCCTTCCATCATAATTAGCACCTCTTACCATCATACAGAATTATACTTTTATCGCTTCCTGTACTGATATAAGTTGTTTTGGGTTGATTGTAGTTTTTTTTAGATTACATGGTTGCTGATAGGATCACGGAACTTCATAGTTCCTTTTACATGAAATCGGACAGTAACCTTATCAAAAGCTGAAAGATCTGTGTCGCGATCGTGTTTCTTCTTCATAATAAGTTGCTAGATTTTGGCAAAAAAAAAGGACACTGCAAGCCTCATGTCAAAGGTTAAACCATCATGAATAACCGACAAGAGGGAGTGTCCTTATCAACACGGTATCACAAACCATACACTTACTTCAGTACATGGTTCAAAGAAGAAACATGTAAGAATTTTTCGGATTGTGTGATGAAAAGAAAAATGAATCGTGTCAAGCGCTTACTCAAAGATCTATGTTTACGTATAAATGAAGTTGCGAATGAAGTAAGTCGTGAAAATGCTTATCATTTTTCAAGAGCATTTAAATAATATACTGGAATGTCTCCTGGAGAATACCGATCTCTAGTATCCTCCGACAACTTTCTGGAACGAATGACTCAACCAGATATTCGGATAACCGTATGCTGACTCTTTTCGGACCGGAAGTCGCCATATCCATTTTACGATCACAGAAGGGGGATCTCCAGTTTTCCCCCTCTTGGTCGTAAAACCCACCCTATCTCGCCGCGATCGAACGATTGCGATACAGAAGCGAACCAAGCAGGAAGGTGATGGCGCCCCATAGCGTAAGCACGGCGATGCCGAACCAGAACGTTCCGTCCAGCCAACCGGTCGCATACACCATGCCGTCGCGGAGTCCTGATACGAAGTAGGTAAGCGGCAGCACCTTCGATACAGGCTGCAGCCATACCGGCATCGTCTCAATCGGGAAGAAGACACCGCTCAGGAACATCATCAGGAAGCTGGTGATGTTCGCTATGCCCATATAAGCTTCTGTCGTCTTGCTGAACGAGGAGAAGAAATAGCCGATCGCGTTAAACGCCAGCGAGCCAGACAGGAAGATGATGATCAGGCTGACCAGATCGATGTGCAGGGTCGCACCGAACCCATATACCCCGATGAGGGAGAGCAGGACGATCTGGAAGATGGCGAATATGAGCCGCATGAGCATATCGCTGAAGCCGAACAAGCCCATCTTGGCAGGCGTCATGCGTAGCCGCTTCAATAGCCCCTTGCGCCGCATCTCGACCATATCCACCATGCCAAACAAACCTCCTTGGGCGATCGACAGCGCGATCATGCCTGTGAGCAGGAAGTCCTGATACTTCAGATCATCGCTGCCAGCGGATACCGACTCCACGTTCAGCACGAATACCGGCTCTACTCCGGCAGCCATCAGATTCGCCTTCTGGATATATTCGTTCAGGATGCTGATCACCGCCATGGAAGTGGAATTCTGCTCGTCTTCCTTGTTCAGGATAAGGGATAATGAGGTGTCACCATCTGCAGACGGCAGAACGATCGCCGCTGAAACGCCCTTGTCCTTAACCAGCGTCTCTGCATGTTCCCTCGTCACAGGCTCCTCTTCGACCCATTCGAATACCGGAATCTGTTTAAGCTGCTCAAGCATCATGCTGGAACTTTCATTGGACTGTTCCGCAACCGCTGCCACCTTCACGTTGAAGTCCTCGTCCGAACCTCCGCTGAAGATCACCATGAAGATTACCATCAGGATGACAGGGAAGAAGATTCCCCAGAACCATGCCTGCTTCTCGCGCAACGTCATCTTCAAGTGGGTCGAGAACATGTGTCTGAATTGCTTCATCGCACTCATCCTAGTCCCTCCATTCCTTGCCCGTATAGCTGATAAAGACGTCTTCGAGACTCATCTCTCGGATGGATACTTGATCGACCCGATAGCCCCGATCTTTGGTGAATCCGAAGAGGACATGCAGCGCATCCTCCGGCTGCCTCGTCCATAGCTTCAGATCCTTGCCAGTCCGCTCCGTGCGTACGATGGCAGACTGGGCTCCAGCAAACTGTTCCACCTCAGCAGCGGCGGCTTCCCCATCGATGAAAGTCATCCGCACCTCCCGCTCCTTCGTCAATCGGCCGATAAGTGCGGCAGGCGTATCGAGCGTCACGACCTGGCCCGCATCCACTATACAGACACGGTCGCTCAGCTTCTCCGCTTCATCCATATAATGCGTCGTCAAGATCGTCGTCTTGCCCATCTCTTTCAGCGCGAGGACGATATCCCAGATGTTCCGCCTCGCCTGAGGGTCGAGGCCCGTCGTCGGCTCGTCCAGGAACAGAATCTTCGGGTCGCCGACCATCGCCAGCCCGATCGCGAGCCGTTGCCGTTGCCCTCCGGACAACACCTTCACCTTCTTGTTGCGATGCTCGGTCAGATTCACCATATCCAGGATTTCCAATACCGGCATCGGCTTCTCATAGAAGCTGGCGAACAGCTCCAGATTCTCCTGCGGAGTCAGCAGATCAAACATCGCCTCTGATTGCGGTTGAACGCCAATCATCTTCTTGATCGCTTCCTCATCCTTGTCCCAACTGAGGCCGCCGTAGCGGATGTGTCCGCCATCCGGCTGCACCAGCCCTTCGATCATCTCCAGTGTGGTCGTCTTGCCAGCTCCATTCGGACCGATGATCGTGAAGATTTCTCCTGCTTCTACGGCGAAACTGACATCCTTCACGGCCTGGACTGTGCCGAATGATTTGCGCAGGTTCTGAACCTCGAGTATGGTCACACTCACCACTCCATTTCACCAGTTTGAGGAAGAGTTTCCTCCCAACACATTCGTAACCATACTACTCTATGGCGCATATCTCAAAAACTTTCCCAGGTCTGGTTGTGACCTGGACTTTGGTCGGGGATATGTGACAGAGGGACGGGGGTTTTGTCCCATGACGAGGTGATCGAGAAACGAGAACAGGCCGGAAGGAACCATCATGATTCCTCCCAGCCTGCAACTGGAACGCCGATCCGTTACTTCCCGCCTCGTAGAAACCGCTTGCCGATCAATCATTAGCCTGACGGTTCCCGCCATGTATGCTCGCGTACAGAACATGCTTGCATAACGGGCTGTCCTTTGCCAATCTTGGGTGATCAAAGTACTTGACGAATTGCATGCCGATTTTGCTCATGACTCTTCTGGACGGGACGTTAAGATCAGCTGTGAAGCTGTAAATCTCATCAAACCCCAGAGTTTGAAACCCGTGTTTCAGACATGCGGCTGCTCCTTCCGTTGCGTACCCTTGGCCCCAAGCCTCCTTCCGCAGACGCCACCCGATCTCCGATTCCCGCCAATCCCGCAGAACCAGCCTTGGTGTCTCCAGATAGATCAAACGCCTGCGCCTCCAATCGTCATTCGTATCCCGTTCTATTCAAGACCTTCCATGGCTGTGTGCTCCATGGAAAATCAACGGAACATGGCTCTCCGATAGCGGAACCATGTTCCGTTGTATTCAGTCATCCCGCTTGTCGGCTTCGCAGCTTTCAGGTCTCGTACGTGAACTTGCCGCATTCGACAACATCGCGCGAGCTGCTGCCGACGAATACGAGGAAGTCCCCCGGCTCCGTCTCGACGATGCGGCGGGCTGTGTAATATTGCAGCATCTCCGTCGTGATCTGAAATTCTACCTGAACGGACTCGCCCGGTGCCAGCTTCACTTTCCGGAAGCCCTTCAGCTCCAACAGCGGTCTCGCCCTGCTTCCCCACAGGTCGCGGATATAGAGCTGCACGATCTCCTCTCCGGCATACTGCCCGCTGTTGGTGACGGTCACCCGGGCATGCAGCTTGCCTCCCGGTCGCAGGAGAGCACCGTCCAGACCCGCCCCTTCATAGGTGAACTGCGTATAGCTGAGTCCGTATCCGAACGGATACAAAGGTCGGTTGGGCGCATCGAGATATTTGGAGATGAAGCGGAAGTCGTTGTCCTCATGGCCTTTGGGCCTGCCGGTGTTCAGGCAGTTATAATAAACCGGGATCTGGCCAACTGCATAAGGGAAGCTCATCGTCAGCTTGGCCGATGGATTGACATCGCCGAACAGAACATCCGCTGCCGCGTGACCTCCCTCCGTGCCAGGATACCACGCTTCGACGATCGCCGGGACGTGCTCGTCGAACCATCTGAGATCCAGCGGTCTGCCGTTGAACAGAACCAGCACCGTCGGCTTGCCCAGCTTCATGACCTCTTCCGCCAGCTTCTGTTGCACGCCAGGCACGTTCAGGAATACCCGGCTGCCCGCTTCGCCGCTCATGTCCTCCCGTTCACCGAGAGCGAGGATAACGACATCAGCCGATCTCGCAGCAGCCAACGCCTCCGCAAAGCCCGATTCGTCGGTCGAATCAATGTCGCAGCCAGACACGGCCGTCACGATCGCATCCGGCCCCAGCTTGCTGGCGATGCCTTGGCGCAGGGTAACCGCCTCCTCGGGCTTGCCCATGGCGCTCCAGCCGCCGAGGATATGTCCGCTGTCCGCGAGCGGCCCGATGATCGCCACCGAGCGGACGGACTTGCTAAGCGGCAGCACGCCATCGTTCTTCAGCAGAACGATCGACTTCGCCGCAGCCTCACGCGCGAGCTGCCGGTATTCCGGACGCAAGTGTGCCGCCTGCTCTTCCTCCAGGTTGATATGCCGGTACGGGTCGTCGAACAGACCAAGCTTGAACTTGAGCGTCAGGATGCGCCTGACCGCCTCGTCGATCAACGCCTCATCGACTTCGCCGCTGCGTACCAGATCCTCCAGATGGCGCACATAGGCCATCGACATCATCTCGATATCGAGCCCCGCTTCCAGCGCTCGCTGCGCCGCTTCCCGGCCGTCCTTCACAGCCATGTGGGCAATCGTCTCCGCCAGCGACGTGTAGTCGGAGATGACGATGCCGCCGTAACCCCATTCCTTCCGCAGGATGTCCCGCAGCAGGAACTTGTTGATCGTCGCCGGTACCCCATCCACCACATTGAACGATGTCATGATGAGCTCTGCGCCTGCATCAAGGCCGGCCCGATAAGCGGGCAGATACATCTCTCGCAGCGACGACTCCGATATGTCGACGGTGTTGTAGTCGCGCCCTCCTTCCGCCGCTCCATATGCGGCGAAGTGCTTCACACACGAAGCCACAGTTCCCGGTTGCCCCAGGTCACCCTGGAAACCTCGAACATACGCTTCAGTGATGCGGCTGTTCAGATAGGGATCTTCTCCCGAGCTCTCCATCACCCTGCCCCAGCGCGGATCGCGCACCAGATCGACCATCGGCGCGAAGGTCACATGGATGCCCGACGCCGCTCCTTCAGCCGCCGCCACCCTGGCTGTCTCCTCGATCAGCTTGAGATCCCAGCTGCATGCAAGTGCAAGCGGGATCGGGAAGATCGTGCGGAAACCATGGATGATGTCGAACATGAATAACAGGGGAATCTTCAGTCTGCTGTGCTCCATATATTGCTTCTGGATGCGGCAAGCGGTCTGCGCGTCGGCCGAGCCCAGGATCGAACCCAGCGTATAGAGAACCTCCGGTTCCAGCTTATGTTCCTGCTCCGGTCCCGTGATGACCGTCGTTGCCTGATCCCCGCTGTCAACTGAGCGGAGGAAAATAACCGGATCCGTCTGGAACATCTGGCCGATCTTCTCAGCAAGCGTCATCTGCGCCAACAGCTCGTCGACCTTCTGCCGGATCGTGAGCGCGTCGTATGCGGTCAATGGTTGCTCAACTCCTTCCTGGAAACCAATTTTACTGTCAATGTATCGTTTACCTTGGCATGTTGCAAGGATTCAATCACTGTCCTGCCACCGTCCCGAGTGATTGTATACCTGTCGTCAGGGACGACCTGCCGAGGGGACTCGAGGACGATCACATCGCTCGGCTGCGTAAGCCGAAATACAAGCTCATCCGGCGAATGTGCCAACACTTCCGCTGTGGAATATACGATCTTCACGTCATCGCAGACGACATTGAACGGCAGCATAACCCCATCCTTGCTCTGCAACATCAGCTCGCGTCCCTCAAACAGCGGTACGCCATCCTCATAGACGCGGAGCCATTTGTCATACCCATCGAGGTTCAGGATATGGATATATCTCTGCCCGTCGCGAGATGCGGTCGATGTCATGAAGATGCCGTGATGCTCATGGTCATGAGTCAGCCTGGCCCTTGCGCCAAGCAGCTCCAGCGCCTGGCGGAACAGATCGATATCGCAGCGGTATGCGCAGCCGATCACGATCGCCCGGCCACTGCCGACAGTGGCGTCGAAGCCGCATGGCTCTCCGCTGCCATAGACGCGCAGAATCGCCGTATGCCGCCCGATCTCATACGTCTGCGCTCTGCCCGACCGCACCTCCGGCCGCGGTGCTGCCCAGCCATCGGCTGTGACGGAGAGGTACAGATGCGCGGAATCCCGGATCACTTCGCGCGGCCTCACGCCAAGCGCATCAACCAGCGCCGTGCAGTCGTTACCCTCCATGTCATATACAGGCAACTCGCCGTAGATGAGCAGCTTGCCGCCCGCTGTCAGGTAGTCTGCCAGCTTCTGCTGCAGGGCACCATCCAAGTATCGGGCGGACGGCAGCACAAGCACCGGCGTCCGAACCGGATCGAGCGGCTGGTTCTGGATATCCGCTCCGCCGAAGCGATAACCTGCCAGCAGCATCGCCCGGCCCATGATCTCCCATGCGCCATATGCCCGGTACTCCTCCAGATTACGGATCATGTTCGCCATCCGCTCACTCTTCGGATAACGGTATTCGGTCATATAATAATCCGGGATAAAAGCGAAGCTGACGTTGTCCCGTTCCTCATCCATGTCCGCCAGCTTGTCAGCCGCCCGCATCGTCCAGTTGGCGCGCGCCATGCGCGGATACGTGTAGCTCAGCGCCCCCTCCGGGCTGACCGGTGCGGCGAAGCCATGGCGCTCCCCGGTAAAGGCGATGCGGTCATTGCCATCGCCAACCGCCTGCGGCAGCCGATAGTTATGCCCGCCCGCGAACAGATAGTAGTTGATGAGCCGATTGCCCTGCGCCACGCTCATGCGCAGCTTGAAATCAACGGCCGAAGGATCGTACCTGCCGCCATACGTCTCCCCGAAGTTGCCGTCACCGCAATTGAACTCCACGGAGGCAAGGGGCTGATCCGGCAGTTGGACAGCATCCATCATGGTATGCATGATGTACAGATCCTGAAAGGTATCCATATTCAGGTCGCCGAAGTAGATGTCCGACCCGGCTATGCAGCCGGGGACTTGCGTATACGACTCGTACAGCTGGCTGATGCCGATCGGATAGGTGAAACCTCGACCGCCGCTCGTTCCGTGGATGTTGATGATGAACGGGATGTCCCGCACGCCGAACTCCTCAGCCCAGGCTCGCAGTGTCGACACATAGGCTGCGAACCGATGGCGCATATAATGGCCGAGGTCGCGCATGAGCATCAGCGCATAGCATTCCTGCGGCGAACGTACACCATCCCTGAACGCATCAGCATCCTCGATGCGGAACGGGTATCTCGCCGCCAGTTCCTCGGCTGTGTACCGCTGCTGAAGCCATTCGGCGAAGTGCCGGAGCATACCGTCCGTCAGATCCGGACTGCCGCTCACCCAGGAGAGCATGCCGATCTCGTTGTCAAGCTGGACGGCGATGATGTTGCCGCCGTTCGTATATAATCTTGGCGCGATGATGCCCATCACTGCCTCGTACCAGTTGCGGCAGGCGGCGAGGAAAGACGGCGCGAGATAATCGACGGTCTTCGTTGGCACCTTCTCGCCATCCCAGGTAACCGGCACAATGTCCGGGTATTTGTCGAGCAGCCAGAAGGGCAAGCCTTCATTTTTCATCTCCGCCATGATGAAAGGTCCCGGCCGGACGAAGAAATACAGGCCGTTCTCCTTACACAAGTCGATGAAGCGTACCAGGTTCAACTGCGGCATCGTCTGGCCGGTGAAATCGAACCGCCCTTCCTCCGGCTCATGGCATAGCCATGGCACGTAGCTGGCGACGGCATTGCATCCGGCAGCCTTCAGTTTGTCGATGCGATCCTGCCAGTCTTCGGGAGCAAGCCGGTAATAGTGGATCTCCCCACATAGGATGAGGCGCGGCTGGCCGTCGATCCATATGCGTTTGTCGCGTATCTCGATCTTCCCCATCGCCTTGTTCTCCTTCTCGTTATAGTCGCTTATCCTGTGCGCAGTTCGTTGCATTGTTGCGATTTCCACACCGTCATGCCGCAACCATGCCGAATCAAGGCAACCGATCCGTAAAAAACGACATGCCGCGCTTGAACGCTGTCAGCCCGTACAGCAGCGAGCTCCAGTCGATGATTGTCACCTTCTCCGGATACCAGCGATTCCCACGCTCGAGATGATGCCAGGAATATCGATGCAGCCCATATCGGTAGGCAGCGCGATATTTCCGCTCGTCCTCCGGGTCCCCGGGATTCGTGTACGTATCGTATGGAATATGCAGCTGGTAGAGGGCATACAGGTCGTAGATCGCCGCAGGATACACCGGAAGGAAGCCTGCGACGATATAGGCGGACGCAATATCTCCGGGCGAATCATTGATCTTGTCCGCATGATAGGTGTTGTACAGCCCGTCATTTGCACCAGCGCCGTATCCCCACACGTACGACGGCACATCCGCTAACTCCTTCCACTTCAGGCGGTCCGCCATGCAGGCATTCGCGTAATAGCGATTATACGTTTCGCTCTTCGCATAGTCCGGCACCAGATAGTACGGAAACTGATGAACAAATGACGAGAGAAATGCTCCCTCCCTGGTCGTATCCGTCAACACCGGAATATCGCGGTACAGCACCTGCGGCAGCTTGTCGATCCGCTCCACGGCGAACGTGTTGTCCCACAGTTCGCGAATGTCAGGATCGTCCGGCCGCGCCAGTCTGGCCAGATAAGCAGCCAGCACGTATTCGTTATAGGCAGGCAGCGGCGCGGTTCCTTCTCCGTCCTGGACGATCATGTTGATGACGCCGGTCGCCTTGTCCGCGATGATGACTCGCCAGTCGAGCCCATGCAGCAGCTCCTCAGCCAGCTTCGCAATCTCCGGGTCCCGTTTCATGAAGTGGTTGCCTGCCAGCAGCGCCCCGACCACGAGCAGGGAAGTATCAATCGTCGAGATCTCCGACCCGAGATTTGCCCCGCTCTCCATATCGATGAAGTGCGCATAGAAGCCCGTCTTCGCATCCCGGGCTGGCAGGCAGCCCTCCGTATGGCCGAGCACCGTGCGCAAGGTCAGCTTCGCCTTCTCGGCAGCCTGGTCGTCCCAGCCCTCGTAGTCCGCAACCGCAAGCCCGATCAACCCGACTCCGGTTGCCGCGATCGAACAACGCCGCTCGGGATTTGCGCCCATCGTGAAGTATGCATCGCCATACAGGCCGGTTCGCGGATGGCGGCATGCGTCGATCAAGGCATAAGCGTCGGCGTGCTGCCGATCGGCGAAGGCACGCAGGCGATCAGGCAACGCCTGGTAGAATGATGTCGTTTGTTGCATCACGGTTTCTCCTTCCTCTTCTTCCGCGTGAAATGTGCAGATTGGCAACTCCATGCTTCAGATCGATTATTTTTTGCTTCAATGTTCTCAAGTCATAAAAATTGATCTGAAGGTGTTACATGTTTAGTCGAACCAACTTATAAACATTAAATAGACAGTCTCATCTGTGTCCGTTAGCCACGTTAGCCGGAAAGCCTTTATTGTCTGATGAATTGCAGCGCCTTAAGCCCCTTCTGCACCCAAGGCACTTCCATAAATATCCTCCATACCGTGCCGTTGCGATAGTTGTCGGCCATCAGCAGCGTGATCCCCTTGTCGATGCCGATATAATCCGACGCTGACCAGCTCTTGTCGAGGTTAAAGGCATCCTTCAGCCCATAATCACCGCTCAGGTTCGGAATGGTGAGGTAATAGCGAAGCGCCGCAAGCGACTCTTCCGGGGTGAAGACGACCGATCCGAGCGCTCCGGCCGGAGCCACTGTGCCATCGACTACATGCGCCTTGTTGTCATATCCGGACGGAGGCGAGCCGAACAGACCATTGTAGCCGGTTGGCGAATCGGATGCCGTCAGCCCCCATGAATGCTCATGCAAGCCGGCGAAGCGCGAGCTCTGATCGATGGCGAACTGCCTGCTCGCCTGCGAGGCGATGACGGAATTGTGGAACCAATCCACTCCGTCCTTGTCGATCAGACCGCGAAAGTCGATCCAGGCATGCGAATACTGGTAGGTGAAGAGCGAGCCGAACCAGGAATGAATGAACGGCTCCGAATCCCCATAGGAGGCGCGGTGGCGCTTGAACCCGTTGTAGACGTCCAGCCCCACCGGATGCGTATCGGAACCTGCAGCCAACACATACAGCAACAGTTGCTCCGCGTAGAAATCCCAATGTCCCTGGAATCCTTGCTCCGGATAGTACGCCATATAGAACATCTTCCGCGCCGGGTCCACGAACCATGACCAATCGATGCGATCGTACAGGCGCTTGCTCTTCTCCTGAATCTCCCCTCCGAAGTACTGGCCAACCGTCAGCACCCCGCCCATCAGGAACCCTGTATCGATACTGGATATCTCGCTCTGCCATTCGCGCTTGCCCGTACGGATGTTAACGAAGTGGTAGAAAAATCCGTTCTCATGCTCCATGCCCAGCAACGTAGCCAAAGTTCCATTCGCCCGTTCATACCCATCTTCCCAACTGATCCAGCCGTTCTCCACGCCGATCGGAATCGCCGACAGGGCGAAGCCGGTTGCCGCGATGCTGGCGATGCCTGGAGTGCCCGGATAACGGTCCCTCGTGAGTCCATAGCCCGGCGAGTCCGGGTCGCTGTTCGACTGCTCCCACAAGTAGTTGAACGAAGCCCTCGCTTCAAGGTCCAGCTCATCCGGCTCACGCATTGCTGCCGCCTCGCGAACGTCGGGATCGCTCGCAGCACTTCGCCAGTATCCATAGGCAATTCCGATTGCCACGATGAGAATCATAAGCACGATGAGCAACGTGTATCTATATCCGATCTTCACGCTCTGACTCCTTTCCTGCTCCCCTGTATCAGACTAGTACGCCCAGCGCTGTTCGCCGGTGAAAAGCAGCAGTATGCGATGGATCGCCACTACTCAGGCAAGCTGCACACCTTCACGCTCTCCACGATCCAGAGCCGCGCAACCAGCCGACATGCCCGCTCCGTCCTATTCGCCGGTGATGCCGGAGCGTTCCACGCTCTCCACGAACCAGCGCTGTGCGACGAAATAGACGATGAGCAGCGGGATCATATTCAGGAATGTCCCTGCCATATTGATCGCTTCGTTCAGACTGCGGCCGGTCTGCGAGTTCGGCGCGACCGGGTACAGCTTCTGATACGTCGCCGCGAACTGCTGCAGCTGCATCGGCAACGTCCGCAACTGATCGCCCAGATACAGCGCCGCCAGCGTCGTCTCGTTCCAATACCAGACCATCGAGAACAGGAACGAGATGATAAACGCCGGCACAGCCATCGGCACGCTGATCACCGCGAAGATCCGGTACGGTCCCGCTCCGTCGATCTGCGCCGCTTCCTCCAGCGCCTTCGGGATCGACCGGAAGAACTGATAGAAGATCAGGATGAACAGCCCGCTCTTCAAACCCTGGCCGAATATCGCCGGGATGAGATAGGCGAAGATGCTGCCGAGCAGGCCGAGCTCCTGGAACATCAGGAACTGCGGGATCATCGTGATCTGCGGCGGGATGATGAACGTCGCCAGCACCAGCGCGAACAGGATCGGCTTCAGCGGGAAGCGAAACCTCGCGAATCCGTACCCGATCAGCGCAGCGGAAACCGTCTGCAAGGCAGCGGGCAGGAACGAGACGAGCACGGTCTGGATCAGCGTTCGGCTGAAGTCCATGACAGCGGCTGCCCTCACGAAATTCTCGGTATAGAACGCCGTCGGCAGCAGATTCACGAGCGGATCGATCAGATCGTCCATATCCATGAAGCTGTAAGACACCATGTAGAAGAGCGGATACAGATAGACGAAGCCAACGAGCGTAAGCAGGAAATAAATGATCAGCTTGAACAGGATGCCCTCGCCCGTAAACCCCCACAAGACGCGTTTCCAACGGTCGATCACCCTGCGGCTCAAGAAGCCCATCCCGTTCACCTCCTATCGGTTCCTCTGCCTCACGAGCAGGACGAACAAGCCGAGCACGACCAGCATGACGGCAAAATACAACCACGCCAGCGCTGCCGAATACCCCATGCCATATGCCGGATCATACATCGCCTTCTGCACATAGTCGATCACCGGATTCAAGGCGAACACTGACTGGGTGATCACCGTATAGACGAAATTGACAACGATCATCGGGTTCATCATGGGCAGCGTCAGCTTCCAGAACGACTCCCAGCGCGACGCTCCGTCGATGCTCGCCGCTTCATACATCGATGCGTCAAGCTTCTGAAGTCCGGCGAGGAAGATGAGCATCTGCACGCCCGAGAACCACAGAATCGTAATAAATGATCCCAGCAAATACGTCACAATATCGGCGATCAGCCCCGGCAACATCTGCTCCAGCATGCTCATCTCGATCACATCTTCGATGCCCGGCAGCGTCGTCGCGCCCTGGTCGATCAATTGCTTGATCACAGGGCCGCTCGTAATGACCACAGGCAGGAAATAAATCGTGCGAAACACGCCCTTGCCGCGCACCTTCACATTCAGGAGCAGCGCCATCATCAGGGCGAAGACGACGATGATCGGCACCGTCACCAGCGTCTCCATCGCGTACTGGACGAGGATATCGCCGAACTGCACATCCAGGAAAAGCGCCGCGCGGTAATTCTCCCAGCCGATATATTGCGTGCGGATGCCTTCGGCTGTGATCCTCACCTCATTCAGGCTGAACTGGAACGTTCGGACGAGCGGAAACAAGGTGAAGATCAGGAAACCGACAACCCAGATGCCGACAAACGACAGACCGGTTAGCACTTCCCGCCACCTGTGACTCAATCTCATAAGCCGCTCCCCTCTCTGACCAGATAGCCTTGCGCGGGAATGGTTGCCCCGTCAACCTTCGCCTCAGCCTGCGTGTAGTTCACATAGATCGTCACACCATTCGAATAGCGGTTGCGATAGACACCGGGACGAACTTCCTCCCGCTTGTCGAAGCTCGCACCTTCCACTGCCTGCAGCGCCTTGGACACCGCCCTGTATTCCTCGATGATCTGCTCCTTCCAGACGGCGTATTGTGAGGTGTAGAGCCAGCTCGAACCTGTGCCGAGCAGCTCCACCGGATCGCGAGCGGTGATGATAAACGACGGATAGCTTCCATAGTCGATCATCCTGAGCAATTCTTCCCGCGTGTCGGCATGGAAGTTCGAAACCGGCGCATAGTAGTTGACAGATCCTTTCAGCACGAGCTGCAGGAACGGAACCTCCTCCGTCGCCAGCAGGAAGTTGGACGAGCCCATCGGCAGATCGAAGATCGAGTCAACGTAATTCCACAGATAGAGATTCGGCCGATAGACGGCATAGCCAATGGCCGGATTGGCCGCCAGCATCGACTGATACGCGCTGATCGCCTCCTCACGGGTGAGCGGCGAGCGGTCATGAGTCGAGAACAGCAGTCTCCCGATCGAGTCGAAGACCACATGCGTCATGTTGTGACGTGTGAACTGCTTCAGCTCTTCCTCGAACAATCGCCGCGTCACATCCGGCCTAAGCAACCAGGTACCGCGATAAGGAGCGATCTGTTGCCGTGAGATGGCTTGTGCGATGTCCGTCTTGCCATATCCGCTTGCGGACCCATCGACGATTGAATAGTTGGTATAGAAATAAACCGGTATCCCCTGCTGCTCATATTTGCTCACAAACAGCTCCCAGTCCTCGCTTCTTCCTATCTTCCGCTCAAATGGGAAATGCGTCGGTGATGAGCCGGTGACACCGCCTCTGGACCATCCGGCAACGACAGTCAACATGCGTTCCACACCGCTTGCCTGAAGGTCGCTCAGAATGTCGTCTATCTCCGCCAGCGTCGTCATCGGGATCACTTCATGACCGATCATGCGGCGCTTGATCTCCGCCGCGATGAATTCGATGCGGATCGTCGGCGCCCCCGCTGCCTGGCGAGGCTCCGCCGGCAGCAAGCCCATCGCCGTCAGCTCTTGTCTCAGCCGCTTCGCCATGCCGGAGTAATCCGCTTGATCGCCGCCCAGCAGCATGATCGTGCGCGCCGCATCGAAGCGGTTACGCTCCCGCTGATTCAGCGTCACGCCGTTGCCTTTCTTGTCAGTCGGTTGGAAATAGTTTTCCCTGTACAGCCACCGGGCTGTCGT
>Ga0207747_1000187_pt1 | contig 77743 bp, 61 predicted proteins | sample HigsolmetaGSP11D_FD_184839 | JGI IMG/M metagenome (GOLD analysis project Ga0207747, IMG submission 184839) | High solid enriched microbial communities from the Joint BioEnergy Institute, USA - SP1-1-D (SPAdes) | ecosystem: Engineered > Bioreactor > SSF (Solid state fermentation) > Aerobic >...
GGATTTTCATTATTGCACCTCAATGGTGAAAAGTAAGATTCGGTCATTATCTTATCTTTTCTCCATCTACAAGGGCATTCCCTTTAATTTTCTCATACTTTTAAGGGATCAAGGTCACGGATTCAGGACGGACTTCATTGTCTTGTCTATCTTATCGATCTGCCGGAAGATTCTACGATAGGCATCAAAGAGCTTGCCGCCTTCCAAGGCGTGTCCGAAACGTATCTGTCCAAGGTATTCGGCAAGCTGGCCAAAGCCGGGATCGTGCGTTCAGTCCCAGGGGTGAAAGGCGGATACAGGCTGGCGAAGTCGCCGGACCAGATCTCCTTCTGGGATGTGGTCGAGGCTGTGGAAGGGCCAAGGCCGATCTTCCAGTGCAAAAATGTGAAGGATCAATGCATGCTGTACAAGGATGACCGGTATGCCGGCTGTGCGCTTGGCTTCTGCACGATTAACCTGACGATGATCGAGGCCGAAGAGAGGATGCGCGATTACTTGCGAGGCAAGACCCTGGCGTGGCTGAATGAGGAACTCAGACGGGATCTGCCTGAACAGATCCGCCAAGCGACGAGAGCATATTTTGATTCGGCCAGATGATGTGACAGTGGGACGGGATTTGTCACGTGTCGGATGCGGATGCGTGACAACCCCCGTCCCTTTGTCATCATTTCTTTCCCTGGCACAACCTTTTGGATGTAAGGAAACTTGTCTTTCCATGGACAACAATGTTTGCATAGACCCACTCGACTTTCACTTGTTACACTATATGGTGGCAAAGAGAGAGTGGAGGACAGTAAAGAATGGATGAGCAGAAGTATGTGGAACTGAAGAGGGGAGAAAGGGGAGCGATCATCAGCATCATCACTTACCTGATCTTGTCCTCCTTGAAGTTGTTGGTTGGTTATCTGGCTGATTCGCATGCGCTCAGAGCTGACGGATTAAACAATGCAACGGATATCATGGCTTCCCTGGCGGTCCTGATCGGCCTGAGGCTTTCCCAGAAGCCGCCTGATCGCGACCACGCCTATGGGCATTGGAAGAGTGAAGCCATCGCATCGCTGATTGCGTCATTCATCATGTTTGCAGTCGGGGTTCAGGTGTTGTTCTCCGCGGGTTCCTCATTGTTCGCCGGAGACAGTGAATCACCGGATATGATCGCAGGTTACTTCGGCTTATTCTCGGCTTTGGTCATGTATGGAGTATATCGATATAACAGGAGACTGGCTGCCAGGATCAACAGCCAATCGTTAATGGCGGCAGCCAAGGACAATCTATCTGACGCCTGGGTAAGTATAGGCGCAGCGATCGGGATATTCGGTTCTCAGCTCCATATGCCCTGGCTTGACGTGGTGACGGCGTTAGCCGTTGGTTTGCTCATCTGTTATACAGCATGGGGCATCTTCCGGGAAGCGACTCACCAACTTACCGACGGTTTCGACGATGAGAAGATCAGACTGTACAAGAAAACCATCCAGAGCGTTCCCGGCGTCAAGAAGATCAAGGACATCAAAGGCAGATATTATGGCAATAATGCAGTGGTTGATATTGTGATTACCGTTCATTCTTCCTTGAACATTAATGAAGCTCATGAGATCTCCACACGAGTGGAGCAGGTGCTGAAAGAAAAGCACGATATATACGAGGTTCATGTGCATGTTGAGCCGAACTTGTCATGATGGGGACGGGACAAGCGTCATGGGCGTTTGTCCCATCCCTCTGTCGCTCTCAGGATGTCCGCTAGAAGTTCAAGAGGCTGGTCATGCCTCTCTACCAGATCGTGTCTTACGTGTCCGTTAGGAAACAGCCATCACCCGCACATCCGCTTGTGCACGGCGGCGCCCTGGTGGCTCGGTTCGAGACGCAGGGTCTCTTCGAACATCGCGCTGGCTTGCTTCAGGCGGCCGAGGCCGAGATGGCCCAGACCCATCATGTAATGGCAGTGGATCTGGTTGCGCTTGTTCAGTTCATCGTCGAACACGAGGAAGTCAGGCAACGAGACGGCGAAGAAATCGAACGTCACGTCGTCGAACAGATGCTTCTCGCCGTAATCGATGAGCTTGTTGAAGCGGCGCTTTGCTTCCTTCTCATTGCCGCGCTTCCGCCATGCCAGCCCCTGGTAGAAGATCGTGTCCGGCGGTTGGTCGTTGTAGTACATCGCGCTGGCCGGCTCCTCCAGCCCCTCGGAGGCCAGGAGGAAGTGTTCGGTTGCCTTGCCGTGCTGGTTCAGTCCCTCGTATGCGCAGCCCAGGTAATAGTGGATCTGGTTGTCCTGGGCGCCTGCCAGCTTGCCTTCTCCAAGATTGAGCGGATACACAAGCGCATGCTGCAAGAGATCAATCGCGTCTCCATGCCGTTCCTCCCGCAGAGCCTGCTTGGCCAGCTCCACATGGGCGAACACATGCTGCGCCGTGATCTTGCCTTCGCCGCCTTCCCATGGATGGAACGTGCGCGCCTTCATCGTTGCGATCGCTTCCTCGTGGCGTCCGAGGGTATTGAGCAAAGTGACGTATTCCACATACAGGTCGTCGCGTTCCTGCACCAGCTGCAGATGCTTCTCCAGCAGGGTGAAGCGTTCCGCAGGAGGCCGTCCCATCTTCTTGTGAAGTTGGTCAAGCTCATAGAAGATGCGCGCGTCATCCGGCTGCAGGGTGAACGCTCGCTCCAGCGATGCCAGGGCAGCCTGCGGATTGTGCTGTTTGTTGAAGTACGCCAGCGCCAGGTTGCGATGCACGATCGGGAAAGTGTCGTTCACCGCGCGCGAAGCTTCCCAGTGAAGGATCGCTTCGTCATAGCGCTTCTTGTCATACAGCCAGTTGCCGAGAAAGTAATGCGCGCGATCATCGTTCTGATCCGCCGCCAGTGCGCTGCCAAGCACGAGATAATCAAACAGGCTGTTCGGGAAGCAATAATCGGGCGATGTGTGGCGACCGCGCTCTCGATGCTGTGCTGCCTGCCCTGTGTGTCCAGCCCGCTCATACAGATAAGCCAACGCATAATGAACCATCGGCATGAGGTTCGGCTGCTGTGCTCCTCTGACTTGCGTCCCATCGCTTAAAGGCGCATCCGCTTCCGACACGAGGCGTTGGAGCACGCTGATGCCCTCCTCCAGCAAACTGCAGTAAGCGTAGTCTGCCGCCAGGTTCAGATAGTTGTGATCGTCGCCTCGCATCAGACGGCGCAGTTGTGCAAGCACCTGATCTGCGCGCACTTGCTTGCCTTGTGCGGCCAGGGCCAATGCGAGCTCGTTGTATGCGCCGAAGTCGGCCGCGTCCAGCCGCAAGGTTTCTTCTGCAAACGCTTGAGCTTCGATGAAACGCCCGAGCTTGCGCAGCAGCGCGGCCTTCAGATGGCGCGCCCGATAGTGGCGGACGTTGCGGTTCAGGGATGACTCCACCAGTTCAAGCGCTTCGTCATACGCGCCTTGAGTACAAGCGATCTGCGCCAGGGCGAAATACCCGCTGTCCTGCCAGGCCGCCGACCACACTGCCTTATAGAAGGCCGCATAGGCTTCTTCCAGCCGGCCTTGCAATTGCAGGGAAAGACCGAGCTGATAGTATGCCTCGCTGTCATACGGATTGGGATTGCGCCAGGTGAGCGAACGAATCGCGCGGCGGAAGTATCGCTCGCTCTCGGCGAACAGACCGCGGCGCATGAGCAGCGTGCCGTAGGCAACGTTGAGGCGACTGTCCGAGGCATCACGCTTCAGCCCTTCGAGATAGTAATCTTCCGGCTCGAAGGTGGCATGGCGATACTGCTCCAGATGCAGGCCAGCCAGATACAACTGCTCATTCGTCTTCAGCTCTTCCGGCGCCGGCAGCGGCTCCGCCGGGTCCGGCACCCGTTCAATCGATGGCTTGGCTGGCCGGTACGACACCAGCATGCGTCCGGAAGCATCCCGCACCGTGACCTTCAGATCGTGAGACGCATCCTCCTGATCGAGCGCCACTTCGGACTTGAAGGTCGAAACCGGGGAGAGCAGCACCTTCTCCTTGAGATAGACGTGATTCTTACCCGCCAGCTCGACGATGGCATCAGCAAACTCGGATGACGCATATGCCTGAACCACCGCTGTCCGGGATTCCTCGTCCACCTCCAGATTCACCGCCGCATCCAGTGAAGCGTTCTTCACGACGCCGATATTCTTGTATGGCATAAAGTATTGCTTGAACGATTTCTCCTCGTACGGCATCAGCCAGGAGAAGTCAGGCTGGTTGTCCGTGAACACGCCGGTCATGAGCTCGATGTACGGGCCGTCCTCGTCGGTCAGATGGCGGTCCCAAGCCTGTCCGAAATCTCCGCAACCCCACGTCCATTGCTTCTTGCCCGGCGAGATGTGGTGGTTGGCGACGTGCAGGAGACCTGCCTGTACCCCGTGATCGTAACCGCCGATAAAGTCGTAGTCGGACTTGTAGGCCATGTAGCTGGTCGGTACGGGGATATTTTTGTACCTGGAGATATCGACCCCTTCCGCGTAGTCCATCTTATAATAGATGCCCGTTGCGATCGGGAAGCGCGACACGTCACGCTTGCCGTGGTCAAACACGGCGGTGACATCCGGCGGGAACACCGATTGCGTATGATCGTTGACGCTGACAGCCGGATTGGCCCACCACAGGAACGTCTGCGGGAAAGGGGTGCGGTTGTAGAGCTGCGCATGGATCTCCAGGTAAGCCTTGCCCGGATGCAGCGTAAATCCTGTTGTCACCTTGGTGCCGTACATTCGGTCGATCTCGCTCACCCATATGGTAGCGCTGCCGTCTTCATTCTCCTTCAGATGCCATTCCACTGGTCCGAACGTATTCGGCCGATGGTGCTGCGGCCAGTTGAACTCGATGCCGCCAGATATCCAGGGACCGGCGAGACCGACAAGCGCCGGTTTGATCACGCGGTTGTAGTAGACGAAGTCATAGTTGTTTGTCTTGTCCAGCGCCCGATAGATGCGGCCGCCCAGCTCCGGCATGATCTCGATGTGCAGATACTCATTCTCCAGAACGGCCAGCTGATAGGTTTTCGCGTGCTTCTCATCCAGGATCTTGTCGATGACGGGATACGGATAGACGCGGCCCGAGCTGCCCTGATAGACACGCTTCTCGAGAAACATCGGATTTTTGTCCGGCTTGCCGATGCCGTAGGTGGGGATGTCTCGCTCTTCCACGTACACGTGAGTCTTGCTCCTGCTGTTGGTCATCGGATCTCCTCCTTACTGGTGGTTTTGTCTATAATGTACCGCGTGCCTGCTGAAAATCAAATTGACAATGAACGGTTTTTGATGGATTATATTCGTATCTTGTGGATTGATTAAATTGCATTGAAAAAGGGGGTTTGATGGCACGGATGGACGAGATTCGCAAGTCGGAAGGGTTCGAGGCGGAGAAGCTGCTGGTGATGCCGGAGTACGTGGCCGAGGAACTGGCCAGTGCCGAGCTGACCAGGACCCTGCATATTACGGACATTGGCTATTTCCCTCGAGCGCGATACCATTACCGCGAACGGCCGGAGGGCTGCAACACGCATATTTTTATGATCTGTGCTGACGGCGAAGGCTGGGTTGAACCTGAGGACAGCTCGGCAGTGCGCATCACGCGCCGGCAGATGGTCGTCATCCCGGCAGGGGTGCCGCATCGTTACGGCGCCTCAGAGCATGACCCATGGACGATATACTGGTTCCACCTTCATGGGACGGATGCAGCAGAGCTGATTCGCCTGTATGGGCTGGCTCAGGGGCCGATTGAATTGTCGCATGCCTCGTACGCCGAGCTGGTCGAGATCTTCAACGAATGCTATTGCCTGCTGGAGGACAAACCGTTCAGCCTGCAGGTGCATGTGCACGCAGCCCAATCCGTTCGCCGTCTACTGAGCGGGATCGGGATGGCCGCAGCAAGCGCCGGGCGAAGCGAACCAGGCGACCGCCATCTGGAGCGGGCTTTCGCTTATATGACGGAACGAATCGATCGGTCCATCTCGCTAGAGGAATTGGCCAGACATACCGGCATCTCCCGCCAGCATCTGATCCACCTGTTCAAGCAGGAGACGGGCATGCCGCCGATTGAGTATTTCCTGCGCCTGAAGATGCAGAGAGCTGGGCAACTGCTCCATCTGACCAGCATGAGCGTCAAGGAGGTAGCCATGGTGGTGGGGATTGATGATCCGTACTATTTTTCCCGATTGTTCCGCAAGCGGATGGGCTGCTCTCCGTCCTCCTTCCGCAGCAAACCCAAAGGCTGACGTGACAGAGGGACGGATGTGACAGGAAGGACGGGGTAGTGTCACAAATTACCCGATATAAAAAGAGCCGTTCACACTGCCAACAGACGTTGCAGCCCCTGCCAACACACATGACAAGCAAGGTTCGCATCATTCCAATGCAGATCTATAAAAACACATTGAGGAGGTCATCTGATGAAACCAATACCTGAACACCTTCCCCGCAAGCTGACGATTACGATGTGGGATTTCTCCTGGTACACGATGAGCATGCCGGGCGAATCGTACGAGGATCTGGCGCAATGCTTCGCCGAGGCCGTGGAACGCGGCTACAATACCGTGCGCATCTGTGCGATGCCCTATCTGCTGTTCACGCCGGAAGGGCCGCGGCCTGGTCCGCTCCAGTTCGCCAACCTGGGGCAGGTCGGCATCCGCACCCGCTGGTACAATTGCCAGGGCGGAGCCGTCATCGACGGTCACGAACGGCTGCTGACGCTGTTCCGCGAAGCGAAGAAGCATAATTGCTATCTGATCCTCTCCTCCTGGGAATACCAGCAGAGCGTCAGCTTCCTGAAGACTCGCGAGCTGTTCGATGAGCTCCTGGCGATCCCGCCGAAAGAGCGGTTCATGGCGATCGCGGCATCGATGAACCAATTGATCCATTACGTGAAGGAAGCGGGTTATGGGGATCGCATCGCCTATGTCGAGCTGCACAATGAGATCGAGTATGGCCGGTTGAACCAGGTCGCATTGGACGAAAGAGTCCCGGAGACGCACGTGTCGCGCCTCATTCAGGCGACGACGCCGTATGTGGAAGAGGCGCTGGCTTATCTGCAGGAACACCATCCAGACATTTGGATTACGGGCTGTTATACGCTGAGCGAACCTTACTCCAAGGCGTATCTTCCTGATAACATGCAGGTCGGCCATTTTCATATGTACATCAATGGCGTACTGCAACAACTCATGGATGAGACAGGCATTCGCAATCCCGAAGTTCCTTTCCCGAACCCGCTGGTTCAATCATTGTTGCGGGATGATGCGCCGCCTTATGAGGAGTATCAATTGCCGGAAGGGGAAGAGTGGAGACTGCATGGCAATCCGGTGGGCCTAAAGCTGCTGTATCTGCATGACTGGTGCGATCCGGTCAAGTGGGATCTGTACCTGTATGAACATTACAATTCCCATCGGCTGGCCATGCTGCAGAAGGTGGACAACCGCCTCGCGGAAATCGCGGATTGGGCCAGCGACCACCGCGTGCCGATCATCATCGGCGAAGGATATGTGGGATATACGCCGCTGTATGCCCAGTTTGAAGAGGGGCCCGTCGGCAAGGCTATCGCTGAGTATGCGATCCGCAAAGGCATGGACCTGGGCTTCTGGGGCATGGTGCTGTGCTCCAACTGCGCGCCGCATCACCCGTTCTGGGCGGACATCGCCTGGCAACAGAAGTGGAATGACTACATTCTGAGATCGTGACAGAAGGACGGGGGCTGTCACATCGAGTGACAGCCCCCCCGTCCCTTTGTCACATACTTCTGTATTGGTTCGGCGAGAGGCCGGTGACCTTCTTGAACACCTTGCTGAAGTACTTCTCGTCCTGGTAGCCGACCATCTCCGCGATCCGGACGATGCGCAGCTGGGGATTCATCAGCAGCAGCTTGGCCTTGTCGATGCGAATGCGCGTGATGTAATCGGAGAGATTCTCGCCCAGCTCCTGCTTGAAGCGGCGGGAGATATACTCCCGGCTCAGGTGGAACCGGTCGGAGATATGCTGCAAGGTCAGTTCCTCCTGGTAGTGTTGCTCGATATAGCTGACGATGTCGCAGACGATGCTGCGCTCCCGCTGGCGGAGTTTGGCAATCATCGAAGACAGACGGAGCAGGTCCCGCGTCACTTCCTCCAGCAACAGACGGAAGTCCAGCCTGCCATGTTCGTCCATCGGAATGATCGGCATATCATGCGGCTGTTCATTCAACTGCACGCCGTGCGGATCTTCCTGCTGGTATTCGCTGATCCGTCTCGATTTGAACACGGCATACTCATGGTTCCACAGTTCCATCTGCTCGACCGTGATGCTGTCGAGTTTCTCCACCGCCGAGATCCATCTCTCGGCCATGTCGCGGATCTGGTCTTCGCGGTTGCTCAGCAAGGCCGCCCGCAGATCAGCCTCGTATCTGCCGAACGGCAACGCCAGAGTGCGCGGCACCTCATGCGCGGCAGCATGATGGATGCGTCCTGTCGGCTGCAGCAGATTGCGCTGCCTGAGCGCCTGACGCGCTTCCCGATACGATTCACCCAGCTCGCCGGGGAAGCTCCGTGGCGTCCCGATGCCGATATCCAGCCTGCTCTTCAGCGCGAACAGGATGCCGTCATGGATGCGGAGAAGCTGATCCAAGAACGATCGCTCAGGTCCCCAGTAGAAGATCACCAACTCATGCTGGCTGTTCCAGCAGCGAAACGCGTAACCCGATTGATGCTTCACCAGATATTCGTTGGCGATATTGGCCAGGGAGAAAAACAGCAGATCCAGATTCGCCGCAAACTTGCTGCGCAGGCTGCCGGGCATCGTATCGAGGCTGATGATTGCGACCTGAGCCTGCTTCGGAAGCTCCTCGCAGCCGAACTCCTGCCGGAAATCGCAGGCAAAGTCCGCATAGACGCTCTCCCCCTGCACGAGGCTGGAGAAAATCTTGTCCCAATACACCGGCTTGATCTGATTCATCGCGATCGTCCGCATCTGGTCGCGCAGCCTAGCTTCATGCTCCTGCTGCCAGCTGGAAACCGCCTTGGCCAGCGCCTCATCCAGCTCATCGGCGTCGATCGGCTTCAGGATGTAGTCCAGCCCGCCATACTTCACGGTGTGTCGCACGTATTCGAAATCATCGTGTCCGCTGACGACGATCACCTTGCAAGCGGGATGATGCTGATGAATCCACTGCATGAGCTCAGTTCCGTCAACGACCGGCATGCGCATATCCGTGAAAATAATCTCCGGCTGCTCCCGCTCGATGATGCTCATCGCCGCAGTTCCCTCCGGCGCCTCAAACAGTTGTTCAATCCCATACCGATCCCAATCCACCAGCATGCGGATCGCATCCCGCACATGCTTCTCATCATCCACGATCAATGCCTTCACTGGCTGATCCTCCTGTCTTCAGCGGAATGGAAATGATGACGCGCAGGCCATGAGGCTTGCGCGGCTCGAGCGTCATCAGCACATCCCTCTCGTAGAATAAGCGAAGTCTGGATATGACATTAATCAAGCCAAGATGCTCATGTTCCCGATCCTCTGCCCCCGATTCGAACCCGGTGGTCGTCTGGCTGAGCATCTTCTGCAGCTTGCCCAGCTTGTCGTCCTCGATCCCGCAGCCATTGTCTTCAACAGTGATCCTGAGAACCGGCGTCACTTCATCCCCCTCGATCCGGCAGGTGATGACGATCTCTCCCATGTAGGCGGAGCCCTGGAACCCATGCTTGAAATAATTCTCGACGATCGGCTGCATGATCATCTTCGGCACCAGGATGTCCGCAGCCTGCTCCTCGACTTCGATCTGGTATTGCAGCTGTCCTTCGAACCGCTGGCCTTGCAGGGAGAGGTACGACTTCACATATTCGATCTCCGAAGAGAGGGGGACTGCGCTCACATCGGTCTGTGACTGGTAGCGCATCATCTTGCCGAGCGAGGTGATGAGCGAGTAGACCTTGCGGTCGCCATGTTGCAGCGCCAGTGTGCCGATCGACTGCAGGGCATTGTTCAGGAAGTGCGGATTCACCTGAGCCTGGAGCGCCTTCAGCTGATTGGTCTTGTTCGCCAGCTCCAGCCGATATTCGCGCATGATCAGCTGATGCAGCCGCTCGATCAACTGCTGGAATCGCCGGGCCAGTATGCCGATCTCGTCGGAACGCTGGACGCCGACCGGAGAGTCGAAGCGGCCGTGCTCGATCTGGGTGATATAGCGAATCAGTTGCTTGATGGGAGTCGTAAACCAGAAGGAAATATACAGCGTCGCGATCACAGCGATGATCAGGAACAGGGATAAGACCAGGCTGTTAATCAGCGTAACCTGACGAGCATCCTGATAGAGCGTCTCATAAGGAATGCGCTCTACGAGCACCCAGCCGATACCCGGGACGCTCATGCGCTCATATACATGAATGCCGGCAAAGCTGCTGTCCTCGTACTGGAAGCTGCCCTGCTCATCCTCGCGCTCCAGGATCTCCCGCATCCAATTGTTGCTGTTTTCATCGAGCATCCCGCTGGCATGCGGGGCGAAGATGACCCGTCCTCGGTCATCGAAGATGTACAATTGCTCGCCCGGTGTGTACAGGGCCTGGCTGATCTCGCGAATCTTGTCCGTGCGGAAGTCGATGGCCAGATGCCCCAGGATGTCGTCACTTGGCGCCTCAAGGATCGCACGATGGATCGTGAAGACTTCCTGCTCGATGTGGTAGGAGAAGCGGGGTTTGCCCACCCCATATTCGTGGCTCATATGAACGGCCTCGGTCCATACGGCTTCATCCCCGAACTCCGGCGCTTCATAGGTTCGGCCAGGGGAGGAGCGCATCAGATTATAGGCGAACCGGTAGGAAATGTCTTCGACAGACGAGTACAGATAGACCTGTTCGATCTCCTTCAGCGAATTGGCGATGAATTGCAGGTTGCGATACATCTCCCGATCCTCCAGGTAGGTCTGGCTGCCGTCCTGGATGAGCTGATACAGGCTGCTCGACTCCGACAAGTTGTTGTAGATGAGCAGGGAGGCTTCGTTGGCCTGATTCATATAGTTCATGATATTCATCGCGCCCTGGTGGATCAGGTTGGTCGTTTCGCGGATATGGTAGTGCTTCACGGATTCTTTGGTATATCCATAGGTGATCAGGATCGAGGTCGAGATCGGCAGAATGATCGACGCCAGCAGGAAAAGGATCAACTTGTCGCGCAAGCTGTTCCGGCGCATGATTCCCATATCGAGCCAACACCTCCGATCTTCTTCTCTGAATCATTGTGGAAACGGTTACATTATATCAGCACAGATCAATAAAATCCACCTTATTCATCATGATCCTCTGTGTTCACGACAACCAGGCTCCTCTATACTGTAAGCAATTCCATGATTGATAAAGGAGGAGATCCCTGTGCCGCATAGGACCAGGCGTTTCGCCGGGCATGTACAGCAGGCAGTGTTCATCGGTCCGGCAGTGCTGTTTTTCTGTCTGATCGTGGTGGTTCCATTCTTCATGAGCCTGTATTACAGCTTCACTGATTGGAACGGAGTGACTTCGCAGGTTGTCTGGAACGGAGTGGACAACTTCAGGCGCATCTTCATGCAGGACGATGACTTCCGCACATCGTTATGGTTTACGACGAGATACACCGTGGTCACGGTTGTGCTCGCCAATGTCATCGGATTCGCGCTCGCCCTGCTGCTGACGCAGCCGCTCAAGTCGCGAAATGTGCTGCGCACGATCTTTTTCTTGCCGAATGTCATCGCAGGTTTGCTGCTCGGATTCATATGGTCGTTCATCTTCGTCAAAGGATTCGCAGCGGTAGGCGAGGTGACAGGGATCGGATTCTTCCAGTTGCCCTGGCTCGGGACGGAATCGACCGCCTTCTGGGGCATCGTGATCGTCAGCATCTGGCAGAATGCCGGGTACCTGATGGTCATCTATATCTCCGCCCTGATCAATATGCCGCGCGAGCTTCTGGAGGCGGCGCGGATCGATGGGGCGAATCGCTGGCAGATGCTGCGCAGCATGATCATCCCGCTGATCATGCCGGCTTTCACCGTTTGCCTGTTCCTGACGATCTCCTGGTCGTTTAAGATGTTCGATCTCAATCTGTCGCTGACCGGGGGCGGACCGTTCGGCTCAACCGAATCGGTGGCGCTGAACATCTACAAGGAAGCGTTCCAGAATAACCGCTACGGTCTCGGAACGGCGAAAGCGCTGATCTTCTTCGTCATCGTCGCCGCTGTGACGACGATGCAGGTGCTGTATACGAAGCGGAAGGAGGTCGAGGCGTGATGGAGCACTCGCCCCGCTATACCGCGCGGCTGTTTGTCATGGAGGCTTTGACGGTGCTGCTGGCGCTCCTGTTTTTGGTACCTTTTTATTTTGTCCTGGTCAATTCGGTGAAGAGCTTCGGAGACATCATGAGCAACGCAGCCGGATGGCCGAGCCAATATCGGTTCGATAATTTCAGCAAGGTATGGGACATCATGCATTATCCGCGGGCATTGGTGAATTCGCTGCTCATCACAGTGCTCAGCAACGTCGGGCTGGTCGTCATCAGCTCGATGGCTGCCTATCAGATGGTGCGCAGGCCGACCCGAACCAATAAGGTGCTGTTCTTCCTGTTCGTTGCGGCGATGGTCATCCCGTTCCAGTCGATCATGATTCCGCTGGTGCGCGTCGTCTCGGAAGCAGGCCTGATGGACAGCCAGCACGGGCTCATCTTCTGCTACTTCGGCTTCGGCGTCTCGCTGAATCTGTTCCTGTATCACGGTTTCATCATGTCGATACCGCGTGAGATCGAGGAATCCGCGGTGGTGGACGGGTGCGCGCCATACGGCGTATTCTGGAGGATCGTCTTCCCTCTGCTTAGGCCGATGACGATCACCGTCATCTTGCTGAACAGCTTGTGGATCTGGAATGACTTCCTCCTGCCGTCGCTCGTCCTGCATTCTCCTGAGATACGCACGATCCCCTTGCAAGTGTATGCGTTCTTCGGGCAGTATACGAAGCAGTGGGATATGGCGCTGGCCGGCCTCGTGCTTGGTGTGACGCCGATGGTCGTTTTCTTCCTGTTGATGCAGAAGCATATCATCGAAGGCATATCAGCGGGGGCAGTCAAAGGGTAACGAAGGGTAAAAGACAACAAGTTCCACCTTTCTGTTCAATATCGTCGGTTTTATCATAGACATCTTTAATTTTACAATAATAGCAATTAAATACAATTTCGAACTTGGGAGGTATAACGTATGATCAGATGGGGTAAAAGAAGTTTAGTCCTGTGTGCGGTCTCGCTGCTCATGTTGCTTGCAGCGTGCGGCTCCGGCGGCTCTCAGAACGGCAGCGAAGCTGGAGGCAACAGCGAGTCAGGCCAGGGCGAACAGGTCACGATTCGCATGTTCCAGTTCAAGGTCGAGATCGCGGAACAACTGAGTAAAATGATCGAGGAATACGAGCGCCTTCATCCGAATATCAACATCGAGGTGGAAACGGTAGGCGGCGGTGCGGACTATGGCGCGGCTCTGAAAGCAAAGTTCAATTCCGGAGACAAGCCGGATATCTTCAACAATGGCGGTTTCACGGAACTGGATCTGTGGATCGAGCATCTGGAGGATCTGTCGGACCAGCCGTGGGTGGCCGACCTGGTCGATGTCGCCAAGGAACCGATGACCAAGGATGGCAAGATTTACGGGCAACCGCTCAACCTGGAAGGGTACGGGTATATTTATAACAAGGATCTGTTCGCGCAGGCGGGCATTACCAAGCTTCCAGGGACGCTGGATGAACTGGAGGCGGCGGCCAAGAAATTGCAGGATGCAGGGACTACGCCGTTCGTCAACGGTTACGCAGAGTGGTGGGTGCTCGGCAACCATTTCGTGAACATCCCCTTCGCCCAACAGGACGATCCAAACGCCTTCATCCAGGGTTTGAACGACGGAACCGCGACGTTTGTGGGCAATGAAGTGTTCGAGCAGTGGATGGATCTGTTCGATCTGACGCTGAAGTATGGCAAGGCGAATCCGCTGCAGACCGACTATAACACGCAAGTAACGGAATTTGCGACCGGCAAGGCGGCGATGATGCAGCAGGGCAACTGGACGCAGCTTGCGATCTCGGAGACGAATCCGGCTATCAACATCGGATTCCTGCCGATGCCGATCAGCAACAACCCCGACGATATGGATAAACTGCCGGTTGGTGTGCCGAGCAACTGGGTCGTGCACAAGAATTCGCCGGTGAAGGAAGAAGCTAAGGCGTTCCTGAACTGGCTGGTCAGCTCGGATGTGGGCAGACGTTATATCACCGAGGAGTTCAAATTCATCCCGGCATTCAAATCGATCGAGGCCAGCGAAGAGATCCTCGGGCCGCTGGCGGCAGACATCATCCGCTACAGCAAGGAAGGCAAGACGATCAGCTGGAACTGGTTCAAGTTTCCGAGCGGCGAAGCGACCAGCAACAAGTTTGCGGATGCGATGCAAGCCTATATCGGGGAGAAGATCACGAGAGAAGAACTCCTGCAGGAATTCAAGAAGATATGGGAAGAGATGAGCGAATGACGTGACAAAACCCCCTTCCCTCTGTCACATTGACTTGAAACAGCCTAAACCGATATAATAGATTAGAAAGCATCAACAGGTGAATGGTGTTGTCTATGGAGGAGTCTGTCAAATCAGGCTCCTTTTTGGTTTTTTTGCTTGTACAAGCTCTCCTGGTCGCTTCTATTCGCAATGACACCGGAGCTCTGTGTGACCTGGCATCGGCCTGGATTTCACTGTGAACCTGTTGGTTGTACAAGGCTTACCGCCAGACAGAATATTTGATCATGCCAAAGGAGGAGAACGGTTGGTACTGGAATTTATCCTGCAAATCGTACTTGTGTTGCTCGCCGTCAAGATCGCCGGCCATATCAGCGTTGTCCTCGGACAACCTTCCGTGCTGGGCAAGATTATCGTCGGCATCCTGCTGGGCCCTGCGGTGCTCGGATGGGTGCATCATTCGGAAGTGCTCGAAGTGTTCAGCGAGATCGGGGTTTTACTCCTGATGTTTCTCGCGGGGTTGGAAGCCAATCTGAAGGAACTGAACAACAACATGAAAGCGGCGTTGCTGATTGCAATTGGCGGCGTCATCGCGCCGATCCTGATGTCGTACTGGATCGCGGAGATGTTCGGCTTTACGGCAGCGGAATCGATCTTCATGTCCTTGTTGCTCGCGGCAACTTCGGTCAGCATCTCCGTCCAGACCCTGAGAGAGTTGGGCTGGCTGAACACGAAGGAAGGTTCGGCGCTGCTGGGCGCGGCCGTGCTGGATGATATTATCGTCGTCATCCTGATCGCGGCGGTGTCAGGCTTCTTCGGTATCTCGGCTTCCGATGGCGGAGCGGATACCAGCATCGGCTGGCTCCTGGGGAAAATGGCGATCTTCTTCGTCGTCCTGTTCCTTGCGGCCAAATGGGTAGTGCCGCACTTTATCAGGCTGTTCGCCAGGTTCAAAGCGACGCAGGTTGTGCTAAGCGCAGGCTTGATTGTTGCGTTTGCTTGCGCCTATTTCGCCGAGTCGCTTGGCGTGGCTGGCATCATCGGCACATTCTTCGCCGGAGTGGCGATCGGGCAGACCCGATTCAAGGAAGAGATCGAACACAAAGTTGATCCGATCGCCAATGGTCTCTTCATCCCGTTCTTCTTCGTCAGCATTGGTTTGGCAGTGACCTTCGAAGGGATCGGGAGTCAGGTCTGGTTCCTCGTTGTCTTCTCGCTGATCGCCATCTTGTCGAAGTTGATCGGATGTGGTCTCGGTGCGAAGATTTCCGGCTTCAACTTCAAATCTTCCCTGGGAATTGGCGCCGGGATGGTCTCCCGCGGTGAGGTCGCGTTGATCCTGGCGGCGATGGGATTGGAGAACGGCCTCTTGCATCCGGAGTACTATACGTCAGCCATTATCGTGGTGATTCTCACGACGGTGGTCACTCCGCCGATGCTCAAGCTTGTATTCGGCAACCGCAACGAAGAATCGGCGAGCCTCGCCAGCAGCAGAAGAGAGCAGGCCCGGGATTCGCTCGGCGTCTGATTGGTGCAGGTCACAGCATATGATCAAGGGAATGAGTGAAGCTGGCGGCTGAGCGCGCACGTTCACTATCTGAATGAAACCATAGAAGGGAGATGTTCAGATGCATCCAGGAATTATCCATGCTGTCGCGACGGCGGAGCGTGTCATCGCATTTACGTTCGACGATGGCCCAGATGCGGTTTACACGCCGCAGCTATTGGACATCTTCCGGCAAGTTGGGGGCAAGGCGACCTTCTGCATGGTTGGTTCGCAAATCGACAAGAATTCTGAGGTTGCCGCTGCAGTCCATGCGGCTGGACACGAGATTGCCAATCATACGTACACCCATCCGTTTCTGACCAGGATCGAGCTGGACGAAGCTCGTCAGGAGCTGATCCGGAATGAGAGGCGGATCCGCGAGGTGACCGGGGGAGAGCCTGTGCGGACCTTCCGGCCGCCGTACTTCGATGCGAATGACGCGATTATCGCGCTGGCGGAAGAGCTTGGTTGCAAGTCGCTCGGCGCAACGAATCTCGAGGCTCGCGACTGGGATCAGCCTGGCGTCGAGCACATCCTGAACCATACGCGAAACGCGGTAACTCCAGGCAGCATCCTGATCTTCCATGACGGCTTCGGCGACCGCTCGCAGACGGTGGAGGCAGTCCGCATCCTCGTCAGCGAACTGGCGGAAGAGGGTTATCGTTTCGTGACGGCGAGCGAACTGCTTGGGCTTGTCTGAGTGGCTCACGTTGCCTGCAGGCGTCGATCGACGCCGCTGCCATACTTGGAACGGAACCAGGCGACGTTATTTAAATGGGAAATCGGCTTTTCTCCAATGCTGTCGGAACGACGGATCACACAGCCAACTGCGTGATCGAACGGTCGTCCTAACCGATCGACCAACCTGTCGTATTCGACAGCACCTCGTACTCGAAGCTGCCATTCTGCCGCACGACACGAACGTCCAAAGTGCCCTTGCCCAACCGCATGCGGCGGACGGTTAACTCATTCATCCCTTCTGGAAGCGTCGGGTGAAGAGCCAGACGGCGCGACGGATAGTCGAATCTGAGGCCCATCATCGCGGGCACGAACACCAGCGGCGTCGCCGCTGCCCATGCCTGCGGCGAGCAGGCTACGGGATAGCGCACGGGCTTGCCGCGCTCTGCCGAGTGGCCGCAGAACAGTTCGGGCAACCGATAGTTCTCGAACCATTCGCTGGCCTTCAGCAATCCTTCGATCACGATCTTCGCTTCTTCGTGATACCCCAGTGCGTTCAGCCCCATCAAGCAAAGGGCATTGTCATGAGGCCAGATGCTGCCGTTGTGATAGCTCATCGGGTTGTACGCCTTCTCGCCCTCTGCCATCGTGCGGATGCCGTACCCGCTGAACAGCGCGGGAGAGACGAGGCGCCTGGCAACGGCTTCGGCACGCTCGCCGTCAATCATCCCCGACATCAGAACATGCCCGGGGTTGGAGGTCACGGTCTCGACGGGCTGACCGTCCTTGTCGAGCGCGAGCGCATAATAGCGCTCCTGTTCCAGCCAGTAGGAGCGCTCGAAGCGCTGTCGCAGTTCTTCCGCCTCTGCCTCCAGCTGCTCGGCCCATGCCGTCCAATCGCCTGATCCAAGCTTCCTGAAGATCATGGCGAGCGAGGTCTTGGCCTGATAGACGTAGCCTTGCACTTCCACTAGCGCGATTGGCGGCTCAGCGAAATCGCCGCTCCGGTGGACGACGGAATTGCCCGAGTCTTTCCACCCCTGATTAGAGATCCCCTTCGACGACTCCGAACAGTATGCGACGAAGCCGCTTCCGGTGCGATCACCGTATCGGTCGATCCATTCCAGCGCACGCCTGATGTGCGGCACCATCTCGTCGATGATCGCGCAGTCATCGCTCCACTTCACGTACTCTGCGAGCAGAACCAGGAACAGCGGTGTCGCATCGATGCTCCCGTAATACGGGGTGAAGGGGATCTGTCCGGAGTTCGCAAGCTCCCCTTCCCGCAGCTCGTGCATGATCTTGCCCGGTTGCTCGTCGAGCCAAGGGTCTACCCGAGTGCCCTGATAGTGCGCCATCGTGCGGATCGTCCCTCTGGCGACCTCCGGATTCACGGGCAGCATCTGCAAGGCAGCGATCAGGCTGTCCCGGCCGAAAGGTACGGCAAACCAGGGCAGACCCGCAACCGGGAAGCTCCCGAATCCCAGGTCTGTCAGCAGCACGCGAATGTCCTGCAAGCCGCGTTTATATAGTCGATTAAAAAGCGGCAGATCGCTCTCTACCGAGGTCGATTCCTGTTCCCAGCGAGCATACGAGCTCTTCAGTTCCTGCAGAGCCGCCTGTGTCTCATGCCGCGCCGCCTTCTGCCCGCCGATCACCGGCGTCAGGAACAGCTCGATGCAGCTTGCCTCACCGGCTGCCAACGACAGGCGATAGATGAATTCCGCTCCGCTCCCGTCCTCGCGCACCTCCGTTGGCTGAGAAGCCCACTCGATGACCAGCTTGCGAGACAAACCGTCCACCCCTTGATAGGCCAGCTCCAGCCCTTGCTCCAGCCGGTTCATGCCGCATCTGACGCCGACTTTGCCATTCTGGAAACCGCGGATGATGAACATATCGCGGAAATCGGCGTCCAGGGCAATGGACAGCTCGAAGGTCGAAGGCTGCGGGTGCATGTTCGTCACGATAATCGTTTCATACAAGACACCCCGATGAATAAACCGGGTTCGCTTCAGCTCCAACGCTTGCGGCCACAGTAACATCACCCCGTCCCGTTCGGAGGCACGATTCGTCAGGATGATGCTCATGGCGTAATTCTCATCGGCTTCGGATACGAGCGGGTCCGGTTTCTCGCCGTTCACCTTCAGTTCCAGGCGGCTGAGGAACCGGGTATCCTTCGTATACAATCCATGGCCTTTGCCGCTTGCTGTTACATCTCCCGACAGATCCGTCAGCAGGAATAGATCATTCTCTTTGATGACTCTGTAGTCCATCTGTTGTGCACCTCGTTACTTTATGAATGTTGATTGCAGTGGTCGTTTCGTCGCAAGCCTTAACACCTGACCAATCAACCTTTGATCCCCGTGGAAGCGACGCTCTTCTGCACCTGCTCCTGAACGAGCAGGTAGATGATGATGCCGGGCAGGACAACGAGCGTGAGCGCTGCGAACATCCTGGTGTAGTTGTAGGAGAACGCCTCGTCGAAAAAGGCCAGGGCAACCGGCAAAGTCCGGTTCGTCGAGCCTGTCGTCAGGATGAGCGCATAGAAGTATTCATTCCAGTAGCTCAGGAACATCAGGATGCCGGCCGTCGCCAGCCCGGAGCGTGCGAGCGGCAGATTGACGCTCCAGAAGATGCGCCAGAAACCGGCGCCATCGATCAGCGCCGCTTCGTCCAGATCCTTCGGAACGGTCATAAACGTCGCACGCAGGATGAACAACGCCAGAGCGAGACCGAAGGAGGTGTAGACGAGCATCAGCGCGGTTTTGGTATCGTACAGGTTCAGATCCATGATGAGCGAAAAGATCGGCTGCGCCTTGGCGTGGCCAGGAACGAGCAGCGTTACGGTAAACAGGATGTAGAGCGCGCTCTTGAGGCGAAAATCATACTTTCCGAACACGTATCCAGCGAGTGCGTAGATGAACAGCGCAAGCAGCGTCGCAGTTCCGGCGATCAGGAGCGAGTTCAGGAAGTAGGTGACAAAGTGATAGTTCTGCAGCACATCGAGATATGCGGCGAAGTCGATGGAGGTTGGCAGCGAGAACGGATCGCCGAGTATTTCCTTGTTGGATTTGAATGAAGACATGATGACCCAAAGGATGGGAAAGGTAGAGATAGCGACCGTAAACGCCATGACCGCATTCGCGAATATTTTCCCGATCCATCTCGATAACATCATCCTGAAGCCTCCTTCCTAATACAATCTCTCATTCATGCGGAACAGGCGATTGACGAGCGCCATGACTCCCACGCCGAGCAGGATCATGATCGTTGCCGCCGCATTGGCATAGCCGTATTCGGAATTGACGATCCCGTTATAGAGCATGAGCGGGATGTTGTACGTCTCGTTGCCCGGCCCGCCGCGAGTCGTGAGCGCAACTTCCTCGAACATCGCGATGCGGGATGTAACCGAGAGGATGATCCCTGTCCCGATCGCTTTCTTCACGAGAGGAAGATTGATATGCCAGGTGACCTGCCATTCATTGGCTCCGTCCAGCAGCGCCGCTTCGTGGATCTCCTTCGGGATGGCCATGAGGTCGTTGAGCACGATGAGCATGACGATAACGGCGTAGAACAGCCAGGTGAAGGTCACAGCGAAGAATGCCGCAGGCATCTCGTAGAACCATTTCACATGGAAGTCGGAGAACCCGATATAGCGCATGAAATTATTGATAATCCCAATATCGTCATTAAAAATGAACTTGTAGATCATCGCCCATGCGGCGACGGAGATGACATTGGGGATCATGAACGTGCCGCGCACGATCCTCCAGCCCCAGGGGCGCTTGAAGAGAATAAAGGCGACCAAAGTGCCGAAACCAACGTGCACGGTTGCGGCGATCAGCGACCAGAAGAACAGATTGCGCAGCGAAATGGCGAATGTGTTGTTATAGGTGAACAGCTTGATATAGTTGTCGAAGCCGATGAACTCCGGCGAATTGAAGCCGTTCCACTTCGTGAATCCGGTGATGAACACCGTTGCGATCGGCACAAGGTAGAACAGGACAAATACGGCCAATGCCGGCGCGAGAAAGGCCGCGATCCACAGCTTCGTCTTCCAGTTGTACATGTCCTCACCTCCGCTGGTTTAAAGCCAGAGTCTCCCGCTGATGACGGGAGACTCGCAGCGTTGCGTCAGTTCCTGAACTGCTGGGCCATGTTCGTCAGTTCTTCGGCGAACTTCTGCGGCGTAATCGTGCCGTCCGCCAGAAGAGGCAGATACTTGCCGAACTCCGGATTGGCGATTTGCGGAGGCCAGATCTGCTCAAGACTTTGCACCGTAATCTTCAGATCGTTCTGCAGGCTGGAGTTCAGTTCTGCGAGGATCGGATCGAGCTGCGCCTCGAACTCTGCACTCGTATCCAGCTTCGGCACATTGCCGCCTTCGGCCAGCATGTAGGCTTCAAGCTCTTCAGGCGAGTTCATGAATTCCAGGAAGGCGAGGGCTGCGTCGATCTCTTCCTGCTTCAGGTTGCTCGGAATCCACCAGGTGTAGCCTTGCGAAGAGGAGATGGCTACGCCGCCAGGATAGATCGAGGTGCCGACCTTGTCCTTGAAGCCTTCCGACGTCTTCGACGTGTCGGAGAAGTCGCCGATCATCCAGGTGCCGTTGAAGATGAGCGCCGTGCGTTCGCTCAGGAAATTGTTGGCTGCATCTGCATAGACGGCGCCGATCGCGTTGTCGGTCGTGTAGTTCTGGAACCACTTCTGCAGCCGCTCGAAGGTGCGGATCCACATCGGATCTGTGTAATCGTACACGTAGTCCTTGCTGTTCAGCACTTCTTCGGCGCCCGGTTCTTTGGCCAGGAGTGCGGTGGTGAGCAGCATCGTCGTCCAGGCATTTTCCCCGGTCATCAGGGCAAGCGGGGTGTAGCCGGCTTGCTTCAATGCTTCCAGCGCCGCGTCGAATTCATCGAAGGTCATCTGCGAGATCGGCTTCGTGATGCCTGCTGCTTCGAACATCTCCTTGTTGTAGTAGAGACCGATCGGACGCTGCACGATCAGCGGCATGGAGACGATCCGGCCATCTTCCGTCGTGTTGTAGTCGATCGAAGCTTCCATCATCAGGTTCTTGATCTCCGGCTTGCTGTCAAGCCAAGGCTTCAGATCGTAGAACATGTTGTTAGGAATGATGACTTCTTCCATGAAGACCTTGTCGCCGCCCTCGATCAGCGCCGGCAGCTTGTTCTGTTGAGCCAGCAGTTTGATCTTCTGCATATAGTCGTCCTGCGGAATCTCCTCGATCACGATCTTGTACTGACCGGCGTACTTCTGGTTGAAGCGCTCAACCTGCGGGAGGAAGAACTTCGCGCCAACGTTCTCACCGCTCTTGTAATGCGGGATGTTAAGGACGACTTCCTGATTTGCATCTCCGCCGCCTGAATTCGATGAACTGCCGGAAGATGTGTTGGAGCTGCTGTCAGAACCGCCGGCGTTGGTGTTGGACGTGTTGGAAGTGCTGCTTCCGTTATTATTGCTGCAAGCTGCCAGAACGAGCACCAAACTGCACGCCAGCAATAACAGCGCTTTCAAGAAACGTTTCATGAGTGACAACTCCCCTTTGCTTGATAGAGTATTTATTTAAAGACCTGGCAAGCAAGTCTTTAAATCACAGGATAGGTGGAGAAAACTCTCACACTATTATCCAAAACGTTTTGGAAAAGCAGTAAATCAATTCCGCAGCACCATATGGTTATCTGCGGGGGACTGATCCGGAGCTGCCCCGGACGATAAGTTGATTGTTCAGCACGATTTTATGCCGCACTTTACGTCCTTCCAGCATTTCAATGAGCAGTTGCGCTGCCTGATATCCGAGTTCATACCGGTCCTGACTGATCGTGGTCAGGCTGGGCGAGCAATACGAGGCGATCGTGATGTTGTCGAAGCCGACGACAGACATCGCTTCCGGCGCTTTCAGGCCGCGCGCTTCCAGCGCCTGCAGGGCGCCGAGCGCCATCAGGTCGCTCGCGCAGAATACCGCCGTCACGGCCGGATGATGGTCGAGGATATGGTTCATCGCTGCGCTGCCGCCTTCTTCCGAGAATCTGCCGTCGTAGATGATGGAGGGATCGAAGGCGAGGCCTGCTTCCTGCAGCGCCAGGATATAACCAAAGCGGCGTTCCTTGCTGACGGTAGCTTCGTCGTAGCCGTTGATCATCGCGATCTTCCGGTGGCCGAGCTGCACCAGGTGCTGGATCGCCTGACGCGTGCCGTTCACATTGTCGGTGGTGACGTGTCCAACCCACTCGCCCTCTACCGGAATATCGATCAGGACGCATGGGAATTGGGTCTGCTCCACGACTTCCTTAAGATAGGGGTCGTTGGTTCGCAGGCCCTGCAGGATCGCACCGTCGACGTTGCGCTCCTTGCACAGGTCGGAATACGATTTCTTCGATTGCTTCTTCGGATTGGTGCTGAACAGCAGGATGTCATAATCCAGCTCGCTGGCGCGATCGTTGATGCCGCACAGCACTTCGAAAGCGATGGCGTCCTTGGCGTTCGAGCGTTTGATCTCGGACATGATCACGCCAATCGTGTTGGTCCTTTTGAGCACCAGGCTCTGCGCCAGGGCGTTCGGACGATACCCCATCTCCTCGGCCAGCTTCTTGATGCGCTTGCGAGTCTTCTCGCTGACGTCCGGATAGCCGTTCAACGCTCTTGAGACGGTTGTGATCGACACACCGGCCGCCTTCGCCAAGTCTTTGATGGTTGTCAATCAGATCACCTGTTTTTCCAAAACGTTTTGGAATTCGTCACCTTCATTATATCGGCCCGCAAAATCGTGTGCAAGAGTTTTTTTCTGGCACTGATCAGTCGGTGAAGTCGGTCCAATAAATGCAACGGAACCGATTACGAAATGCTCGCCATTCACAAGCAACGTAGAAGGAAAACTTATTATGTGAAGGAGAAATTGACAACTGGCGCGGAATGGAGTAGGTTAATAGTTAGTCGGCTAACAATTAGCTGGCTAACTAAATATCCGGAAGGGGGAGTGAGATGTCCCCGCATGGTCGAGATCGGCCGCTGATGGCCATGTTGCATCATATCAGCAGGCATCATTTTAACCACATTCACGCGGAGCTCAGAAAGTATGACGTATATCCCGGCCAGCCGCCGCTGATGTTCTCGCTGGACAGGCGGAACGGGCAGAGCCAGAAGGAGCTGGCCGAACAGCTGGATATCAAGGCTGCGACGCTGACGGTGATGATCAACCGCATGGAGAAGAACGGGCTGGTGCGACGCGAGGCTGACCCGGAAGATCAGCGAGTCTCGCGCATCTACATGACGGACAAAGGCTTCGAGACCTTGCAGGTCGTCCGCGAGACCCTGGACAGACTGGAACAGCAAGCTATCGCAGGACTCACGGAAGAGGAGATCAGTCTGCTGCGCAGCTTGCTGCATCGCATCAAGCACAATGTTCGATCCATGGCGCCGGAGCGCGTCAGACATGGTCGTTCGAGACGCAACCATCATAACCATCATAATGAGATGCATGACGAGGTGCAGAATGATTAGATTATTCGCTTATCTGCGGCCGCACTGGAAGGCGGCGTTGCTGGCACCGCTGCTGATGCTGCTGGAAGTTGTCATGGACCTGTTCCAGCCGATGCTGATGGCCAGCATCATCGACAACGGTGTCATGACAGGCGACATCGGACACATCGGCAAGACGGGAGTGCTCATGATCGCCGTTGCGCTGATCGGCATCATCGGCGGCGTGGGTTGCACCATTTATTCATCGATCGCATCGCTGCGCTTCGGCGCTGACTTGAGGCAAGACCTCTTTCAACATGTACAGATGTTCTCATTCCGCAATCTGGATGAGCTGAAGACTGGCTCGCTGATCACCCGATTGACCAACGATATCGTGCAGCTTCAGACGCTGGTACAGATGTTGCTGCGGATCTTCGTCCGTTCGCCGCTGCTCGCCATCGGCAGCATCGTCATGGCGGTGACCATCAGTCCGAAACTGGCGCTGATCCTGGCGATCTCCGTCCCGATCCTGTTCATCGTCATGTTCTCGCTTATCCGTCTGACCTTGCCGATGTTCGCCAAGGTGCAGCAGCGGCTGGACCGAGTGAATACCGTCCTGCAGGAGAATCTGGCCGGCATGCGCGTCTCCAAGGCGTTCGTGCGGGCGAACTACGAGAAGGATCGCTTCGCTCGCGCCAATGAGGACTACACCGACACGGCGGTGAAGGCGCAACGGCTCGTAGCGATCAATATGCCGATTCTGACGATGATCCTGAACGTCAGCATCATCGCTGTGCTCCTGCTCGGGGGCAAGGATGCGATCGGCGGGTCGTTCGAAGTCGGGAATCTGGTCGCTTTCATCAACTATGTCACCCAGGTGCTGTTCGCCTTGTCATCGGTGGCGATGATGCTCGTACGCATCTCCAGCGCGAAGGTGTCTGCGGACCGCATCCTGGAAGTAATGAATACGGAGTCGGAGATCCGCAGCCGGGAGAACGCGGTAGTCGTCCCGGCAGACGAGCGTATGGGCAGAATCGAGTTTCGGGACGTCAATTTCTCGTATGGCTCGGAGTCAGAGCTGGCGCTGGATCATGTCAGCTTCACCATCGAGCCCGGTCAGAAGGTGGCGATCATCGGTGCGACAGGATCAGGCAAATCGTCGCTTGTTGGCTTGATCCCGCGGCTCTATGATGCTGCCAGCGGATCGGTGCTCGTGGGCGGAGTGGATGTGCGTGAGCATGATCTGGAATCGCTGCGCAGGAGCATCGGCATCGTGCTGCAGGAGACGATCCTGTTCACCGGCACGATCCGCGACAACATCCGGTACGGCAAGCCCGACGCGACGGATGAAGAAGTGATCGCTGCCGCGAAGGCGGCTCAGGCGCATGATTTTATCAGCCGGTTGCCGAATGGCTATGATACGCTGCTCGGCCAGCGTGGCGTCAATCTGTCCGGCGGGCAGAAGCAGCGGATCGCCATTGCCCGCGCCCTGATCCTGCAGCCGCCGATTCTGATCCTGGACGACAGTACGAGCGCGATCGACATGGGTACGGAATCGCGGTTGCAGCGGGCTCTCGCCGAATTGATGCGAGGCCGCACGAGTATCCTGATCGCGCAGCGCATCTCGTCCGTCATGGACGCCGACAAGATCTTCGTGCTGGACCAGAACAGGCTGGTCGATTCGGGAACGCATGCCGAGCTGCTCGCGAGCAGCAAGATCTATCAGGAGATTTATGAGTCGCAGCTGGGGAAGGAGGAAGTGAGCTATGGCTAATCCGCAGACAGAACGGCCGATGTCGTCCGGGGCTCCCGACCTCAGCATGCGAGGCGGCGGCCCGAGGGGCTTCGTCATGACCAAGGTCAAGCCGAAGAATGTCTGGCAAACGCTCGGTCGCATCCGGAAGTATCTGGGTGTGTACAAGACGGGCCTGCTCGGCGTGGTGCTATCGACGATCATCGCGACAGCCTGCTCGCTCGTCGCTCCTTATCTGCTCGGCTCAGCGGTTGACAACTACATCATTCCCGGCGACTATCCGGGACTGGTGAGACTCGGCATCATCCTGCTGGCTGTGTATGCTGGCCAATCGCTGTTCACCTGGCTGCAGCAGTTCATCATGGTGAAGGTATCCATGCGTTCGGTGCAGGAGATGCGACGGGACATTTTCTCGCGTCTGCAGGTGTTGCCGGTTCGCTTCTTCGACAGCAAGACGCATGGCGAGCTGATGAGCCGTACGACGAACGATATCGAGAACGTGTCCGGCACCTTGAACCAGAGCGTCACCCAGCTCATCTCCAGCTTGCTGTCGCTGGTCGGGTCTGTCGTCATCATGGTCTCGCTGAACATCTGGTTGACGCTCGTCAGCATGGTGACGATCCCGCTCGTCATGTTGTTCACGAAGTTCGTCGCCGGTTGGACGAGGCAGTATTTCAGCAAGCAGCAGCAGCACCTCGGCGAGATGAACGGCTTCATCGAGGAGACCATCTCCGGGCAGAAAGTCGTGAAGGTGTATCGCCGGGAGCAGGCTGCGCTTGAGCGGTTCAGTGAGATCAACCGCACGCTGACGGATGCGAGCATTCGCGCCCAGATCTATTCCGGTACGGTCGGACCGGCGATGAATATGCTGAACAACATCAGCTTCGCGCTGATGGCGGCGGTCGGCGGGTGGATGGCGCTCCGGGACTGGACAACGGTCGGCGTGGTTGTGGCTTTCCTGCAATATTCGAAGCAGTTCCAGCGTCCGCTTAACGATCTGGCGAACCAGTTCAACCTCGTGCAGTCGGCGATCGCCGGCGCCGAGCGCGTCTTCGAGACGATCGACACGGAGTCGGAATACGAGCGGCATCCAGGCAAGCGCAAGCTGGATGCGGTGCACGGAGAGGTCGTGTTTGAGGATGTGTCGTTCAGCTATCAGGAGGGCAACCCGATCCTGAAGCATGTGTCGCTGAAGGCGAGTCCGGGCCAGATGATCGCACTGGTCGGACCGACCGGAGCGGGCAAGACGACGATCATCAACCTGCTGACGCGGTTCTATGAGATCGACTCCGGCCGCATCACGATCGATGGCATCGACATCCGCGAGATCGACAAGGACAGCCTGCGCAGTCGGATCGGTCTCGTGCTGCAAGATGCGTATCTGTTCTCGGCAACGATCCGGGAGAACATTCGCTTCGGCCGCCTGGATGCGACAGACGAAGAGGTGGAGGCTGCGGCGCGGCTTGCCAATGCCCACGGCTTCATTCAGAAGCTGCCGCAGGGCTATGATACGATGCTGACCGCCGGCGGCGCCAATCTGAGCCAGGGGCAGCGGCAGTTGCTCACGATCGCGCGCGCCGTGCTCGCCGACCCGGCGATCCTCATCCTGGATGAGGCGACCAGCAGCATCGATACGCGCACCGAGATGCACATCCAGATGGCGATGCGCAAGCTGATGCGCGGCCGCACGAGCTTCGTCATCGCGCACCGGCTGGGCACGATCCGTGAGGCGGATCAGATCCTCGTCATCAACCACGGCTCGATCATCGAGCGGGGAACGCATGACGAGCTGCTGTGGCAGAAGGGATTCTACTACGACCTATACAACAGCCAGTTCAAGCGGACGAGCTGACGATGATCATCCCGGGGCAGACTTTGCAGGTCTGAACCGGGAGTTTCTTATTCTAGCAGTCTGGCGGGCATCCGGAGGCGCAGCAGAACATCAGCGATCCGCTGTATGCCGGGTTCGTCGCACAGATCGCAAGCGGCATCCCGATGCCGAACATTCCGGAGATGAGCGCGGTGTGGGAGATGGACAAAGCCGTGGACTTCATATGTAGGGGGGCAGATTCCGTTTAACGCCTGGTTGGTGAAGGGGTACATGGACACGATCTCGCGGGAACTGGACGATGCGGCGAAGATCGATGGAGCGGGGCCGATCCGTCTGTTCATCCGCATCCTGCTGCCGCTGATCACGCCGATCCTGGCGATCGTGGCGCTGACCAACTTCATGTTGCCGATCTTCGACTTCATCCTGCCGTCGATCATCCTGCATGACAGGAGCAAGTTGACGCTGGCAGTGGGTTTGTACCAGTTCGTGAATGAGAAGTATTCCAGCAATTTTACCGTGTTTGCGGCGGGGGCGATCCTGATCGCCGTGCCGATAGCGGCTGTCTATCTCTTCCTGCAGAAGTACCTGATCTCGGGACTGGCTGCCGGCGGCACGAAGGGTTGACGAAGTTAGGCTGGAGTCTGGCAGTACCATGAGCTGCATCCAGGGCTTCCGGCGAAATGAAACGCACAGAACATACATGATAAAGGAGCTTGGCACAATGGAATCAACCAAATTGATCAAAGGCGCTGATATCTCGTTTGTCGATGAAATCGAGAGTGAGGGCGGCGCCTATTACGACAACGGTGAGCGGCGAGATGTGCTTGACATTCTGAAGGACAGCGGGATCAATTCCGCACGGCTGCGCGTCTGGAATGAACCGAAGTTTGATTACTGCAACCCGCAGAGGACGATCCGGATGGCCCGGCGGATCAAGGACAAGGGGATGCATTTCCTGCTTGGCTTCCATTACTCCGACTATTGGGCAGACCCTTCCAGGCAGATGATGCCGAAGGCATGGCGCAACCTAAGCTTCTCTCAGCTCGTCCAAGAGGTGGAGTCGTTTACAGCTTCGTTGCTGAGGAAACTGGAGGCGGCAGGTGCGCTCCCTGATATGGTGCAGATCGGCAATGAGATCACCAACGGCATGCTGTGGGATGCAGGCCGGGTGAGCGGCGAGTTCGATACGCCGGAGCAGTGGGATCAGCTGATGGCGCTTGTCGCAGCCGGGGTGCGAGGAGTGCGATCCGTGTCCACGGAGGAGAAGCCGATCTCGGTGATGATCCATATCGATCGCGGCGGGGACAATGCAGGCAGCCGGTATTTCTATGACAAGCTGGAGGCTTACCGGATCGACTACGACGTGATCGGGCTGTCCTACTATTCCTGGTGGCATGGCACGCTGGAGGAATTCTCGGCCAATATGCACGATCTGGCTGTACGGTACAAGAAGCCAATTGTAGTCGTAGAGGTTGCTTATCCGTGGACGATGACCCCGCCGGATGACAATCCGCTCATCTTCAACAAGGAGGAGTGGATCTATCCCGGCTTCCCGCCGACTGTTGACGGACAGCGCAGGTGGTTGCTGGAGCTGATGCTGCGGATCAAGGAGGTGCCGGACGGGCTTGGCCGCGGTCTGTATTATTGGGAACCGTGCTGGATTCCGTTCAAGCAGACATGGTCGGTGGGGCATGAGAACAATTGGTCGAATCTGACTTTGTTTGATTACAAAGGCAACAAGCTGCCTTCGCTTGATGCATTCAGGCAGGAATGAACGACACTGGGCAATAATCTGACCAAAAACATCAGGAGGTGACAGACGATGATCAACCTCGCATTCAAACCGACATTAATCGGAGAGAAAGTCATGCTGCGACCTTTCGAGATCGAGGATATTGAACCGATGGAGCAATGTTTGCGGGACCCGGAAGTGATCAAGCTGACGGGAAGTTTCGGCGAACTGGACATGGACGTTGTGAGAAATTGGTATCGAACAAGGAATGAGCAACCGGATCGACTCGACCTGGCTATAGTGGACAAGAGCAATCAACTAGTTGTCGGAGAAGTTGTGGTCAACGAGTACGACGCAAACAGCCACAGCATGAACTTTCGCATCCTGATCGGCCCCAGGGGAAGGGATCGTGGTTTGGGATCAGAAGCGACTGCATTGATCATTGATTATGTGTTTGCGACTACGGAACTGCAGCAATTGACCTTGAGTGTGTATGCTTTTAATCCAAGAGCGATCAGGGTTTACGAGAAAGCCGGTTTCGTGCTCGACAGCATCGACGTGGGTGAGCTGGAGTACGAAGGGAGCCGCGTTGATTCGCTGAATATGGTGCTGACGCGAGAGCGCCGGGAGAAGAAGCGCAATGCCGCACGATCATGACTGACGCCATACCGCCTTGACACATCCCGACGGAGTACTTACAGGTATTGATAGGAGTGTTGCATGTCATTCATAATTAGAGTGATCAACACTCAGGCGGTGATGGATCGTGAGTTGGGGCAATGAGAATATTCGCTACGTGTTTACGCCGATGGAGCGTTGGCTTCCCTTGTTTCTTGAATCCATAGGCTATAGTGCATGGGAGCGCATCTTCGAGCGTCCTGAGGGCTATCCGTACTATCACTGGCTGCATACGCTGGATGGGGAAGGCCGCTTCGAACTGTTCGGCGACACGTTCAGATTGACGAAAGACAAAGGTGTGCTGCTCCCTCCATTTACCCCGCACAACTATTATCCGGCATCCGACCGATGGGCGACCATCTATCTGACATTTGGCGGATCAGCGGCTCCGGCCATCATGGATTCGCTCGGCATGAACACTTCGATCTTCTATGAAGAAGGAGATGACCATTCGTTCGACGAGCTGTTCCATGATCTCCTCCTGCGAATCGAGCGATCTCAATCCCATTCGGATATCGAAGTGTCATCGGATCTGTATCACTTTCTGATGCAGTTGCGCAAGTTTGGCATGATGAACAATGGGCCGTCATTGTCCCAATCTTATCGCAAGCTGGCGCCCATTCTGAACTGGATGGAGCAGCATCTGGCAGACAACATCGGACTGCAGGAGATCGCCGACTATGCCAATATGGGGATCAACAGCTTGCATGAGCTGTTCCAGCAAGCGTTTGATATGAGCCCTTATTCGTATTTTCTGCAGATGCGTCTGCGCGAGGCGAAGCGCATCCTGCTGCAGCACCCGAACAAGGCGTTGCGCGAGGTGGCAGAGCAGACAGGGTTCAACGATGTCAGTCATTTCGTTGCGACCTTCCGCAAGAAGGAAGGCATTACGCCTGGCAAGTACCGGGAGTTGCACCTGACGGCTGATCAGAAGGAGCGCATGCAGGAGAAGGCGGAGTGATGATAAGGTTTGTTGGTTTGCTTTGATGGAATTGAATCCACTTGTGTATGACGATCGCTGCCTGGTGATGGGTGGGCGGTCTTTTATGTCGCTGATCAGGCAGAGGACGCGGAGCGCGTTGTCGGCAGAGCGAACGGGAAGCGTATGCCGGATGCTGGTTGTAAAAAGAAACGGAATGTAGCACACTCAAGATAAGAAGGAGGTGAGCAGACGCATGGAGATCGTACGAAGCGACATTGAGGCGAAGAAAATTCTGACGGAGGCGCAAGGGTACCTGAACGTTGGATTTACTCATTCCCTGAACCCGTACAGCGGGTGTGCCTTCGCCTGCAAATACTGCTATGTTCGGGAGTTGCCGGTGCAGAAGTTCAAGGAGGAACCATGGGGGACCTGGCTGAACGTCAAGGTGAATGCGGCGGCCAACTATCGCAAGGAGATCATGAATCTGCGGCGCAGGAACAAGCCTGTTCGCATCTTCATGTCGTCTGCCACAGATCCGTATCAGCCGCTGGAGCGGGAAGCGGGCATCACGCGCAGTCTGCTCATGGAGATGCTGGAGCATCCGCCGGATTCGCTGCAGCTTCAGACTCGCGGTACGCTGGTCACGAGGGATCTCGATCTGCTCCTTCAGCTCAAGGAGCGGTGTGAGCTGGTCGTCTCGATGACGGTGGAGACGGATCGGGAGGACGTGAAGCGCATCTTCGCGCCGCTGGCTCCGGGCATCAAGCTGCGTCTGAAAGCTCTGCGTGAGCTGCATGATGCAGGCATCAAGACGCAAGCGGCGATCTCGCCGGTCCTGCCGTTCACTCCGGACTTTCCCAAGTTGCTGGAGGGCATCGTCGACCGGATCTGGATCGATACGCTAAGCATCGGTGACGGCTCGCTGGGCAAGCGTTCGGAGCGGCTCGGGATGCGGCAGTTGTTCGCGGAGCATGATCTGTCTGGATGGTATGATGATGATCTGCATATTAAGGTGGTTAAATATTTCAGGAAGTTTTATCCGGTTGAGATGATTCGCGTTTCCAGGAAGCAGGCGTTTCCGGTGACGATATTGCCCAGGTAGGGGGCTTCGAACCAATAGCCGGCATCGCTTTCCTTGTACGAGAAGGTATGCTCAGCGCCATTCAATCTGAATGCGTAGCTTCGGCTATCTTCACCGAGCTCAATCGTATACTCCAGGGCAGATCTGGCAGCCTGCACAGGGTCGGCTGCTGGTATCTCTTCGAGATTCGCATCTAGCACGTGGAGTTCAGAGAGTTGAGAGCCTGTGCCGTGATCGATGGTCAGCTCGATCACGATCTCTTTCTCGCCATCTCCAGTTACGTCTGTTACCCACAGCTGAGGGTAGTATGATTCAAATGACGAGTTTGTCCACTCTTCGAAGGTGCGCGAGCGATCTCCGTAGAAGACCGTAATCTCCTGGAATGTGTCGGCAGTTGGCATGGCCGCAGCATATACGGCAACCTTGTGTTCCTTATCCTCAGCCAGCAGATCGAGCATGTAGTCCGTGGGCGGAAGTTCCTGGTCCGCATCGGTGACGGGTTCCTCGGATTCCATGATGTCCTCGTTAGATTCTTCACCGTCCAAGATCTCAACATCCCGGATCAGATGCGATTCGGTCACGATGCTGATCCTCAGCCGTTCCTCGAACGTCGCCTGGGTGGAGTCGGTGAGCGTCAGCAGCAGCACGTAGTTGATCACTTCTCCGGCTTCCTCGACCTGTTCGACATGCACCTCCTGAATCCAGGGACTGGATACCTCATATCTGTCCAGCACACGCTTGCGGTCCACGTCTTCCCACAAGCGGTCGGTCGGCACTGATGGTCCGCCCATCGCACCAAGCTCGCGGCGTATGAGCGCGATCGTGAATTCGATCAAGGTCTGATCCGTCGGGCGATAGGCGCTTGCGTCCATGGCTTCCCATGCTGCAAGATCACCGCCGTCGCCAGCTTTCAGTTGAAGCTCCGCCGGTTCAGAATCGCCCCTCGGCACGATAACCACAGGCTGGGTTGGCACTTGAGGAAGTCCGGCTTCATTGGATGTGAGCAAGGTCGGCAGGAACAGAACGGCAACCAGAACCAGCACCGCGGCTGTCGACCACATCAGACATCTTCCGGAGCGGGGCTTCGGGCTGTCAGACAGGCGCTGTTCGACATTCGCCATCATCTCCTGCGTGAACCGCTTGCCTGGCCATGGCAGACGGGCGAGTTTCTCTTTCCAGAATGCATCATGATCAAGCATGAATATCCCTCCCCTTGAGCAGGCTGGCTGCTTTCTGTTTGGCGCGATGTATTCTCGATTTGACGGTTCCTTCGGACACGTCCAGGATATCGGCGATCTCCTCCATGCTCAACTGATAATGGAAGCGAAGGAGCAGCGGGTCGCGAAATTTTCGCGGCAGTTTCAAAATCGCGGACCAAAGCTCGACCTCTGTCTCGTTGGCCAAGGCTGCCGATTCGGCTGACGGGACAACCTGCTGCATATGAATCTCAAGCGAATCCGCATAGCGCGTCGATCTGTTGCCGAGCAGGATGACCCGCTTGAGGTACGCTTTGTTCCTGTAAGTAATGGCAGTATTTCTCGTGATCTTGAGCAGCCATGTTCGGATCGAGGACTGTCGGCGATATGTATGAAAACGCCGATATGCCTTGATGAAGGTCTCCTGGGCAATATCATCGGCCAGATGTGCGTCCCTGGTCAGGAAAAATGCGTAATTCCACACGTCCTCCCCATAGTTCTCCATCATGCTCCGAATGTCTGCCGCATCAAGATCCTTCACATATTGCAGGTAGCGTTCTTGATCGTGCACGGACCACACCCCTTTCATCTATATAGACCTCTGCAGGAAGTGCAAAGTTCCCGAAATTCAACTTATTAGAATTCCAAAATTGGCGATTATTCATAAATGCGTACCAGGAAGAAGTGTTGAGCGAAGGGGAGGGTGCCGAAGGTGCAGCCGTAAATGGAACCCGGAGCCGTTTCACCAAGCAGGCTGAACCCGTCGTTGTAAGAGAAGCTCGCCTGCCGCAGGCTTCCTTGCATGCGGCAAGCGTGGACCGCTTCCCGGCAAGCGCAGGCTCCCTGCCGCTTCAAGCGGAGAAGACTTCGATGAAGTGCCGCGCGCTCCTGGACAGGTAGCGGTCCTTGATCCAGATGAGCCCCACCTCGGAGTAGAACGGTTCGCAGTCCAGCTCCACCATCCGGATGCTCGGCAGCGGGAAGGTCGTCAGCACAGACTTCGGCAGGATCGCAGCGCCGATGCCTGCGGCTACGAGCGACAGGATGATCGTCACGCTGGAGCATTCGCACAGGATGCGCGGCTCCTCGCCGGCATCGTGGAACGCCTTCAGTACCCGTTCATGCATGCCGGTCGTATGAGCGCTCTTCAGGCTCAGGAATGGATGACGGGCGAGCTCCTCCATCCCCATCTTGCGCTCCCCGGAGTGGGGCCAGCTGCTGGGCAAGAGCGCAACGAACGGGTCCGAAGGCAGACGCAGCACCTCGTAGCGATCCGGCTCGGTTGCCGCTTCGAACGGGAGCCGGGCGATGATCAGCTCCAGGTTGCGCTTCTCCAGTTGTTCCCCGAGGAGGAAATGGTCCCCTTCGTGTATCTTGAAGGTGACCCGGGGATAGAGTTCATGGAAGCGCTCGAGCCGCGGCGGGAGCAAGGAATAGCAGGAGACGACGCAACCGATGGAGAGCGTGCCATGCACGCCTGCATCCAGCTCCTGCACCTCCTCGATCGTTTCCTGCAGCTGCCTGAGCAGCTCCTCCGCCCTCCGCTTCAGCAGTTGTCCGGCGTGCGTGAGCGTCAGCCGTTTGCCGCTTCGGTCGAACAGGGTCACGCCGATCTCTTCCTCCAGCTGCCTGATCTGCCGGCTGAGCGGTGGCTGCTCCATGTTCAGCTTCTTGGCTGCGGCAGTAACTTGTCCCTCCTCAGCCACTGTCAGAAAATAGCGCAATTGGCGGATATCCATATGGCCGATCACCTCCACGAACGTGCTATACTTGAAAGGTATGATATTTGTATAAAATAGATATTTCCAATATACCCTTCGATCGGTTACGATTCAATTAACAAACGTCAATTACGGAAAGGTGATCGAACATGACACAATCGATTCGCATCGAGCGCACTCAGACGCCCAAACAGAAGCCGCATGCCAATGAACTGGGCTTCGGCAAGTATTACACGGATCATATGTTTATCCTCGATTATGATGAAGGCCAGGGCTGGCATGACGCCAGGATCGTGCCTTACCAGCCGATCACGCTGGACCCGGCAGCCAAGGTATTTCACTATGGGCAGACGGTTTTCGAAGGGCTGAAAGCCTACCGTACGGAATCCGGCTCCATCGCACTGTTCCGTCCGGACATGAACGTCAAGCGGCTGAACCGATCCAATGACCGGATGAGCATACCGCCTATCGATGAACAGCTGGCTCTGGAGGCGCTCAAGCAATTGGTCATGGTCGATCAGGATTGGGTGCCGGATACGCCTCAGACATCGCTGTATATCAGGCCATTCGTGATCGCAACGGAGGCGGCTCTCGGCGTCTCGCCTTCCAGGCAGTACAAATTCATGATCATCATGTCGCCGGTTGGCGCATACTATGCGGAAGGCATCAAGCCGGTTTCCATCTATGTGGAATCCGAATATGTCCGCGCGGTGGCAGGCGGGGTTGGCCATGTGAAGACGGCGGGGAACTATGCCGCAGGTCTCAAGGCACAGGAAGGCGCGAGCGAGCAAGGCTGCTCGCAGGTGCTCTGGCTCGACGGCGTGCACCGCCGGTACGTGGAGGAAGTCGGCAGCATGAACGTGTTCTTCCGCATCGGCGACAAGGTCGTCACTCCTGCACTGACGGGCGGGTTGCTTCCAGGCATCACGCGGGATTCTGTCATTCATCTGCTTCGCCACTGGGAAGTAGAGGTGGAGGAGCGTCTCATACCGATCGACGAGCTGGTGCAGGCGCAGCGGGATGGCAGCCTGAAGGAAATGTTTGGCACCGGCACTGCGGCGGTCATCTCCGCGGTTGGCTCCCTGTACTGGCATGGCGAGAAGCTCACGATCGGCGACGGCTCAACAGGCGAGCTGTCCGCGCGGGTCTATGAGACGATCACAGGCATCCAGACCGGCAAGATCGCCGACCCATTCGGCTGGATGGTACATCTGTAAGGAGATGACCGGACGAAGCTGAAGCACGTTCAAGAAGCACAGCGATTCGACAAGCCATTTTGACAATAAACGCCTCTGATCATACATGTGGTCAGAGGCGTTTGGCTGGCACTTGCAGAGGTTCGGGCCAGAGACCGGACCTGCCGTCCTGTCTGCAAGCTGTCGAAAGTTGCGACAGGAGATAGACGAGGATAGGACGATCTTACCTGATAACTGTCAGAAAATATAGGACTTTCCAATATTTATGAAAACGTATACAATGGAGTCAGGTGAGCAGAAGATTCCCGGAAAAAATCGAAACCTGCAAGGAAGAAAGGAGGGAAAACAACATGCGATCAGATTGATTCCTGGTATTGAGCTCATGCTTCACCAATCGCAACTTATCTCCGGCACCGGACATGCACCATCCGCACCCCGATTCGTAATTCCGCTTGGAAATGATACCCGCACCCGAATTCCATGACTCCACGATGAGCAAATTCGCAGTCTGCTCACCGCACTCAGCCAGAGGCGCATAACTTGATACTCCAGGTCAGGGCTTCTTTGTCTCTATGAATGTAATAAATTAGTGAAGGAGGAAATTATTGATGAGAAGCAAAATGAAGTTCATGAGCAGAGTGTTGTTGATCGCGCTGGCTGTCCTTCTGACATTTACCCTGATCCCTCCAGTTCAGCACAATGTTCAAGCGGCTACACCCAGACAGATGGAGGCGCTCGATCGGGGACTGGTTGCGGTTAAAGTCAGCAATGGCGTATTTCTCAGCTGGAGACTGTTCGGAACAGATCCGAGCAATATTGCATTTAACCTGTATCGCAACGGCACCAAAATCAATTCAAGCCCGATCACCGGGGCGACCAACTACGTGGATACCAGCGGTACGAACACCTCGGTCTATACAGTCCGGTCCGTGATCAATGGTGTGGAAGGGCCGGTATCTCCTCCGGCGGCTGTATGGGCACAGAACTACCTGACGGTGCCTCTGCAACGGCCTGCAGGCGGGACGACGCCGACCGGCGAGAGCTATACGTACAGCCCGAATGATGCCAGCGTAGGCGATCTGGACGGTGACGGCAAGTATGAGATCGTCCTCAAGTGGGACCCGTCGAACTCCAAGGACAATGCCCACGACGGTTACACCGGTCCAGTGATTATCGATGCCTACCGGCTGGACGGCACGCGGCTGTGGCGGATCAATCTCGGGCGGAACATCCGTGCAGGTGCGCATTATACGCAGTTCCTCGTCTATGACTTCGACGGCGACGGCAAGGCCGAGGTCGTCATGAAGACGGCGGACGGGACTGTGGACGGGCTGGGCAATGTGATCGGCAATGCGAACGCGGATTATCGGAACAGCGCAGGTCGCATCCTGAGCGGTCCGGAATATCTGACCGTGTTCAACGGCTTGACTGGACAAGCCATGGCCACGATCAACTATGAACCGGCGCGGGGCAATGTGTCCGACTGGGGCGACAGTTACGGCAACCGCGTGGACCGTTTCCTGGCGGGGGTCGCCTATCTGGACGGGCAGCGGCCGAGCATCATCATGGCGCGCGGATATTACGCGAAGACGGTTATCGTCGCTTATAACTGGCGTAACGGCCAACTGACGAAACTGTGGACGTTCAGCTCAACCAGCTCAGGCAACAGCGCCTATGCCGGTCAGGGCTACCACAGCCTGGCGATCGGCGATGTCGACGGCGACTCGAAGGATGAGATCGTATACGGGGCAGCGGTGATCGATGACAACGGTACGGGCAAATACACGACCGGCCTCGGCCATGGTGATGCGCTGCACCTGGGCGATTTCAACCCGAGCCGTCCGGGTCTGGAAGTGTTCGGCGTTCATGAGAGCACGTCAGCGGCATACGGCGCAGAACTGCATGATGCGAACACGGGGCAGATCCTGTGGGGCGTGCATACTGGCGCGGACACGGGACGCGGACTCGCCGCAGATATCGACCCGCGCTATGCTGGTGCGGAGATGTGGGCTTCCAGCGGCGTAGGGGTCAGAAGGGTCACTGGGCAACAGATATCAAGCAATACGCCATCGATCAACTTCGCGATCTGGTGGGACGGTGACCTGCTGCGTGAATTGCTCGATCATTCAGGCGGCACGGGCATCATCGACAAGTGGAATTACAGCAGTTCGTCATCCACTCGTCTGCTTACGGCTACCGGCGCCGTTTCGATCAATGGCACCAAGGCGAATCCCAGCCTGCAGGCGGATATCCTCGGTGACTGGCGTGAGGAGGTTATCTGGCCAACATCGGACAGCACTGCGCTGCGCATCTATACAACGACAGCGACGACTACGCACAGGATCTACACGTTGATGCATGATCCGATCTACCGCTTAAGCGTCGCCTGGCAGAATGTCGGATACAACCAGCCGCCGCATACGGGCTTCTTCCTGGGCGATGGCATGTCGACGCTGCCTGTGCCGAGCATCTACCTGGTGGGGAATGGGGAGACCGCGAACGATATTCGACGTCTGCAATCGAATAACTACCCTGATCGTTATGTGCGGCACAGCGGCTTCCGCGCCCGGATCGACGCGAACGTCTCTCCGGCTCAGGACGCCCAGTTCAAGATCGTCAGCGGACTGGCGGGAGCGGCTGGCATATCGTTCGAATCGGTGAACTATCCGGGTTATTATCTGCGCGTCCGTTCCAACGGTGAGGTATGGCTTGATCAAAATGACAATACGACCGCATTCGCTAATGATGCGACCTTCCGGCGCGTCGCAGGACTGGCGAACCCGGCCCAATGGTCGTATCAGATGTGGACGGATTCGAGCCGTTACTTGCGCCATTACAACTATCTGATGTATGCCCAGAGCGGATCGGGCTCACAATTCAACGCCGATGCGACGTTCGCAGAGGTAGCGCCGTAAGCTAACACAGAGAAGGGGCTGTCCTTGTGGCAGCCCTCTTCGCTTTGCCAACGTGGCTCGCCCTTGGCCGTTCGGATCAGGTGCAATCAGCGAAAGTGGTGGTGTTGCAGGAGGCCGCCTTCCCCTTAAAGGACCTGGCGCCAGCCAATAATATCTTTGCGGCGGTAGATGGAGTAGATGAGGCCGATTGCTGCCAGATTGATGAGCAGGGCGGAGCCTCCATAGCTGATGAACGGCATAGTAATGCCCATGATCGGAAGCCATCCGAGCGCCATCGCAATGTTGAACAGATACTGGATGGCGAGCAAGACTACGATCGCATGGATGATCATTTTGCCCGGAGTGTGGCGCACGAGTTGTGCCGCTCTGACAAACTGGAGCATCAGCAGCAGGATTGGAGATCACATCGGCGGGCAGTAAGCTGCAGACATCAGAAATGGGCGGAATCCTGAAGAAGGTTTCTAGGCGATCCGCAGCTTCATCGAGCAGACGGTCGATGTGATCGCGATCTCGCCAGTGGTGGAGTTTGGTTGGGAGCCGATCCTGGAGGAAGCGAGACAGGCGGGCATCCCTGTGATCCTGTCTGATCGCGCCGTGCAGGTCAGCGATCCGACACTGTATGTGACGACGATTGGTTCCGACTTCTATGAAGAAGGCCGCAAGGCAGGCAAATATCTGCTCGACAAGGTGCGCGACCGGCCGGGGCCGATCCGCATCGTCGAGCTGCAGGGCACGAAGGATTCTTCTCCGACGATCGAGCGTGCAGGGGGCTTCCGGGAGATCATCAGCACGAGAAGCGCTCTTGTGATCGAGCGGGTCGAACTTGCGGACTTTACGCTGGACCAGGGCAGGGAGGCGATGCGCCAGATCCTGCTGGACATGGGCGAGGAGATCGATGTGCTATTCGCGCACAACGATGACATGGCGATCGGGGCCATCGAGGCGATCGAGGAATACGGGCTTCGGCCGGGGAAGGACATCATCATCATTTCGGTCGACGGCACCCGCAAGGCGTTCGAGATGATGGTGGAAGGCAAGATCAATTGCGTCGCCGAATGCAATCCGCTGCTCGGCTCGATCCTGATGCATGCCGTACGGGAACTTATGGAGGGGCATACGTTGCCGAAGCGGATCGTTCCGCCGGAGAGTGTGTACACGGAGGTGATGGCCAAGCGGGAGGTGGAGAACCGGCAGTATTAGTTCGTCTTGCCGTCGGATGGTCATCGAGTGTTTTTCTGACGACATGATTGACATCCTGAAGGATGTTACATATTCTAATAATCAAATGATTGTTTGAATATTGGTATGTCGGATAATGTCCACATGCAAGATGGATGCTATGCTCCATATACCGGTTGGCAATCAGAGACAGGACAGGTGATCAGGATCATGGTTGGAAGAAGAAACGGAGCGGACGTCTGCGACGTTTTCTGCTATGACGAGGTGAAGGTGCGGCGGGTGCAGGAGCGGCTTGGCGAGTATGATTGGCAGGAGATGGCGCATCTGTTCAAGGTGTTGGCGGATGAAACGAGGGTCCGGATCGCTTGTGCGCTGTGTGAGGAAGCAGAGCTTTGCGTCTGCGACGTAGCCCATATCATCGGTTCCAGCATGGCTACCGCTTCACATCATCTGCGGCTGCTTCGCAATATGGGCATCGCCAGGTATCGAAGGGAAGGCAAGCTGGTCTTCTACGCGCTGCGGGATGAGCGGCTGAAATCGCTCATTCGCCTGGTCGCACGTCCGGCTATGGAGGTGAGTGTCATTGACTGAAGCGCGAGAGTCGGCAGAGAATAAGACGGTATACCGTGTTGAGGGATTCACTTGCGCGAATTGTGCCGGAAAGTTCGAGAGCAATGTGAAGCGATTGCCGGGCGTGCGGGATGCGAAGGTGAATTTTGGCGCTGCTAAGATCACGGTCATCGGGGAAGCGACGATCGAGGAGCTGGAGCAGGCAGGCGCATTTGAGAATCTGAAGATCACCCCGGACAGGCCGTTGCGGGCAGAAGAGACAGCCAAGGCGGATGCAGCAGGCGCTGCGGATCTTGATCAGACGGCGGGAATGGCGAATGCGACTGGACATGAGGAGGCAGCGAATGCTTCACCTTTCTACAAACGACACGGCCTGCTGATCCTATCTGCGTTGCTGACGGTGCTTGGCTACGTCTCTCTGTTCGCAGGCGGGGAGCAGCGTCTGATGACGACGCTGCTGTTCGCTGCGGCGATCCTGATCGGCGGGCACAGGCTGTTCTCCGTCGGAGTGCGCAATCTGTTGCGTCTGGAATTTGACATGCGGACGCTTATGACAGTTGCGATCATCGGTGCGGCGATTATCGGCGAATGGGCGGAAGGGGCTGTCGTCGTGATCCTGTTCGCGCTGAGTGAGGCGTTGGAACGATACTCGATGGATAACGCCCGGCGCTCGATCCGCTCGCTGATGAACATGATGCCGAAGGAAGCGCTTGTCAGGCGGAATGGTCGCGAGGCCATGCTACGTGTCGAGGAGATTGTCGTAGGCGATACGATCATCGTGAAGCCCGGGCAGAAGATCGCGATGGATGGCGTCGTGACCAGCGGCGCTTCGGCAGTCAATCAGGCGGCGATCACCGGGGAGTCTGTGCCTGTCGGCAAAGCGCCAGGTGACGAAGTGTTCGCCGGCACCTTGAACGGAGAAGGGCTGCTGGAGGTCCGAGTGACGAAGCTGGCGGAGGATACGACGATCGCGAGGATCATCCACCTGGTTGAAGAAGCACAGGGGGAACGCGCGCCGGCGCAAGCCTTTGTCGATCGCTTCGCCAGGTATTATACGCCGCTCGTCATGGCTGTCGCGGCAGCCGTTGCGGTCGTGCCGCCGCTTCTGGGCGGCGATTGGGGCTCCTGGATCTACCAGGGCTTGTCCGTGCTCGTCGTCGGCTGCCCCTGTGCGCTCGTCATCTCAACGCCGATCGCAATCGTGTCGGCGATTGGCAATGCGGCCAGGCACGGGGTGCTCATCAAGGGCGGCATCTATCTGGAGCAGTTGGGTGGGCTGAAGGCGATCGCATTTGACAAGACAGGGACGCTGACCCAAGGAACCGTTGAGGTGACGGATATTGCTATGGAGGGCGACGTTGACCGGGATCGGATGCTCGCCATCGTCGCGGCGCTCGAGCATCGTTCCCAGCATCCGCTGGCTTCGGCTGTTGTGCGCAAGGCTGAGCAAGAAGGAGTCTCTTACGAGCAGATTCAGGTTGAAGAGTTCATCTCGCTAACGGGAAGGGGGATTCAAGGTACGGTTGGCGGCAAACGTTATTCGATCGGCAATGAACGGTTGTTTCACGAGCTTGGCGCTGGTCTCTCCGGGGCTCAGAGGCAGCTCGCAGATCGTCTCCGGCAAGAAGGGAAAACCATCATGTTGGTCGGAGAGGAAAACCGCATAAGTGCGGTGATCGCAGCAGCAGACGAGGTGCGTCCGTCGGCCGGGAATTCGGTCCATAGGCTAAGGCAACTGGGGATCGCTAAGACGGTCATGCTGACCGGTGACAACCCGTCAACCGCTCATGCCATCGCCCGTCAGAGCGGGATAGACGAGGTGAGGGCTGAGCTGCTGCCGCATGACAAGCTGAGCGAGATCAGGCGGCTGCGCGACGAGTATGGTCAGGTGGCGATGGTGGGCGATGGGGTGAACGATGCTCCGGCGTTGGCTGCTGCGTCGGTTGGGATCGCCATGGCTGGCGCGGGGACGGATGCGGCGATGGAGACGGCGGACGTCGCCCTGATGGGGGACGATCTGGGCAAGCTGCCGTTTGCGATCCGCCTGAGCCGCAAGGCGCTGGCGGTCATCAAGCAGAATATCGCGTTTGCGCTGCTCATCAAGCTGGTTGCGCTTCTGCTCGTCGTCCCCGGCTGGCTGACGCTGTGGATCGCGATCGCGAGCGACATGGGTGCGACGCTGTTGGTGGCACTGAACAGTCTGCGATTGATGAGGGTGAGAGAATAGTCTGTGATGCCGCGCACATACAGTCTTGACATTTCTCCTTTACGATAGGTTAAATGTATAACAAAGAGACAATTCGTAGGGGAGAAAAAGATCGATATGTTCAAGCGCATATTGCTCGCAGCAGATGGATCGGAACACTCCTTAAGAGCTGCGGATCAGGCGGCGATGATCGCAAGCAGCGACGCAGAAAGTTACATCAGCTTGGTGTATGTGGTTGATCCGGATGAGGCGTTGATGGAGAACCTGGATCAAAACAGCAAGCACAGAGCGAAGCTGCAGCCGGTTGAGGATGTGCTTCGCAAGGCTGGAGCCAGGTTCGGAACGATCCTGCTGGAGGGAAAGCCGGGATCCACGATCGTGGAATACGCCAACAAGCATGAATTTGATCTGGTTGTCATCGGCAGCCGTGGGTTGAACTCCTTGCAGGAATTTGTGCTGGGCAGCGTCAGTCATAAAGTAGCCAAGCGTGCGGAATGTCCGGTGTTGATCGTGAAGTAAGAGATGTATGAAATGTTCAGGATTTCGTCGATTCCTGGAGCAAATCTGTCAATATAGCGCTTTCCTGGGGTGGCAGCCAATTGGGACGAAAACGGCATCATGTGTATACTGAATCTTTGTGGTCGAAGTACCGTTCATCAGAAGCGGACAACCACAGATCCCCAGGAAAGGAGACTGCAATGAATATACAGGAATGGAAGAACTCATGGCTGGGCAATGTACGCATGGATATCTTGTCGGGGATTACGGTAGCGCTTGCTTTGATCCCGGAGGCGATAGCCTTTTCGATCATAGCCGGTGTTGACCCGATGGTTGGGTTGTACGCGTCATTTTGCATAGCGGTTGTCATATCGCTGGTCGGAAGCAGGCTGGGGATGATCTCGGCAGCCACCGGTGCAATGGCACTGGTGATGGTCACGCTGGTCAAGGAGCATGGCGTCGAGTATTTGTTTGCGGCAACGGTATTGACAGGGATCATCCAGGTTGTGCTTGGTGTTTTAAGAACGGGGAGATTTCTGACCTTCATTCCGCATCCGGTCATGATTGGTTTCGTCAACGCCTTGGCGATCATGATCTTCAGTGCGCAACTGGTACACTTCGAAGGCGCGTCATGGATCATGTATGCGATCGTGGCGGCAACCTTGCTGATCATCTATGTTTTGCCTAGGTTCACGAAGGCGGTGCCTTCTGCGCTGGTCGCGATCATCACGATGACCGTGATCACTGTGTTCGCCGGGTTGGATGTGAAGACCGTTGGCGATCTGGGTGAGATCACTCAGGCTCCGCCGGTATTCCATCTTCCTGTGGTGCCGCTTACGCTGGAGACGCTGCGGATCATCCTGCCAGTATCGCTGACACTGGCCGTTGTTGGGCTTCTGGAGTCTGGCTTGACGGCGAGGATCATCGATGAGATGACGGAATCGAAGAGCGACAAGAATGTGGAGTTTCGAGGACAAGGCATCGCGAATATCGTGACCGGTATCTTCGGCGGTATGGCGGGCTGTGCGATGATCGGACAATCCGTGATTAACGTGAGGTCCGGCGGACGCGGCCGATTGTCGACCTTCACGGCGGGCGTATGCTTGCTGTTCCTGATCATCGTGCTAGGAGATGTGGTGAAGGAGATCCCGATTGCCGCACTTGTCGGCGTGATGATCATGGTATCGATCGGCACGTTCGACTGGGCATCGCTGCGCACGATCCGCAAGGTGCCGCTCATGGATACGATCGTGATGCTGACGACCGTTGGGGTCGTGGTCTATACGCATGATCTGGCAAGAGGCGTCCTGGCAGGGGTTGTACTCAGCGCCGTCATGTTCGGTTGGCGGATGGCGAAGATCAGGACGAAGACGCGAGTGAGCGAATCTGGTGTGAAGATCTATACGATCTCCGGGCAATTGTTTTTCGGAACGATGAATCATTTTGTCGACCTGTTCGATATCAAGGATGACCCGCAGCATGTGGTGATTGATTTTGCTTCGTCACATGTGTGGGATCAGTCAGCAGTGGCAGGCATATCGAAGGTGATGCACAAGTACGGGCAAGTTGGCAAACAAGTTACGATAACCGGACTGAATGAGGACAGCAGGAGACTCGTCGAGCGTATCGGCTTGGCCCCTGTCAGCCATTCCTGACCGGTATGCTCCTATACAGCACACAGAAACAGGCCGCATCTGGCCTGTTTCTTTTCAGTCTTATAGAAAGTATAACTTCCCATACATTCTCGTAAGACATAAGAAATACCAAGCTGCCACCGGCGTCCTAAAGGACTTGGCGCCAGCCAGGTATTTCTTTGACATTATAGAATTTATAACTTGGGATCGGTTTGTTGCGAAGCATAAGGGCAAGCTTCGTCCTCATGTGCTCTGAAATGCATTAATTTGCGTGAAGGCAACTTTTGATGCAACTAAATGAAATCTCATCTTTCATATTCCAAGAACCTTGTAGTTATGCGATAATTTTAGTGTGTTCCCCGCGTATGCAGGGGTGATCCCATAAGCAACTGAATAGTGTACTTCTTGTTTGGCGAATTGCTGCTGATCGAGATGGCATAAGACGGCTTACTTGTCTTCTCCTTTGTCGCAGAACAAGGAAGATCAAACCTCCCAACAATGCTAGGCTTGTAAATAAAAAAAGCCGCCAACAAACAGGCGACTTTCATTTGATATAATTGGCTTGTACAACTCCACTAACGAAAATAACCCGCCACAGGATGACGGCCTGACGGGTTATTTTCCTTCCAGATACTACTTGGAGGGAGTACCGCCCTAGTATGTTGTACGGGGAGACGGTCTGGCCCACCGTCTCTTTTCATTATTAGAAAAGACGTCAATTCTATCTCCTCTTTTTCAGCCAATGTTATTCCCGGCGGTTTGGAATTATCCAGACAACACCTCTGTTGAACCTTTAGTAAAACCATTTTACTTAATTCGATATACCCTGATATAGTAAAGTAAGCAACAAGCGTGGAGGTTTGTCGGCAGCATGATCGGAATGAAGGAAATCGCGAAAATAGCCGGAGTGTCGGTCTCAACCGTGTCCAATGCGCTTAACGGACGCAAGAATGTCGGTAAGGAGACGCGCGCGAGGATTCTGAAAATTTGCGAAGAGTATGGCTATCAGCACACCAACAGCTCGGGTAAGCAACCGTTGGCGAGTCGCACCGTCATGTTTATCTTCAGCGATTTCGACCGGGACTTCTATCTGAAGATCATCGAAGGAATCAGCGACTGTCTGGAGGAAAACGGCTACGATCTGATCGTCTGCACCAATCGGTCGAGCATCAAGTTTATGCAGGGGAAAATGGCTTGCGGAGTCATCAGTCTGGACGGCAAGCTGTCGGACGAAACGCTGATTTCGTTCGCCAGAGCGAAACTGCCGATCGTGTTGATGGACCGCTTCCTCGATGCCCACTCCCCCTATATCAAGAGCGTCATTGTCGACAACTATCCGGTGATGAGCGCGCTGGTGCAGAAGTTGATCAACCGGGGATTCCAGCGTTTCGGTTTCCTGGGCGGGCTGGCTCATACCTTGGACAATCAGGAGCGGTTCGCGGCATTTGAGGAAACGCTACGGAAACATGACATTCCTTTCGACCGCAGCTATTACTACCACGGCAACTACAGGGAAAACAGCGGCTATCAGGCGGCGAAGATCATGATCCTGAGCAATGACTTGCCTGAGGTGCTCGTCTGCGCGAACGACAATATGGCGATCGGAGCGATCAAGGCGTTCGAGGAACACGGCATCCGCGTACCTGATGATATCTCAGTAACGGGGTTCGACGACTCAGACATCGCCATGATGAAGGGGCTGACGACGGTTTCGATTCCGCGATACGAGAGCGGCTACCTTGCTGCGAAGGAACTGCTTGCGATGATCAAGGGGACCGCCAGCAGCGAGCCGTTCAAGATTGGCGCAACGATTGCCTGGAGAGATACAGTGAGATAAGTGACAATCTAAGTAAAATAATGAGTATAACTTGATAAATTATTAGGTAAAATTCGATAAAACTACCTTGACCTCTTGTTTAAACCGCCCCTATAATTTCAGTGAAAATGGCTTTGATCGACATACAGGGGGAATCAATCTGTTGAAAAAAACATGGTGGAAAGAATCGGTCGTCTATCAGGTGTATTGGCGCAGCTTCTACGATACGGACGGAGATGGGTACGGCGACCTGCAAGGTGTGATCGAGAAGCTGGATTATATACGGGAGCTGGGTGCGGATGTCATCTGGCTGAATCCTGTTTACAGCTCGCCGGATGAAGACAATGGCTATGATATATCAGATTATTACACGATGATGGAGAAAGCCGGAACGATGCAGATCTGGGAGAAGCTGCTGCAGGAGACGCATCGCCGTTGCATGAAGCTGATCATGGATCTGGTCGTCAACCATACGTCCGACCGGCATCCATGGTTCATCGAATCGCGTTCCAGCCGCGACAATCCGAAGCGGGATTGGTATATCTGGCGGGACGCGCGTGAAGACGGGCAGCCCCCGAACAACTGGCGTTCTTACTTCACACCTTCGGTATGGGAATGGGATGAGCGGACGGGGCAGTATTATTTCCACTCATTTGCCACGAGCCAACCGGATCTGAACTGGGCTAACCCGGAGGTGCGGGAGGAGATCTACCGCATGATGCGCTTCTGGCTGGACAAGGGCATCGACGGGTTCCGGCTTGACGCGATTGCCCTCCTGGCGAAGCCGGATGTGTTCGGGGATGCGACGGACCCGTATGACATCAGCTACCTGACCAATAACCCCGGATTGCATGACTATCTGCGGGAGATGAACGAGCGGGTGCTTCGTCATTACGATATCATGACGGTCGGCGAAGTGGCGTTTGTGACGCCGGAAGAAGGGCTGATGTTTGTCAGCGAGGATCGCGGAGAGCTGCATACGCTGTTTCACTTCCAGGTGGCGGATGAGATGCCGACCTGGGATATGTTGCGGTTCAAGCAGATCCAGCGTGCGTGGCATCAGGCGACGTACGGCCGGGGGTGGATTGCCCAATTCCTGAACAATCACGATCATGTTCGCCAGGTATCGCGCTATGGCAATGACGGGAAGTATCGGGTCGAGTCGGCGAAGCTGCTGGCCACGATGAATCATCTGCTGCCCGGCAACCCCTACATCTATCAGGGGGAGGAGATCGGCATGACCGCCGTCCGGTTCCCGGCGATTCACGATTATCGGGACATCATGATGCGGAACCGTTATGAGGAGGAAACAAGCAAAGGCAGAGATCCGCAGGAGGTGCTGGCTGAATTGCAACTGCTGAGCCGGGACAATTCGCGCACCCCCATGCAGTGGGATGACAGCGAGCACGCCGGTTTCACCACTGGCGAACCATGGATCGGCGTCAATCCGAACTACAAGGAGATCAATGTCCAGCGGGATCTGGCCAGCCCGGACTCCATCTACCGCTATTATCAGAAGTTGATCGGGTTGCGTCGCACTTATCCTGCGGTTGTATATGGTGATTACGAGGATCTGTTGCCTGATGACGAGCATCTGTATGTATTTACGCGCAGTTATGAAGGCGTTCGTTTGCTCGTCATGCTGAATCATGCGGATCATGAATCGAGCTTCGAGCTGCCGGACGGGTTCGACGATGGCCATAAGGAGCTGCTGATTGCCAATTATTCGGATGTGGACGGTGCGGCCTCGATCAAGTCTTGCAAGCTGCGCCCCCATGAAGCAAGGGTATATCGGATGTAGTCAGCCAAGGCGTGTCATAGCAGAGGTGCTATGGACACGCCTTGGTTGCTTTAGGCGGACGGAGCGGCGTGAGGATCAGCGGAACGGTGGCTCAGCATTGTTGAGGTGGACGAAGCAGCGCGGGAGCAGCGAGAACCCGCCTCTCATCCAGTGCCGAGGCGGCTGCAGAAACGTGCCCGCCTTAGGGACGGATTGTGACGCGGGTGCCGACAGGCGCCATGGCGGACAGCTGCAACACATCATCGTTGTGCATCCGGATGCAGCCCTTCGACACTTCGTGGCCGATGGACGATGGGTCATTGGTACCGTGGATGCCGTAATGCGGCTTCGACAAACCCATCCACAGCACGCCAAACGGTCCGCCGGGATTCTCCTGCTTGTTGATGATCGTATACTCGCCAACCGGCGTCTGCGAGACCATCCTTCCGATTCCAACGGGAAAAGCGCGAACGACAACGTTGCCATCCAATACATACAGCCGGCGGTCGGACAGGTCCACGATGATGCGGTATTGCGGCATGAGTTCAACTCCTCTCATGCCAATAGGATATGAGTGGAAGGATCATCTGGTGATGCCGCATGGATCGGGCTCAGGCATCAAGAGTTCGGCCTTATACAGACAAGCTGGTATTTTGCATAGGCGCATATTAGAATTAGAATGAAAGAATACCATTTATTTAAGCGGATTAACAGCAGGACTGCAGATGAACTGCCCGCACACGCCGGGCATTGCATCAATATTGCCGCGAGAACGGCATCCAGCTGGAAGCCTGGGGTCCGCTGGGCAAAGGCCGCCTGCTGTCGGAGCCGATCTTCGCAGAGCTTGGACAGAAATACGGCAAGACTCCGGCGCAGATCATCCTCCGCTGGCATGTCCAGAATGGCGTCGTGGCGATTCCGAAGTCGAGCCGTGAGGAGAGAATGCGGGAAAATGCCGCCATCTTCGACTTCCAGCTGACTGACGCAGAGATGGCGAGCATCTCTGCGCTCGATCGTTCGTGATCAGCCGGAGATACTGATACTGGACGAGCACCCGAAGGGGGAAAGACGGTTGAAGTTAGGTGGGCGCCTGACGCTGCGCAAGCAGATCTTCATCGGATTCATGTTCGCGATGGTGATCGTCCTGTCAGCGGTCGGGACATTCGTGTACAATCAGGTTTCATACATGTTGATGAGCAACGCCGAACGGCATATCCAGCAGACTGCGGCGCAAGCCATGGGCAAGCTGGAAGTGCTGCTCGACCAGGTGAGGATGATCACGACGCAGACGGTGACCAACGCTGTCGTCCAGGAATTGTTCGAGCAGGAGCTGGACGGCATGCCGCTCACCTTCGACGAACGGCAAGACTTGCAGCAAGAGGTGCGCAATATTGGCGCGTACACACAAGGGATCCGCTCGATCGAACTGTATACCAGCGATTACCGAAGATTAACGCCGTTAACCGACGATCGCTTAAATGAGCGGGTGCCAACGGAGTGGCTGGGTCAGGTGGATGCTGCGCGGGGCGGTCTCGTCTGGCTGGGCATCGACCCTCGGCACCCGGACATGCTGATCACGATGCGGCAGGTTCGGCTGATAGAACGATCCTATATTCAGGGCGGGTATATCCTGGTGCAGATCGAACGAAGGTTTTTCGATCTGACGGATCGCAGCATCGGTGAGGAGAACGGCACTCGTCGGTCGAGAGAATACATGGCGCTGCTGGATGCGCATGGTGAGGTCATTACGGCAGACTTTCCGGCAGGGATGGACATTCGCTTCGACCTGTTGGATCAGGACGAACTCGTGATCGATGGTGAGCGGTACATGGCTGTCCGGCAACATTCACCGGAGATCGACTGGAGCATCGTGATCCTGACGCCGGTGTCCTATACCACGGAAGGATTGTCCGTGCTGCGGACAGTCGTCGTGGTGTCCGTGGTCGTAGGCGGTGCGATCTTCCTGATCGTGGCGTATATCCTGTCCGGGATGCTGAGCAGACCTATCCTCGATCTGATCAAGGCGATGCGCAACGCGCGGTTCGGCTCGCTCAGGCCGATCACGGTTCAGTCGCGTATGATGGAGATTAATGAGCTTAACTATACCTACAATGCGATGGTGCAATCCCTGAACGAGCTGAATGAGATGGTCTACCAGAAGGAACTCGTTCGCAGCCGCACCGAACTTAAGGCTTTGCAGGCGCAGATCAATCCGCATTTCCTGTTCAACACGCTGGAAGCGTTTTATTGGGCGCTGGAGGAGAAGGGCGAGGAAGAGCTGGCGCGCATCGTGGTGGCAATGTCCGGCCTGTTCCGCTATGTGATCAGCCGCGAGGATGAAGATGTGTGGGTTACAGTCGGCGACGAACTCGACCATGCGGAGCGGTATCTGACGATCATGGGCATGCGGCTCATGGATCGGTTGCAGTGGCGCATCGAAGCCGCAGAGTACACTCGCTCGGTTCGCATTCCGAAGCTGCTCATCCAGCCGCTCGTGGAGAACGCCGTCATGCATGGAGTCGAGCAGCGTCTCGAACCGGGGACGGTGGTGGTGCGCGCGACGCTGGACGAGAGCGGAGAATATACGAAGATCGAAGTGATCGATGACGGACCGGGAATGGACGAGCAGACGCTGAACCGATTGAGAGACCTGAAGGATGCCGGTTCGACACCTCCCAGCAAGGGGACGGGACTGGGCATGGCCAACGTGGAACAGCGGCTGCGGATGTATTACAAGTCGCAGACGGATGGCCTGAAGATAAGCAGTCGGCCGGGACAAGGCACTTGTGTCTCATTTATCATACCGAACCAGGGGAGTGTATAGATGTGAAGACGATACTGATCGTGGATGATGAGCCGCGGACCAGAGAAGGTGTGCGCAAGGTGCTCGAAGCCTGGTCGGCGGGACAGCATCAGATCATGACGGCCGCGAATGGGGTAGAAGCGCTCTCTGTGCTTGAGGAGCATGAGGTGCATGTCATGATCACCGACATCCGCATGCCGCAGATCAGCGGTCTCGAGCTTATCGAGCAGGTGGCGAACAGTCCCCGTTCCCCTGTCATCATCCTGATATCCGGCTATGCCGAATTCGAATATGCCCAGAAGGCGCTCAAACATGGCGCGATCGAATATCTGCTGAAGCCGCTCGAGAAGAGCAAGCTGATCCAGGCAGTGGAGCTCGCGCTGGGAAGGGAAGCGGAGCGATCCCGCATCCATCTGATGAGCAAGCTCGTTGACAACAAGCTGATGGAGACAGTCGAGCAGGAGGGCTCATACAGTCCGGTCGTGCAGGATACGATCCGGTACGTCGATCTGCATCTGAAGGAGCAGCTGCAACTGAGAGATATAGCGGATCACCTGCATGTCAATGCCAGCTATCTCAGCGTGTTGTTCAAGGAGCAGATGGGCATGACCTTCACCGAATACCTGACGAGAAGGCGGATCCAGCGCGCCAAGGAGCTGCTGACCAATACGCGCATGACCATCGCGGAGATCGCGCAAGCAGCGGGCTACCAAACCGACAAGTACTTCGTGAAGGTATTCCGCTCGGTTGAGGGGATGAGTCCGGGCCATTATCGCAAGTCCATGGTGGATCCGGACCCGCTGATCATCCGGGATTCGGATCAGGAGGCAGACCATTGAAGCCTGCTTCAATGCAGCGAAGATCCTACTTACAGAAGGGATGTCATGTCATGTACCGGAAGCTGAGGGTCCTGCTTCTGTTCTGCCTGTTGCTCCTTACTGGCTGCATGGACAGCGGCGAAACGAACAGTGAGGACAGCCGAACCGAACAGGTGACGATCCGTTTCCTGCATCTGTGGCCTGAGGCCATATCGGCAGGACAATACCGGGTTGTCGGGCAGATCACCCAGGAATATGAAGAGTTGAATCCGCATGTGTCGATCGTAACGGAGGATCTGGAGAACGAGCAATACAAGAACAAGCTGAAGATCCTGTCCGCCACCAATGAACTGCCGGATGTGGGCCTGACGTGGGCTGCCGGCTTTCTGTCGCCTTATGTTGAAGGGGAGCTGTTTTCACCGCTCGATGATCTGCTGGATGGCGAATATGCCGATTCGTTTATCCCGGGAACAACGGAAGCCTTCGCAATCGATGGCCATACGTATGCGTTGCCGCTTGAGTTCAACGTCGCTCCGATCTTCTATAACAAGGAAATCTTCCGCCAGTTCAGGCTTGAGATCCCGACGACTCTGGACGAACTCAAGCATGTCATCACCGTGCTGGCGGAACAGAACTTTACGCCGATTGCGCTTGGCAACAAGGATCGCTGGACCGGCTCTCTCTGGTACATGTATCTGGCGGATCGGTATGCCGGACATGGAGCCTTGGCCGATGCCCTGGAAGGGCGGGCTTCATTCCTGACGGATGATCTGCTGAAGGCGGCGGAGGAAGTGCAGTCGCTCGTTGACAACCAGGCGTTCATCCGCGGCTTCAACGGCTTGTCCAACGAAGAGGCGCGTGCAGAGTTCCTGAGCGGCAGAGCTGCCATGTATCTGATGGGTTCCTGGATGGTGCCGGACTTTACGACGAATATGGACATTCCGCAGGAATATCGCGACAATGTGGGTTTTTTCAAATTTCCTGTTGCAACCGGCGGCAAGGGGACTATCGACGACTGGATCGGCGGTCCTGGCGTAGGGTTGTTCGTCGCCGAGAACTCCCAGGTGAAGGAGGAAGCGAAACGATTCGTCAAATATTTCGTGGAGAGATGGGGCGAGTTGGCCGTTGCGGAGGCGGGAGTGATCCCGGCTACCAAGGTGGATACGTCGTCGTTCGACTTGCCTCAGCTCTATCTGGATCTGTTCCATGAGGTGAACCGGGCGCGAAGCTTCACCTTGTTCGCCGACGTGCAGATGGACGCCGGTGTTGCCGAGGTGCATCTGAATCAGATCCAGGCATTATTCGCCAAGGCGGTCATGCCTGATGAATTCTCCCGGATCCATGATGAGGCGATCAACTCCGAACCGGATCGGCAATGAAAGACAAATATTTGAAAATGGTCTGGGTTGTGGGGTAGAAACATGATACAATGAATAAGCCTGTACTAGGGTCAGTTTACCGATATGAAGGAGTTATGGATACGGGAATGGAATTTATCGAGTTGCTCAAGGCAGTCATCCTTGGATTGGTGGAAGGTTTGACGGAATTTGCGCCAGTCTCGTCGACCGGTCACATGATCCTCGTGGATGACATGTGGCTCAGGTCGGTAGAGTTCCTCGGGCAGTATCCGGCCAATACGTTCAAGATCTGCATTCAGCTGGGGTCGATCCTGGCCGTGGTCGTGGTGTTCTGGCGCCGGTTCTTCGATCTGCTCGGGATGGGACATCTGCTGAAGGACGGAGCGGGGATCGATCGCTCCAGTGGGCATCTGAAACTGACGCATGTCATCGTCGGACTGTTGCCGGCTGGCGTGCTTGGCGTACTGTTTGAAGATTACATCGACGAGCATCTGTTTACAACCGAGACTGTGCTGATTGGACTCCTCGCTGGAGCGGTGCTGATGATCGCCGCCGACCTGTTCCGGCCGCAAGAGTCGAAGATCGAGACGGTCGACCAGATCACGTACAAGCAAGCTCTGGCCGTTGGGCTCATCCAGTGCCTGTCGCTGTGGCCAGGGTTCTCCCGTTCGGGCTCGACGATCTCCGGCGGTGTTCTGCTCGGCATGAACCATCGCACCGCATCGGACTTCACGTTCATCATGGCCGTGCCGATCATGGCGGGAGCAAGCCTGCTCTCGCTGGTGAAGAACTGGGAGTACTTTACGATCGATGCTTTGCCATTCTTCATCGTCGGGTTCATCAGCGCCTTTGTCTTCGCTTTGCTGTCGATCCGCTTCTTCCTGAAGCTGATTAACCGGATCAAGCTCATTCCGTTTGCGATTTATCGCATCGTGCTCGTTGCACTCATTTACTTCCTGTATGTATCATAAACATTCGATTCCGATAGGCGAGGCGGCATGGGACGCGGTTCCTGTGCCGCCTTTGATCTTGGTCTTATAGAAAGTATAACTTCCCATACATTCTCGTAAGACATAAGAAATACCAAGCTGCCACCGGCGTCCTAAAGGACTTGGCGCCAGCCAGGTATTTCTTTAGTCTTATAGAAAGTATAACTTCCCATACATTCTCGTAAGACATAAGAAATACCAAGCTGCCACCGGCGTCCTAAAGGACTTGGCGCCAGCCAGGTATTTCTTTACTGGGGAAGGATCGTTTTGACAAACAGGCGGCATTAAGTGTACAGTAATGATGCTTGAAAATACTAATTTACTAAATCAATAACCTGCTAAATCAATGCGATCAAAGGAGCAGAAAACGATGAAAATCCCTACAACGCTTAAACATAAACCGGTCTTCGTCTCGGAAAATTACGAGAATGTGGATGGACGCTATGCCTACAACACAGATGCCAAGGGGTTGTCGCTCGGACTGGCACAGTGGAATGACCGCGGCAAGGTCGAAATCTCGGCCAAGGTGTGGAGGCACACGGGCGGCAAATGGTCGCGCCAATCGGAGGAGCTGCCGCTCCATCGCGTGCTGGATCTGGCGATTCTGGTATGCAAGGCGTCGTTATATTTCCAGGATGCCTATCGTTATGAGAAGTTGTACGATCCGGCTCATCCCGTCATCGATCGGATCGGCCTGCAGGGGGATGCGATGACGGTAGCCGTATGCACGGACAACGAGAAGATCGATGAGGATATCAAGCTGTTCCAGCAGGTGCTCAGCGAAGATGGTGAGCTGCTCGGCGAGCGATTGCGCATGCTGTCGTGCATCCTGAAGGAGATGGGGTATTGACCTGGCTGCCTTCAGTCAGCGATTCTGCTGGCGATATTGCTGCGGTGTGCGCCCGGTGATGCGGCGGAAGAGCAGGTGGAAGAACTTCATGTCCGCATATCCGACCTGTGCGGCGATCTGCTGGATCGTCAGCGTTGTATGGATGAGCAGGTGGCAGCTTCGCTGGATGCGCAGATGTTGCAGGTATTTGTTGAAGGTTTGTCCGGTGACGGTTTTGAAGATGCGTTGGAAATGGCTGGTGCTCATGTAGAAGGTATCGGCCATTTTCTGCAGCGTTAACGGTTCATGCAGATGCAGGTTCATGTAGGACAGGATGTCGCCGATCTTCTCCTGCTGCAGGATGAAGGGATCCTGGACGTGCTCGGTTGTCCTCGTCATCCGGTCGAGCAGGATGAGGATCTGCACGAGGTAAGCCTTCAGCATGCTGCGGTAGTTGCTGGCACACTGCTGATATTCGATATAGGCGGCGCGGAACAGCTCCTGGAACCGATGATGCTTGTCCTGAAACTGATACCAGGGTTGCGCGGCCGGTTCCTGTTCAGCTAATTGCCTGAACAAGGGATTGGGCGGCAGCCAGCCCAGGATCTCCTGCAGCACCTCGGGCTTGAAGATGCAGTTGCAGATGATGAGCGGCTCGCTCGTCTGCGGCGAAGCAGGCCTGAACACATGCGAGGTGCCGATCGGCAGCAGGAACAGATCCCCTTTCCTCACGGGAATCGTCTCGTCCTCGATATGCTGATAGCCGCTTCCCTCCTCAACGAGGCTCAGTTCGATAAAATCATGCTGATGAAACTTCACGTGGAACGATTCCGTTTCCCGATTGAGAAACATCGGGAAGTCGGGCTCGAAGAACCGCTCTCCCCGCAGCAGTTGTACCATCTCCACAAACCTCCTCTTGTTCCACTTGGTCAGGTTGCAGCGAATGCTCCATCTCAGACTTAGGCTGTGACCGTTATATCCGTGCTGTTGTTGCGTTTCGCAGGTCCCAACGCTCGTCCGCACCTGACAGACAGCTCCTGAACTACGCTTGATATGATCAGAATACCCTATAAAAACTGTTCAAACAACCCATAAAAGCGCATTCATTCCTCGTTATACTAATTACAAACACATAAGTGGAGGGGTGTTTATGGGCACACGCGTGCAGCAGTTGAAGGTGGAAGGGCGGGGCCGTCCGCTGGGACTGGGGACGAGGGTCCCGAGGCTGAGCTGGATCATCGAATCGGATGAACCGTCCCAGGTCCAGACGGCTTATCATGTCCAGGTCGCGAGTTCCGTGGATCGGCTGCAGTCAGACAACCCCGATCTATGGGACAGCGGTGTCGTTCAGTCGGATCAATCGGTATATGTGCCGTATGCAGGCCAGAGTCTCGCTTCCAATACAACCTATTGGTGGAGGGTGAGGGTGCGGGATCGTCACGGCCTGTTTACGGAATGGAGTGAACCGGCATGTTGGTCGATGGGGCTGCTGGAGCGCAGCGAATGGTTGGGGAAGTGGATCGGCACAGAGTTGGATCCGGAGGCGATCTTGCCATCTCCGACCTATCTGCGCAAGGAATTTCAGACAGCAGGGCCGATTAGCCGCGCCTTCCTCTACGCAACAGCGCTCGGCGTATATGAGCTGAGGCTGAACGGCCAGCGTGTCGGGGGCGGCAGGTTCGCCCCGGGTTGGACCGACTACCATACGCGCGTCCAGTATCAAACCTATGATGTGACGCATCTGCTGGCGGAAGGCAGCAATGCCGTTGGCAGCATCCTGGGGACAGGGTGGTATGCGGGACATGTCGGGATGATGGGACGACACATTTACGGTACGACTCCGCGCTTCCTTATGCAGCTGATGCTGGAGTATGAGGATGGCTCGCAGGAGATCATCGTTACGGATGAAACATGGAGGATGGCGACGGGACCGCTCATCTATTCGGATATGATCAAGGGTGAACGTTACGACGCCAGGCTGGAGGCGCAGGGTTGGGATCAGCCGGGCTTCGCAGACGGCGCCTGGCAACCCGTCACTTGCTTCGCCCCGTATCAGGGCATCCTGACAGCCCAGGAAGATGAACCGATCCGCGTCATGGAGACGCTGCAGCCAGTGAAGATGTGGCGCACGGAGCGAGGCACCTTTATCTACGACCTCGGCCAGAACATCGCCGGCTGGGTGCGCATCAAACTGCGCGGCGAGGCCGGGCAGATGGTTGCGATCGAGCACGCCGAGATGCTGGATACGGATGGGACGCTCTATACGGCCAATCTCAGAAAAGCGGTGCAGAAGGACATCTACATCCTGCGCGGCGGCGATGAGGAAGAGGTGTACGAACCGAGGTTTACCTACCATGGTTTCCGGTATGTCGAAGTAGCAGGGGCAGACGATCTGGACGAGGGCAGTCTCGTTGGTTGCGCCGCCTATTCCGCCATGGAGCCGGCCGGCTCGTTCGAGACGACGGATGAACGGGTGAATCGCCTGTACAAGAACATCGTCTGGGGGCAGAAAGGCAACTTCTTCAGCGTGCCGACCGACTGCCCGCAGCGCGATGAGCGGCTGGGCTGGACGGGGGATGCGCAGGTGTTCGCGCGAACGGCTTCCTACAATATGAACGTCGCAGCCTTCTTCCGCAAATACATGATCGACATGACGGATGCGCAACGGGACGATGGAGCGTTTCCGGATACGGCGCCAGATGCGGGGTGGTCGGAGTACAAAAAGATCTCCAGCGCGAAGTGGTTCGCGCCGGATAACGCCGGCTGGGGAGACGCGGGGGTGATCATCCCCTGGACGATGTATCTGATGTACGGCGACCGCCGCATCCTCGAAGACCATTACGAGGCGATGAAGCGCTGGGTCGAATATCTGAAGCGCAACAGCGATGGGCTCATCCGGCCGGATTACGCCAACCATGCCGATTGGCTGTCGATCGGCGAGGAGACGCCGAAGGATGTGCTGGCAACCCAATATTTCGCCTATTCGGCCAGCCTGTTGGCGCGGATCGCCGAAGTGTTGGGACGCTCTGAGGATGCAGCCGCATACCGCCAGTTGTTCCAGGACATCAACGCGGCGTTCGTGAACCGCTTCGTGGCGGAGGACGGCACGATCACCGGCGATACGCAGACGGTGTACGTGCTGGCGCTCGCCTTCCGCATGCTGCCGGAGCATCTGGCGGAGAAAGCTGTCCGCAACCTGCTGAAGCGGATCGAGGCCAGGAATTGGCACCTGTCGACCGGATTCCTCGGCGTCAGTTACCTGCTGCCGGTTCTGTCCGATAACGGCCATCATGATCTGGCTTGCCGCTTGCTGCTCACGGATACGTTCCCGTCATGGCTCTATTCCGTGAAGCACGGGGCGACGACGATCTGGGAGCGCTGGGACGGATGGACGGAGGAACGCGGCTTCCAGACGCCGTCGATGAATTCCTTCAACCACTATTCGCTTGGTTCCGTTGGGGAGTGGATGTACCGATACCTGGCGGGAATCGAGCCGGACCCGGCCAGCCCGGGCTTCCGCCGCATCCGCATCGCACCTCGCCCGTGCAGCGGTCTGCCGGAGGTGAAGGGCAGCTTCCGCAGCGAATACGGCCTCATCTCGACGCATCTGCGCTGTGATGAGAGCAGGCGTGAGCTCGTCCTGAAGGTGACGGTTCCAGTCAACACCACGGCTGTCGTCTCGCTTCCGGGTGAGGCGCAGGCGCTTGGCGGCCATTCGGCGGCGGTGGGCCTTAAGCCTGGCGGGCAGTTCTATGAGATCGGCTCGGGCAGCTATGAATTTGTATGCCGGTATGAATCGTGTTGAGACGAGGAGGATGGACTGTGGACGCGATCAATCGTTATGAAGCGAAGCTTAGGGAGTATATTTCGGCGAAGGTGGATACGGTGCTGAAGAAGCCGGCGCATTATCTGCGGCATCCGTTCGTCGACCCGGGCTCCATCTATGACGGGAACCTGTGGGACTGGGATTCGTTCTGGGCGGTGTACGCGCTGCTTAACATGGCGGATGACGGGAACAGAGTGCGATACCTGACCCACGCCAGAGGCAATGTGTACAACTTCCTCGATTATCAGATGGAGGACGGCTACATCCCGATGATGATCGAGAAGTCAGACCTGCCGGAGCCGTATCTGATCGGCAAACGCAGGGAAGGGCATATCATGAACATGCACAAGCCGTTCCTCTGCCAGCAAATCGCGATAATCAGCGGATACAGCGGCGACTTCAGCTGGATCGAGCCGCATCTGGAGCAACTGGAGAGATATTTTTCCTGCTACGATGCGTTCTATTATCATGCGAACAGCGGATTGTACGTCTGGGCGGACGACGTCATGATCGGCGTGGACAATGACCCGGCGACCTTCGGCAGACCGCGTTTTTCCACGGCCAACATCTACCTGAACAGCTTCATGGTCAGCGAGCTGAAGGCGATGGCGCTGATCCTGAGAAAGCTCGGGCGCTCGGATCATCAGGTCTATGAAGACAAGGCGCGGAAGCTGACCGAAGCGGTACAGGCTGAATGTTGGGACAAGCGGGACAAGTTCTTCTATTCGGTGGACGTCGATATTCGCACGCGAGCGTATGACTGGTTTCACAAAGGCCTGGACGTGTTCTGGAAGACGCTGCCGATCAAGGTGCGCGTATGGTCGGGTTTCATCCCGCTGTGGGCGGGCATCGCAGATGACAGTCAGGCGGCTTTCCTCGCGCTGGTTCATGCCCAGGACAAGAATACGTTCTGCAGCGACTACGGGATCATGACACTTGCCAGAGATGAGAAGATGTTCGATGTATCCGCCACGAACAATCCGTCCAACTGGCTCGGTCCGATCTGGATCGTGGCCAATTATGTCGTATTCCGCGGCATGATGAACTATGGGTATGTGAAGGAAGCCAGCGAGCTGTGCAACCGAACCGTCGAGCTGCTGGGCCGGGATCTGGAGCGAACGGGTACGCTTCATGAATATTACGATCCGGCGACCGGGGAGCCAGTGATGAACGGGGGGGTTCCTGAACTGGAACATGCTGGTGCTCAACATGATTGACGAGGTGATGGGCAAGCCGCCGATCAGCGAGTACGGGCGATAGGCTGTGATCGAACCGTCTGTGTGCTACAGACATATAGATCAAGCAGAAGCGGTGCGGGGTTATGATCCCGCACCGCTTCGCATGAGTTCTGCCGAATCCCTGACAGGTCTGCACGAATTGCGGCTGATGATGCGCGTATCGATCAGCGTCTTCATGCAGATCGGGTCGTTCTTCTCGATCATGTCGATCAGGGTCTTCACCGCCACCTCCGCGATCCGCTCTTTCTCAACATGGACGGTCGTCAGCTCCGGCGTGATGACCATCGACTCCTGGATATTATCGAAGCCGATGATCGACATCTCATCCGGAACACGTATGCCAAGCTCGTGTACTGACTTGATCACGCTGATCGCGATGTAGTCACATTCGCAGAAGAGGGCAGTTGGCAGATCCTGCCGCTCGCGAACAGCCTGGATGAATGCTTCCTGCACGGTGATCTCGGTAGGTACGACGGTGAAGATATCGTCCTCGCGCAGCGTCAGATTCTCTTCCTCCAGCGCCCGCAAGAATCCTCTCCTGCGCTCGTTGAAGTTGTAGATGCGGCTGACTGATTGCACGTAGCCGATCCGCCTGTGCCCCAACTCGATCAGATGCCGCGCCGCCTGATACGCACCCATGAAGTTGTTCATCAGGATAAAATTCGCGTTGAGCGTTTCATAACACGTATCGATGACCACAAGCTTCTGCTGTTTGGCCGAGATTAAACGGATGAGATCTTCGGGAAGATTGGTGCCGAGCAGGATGATGCCGTCCGTCTCGTGGTCTGACTCGAGCTGTGCCAGACCTGACTCGAGCTGATCGATGGGTACGGTGGAGTAGAGGAGCGAGTAGCCGTTGGTTCGGGTGTGCTTCTCGATATAATGAATCAATTCCATGAAGAACGGCAGTTTGTTGAATTGCTCGTGCACGATGCCGGAGTTGGTGCAGGCAACGAAGCGGAGCGTATGATTGGCAGCCGCCGTCTGTCGAGCATGTTTGAGAGTGCGCGGTATATATCCTTGTTCTCTGGCGATTCTCAGAATCTTGTTGCGGGTCTCCTCGCTGATGCCCGGTTTGCCGTTAATCGCCAGGGACACAGCGGACTTGGAAACGTTCGCCAGCCTAGCAATATCTTCGATCTTCATCAGATGTCCTCTCCCCTGCTGAAAAACCACTGCCACAATAAATAATAAAATAACACTTAACATAATAGCAGATAGATTTAGTCTACTATATCCTTACAATTCGATCAAGTATATATCGGAAACTAAACTAAACATTTTTAGTTAATTTAATAAACAATTCTCTAAAATTTCGTTGACACCGCTTATTTTCTCGCAATAAAATATAGATACAGCCAATGTAAATGATTGCAAATCGATAAAACCCTCTCAACAATGATCTGGAAATTAGTTGTGAAAAACTAAAATATTGAGTAGGAATCACTAAAGGAAGGTAACAAAGTGATGAAATGACAGAGGAAGTTGTGGCTGGTGGCGATCGCGTTCCTGACGGCATGCGGCGGCAGCAACACCAGCAGCTCGGGCGGCAACAGCAACAATACGAGCAGCAACACAAGCAGCAACTCAGGGGGGACTACGCAATCCGGCTCGAATCAGTTAAGCAGCCAGGAAAACCGTGGAAGCAGCCAAGTATGCTATCAGTCACTAATCTAATATGAAACATGGGAGGGACCGCACATGAGCAGCACACAGCTTGAGTTAGCCCGCAAGAAGGGCTTCTGGAGGAGAAATGCGGTCCCGTACCTTTTCCTCTTGCCCTGGTTTCTGGGGTTATTCGCTTTGACGCTGGTGCCGATGCTGGCGATGTCCGTGATCTCGCTCGTGCCGAGCCTGGTCATCTTCTTCTCGTTGCAACGTTACTTTGTCGAAGGTATCGCTACGACAGGGATCAAAGGATAGGCGGTGTTTAACCTATGAAATCAACCGAACGCTGGGGACAGTTCGAACTTGTGCTGCAAGGGCCTGCTGACGGCAACCCATACAAGGACTATGAGATTGGCGCGACGTTCATCAAGGGCGATCGAAGCCTCAAGGTAAGAGGCTTCTACGATGGGAACGGCATCTATCGCGTGCGTTTCATGCCCGATGAGGAAGGGGAATGGCAATATGATACGTTCAGCAATGTGGCAGCGCTGAACGGAGTGCGCGGCACCTTCACGTGCACACCGGCGCAAGCGGACAACCACGGACCGGTGAGGGTGCGGAACAACCGTCATTTCGCATATGAAGACGGCACGCCATACCGGCCTTTCGGCACGACTTGTTATGCCTGGATTCATATGAACCGCGATCTGCAGGAGCAGACGCTAAGCACGCTGGCGAACGCTCCCTTCAACAAATTGCGCATGTGCGTGTTCCCGAAGAACTATTCGTTTAACTCGGAAGAACCGGAGGTGTTCCCGTTCGTGCGCAGGGAGGATGGCAGCTTCGATCTGGAGGTGTTCGATCCCCGATTCTTCGTCAGGCTGGAGCAGCGGATCCTGGATCTGCAGCGGCTCGGCATCGAGGCCGATCTGATCCTGTTCCATCCTTATGACAAGGGCAGATGGGGTTTCGACGCGATGGATGCGGCGACGGACGAGGCCTATCTCCGCTATGTCATCGCGCGCCTGGCTTCCTTCCGCAACGTCTGGTGGTCGCTGGCGAATGAGTACGACTTCATGAAGGCCAAGACGATGGACGATTGGGACCGGTTGTTCCGTGTTGTGCAGGAGGAAGATCCATACGGCCATCTGCGTTCGATCCATAACGGCACGCGCATGTACGATCACAGAAGAGTTTTTCTGTACGACTACAGCAAGCCCTGGGTGACGCATGTCAGCGTGCAGCACTGGGACGTGACCCTTGCGTCGATCTGGCTGGAGGAGTTCGGCAAGCCGGTTGTTGTTGACGAATGCTGCTACGAAGGCAACCTGCCGCAACGTTGGGGCAACATTACGGCCGAGGAGATGACGCGCCGCTTCTGGGATACGGTCACACGCGGCGGCTATTGCACGCATGGCGAAACCTACACTCATCCGAACGATGAGATCTGGTGGGCGAAGGGCGGCAAGCTGTACGGACAAAGTCCCGAGCGGATCGCATTTCTGCGTTCGATCCTGGACGCTGCACCGGAGGATTACGAGCTCATGCCCGAAATCTACGACGTGCCGACGATCGGGGTGCGCGGCGTCTACTACCTGATGTACTTCGGCCTTCATCGACCGGCTTATCGGGATGTTGAACTGCCGGAAGGGAAGTTCAAGGTGGAGATCGTCGATACATGGAACATGACGATTGAAACTTATGGCGATGTGCATGAAGGTACGAGCCGCATCCACCTGCCAGGGACGACCAATATCGCGATCAGAATCACCCGGCTGGAAGATCAATGAAATTGGAAGGAGAGGGAAACTTTGAAGAAGCTGGTTTTGGGTTATGCGCCGACTCGTCGCTTCGTGTTCAGCGCGGAGGACGCATTTCGTTATAAAGTGTTGATTCGCGAGAAAATCGAAAGCTTCGGTCTGGACATCGACATCGTCGACCTGGAGGGCATCAACGAGGAGGGGCTGCTGTACAACGACAATATCAGCGCCGAGGCGATCATCCGCCGATTCCGCGATGCCGGCGTAGATGCGGTATTCTTCCCGCACTGCAACTTCGGCACGGAGGACACGGTCGCCCGCGTCGGCAAGGCGCTTGGCAAGCCGGTGCTGCTCTGGGGGCCGAGGGACGAGGCTCCGCTCGAGGACGGCATGCGGCTGCGCGATACGCAATGCGGCCTGTTCGCGACGGGCAAGGTGCTGCGCCGGTTCAATGTGCCGTTCACCTATGTAACGAACAGCCGGGTCGATGATCCGGTGTTCGAGCGGGGATTCCGCAACTTCATCAGCGCGGCCAATGCGGTGAAGGCGTTCCGCGAACTGCGCATCCTGCAGATCGGACCGCGTCCGTCTTCGTTCTGGTCGGTCATCTGCAACGAAGGGGAACTGCTCGAGACGTTCGGCATCGAGACGCACCCGATCACCCTGATCGATATCCGTCGGGAGACGGAATCTGTGCTTCGCAAGAAGCCGTTCGAGTTGACGGCCGCTTACGACTTTATCCGCGAGCGGATGGACACGAGCGGGCTGAAGGAGGAAGCGATCCTGCGCATCGCCGGACTGAAGACCGCGATGCAGAAGCTCGCTGCGGATACAGGCAGCACGGCGATCGCGATCCAATGCTGGTCGGCGTTGCAGGAAGCGCTTGGCATCATGCCATGTCTCGCCAACGCGCTCCTGACCGATGAGCAGATCCCGGTCACCTGCGAGACGGACATCCACGGCGCGATTACGTCCGTGCTTGTCCAGGCGGCTGCGATGAACAAGCATCCGACCTTCTTCGCCGACCTGACGATCCGCCATCCGGACAACCCGAACAGCGAGTTGCTGTTCCACTGCGGCAACTTCCCGGTATCGCTGTCTGTGGAAGAGAAGCCGAAACTGGATCGCCACTTCCTGTTCGAAGACCATGCGCCGGGCACGCACGAGGGCGAGATCAGGGGCGGACTGATGACGCTGGCGCGATTCGACGGCGATCATGGCGAATATTCGCTGTTCCTCGGAAGAGCGCGCGGCATCCAGGGACCTTATACACGTGGCTCCTATGTATGGGTTGAGGTCAACGACTGGCCGCTGTGGGAGGAGAAGCTGGTCAAGGGACCTTATATTCACCATTCGGTCGGCATTCACGCCGATGTCATCCCGGCGCTCTATGAAGCATGCTCGTATATCCCGGGGCTGACCGCTGACCCTGTGGATCCGACGGAAGAAGAGATTCGCCGCTGGCTGCGGGGCCATGATTGACAGCCGGAGGGAGGGGAGTATAGTGGACATACGGGAATTACAGAGAAAAGCTGAGCAGATCCGCATCGACCTGCTGAACATGATTCACCGCGCCAGGATGGGCCATACCGGTTCATCCTTGAGCAATACGGATATACTGACGGCGCTCTATTACGATGTGATGAGGATTGATCCCAAGCGGCCGAAGTGGGAAGACCGGGACTATTTCATCGCCAGCAAGGGGCATGCCGTGGAGTCGCTTTACTGCATCCTGGCGGACAAAGGCTTCTTCCCGAAGGAAGAGCTGGATACGTTCTGCGCCTTCGGAACCCGGCTGATCGGCCATCCGAACAACAAGGTGCCAGGCATCGAGATGAATACAGGCGCTCTCGGGCATGGGCTTAGCATCTCCGTCGGTCTGGCGCTGGCCGCCCGCAAGGATGGCAGACCGAACCGCGTATTTACGCTGATGGGTGATGGTGAGCAGGCAGAAGGTTCGGTATGGGAAGCGGCGATGGCTGCGGCGCACTATCAACTGGACAATGTGATCGGCATCATCGATCGCAACCGCCTGCAGATCAGCGGCAACACGGAAGATGTGATGTCGCTGGAGCCGCTCGCCGACAAATGGCGCGCCTTCGGCTGGGAGGTCGTGGAGGTCGACGGGCATGACATCGCGGAGCTGGTCGAAGTGTTCCGCTCGGCTCCACGCAAGGCGGGCAAGCCGACGCTGGTCATCGCGAACACCGTGAAGGGCAAAGGTGTCTCGTTCGCCGAGAACGTGCAGCATTGGCACCATCATGTGCCAAGCGATGCGGAGCTGGAGCAGGCTGTAGCGGAGCTGAATGAACGCTTACGGGAGTTGAGCTTATGAGCAAGAATACGATCCCCAATCGGCAAGTGTTGTGTGAGACGCTGCTGGAGATCGCCCGCCAGGACAAGGATATCATGGTGCTGACCAGCGACTCGCGAGGTTCGGCGGCGATGACGGCGTTCGCCCAGCAGCTCCCCGAACAGTTCGTGGAGACGGGCATCGCCGAGCAGAATATCGTCGGGATCGCGGCGGGGCTGGCGGCAGGCGGCAAGAAGCCGTTCGTTGCATCGCCGGCCTGCTTCCTCAGCATGCGCTCGATCGAGCAGATCAAGGTGGATGTGGCTTATTCGCGGACGAATGTGAAACTGATCGGCATCAGCGGCGGCATCAGCTACGGCGCGCTCGGCATGTCGCACCACTCCGTGCAGGATATCGCCGTTACCCGCGCGATCCCCGGGCTCGCGGTGGTGCTGCCGGCGGATCGGCATGAGACGAAGAAAATGACGGAAGCGCTCGTCAACTATGATGGCGGGGTATATATCCGCATCGGGCGCAATCCCGTTGAAGATTGCTACACTTCAGCTGACGAGGTGGACTTCCAGCTCGGCAAGGCGGTTCGCATGCGGGACGGCAAGGACATCACCCTGATCGCTGCGGGCGAGACGGTGCGCGTGGCGCTGGATGCAGCGGAATTGCTTGCGGCTTCGGGCATCAGCTGCCGGATGCTCAATATGCATACGATCAAGCCGCTCGACGTGGATGCGATCAGGCAAGCAGCGGACGAGACGGGAGCGATCATCACCCTGGAGGAGCACAGCATCTACGGCGGCCTCGGCGCAGCGGTTGCGGAGACGGTCGTCCAGCATCGCCCGGTTCCGATGCGCATCCTTGGCATACCGGATGAACCGGCGATCGCGGGCAAGACCGCAGAGGTATTCGCCCATTACGGGATCAGCCCGGCGAATATCCGCCAGATCGCCATTCAGATGCTGGAACAGAAGAGGTGAGTGCGGATGGAGGCGGCTGCGAAAGCATATATCATCTCGGTCGATCAGAGCACTTCCGGCACCAAGGCGCTGCTCATTGACCGGCAGGGAACGGTGCTGTGCAGGCAGAGCAAGCCCCATCGCCAGTACTATCCGCAGCCCGGCTGGGTAGAGCATGATCCAATCGAGCTGTTTAGCCATGTATGCGAGACGGTACAAGGGCTTCTCCGAACGGCGGGCATCACAGCCCAGGATGTCTCCGTACTGACCATCACCAACCAGCGGGAGACGGCGGTTGTCTGGGACCCGGAGACGGGACTCCCCGTCTATCCGGCAATCGTCTGGCAATGCCAGCGGACAGCCGAGCACTGCGCCATCCTGAGGCGGCTCGGAGCGGAGCCGATCGTTATGGAGAAGACGGGGTTGCTGCTCGATCCGTATTTCTCGGCGGGGAAATTCAAGTGGATCTATGACCACGCCGGGCTGACCTCGGGCCGGTATATGGCAGGAACGATCGACTCCTGGCTCATCTGGAAGCTGACCGATGGCAAGGTGCATGCGACCGATCATACCAACGCGAGCCGCACCTCGCTGTACAATCTGCACACGAGAGACTGGGATGCGGAACTGATCCGGCTGTTTGGCGTAGAGGGGTTGCTGTTGCCGGAGATTCGCTCCAGCACCGACATCTACGGCGTCGTTGGAGAAGCGGGAGGGGTTGCCAGGGGCATCCCGATCAGCGGGGTGATCGGCGACTCCCAGGCTGCCTTGTTCGGACAGCTCTGCTATGAGCCGGGAATGGTCAAGGCGACCTACGGCACTGGCACTTCGGTGCTGATGAATGTCGGCTCTGAGCCGATCCGGTCGGGCCATGGCCTGGTGACAGCGGTCGCCTGGTCGATCGATGGACAGATGACCTATGCGCTGGAAGGTATCATTCGCAGCTCAGGAGATACGCTGTCGTGGCTTAGGGATCAACTGCAGTTGTTTGAAGATTATGAGGCTGCGGAGGAACTCGCCGCATCGTTGCCGAACAATGAAGGGGTATACCTGGTTCCGGCTTTCGTCGGGCTCGGCATTCCTTACTGGGATCCAGAAGCGCGGGCGGCTATCGTCGGCATGAACCGCGGCAGCAGCAAGGCACACATCATCCGCGCCGGACTGGAGAGCGTCGCTTACCAGGTGCGGGACACGATCGAGCATATGTGCGCTGAGTCGGGGGCAAAGCTGAAGGAGCTGCGCGCCGATGGCGGGGCCGTGCGCAATCGCCTGCTCATGCAGTTCCAGGCGGATCAGCTGCAGATCGATGTCCGATGCGTCGAGACAGCGGAACTATCGGCGATGGGCTCGGCTTATCTGGGGGGGCTGGCGACCGGATATTGGAGCAGTCTCGATGAGCTGGCTGCGCTGCCGCGCCCGACGAGCACCTATCGCCCGCAGATGACGAAGGAGTCGGCGGATCGGTATTATAAGGGCTGGCAACAGGCTGTGAAGCGGGTGCTGACTCAAGGGCGCTAGCTACGGATGAGAGGTACCTATTCGTCACACGAGACCGGCGATTGATAGTTGTAAGATCGATTAGGGAGGCGGAAGAGGTGGGCAGTTTGTTGCCATATGATGTACCAGAACAGAAGAAGCTGAGACTCATCATTAACACAGATGCCAAGAACGAGGCGGACGACCAGTTCGCGATTGCGCATGCGCTGCTTACGCCGAGATTTGTGCAGAAAGGGATCATCGCGGCGCATTTCGGCACGCAACGTACGAATGAGTCGATGATGGAGAGCTATCGGGAATGTGAGCATCTGCTCTCGCTGATGGGCGAAGCCGGCAAGGTGCCGCTGTACAAAGGCGCAGAGCATGCGATGAGCGATGAGGTGACGCCAGTCGCATCGGAGGGCGCCGAGCTGATCGTGCGCGAAGCGATGCGCGAGGACGACAAGCCGCTGTTCGTCATCTTCCTCGGTCCGCTCACCGATCTGGCCAGCGCATACCTGATGGAGCCGGCGATCGCAGACCGCCTGACGGCCATCTGGATCGGCGGCGGGCAGTGGCCGTATGGTGAACGGGAATTCAACCTAGGCAACGATATCGATGCGGCCAATGTGGTGATGGCTTCGCCGATCCCGCTCTGGCAAGTGCCGCGCAACGTCTATTCGACGATCCGCGTCAGCCTCGCTGAACTAGCTTGGAAGGTGCGCCCGCATGGCGAGATTGGCCGCTATCTGTTCGAGCAGATGGTTGATTTCAATGACCGCAACGGGCATAATCCGCGCTTCCCGAAAGGGGAGATGTGGGCGCTCGGTGATTCGCCTGCGGTGAGCCTGCTCCTCGACCATCACGAGTACGGGTATGAGATGAAGCCGGCTCCGCGTATCACGCGCGAGATGAACTATGTACACAATCAGCCGTACCGGCCGATTCGCGTCTATCACTATGTTGATCCGCGGTTCACGTTGGAGGACATGTACGCGAAGCTGGCCCTGTTCGCAGCGTCCCAGCAAGGAAGTTGAGATGGGATAACTTAAGGGGTGCCAGTTGGTCAGTCTGTTCAGACTTGACTTGCTGGACACCCCTCTTAATGTTTGTTTCACCAATCTGCTCTAACCGACATCAGCGACAGGATTGCGCTTAATAGATACGTCTTCTCTATCGTCTAACGGACTCAGTTGACCGTAATCAGGCCAACCCCTTCATGGTACATGGTCAACAAGCGGTAGTGTCTCTCCAGTCTGCTCCATCCTATATGCGGGTTAGGGATGACTTAAGACTCCGTTTCTCCGCGAGCAATTGTGCAAACTCCGCTTCCAACTGCTCCGACGGTTCGAGGCTCAGCCGGCTGAGCACCTCGGAGATGCGCGTCTCGATTACCATCAAGCGCTCCTGCAAGCTGGCATCCTCAGTTGACGGCGGCACTTTGTTCTGGTCCTGCCGATACTGATCGTATCTGCCTTCGAACATGCGCAGTTGTCCATCTTCGAAGGCTAAGATCCGCTGCGCAAGATTGCCGATGAAACGGCGGTCGTGCGAGACGAACAACACGGTGCCTTCGTACTCCCTAAGCAGCTCCTCAAGCGCCTCGATCGACTCGATATCGAGGAAGTTGGTCGGCTCATCGAGCACGAGCATATTCACATCGCTGACGAAGATCTTGGCCAGTGCGACCTTGACGCGTTCGCCGCCGCTGAGCACGTGTACGGGTTTGTAGACATCGTCGCGGAAGAAATGCAGCCGCGCGAGCACTGTACGTATCGTCGTCTCATCCTGCGAGGAGGTGGCGCGCACGTTGTCCAAGATCGATTGATCCAAGTCCAGTACGTCGATCCGCTGGCTGAAATAGCCGATGCGAACAGCAGGCGATATGGTGATATGCTCATTCGGTTGCAACAGTTTCTTCACAAGCGTGGTTTTGCCTGCACCGTTCGGCCCGATGATCGCCAGCTTGTCACCGCTTCGGATGAGGAAATTCGCCGGTTTCCACAGGACCCGTTTGCCGATGCGGCCTTGCAGATCTTCCACGCGCACGATGATCTTGCCGCGGATCGCGTCGCTGTGCAGCAGGCTCATCTTGATCGGCGGAGGCAACCGCCGCTTCTCGACCTTCTCCAGCTTCTCCAGTCTCGTCTCCATCGCTTTCACGTTCTGCTGCAGCTTCTTCTGCTTCTTCGCGAAGTACGGCTTCGCACCGGTGATTCTGGCTTCAGAGGCGCTGACGTTCTTCGGCTTCTTCGTGGCACGGGCGGCCTTCTCCTCCTTGAGACGGATGGCTCGCTCGAGATGCCTGCGCTCCTCCATGTAGCGCTCATAGGCTTCATCATGTTGCCGGTCTCTTAGCTGGCGTTCCGCAGCATAATCCGAATAATTGCCCCGATACACGTGCAACTCGCTGTCCCGGATCTCCCAGATCGAAGTGCATACCGCATCCAGGAAGCTGCGATCATGGGATACGATGACAAGGGCGCCTGGCCAATTGGTGAATTGCTTCTCCAACCACTCCAGATGTGAGGTGTCGAGGTTGGTTGTCGGTTCGTCAGCGAAGAGCAGTTCCGGATCTTGCGCGAGCGCATGCAAGATTGCCTGCTGCGTCTGCTCGCCGCCGCTCTTCGATGTATCCGGTTCAGGCAGCTGGGGGAGCAGGCTGCATCGGGCTCGTATCGATACTTGGCCTTCATCCGGTTGCTTGTGACCAGCGAGCACTTCCAGCAGCGTAGTCTTGCCGCTGCCATTCCTCCCGACCAGTCCGATGCGGGCATTCGCTTCGATATGCAGATGGGGGATATGAAAGAGCAGTCGATCCTTCATGTAGAGTTTCAGATCGGTTGCTTCCAGTAAGATCATACGATCAACTCCTTGGGTGCGGGAGCAGGATCGCCATAAACGTATCATGCCCCCTGATTCTGGGGACCAGAATAGGAGGCATGAAGGACGAGAAGTCAGCAGATGCAATGCAAGCTGAACTCTCTGCATATCCGTCTAGGGGAATGTCCGTGCATGGCCTAATCCTATTCTGGAACTTCGTCTGAAGGCATGCCGAATCAGGCCTGGTTGCAGGCTGTTCAGCACTCTTCCATCACGCGTTTCCAATCGAATAGGATTAGTTGTCCATCGCTCTGACGTTCACCCTCTCATCATTTCTATATGACCAACATATCGGATGTGGATGCGTTTGTCAAGAAAGGACGGGGTTGTGTCACCTCGTGCAGAAGGTGACACAACCCCCGTCCCTGTGTCACAGGTTCTCAGCTTTCAGGGCATCGATAATGTTTTCTTTCTTAAGCTTGGCGCTTGATTGCAGCATCGTGATGAACACGATGAGGAAGACGCTGGCAACGCAGATCCCGATCTCCTTCCAGGGCAGCGTGAAGGTGATGCCTAACAAGCCGGTCAACGATGTGTACACCTTATAGCTGATCAGGATGCTGACGGGCAATCCGTACAGCAGAGCCTTGACGCCGTAGAAGAGGCACTCATAGTTTAGCATGCGGTTGAAGCCGGCCGGCGTCATGCCCACTGATTTGAGCATGGCGAACTCCCGTCTCCTGAGCGCGACATTGGTGCTGATCGTGTTGAAGATGTTGGTCGCGCTGATGAGCGCGATCAAGGAGACAAATCCGTACACGAAGATGGATAGAACCGTTTTCGTGTTGCGCGTATTCTCCTGGCTGATCTTCGTGTCGTGAATGTACAGACCGCCTGGATTCAATCTCGCGCCGATATATTCAATTTGGTTTATGATCGCTTGATGATCCGCGTCTTCTTCCACTTCCATATAGAGCGTTGTGTTGTTCGTTTGGGACATCTCTTGCAGTTTGGGAATAATCGACTCATACACCTCCTCCGAGACGATTACCTGAATATGAGGTCCGTTTGGCACAACGCCATATGGAGTGTCTGTTGTCACGGCGCCGATCTCAAGCTCGAATGTGTACGGCGCGGCACTGTCAAAGTCATAATCCTGCAAGCTCAGGCTGGCGCCAGGTTGAACGTTCATCGGTTCGTACTCGGCCAGTATCGGATATACGAGTTTGTTGCTGTTGATCAGGATGCCCCGCGGATGATCAGCATCCAGATAGTCGGAGACATGAAGTTGCAGCTTATCGGCGTATGCGGCGAACGCATCGCTGCCGATCGAGACCAAGTGGACTAGCAGGTACGGGTAACTGCCTTGATCATTATCCCGCATATATAAGCTCCTGAGCTGGTCATTCGACGAATGGATGAACTCTTTAAGCACGTAGTCGCTGAACATCGACTCGTCGATCGTATCCGAGATGAGATCCTGGTAGCGGATGATCGCGTGTTGTTCAACCACGTCCATTTCGGCGATCTGCTCATACAGCTTCCGTTTTTCTTCGTGCGTGGATTGATCGAATTTATATACAGAGATGTCGTAGCCGCTGTCCGCATAGTAGAGATTGCTTCCCGACAAGCCGTATGTCATAAAGGACGAGAATGATACGTACAGGACGATGCTGATAAACAACGAGAATACCGTAGCCCGATACCGTTTGCGCTGGCGCTTCAGATTCTTCAGAGCCAGTTCGCCTTCGATGCCGAACAGCCGTCGTGTCAGCCAAGAGGTGCGAAGCTGTCTGCCCTTGATCTGGATATCCGTCGTCAGGCGGATCGCGTCGATCGGTGCGATGCGCGCCGCTCTGCGAGCCGGTATGAAAGCCGAGAGGAAGATCGTCAGGGCGATGATCACGACGGAGATGAAGATACTGCTGGGCAGGATGACCAGTCTCAGCTCGGTGCCAGCGTTCATGAAGGAACCTGGCATCAGCTTGTTGATGACTTCGATCGTTGCCCAGATGCCTCCGATACCGGACAGGATGCCGATCGGAATGCCGATCAGGCCAAGAACGATCGCCTCATAGAACACGATGAAGCGAATCTGCCTGCTGGTGGCACCGACGCTGGACAGCATGCCAAACTGTTTCTTGCGTTCGCTCACCGATATGGCGAAGGCGTTATAGATAACGGAGACTGAACCGATAACGACGAGCAGGATGACGACGAGTCCGATCGTTTCGAATATGTCAGCGAGAACCGGGTTATTGGTGATGCCCATCCATCGGAGTAGTTCGCTGTTGTAAGAGACGGATTCGGCTCGTGCGGTGACGGCAAGCTCAGCGGACATGTCGTAGATGCGGCGCGGCTTCTTAGTCGTGATCGATACGTCGACCAGGGTATCCGGCGCAAGTTCCGACTCATCCAGATACATGACGGCCATATATCCGGGAGCTGTGTAGGACATATACCAGGGTCGCTCGAAGAAGCCCGTTACGGTGTAGTTGCGGGTGAACAGGGGCGAGAGCGTCTCCGACTCGGTCAGCGGTTCTTCGACCAATACCGTCCCGTTGTCTGTCCGCTCTCCGATATCCAGAGCCATCTTATCGCCGATCTGGATCTCCAGCCCGCTGTTCAGGAAGACGTCTTCAGCTATGATGATTTCACCGGCTTCTTGTGGATAGCGACCTGAGATCAGCTGAATGGGAAGGTGAGAGAACGCCAGATCGTCATATGCGCTGATGATGAGATAGGGTTTGTCCGCATGGTGAAGCCCCTCCAGCCTAGCGAATCCGACGAATCGCGACAGCATCGAGACCTTGGTGTCGGCATGCTCCATGATATACTTGCTGTTCTCGTATCGCACCTGTTTGAATGTGACATGATGACTTCCGTCTGTCAGCGCAGTCGAGCGGATCATGACATCCTGGAAGCTGGCGACCAGCGTAGCAACGCCGCAGATCAACGCGCCGGCGAGGATGATGCCGATGATCGTTACGATCGTACGCTTGCGGTTCAATCTCAGGTTGCGCAGCGTCAATTGACTGAGCACATTCATCGGCGGATCACCTCATCCTTGATGATGCGCCCGTCCTCCAGGGTGATCATGCGGTCCGCCTGCAGAGCGATGCTCGGATCATGGGTGATCATGATGAGCGTCTGATGGTAATGGCGATTGGAGTATTTGAGCAGGTCGAGGATCTCCTTGGAATTTTTGCTGTCCAAGTTACCGGTTGGCTCGTCCGCCAGCACGATCGCCGGTTGGTTGATCAGCGCCCTGCCGATCGACACGCGCTGCTGCTGTCCGCCGGACAGCTCGTTCGGCAGATGACGCGTACGCCCCTTAAGTCCCAATGTCTCGATGATGCTCCTGAGCCTGTCTTGGTCCACCTTGCGATTGTCCAGCAGCAGAGGCAGGGTGATGTTCTCCTCCACATTCAAGATCGGGATCAGGTTATAGAACTGATAGATCAGTCCGATCTGCCGCCGGCGGAAGATGGCGAGCTGGGCTTCGTTCAGAGCGTAGATGTCGGTGTCGTCGATGAATACCTTGCCGCTCGTTGGCCGGTCGACGCCGCCCAACATATGGAGCAGGGTGGACTTGCCGGAGCCGGAAGCGCCGACGATCGCGACGAATTCCCCTTTGTTCACGCTGAATGAGACATGATCGAGGGCGGTTACCTGCGATTCGCCTTTCCCATATATTTTGCACAGGTTTTCGACTCTAAGTATGGTCATGGTCTAAGCACTCCTTCTATCTATTCATCTCTGTCTACCATCATAGCTGGTGAAGATGACGGCACGGTGACGATGCAGGTGACAAATTCGTCACTTTACGAACGTTGCCGAGTGAGCGTGCCATGACCATCGATCCAGCCACTCAGCGTCGCCATCCATCTGTGTTGCATCGCCGATCGCTAGATATGCTTCTTATAGAAGGTGATGTAGAAGGAGGTGCCTGTTCCCGGCATGCTCTTCACCGTGATATCCCCGTTTTGCCGCTTCACGATCTCATGTGCCATCGCCAGACCGATGCCGACGCTGTCCTTGCCCGCGTTCTTGCCCCTATAGAAGCGGTTGAAGATGTAAGGCAGATCCTGGGCGTCGATGCCAGATCCACTGTCGGTGATCGTGATGCGTGTGTAGATCGGGTTCGATTCCCAGCCGATGTGGATATTGCCCTGCTCCGGTGTATGCTCGATGCCGTTCTTCAGGATGTTAATCACAGCTTCCGCCGTCCATTCCAGGTCGCCGATGATCTCCACGTCTGGGTCACCGTCTGCCGTGACTTGAATCTGTCTCGTCTCGATCGGGATGGCGAGCGTGTCGAGCGCTCGATGGATCAGGCTGCTGACGGGAAACGGTTCACGTCTCATGATGATCGTCCCGGCATCGAGCTTCGAGAGCTTGAGCAGAGAGGCGACGAGCCATTCCATGCGATCCAGCTGAGAACGCATGCGTTCCAGGAACTCGGCACGAATCTCTTCTGCAGGTTCCTCCATGAGCAGGTCGGTCATCATGGACAATGAGGTGAGCGGCGTCTTCAACTGATGGGAGATGTCGGCGATCGAATCGGCCAGCTTGCGCTTGTCGCGCTGCAGCGTCGCGGACTGCTCCTTGAGCATCGTGGTGATTTTGTAGATTTCATTTTTCAGGATGCTGAACTCGCCTTCTCCGTTGTCGCGAATATCCAGCGCTTGCTCACCGCTGGCGATGCGTCCGGCATATTCGTTCAGTTGGCGAACCGTGCGATAGCGGCGGGAGAGGAATAGGAGTATCACGGCAACGAGTGTGAGGGATACGAGGATCGTCATGGACACGTACATCAGCAACAGGGTGCGGGACTGTCTGCGCAGGAGTGTCGTATCCAGCAGCTTGTCCATGCCATAACCGTATCGCAGAAGCAACTGCTCTCCCCGGCGCGCTGCGTCATCATCCGGCTCTGACAGCAGACGGATGATGTCTCGTTCAGCATCCGGATAGTGCTGAGCGACGAGGCCGATGAGGGCGGCTTGGTGCTGGAGCAGCGGTTTGGCGGATGCACGAAGGCTGACCGTTGCGACAGCGCAGGCGAACAAGGCGAAGAGGACCAGCAGGCCGGACATGATCAAGAGGAGCTTCTTCACCTCGGGATTGTGCGTCAATCGCATGTTTCTCCACCAACCTTGTAGCCCAGACCGCGCACCGTTTGCACGAGCTTCGGAGCTTGCGGATCGTCCTCCAGTTTCTCCCGCAGGCGTTTGATGTATACGGTCAGCGTGTTGTCGTTGACGAATTCGCCGGATATATCCCAGATGCTCTCGAGGATCTGGCTCCGCGTCAGCACCTGCCCTTGATGAGTGGCCAGCGTGAGCAACAGCTTGTACTCCATGGCTGTGAGCAGGATATCTTGACCGCGCTTGATGACGCGTGCCTGATCTGGATAGATCGTGACGTCACCGATGCGGATCGTCTGTTGGCGTGCGAGATCTTGATGCGGATAGCGGCGGAGCACGCTCTTGATGCGGGAGAGAAGTTCGCGCACGCGAAACGGCTTGGTCACATAATCGTCAGCGCCCATGTCCAGCCCCATGACGATATTCACTTCATCGTCGCGTGCTGTCAGGAAGATGACAGGCGTGTCGCTGTTCTTGCGAACCAGGCGGCAGAGGTCGAAGCCGGTTCCATCCGGCAGTGAGATGTCGAGCAGCACCAGCTGATAGCGGTTCTCCGCCAGTGCTTCACGCGCAGAAGCGGCGTCATGCCGGACATCGACGAGGTAACCTTCTTGCTTCAAGGAGTATTCGATGCCCATGGCGATCGTCTGGTCATCCTCAACGACCAGGATTCGGTTGTTGTTCATATCGACACCACGCTTTGGTCATAGTCAGATCTAACGTGAACTATTATATACCAATTTTCGTTTTGATCTTAGTGATATAAGATTGATCTTATTAAAATAACACCCTTACACCCAATGTCACAGCCGGATTATAATTGACCCAGAAGCGCCGGAATGAAAATGACCCACCCCCGTCGAATTAAACCCTCTGAATAACCGACCAAAGTGATTCGGAGGGAATAACACATGTTAGGGAGTGGGCT
>Ga0207747_1000189_pt1 | contig 77426 bp, 69 predicted proteins | sample HigsolmetaGSP11D_FD_184839 | JGI IMG/M metagenome (GOLD analysis project Ga0207747, IMG submission 184839) | High solid enriched microbial communities from the Joint BioEnergy Institute, USA - SP1-1-D (SPAdes) | ecosystem: Engineered > Bioreactor > SSF (Solid state fermentation) > Aerobic >...
TTTTTACCTTGCCCATGGACAGATAGATAAAGGAATACAGTATGTCAAAAAAGCTGTTGAAGTCCAGCCTTTAAGGCCAGAAAACTATCAACAGCTGGCAGATGCGTATAACAAAGTTGGCATGTTTTACCTGCAAAACAATGATAAAGCGAAAGCGAAAGATTATCTTGAAAAAGCTGTTGATGTGGAGAATTTGTTTAATGCGGCTAATTCTAAATCAGAAGAACCGAAACCTATGACAGATACAATGAAGAAAATAATAGAAAATTCTAAAGAAGTATTAAAAGGGATACAGTGATGTATCCTTTTTTTGTACCCATATTGTACTGATTGACATGTTCGCATTAAATAGATACAATTGATTTAAAATAATAAAATTGTTATACAATAAATAGGGGGAATAAGTACAATGAATGAAAGATATGAGTTAAATAAAAACCTGGCTCAGATGCTAAAAGGTGGAGTCATAATGGATGTTACAACACCTGAACAGGCTGTTATTGCAGAAAAAGCAGGTGCAGTTGCGGTAATGGCGCTTGAAAGGGTACCTGCCGATATAAGAGCGCATGGCGGCGTTGCAAGGATGTCAGATCCAAAGATAATAAAAGCGATAAAAGAAGCCGTGTCAATACCTGTCATGGCAAAAGTCAGGATAGGTCATTTTGTGGAAGCACAGGTTTTAGAAGCTTTGAAGATAGATTATATTGATGAGAGTGAAGTGCTGACACCTGCAGATGAATCATACCACATAAACAAGTGGCAGTTTAAAGTTCCATTTGTTTGCGGTGCGCGAAACTTAGGGGAAGCATTAAGGAGAATTGGCGAAGGTGCCTCAATGATAAGGACTAAAGGTGAAGCAGGTACAGGAAATGTAGTTGAAGCAGTAAGACATATGAGAACTATAACAGCAGAGATAAAAAGACTTACAACTTTAAGCGATGAAGAACTTATGACAGCAGCAAAGGAATTGCAGGCTCCTTATGAATTAGTAAAATATGTCGCAGAAAACGGGAGACTGCCAGTTGTAAATTTTGCAGCGGGAGGTATTGCAACACCGGCAGATGCTGCACTGATGATGCAGCTTGGAGCAGATGGAGTCTTTGTAGGTTCAGGCATATTTAAATCAGAAAACCCCGAAAAGCGTGCTCAAGCAATTGTAAAAGCTACGACATATTATGACAAACCAGAGATAATAGCAGAAGTATCAGAAGGATTAGGCGAAGCAATGAATAGCATCGATATAAGGGATCTTTCAGAAAAAGATCTATATGCCAATAGGGGCTGGTAAAATGCGTGTTGGTGTTCTTGCGATACAAGGTTCTGTAGAAGAACATATAGATAAACTAAAAAGATTAGATGGTATAACACCTGTAGAAGCAAAAGATAAAGAGACTTTAAAAAGCATAGATGCACTTATATTACCTGGCGGGGAAAGCACTGCCATAGGAAAAATGCTTAATGACTTTGACTTAAAAGATGTAATTATAGATCTTTACAGATCTGGTGCGCCTATATGGGGAACGTGTGCAGGTATGATATTGATGGCTAAACATATCGTGAATGATGATAAAGTTCATCTGGGTATAATGGACATAAAGGTGCGGAGAAATGCGTACGGAAGTCAGCTTGATAGCTTTACAACAAAGCTTAGTATGCCTGACGTATCAAAAGACGAAATAGATGCAGTGTTTATAAGAGCGCCTTATATTGAGGATGTAGGAGAAAATGTAAAGGTGCTATCTAGATACAATGGGAAAATAGTGGCAGCGAGGGAAGGAAACCTTTTTGCGACTTCGTTTCATCCAGAACTGACCAACGACTTAAGCTTTTACAAGTATTTTTTAGGGCTGCAGTAAATGCAGCCTTTTTCAACGATATAGCACAATTGTTTTGAAGAATCAAATTTAAATGTTTTTGTGCTTTAAACATGTTATAATATTAAGTAGGAAATAATAAAGTTGGTGGTGTTGTGTATGAGGAAGCCAATATCAGAAATAAAAAAAATCAATAAAATTACAATTCCGATGGATGCAGTCAAGTTAATAATAGAAAAATTAAGTGACGATTTAATTTGGGATTATGATGAAATCAATGGTGAATTAATAATTTTAAAACGTCCTGAATCATATGTGGACGCTTTAATGGGATTAGGAGAAGAAATGTGGAAAAAAGCAGGGGGAACAAAATACATTGATGAAATTAGAAAAGAATGGGACAGCTAATAGAACAATTAAATAATAAGTATATCGCACTTGATGCTAATATTTTTATTTACTTGATGGAAAAAAATTAAAATTATGTATAGAGTTTTTCTTTCTACGTTTCCAAATTTAGTTATAAAAGATGTAGATAAAAATGTTTCGATATTAGCGGCCAAATTGAGATCTGATTATAAATTAAAAACACCTGATGCAATATATGCAGCGACAGGAATTGTAGAAAGAGCAGATTATTTTATTACTAATGATTTGAGACTTAAAAATATAAGAGAAATATGTGTAATTACTTTAGATGAACTTATTAATTGAAGAAATAGTATTATTTTTTAGGGCTGCCTTAAATGCAGCCTTAGTTTATATTTTGCATACTTTAAGATTTTATTAAAAATTTTGATAGTAAAAGAAGGATTTTTAAATTTTATGTCGAATAAATTTAAAGTAATAATATTATCCAGAAATATTCATGAGGCTGTTTCGGCGCCCGTGAATGTTAATGGTGTTAATATTTTGCTACATAGCGGAGGCGGTGAATTTAATTCATTGGTGTCCGTATGGCGAAGCTATGTCTATTTTGAGGGAAATGTGATATAATTTAAGGAGAAATAAAATGAATGATTGGCACAGCGATTTTGTAACAGCCATAAAAGAAGAGCTAAAAGATGAAAAAGTTGAAATAAAACAAGAAGAATATCTATCAAAAGAGCCTTTAAGAATAGATGTCATAATAATAAAAAAAGAAAAAGACGTAAAGATAAATAAAAAGATAGGACATATATTTAAAAGATACAATATAATAGAGTATAAGTCTCCAGATGATTATGTATCAATAGATGATTATTTCAAAGGTTTAGGTTATGTATATCTATATAAATCAATAATGAATGCTTACGATAAATTACGAAAAGAAGTTGATGACATAAAGATAGATGAATTAACATTGACATTTGTATGTAGCAATCTTCCGAAAAAACTCATATCATTTTTAGCAGAACATAAAATTAAATTAGACAATTCTGGTAATGGCATTTATTATACAGATAATGAATGGATACCGGTACAAATAATAGTATTGTCTGAGTTAGATAATGTAGAGGAAAATTATCCATTGATGGTTTTATCAAATAACATGTATTTTAGAAATGCAATAGAAAAAGTATTCTCCAGTATAAATGAAGCAAAAGAATACGACAATAAAATGAGATTAATTGAAGCGGCATTTAGAATAGATCCTGGTATAGTTTCGGAGGTGATTAAGATGTATGCAGACAGATTAAATGAAGAACAGATGAAATATGTAATAAACAATTTAAAAGAAGCGAACTTTAAGATATATACTGAGGAAGAATTAAAAAAGAGTATGGAAAAAGGCATGGAAAAAGGCATGGAAAAAGGTATGGAAAAAGGTATGGAAAATCTCGTTATAAGATTGTTGAAGAAGAAATTTAATGATATACCTGAAAAGTATTTAAGGTTAATCGAAAATGCGGATGAAAAAACATTACTTCAAATAGCAGATAATATATTTGAAATTAATAAGATAGAAGATTTGGAGGAATATATTGTAAATTAACATTATTGATAAGAGGAGAAAAAGAGTGAAGGATAATAATTTAGACATATCTTATCAGAATAACGATATAATATTAAAATCAATGGCACAAGAGTTTAAAGATAAATCACTAAAGTTTTACGGGATAAATGTACCTAAAATAGTAACAGTTATACCGGCGAACTTGCCGTCAATTGAAGTCAAAGAAGATAGGCTGGATTTTATATTTCTTTTGGAAGATGACTCATTGTTGCACATGGAATTTCAAACGACAAATAAAAAAGCCGATATAAAAAGATTTTTGCAGTATGACACAAGGCTTTATAGTAAATATGAGAGAACAATAAGAACTGTTGTAATATATTCTGGTAAAATAGAAGAAGCGATTAGTAGATTAGACATTGGATCAATAATATATAATGTAGAACAAGTATTTTTAGTGAAATATGATGGTGACAAAATATATAAAGAATTAAACGAAAAAATTGATAGGAAATTACAACTAACAGATATAGATAAATTGAACTTGATATTTTTACCACTGATGGGAAGTAAAAAAAGTAGTGATGAGGTGGCAATAGATGCAGTAGAACTTGCGAAAAAGATAGAAGATGAAGATGAAAAAACATATATAATTGGTGCATTGATAGGAATAAGTGATAAATTTCTGACCGAGGAATATAAAAATAAATTAAAAGGAGCGATAAGAATGACTAAGATAGCCGAAATGTTGATACAAGAAGGAAAAGCCGAAGGAAAGGCTGAAGGAAAGGCTGAAGGTAAAGCTGAATTAATAATAAAACAATTAAAAAAAAGATTTAACAAAATACCAGAATTTTATATAAAAAGAATGTACGAGTTAAATATAGATAAATTAGAAAAGATAGGCGAGGATATTTTTGATATAAAAAAGATAGAGGACCTAGATAAATACTTTAATGATAATTAGTTTGATAAAAAAGGTAATTAAGCCTTTTATTTTTTTATAAAAATTTTAAAAGAGAATTATACGAAATCATAATTTAGGATAATTGGATGAGAAGAAATGTGGAATGTATTCATATATAGAAAGAGTGATTGACTTCATTCGTGCATTAAATAAGTATATTGCAATAATTTCCCGATGTTTTAAAGTATCATGAATAAGCATGCAGAAAGCAAAAGTAGAGATATAAAACTTAATGGCGGGTTTAGCTTAGTGGAAGTTATAATAGTGATGGCTATAGGAGCTATTTTGGCTTCAATAACAGTTCCAAGATTTATTAATTATATAGAAAGAGCTGAAAAATAAGTTTGCAAGACTAATTGCTTGCAGTAAGAAGTGTTGTACCATGCATATTTTGATATAGAAGGAATAGAACATTCAGAAGCTATATTTTAATCAATATTTAAAAAATATGGAAAAGAAATCTGTCCAAAACATGGTAATATCATAAATGTGAATGGAAAAGTATGATGCAATATCCATTCAAGAGGATATAGTAGTGGAAGCGATGATAGTGGAGATGTTCCATATCTGCAATAGCTATGCATAATATAGTTTGATTAAATGATTGAATGATGATGGCAAAGTGATTATTGTAGTAAGGATAAAGCTCTGAAACATAGGCATATTAAGAGATTGAGCGTTTTATAGTCGATTTTTAGTGTGATTGAATGGCGAAATTTCTTAAGGATAAAAACTAGTTTTAATTTAAGTGAGGTATTGAATATGACGTATTTAATTGTTGTTGCACATCCAGATGATGAAGTTCTAGGTGCAGGTGCTACGATGTACAAACTCGCAAAAGAAGGGAACTCAGTAAATGTTTGTATACTTTCGGGTGAGGTGAATGCTAGAAACTATCGCCCGACTATAGATGAACTTAACGAAGATGTTAATAATTCTTTAAATGTATTAGGCATTGATCGAGTCATAAAGGGAGATTTTCCTAATATCGAATTCAACACAGTACCGCATTTAGAATTAGTACAGTTTATTGAAGAGGCAATTTTAGAAACCAATGCAGAAACCATATTTACACACCATCCATCAGATTTAAACAATGATCATTTACATACTTCTTTGGCGTGCCAAGCTGCTGCGAGACTATTTCAAAGAAGAACGAATGTTACACCGTTGAAAGAATTGCTTTTTATGGAAGTACCGTCAGCAACTGAATGGGCACTAAATAAAACAATGAATCAGTTTAATCCTAATACATTCATAGAAATTGGTGAAGAAGCATTGGGCAAGAAGATAGAAGCACTGGCTCAATATCGTGGCGTTATGAGAGATTATCCTCATCCAAGGAGCAATGAGGTATTAAGAGGATTAGCAGCTTATCGTGGAGGTCAGGCTGGAATGCGTTATGCAGAAGCCTTCGAAAGTATTTTCAGAAGAGGACTATGATTAGAGAGAGGGGACTTACATTGAAAAAAAAGGTGGCGTTTACAACTTGCGTTCAGCTAGGTTTAAGTTGCATTGAGGAGATATATAGAATTGGTGGAGATATAGACTTGTTGATAACTCTTAAGGATGAAAAGGCAAGGAACAAGTCAGGAAGAATTTATCTTGATGCAATTTCAAAGAAATATAACGTTCCACTTTTAAAAATCAATAACATCAATGACTATGAAGTGATTGCAGCTTTAAAAAAATACGAGATCGACTGGCTATTCATTATCGGATGGTCTCAAATTGCTAAAAAAGAAGTTCTTGAAACACCAAAAAAAGGGTGTATTGGTATGCATCCGACACTATTACCTGTTGGTAGAGGAAGAGCAGCGATACCTTGGGCTATTTTAAAAGGGTTAAAACAAACTGGAGTGACAATGTTCAAACTTGATGAGGGCGTTGATACAGGCGATATTATTGGACAAGGTATAATAGATTTAAGTGAAAATACAACAGCAACTGAATTATATAAAAAAGTTAATGATATGCATATCAAGTTAATCTCAGAGTATTGGGATGAAATTATGAATGATAGTATTACACTAACTAAGCAGAACGAAGATGATGCAACTGTATGGCCAGGAAGAAAGCCGGAAGACGGTGAAATTTTCAATAGCATGACCATGGATGAAGCAGATAGATTAGTTAGAGCTGTTACACATCCGTATCCAGGTGCCTTTTATAGAAATGGAGAAAAAATCTTAAGAATATGGTCTGCTAAAACAAATTCCGATAAGGGAGAAATAAAACTAAGGGATGGATATTTAACTCCAATTGATTATGAGATAGAGGGATAATAATGGAAGACAAGAAACTTCAAAAAGCAATAAAGCGTTTATTCGATATTATTATTTCTTTAATAATACTTATAGTTTTTCTTCCCTTATGGATTGTAGTTGCTATTTTAATTAAAATCACATCTCCAGGGCCAATATTTTTTTTGCAAGATCGTCCAGGACAATATAAAGAAATTTTTAAAGTTTATAAGTTCAGAACTATGAAACCTGGTTCAGAAAAAATGATTAAAGGTAAAGAGGTAATGCTGGATGATGATCGCATTACTTCCATTGGTAAATTTTTAAGAAGAAGCAAGATTGATGAAATCCCTCAGGTATTAAATGTGCTTAAAGGTGAAATGAGTATTGTGGGACCAAGACCTGAGAGAATTGCCTCACTTGAAGATTATGATGATGAAATATCAAAAAGACTTATTATGAAACCAGGTATGACAGGACTTGCTCAGGTAAGTGGGAATATTTTTCTTGATTTGAAGGATAGATACAAGCTTGATGTTTATTATGTAGAACATTTCAGTCTATGGCTTGATTTAAAAATTATCTTAAGGACTTTTGGCGTTATATTATATGGTGAAGATAGGTATGTAGATAAGTGTTTAGTTGATATAAATGAAAGTACTGCTATTACTCAAAAGGAGACTACGTAATAATGAAAAAGGTACTAATAACAGGAGCTAATAGTTATATAGGTACATCTTTTAAAAATTGGGTTAGTAAATGGCCTGACAAATATAAGGTAGACAGCATTAGTGTAAGAGGCAGTGAGTGGAAAAAGAAGTCATTTAAAGGATATGACGTTGTTTTTCACGTAGCAGCAATTGTTCACGTCAAAGAGAAAGAAATAGATGAATATTTTAGAGTGAATAGAGATTTAACTGTAGAAGTAGCAAAAAAAGCCAAACAAGAAGGTGTAAAGCAATTTATATTTTTAAGCACTATGGGAGTCTATGGAACTGAGACAGGATACATCACAAAAGATACAGTACCAAATCCAAAGACACCCTATGCTAAGTCAAAATATGAAGCTGAAAAATTGCTATTTAAAATGAATGGAGAGACTTTTAAAGTAGCAGTACTTAGACCACCTATTGTTTACGGGAAAGGTTGTAAAGGTAACTATCTTAGATTAGCAAGACTTGCAATAAAAGTGCCAGTATTTCCTGATATAGATAATAAGCGAAGTATGATTTATATTGATAATTTATCTGAGTTTATTCGATTGATTATAAATTACGAAGCTGATGGTTTATATTTCCCTCAAAATAAAGACTATGTAAATACAACTGAGCTTGTAACATTTATTGCAAAAGCACATGGCAAAGAACTTAAACATACTAAGATATTCAATTTTGAAGTTAACTTAGGACTTAAGTTATCAGAAACATTTAGAAAGGTTTTTGGATCTTTTGTTTATGATAAAGAAATGTTAGGCAGCCCGGGTACAATTATTAATGGGCAAAAAGTTGATTATGAAACAGTTTCATTTGATGAGTCAATTAAAAATACAGAAATATTTCTATATAGATGGTAATAACCACTTAAGGGGCAAAAATTATGAGAAATCAAGAAAAATTAGTAAGTGTAATAATGCCAGTTTATAATTGTGAAAAGTATGTTGTTGATGCTATTAATTCGGTATTAAAACAAACATATTCTAATTTAGAACTAATAGTTATAGATGATGGTTCTAGAGATAATACGATAAAAATAATAGAAAATTTAAGTAAACAAGATTCACGTATCAAATTAATTAAAAATGAGAAGAATCTTGGTGTTTCTGCAACGAGAAATAAAGGTATTACTTATGCTAAAGGTGAATGGATAGCTTTTTTAGATAGCGATGATATTTGGATAAGTACAAAATTAGAAAAACAACTGAAATATGCTGATGAAGTAGGTGCTGAATTCATCTTTACAGGAGTTGCGTATATCAATGAAAATAATGAACCATATAAAGGAATATTTGAGGTCCCATGTAAAGTCTCATATAAAAATTTACTAAAGCAAAATGTAATAACTTGTTCATCTGTTTTAATCAAGAAGTATTTCTTTAAAACTATAAAAATGAAGAATGATAAAATGCATGAGGATTATGCAGTATGGTTACGAATACTTAAAACAGGTGTATATGCATATGGCATAAATGAGCCACTTTTAATATATAGGATATCCAAGAATTCAAAATCAGGTAATAAAATAAAAACGATAAAAATGACATATAGGGTTTATAGATTTATTGGAATTAATCCAATTTGCTCGTTATATTATATGCTAAATCATGTATTGAGATCTGTAATAAAATATAGAAGGATAAAAACGTTAAATATTAAAAAGTAAGACTGCTTTAAAAATTGTGGTTTTGCTTAACTGATACGATAATTAACTTTATCAGATTATTAGATTTTATAAAAAATTTTGAGCACTTTAAAGCTTCATAAGAATCTAAAGGGGGAACTTTATGAGAGTGGAAGTACTTATATCTACAATGTTTCAGAATGACTTTTCGTTAGTTCAAAAAATGAATATTAAAACAGATGCTTTGATAATAAATCAATGTGATAAAGAAGATAAACAAGTATTGGAAATAGATAATAATAAAATAAGAATGTTATCTTATAATGAAAGGGGTCTCTCAAAAAGCAGGAATAAAGCTATACATAATTCTAATGCAGACATATGTATTATCGCTGACGATGACTTAGTTTATGAAGAAAATTATGAAAAAATTGTTTTGAATGCATACGAAAAATATCCTGAGGCCGATATTATTGCATTCGATGTACCTAGTAAAAATGATAGTAGACCAACGTCAACACTTAAGGAAGGAAATGTAGATTTTTTACATACCTTAAAAATTTCTTCTTTTCAGATTACATTTAAACGAAAGTGTATAATAGAAAAAGCCATTAGTTTTAATGAATTATTTGGTGCAGGAGCTAAATACACTTGTGGAGAAGAAAATATTTTTTTAGTTGAAGCATTGAAAAAAGGATTAAAGGTTAAATATGTAAAAGAGAAAATTGCGATTGTTAATCATAATGAGTCAACTTGGTATAATGGATTTAATAAAAGATTATTTAAATCAAAAGGTGCAATGTTTTATGAAATGAGTCCGCTATTATCATATTTTTTAATTACTCAATTTGCTATAAGGAAATGGAATTTATATAAAAAAGATTGCAGCCTTATAGGGGCTTTTAAATATATGATTGAAGGTTTAAATGAATATAAAAATTATCATGTATTGCAAAGAAAGTAAAATGGCTGAAATTTTTATTAATTGCAATAATTATTTGAGCTTTATTTGCAATAAATTAGGATTTTCATTAATAAATTGATATGTATTATTTGTTGTATTAGCTTAGATATTTTTGGAATGGTTTCATTGGTAAAATTATTTATTCTATGAATGAATTACTCTGAAATAATGAATTTAATTTTTGTAATATAAGTTATGTTATGGCATACAAAATTTTTTAATTAAAAAGAACTAAAAGGTACTGAGGTGAATAATGATATATCAAAATAAATATAAAAAGGCAAGAGTAAAAGATACATTTATAAGTTGTCTATTAATAGGAACGGCATTACGAATTCCAGTTAGTGTAAATGCAACAATTTCATTAGCTGAGGTTTTATTAGCATTATCATTAATATTTTTTCCTATTTATTTAAAAGGTAGAACTGTTAGGCTTTCAAAATTTGAAATAAAGCTATGGCCATTAGCTTTATTGATACTTACTTTGTTAGGCATAGAAAGTTTAATTCACTTTAATAGAATTGCTAGCGTTTTTCTTTTGTTCGAATATTTATTTATTGGAATCTTGTTTGTATTTATCTTTAATAGAATAGGTATTAATCATAGATTATATTATAAATCTTTAATCGTTTTTTCTCTTTACTTAGCAATTAATACTCTATATTTTAATGTATTAAATTATGAAATTGGACAAAAGTTAAGTGTTTTAAAATTTGGATCTAGGAACTATACATCTGCAGTAATGTTATTGATAATACCAATAATATATTTATATATTAAGGAAGATATAGTGCCAAAATTGAATATATTAGCTTATTTAAGTATTTTTTTAATGATAATAGATATAATTTTTTCAGGTTCACGTTCAAATATTGTGGTATTGTTATTTCAAATAACAATATACATTTTCTTTGTAAAAAACAGCATAATTAAGCGAGTAAAAATTATCATTGCTATAATATTAATTGGGTTAATTGCATACAATATTATATTGTTGATTAATCCAGAGCTAAGTTTTGTTATTAAGAGATATATAGCATTTTTCACTGGTAACTCTAACGCCAGAAATGACATATTGTATAGCGATATTCTTAGAGAAAATTTAAAAAATGAAGCTAAAGAACTAATTAGTAAGAATAGATACTGGGGTACTGGATTTCCTAGATTACCGAGTTCAGGTATTCCTGTTCATAATTTTGTTTATGAAATAATTCTTGGAATTGGATATATAGGTTTTATGGTTTACTCAGTTTATTTTATAATTTTTATAGGTGGAATATTTAAACGAATATCCAAAGAAAGTTCAATCCAATTTATTATGATGGTTATAACTTTTCTTTCCATCAGTTGGGTTCAACCTTTCATGACAACAGGTAAGGAATTTACTTTAATTTTTTGGCTTAATGTTGTTGCGTTTTACAATTACTCACACAAATTTGTTAAAAGCAAAAATTGTGAAATAAAGTAGAATATATTGTTAAATCATATTCAATAATATTCAATAGTTAAAATTTTATAAGAATGGTGAATAAAGATATGAATTCTGCTAATATTTATGTATGCTATACAGTAATGCATTTATATATAAGTATACTTAAAATATTTAATAGTCCTGTTCACAAAAATATACTTGTTATAACTGATCATATAAATAATTATGAATATTTTGTTAGGATTTTAAATAAAACAAAATTATTTGATCAGATTTTACTAATTGAGGATATTAAATTGAGTGAAAAATTTAATAGAAACAAAGCAAATTTTATATTTTTCAATAAAAAAATTCAACAATTTTTTGATAAAGAAGTTAGACTAGGACAAATCCTAAATGATATTGGAAAAATAAATAATGTTTATATTTTTTTAGATGAAACTAGAACTAGCCAGTATTTAATGTTTAAAAATTATAATTTGGTTTTAGTTGAAGATGGGATAGGTCTATATTCTATTGAAAAGTTAACTTTGAAAAGAGTGGCAAAGTTATTTTTAGGCATTCCAAAAACACATGGGAAAGATAAACGAGTAAAGGTTATTGAGGCTACTAATCCAGACAAGCTAATAAATTCTATAAAAGATAAAGCTATTCAGCTCAATATTGAAGAACTTCAAAAAAATTTAAACAAAGAACAGAAAGCAATTCTTTTGGATATTTTTTTTAGTAATAAGTTGGATATTGAAAATAAAAAAAACATATTAATTTTAACACAGCCGTTTTCTGAAGATAATTGTATAAGTGAAGTAGAAAAAATTAAGATGTATAGTACAATTATTGAACGATATATTAATGATTATAATGTTTATATTAAGCCACATCCCAGGGAAATCACAGATTATATAAAAGTAATACCACATAATATTATCGAGATAGAAAGAAATTTTCCTATTGAACTATTTAATATAGTACCAAACTTAGATTTTAATAAGGTAATTACTATTAATTCATCTGCAATAAATAATTTGAATTGTGCTCATGAAAAAATTGAGCTGGGTATAGATTACAATAAAGAATTATCCATTGGATATCATAAAAGATTTGGAATCAAAAAAAGTAATTAAGATATTTATACATACTTGTTTTAAGAAATGAATGGTTGTGGATTTACGTCAATATTATAGACATTCAGAAATAGTGATTTAAAATCTGCATAGATGTATTATGTTAGAGGAAAGATGGGAGTAATGGATAGGAAAAACAAAAGGTATTTCATTGCATTAACTGGTGCAAAGAAAAATGTAGGAGATTTTTTAATAACATATAGAGCAATAAGTTTATTGGAATACATTGCTCCAGAATACGATTATATAATTCATCCACATTGGAAGGAGCTCGAGGATAAGGAATTTATAAATAATAGTGAAGGAATTATTATTCTGGGTCGACCAGGATTCTAAATGAACATGTATCCAGGAGTATATAAACTTCGAAAAAATATAGATGATATTAAAGTACCAATATATACATTAGGTGTAGAATGTTATGGCACACCAGGAGATAAGACGACAGAAAAATTATATCATTTAATAAGTCATCTAGAACATTGATAAATAGAATTAATGCTATCTATGCAGGGATAACTTGTAGGGAATATCAAACAGAGCGTATTTTTAAGAATAGTAGATATAGAAATGTAACTATGACTGGTTGTCCTTCATGGTGTGATATAAATTCTATCGGTAAAAGTTTTATTGCTCCAAAAAGGATCAAGAGAATTGTTTATACATCTGTATAAAGAGAAATATATTCAAATTAGAATATGGATGTGATGAAGTATTTAAGAGATAAGCAGTATTAATTGTATCATTTCATGGAGGGATTGGAGAAGTTGGTCAATATACGTTTGAAAGTGATGCAAAAAACACACAAAAGCTCGCTGATTTTCCAAATAGCATAGGAGCCACGGTAATAGATGTATCTTACGATGATAATAAACTCAATTTCTATGATAGTTGTGATTTACATATTGGTTATCGAGTTCATTCTCATATTTATTTTTTAAGTAAAAGACTACCTAGTATTTTTCTTCATGATGATGCACGTGGTAATGGAGAGAATCAGTGGATTTGAAATCATATGGGATTAATGCTTATAAAATCTCATATGTTTATTCAAGAATATTCAACACGTTTATGACTAAAATTGTTTAGCAAAGATTTATAAAGAATTGGATTAAAAGTAAATAAAAAATTACGAAAGAATTATAATGAAATAATTACTGAACTTGAAAATACAAATTATGATTGCTTTATTTGCACATCAAATTTTATTGATGAACATTATAAAGTAATTGAGCTATTTATCAAAAAGATGATATACAATAAGACAAGCAGTGTAATGTCAAGTAGTATTTTTTGGAACCTTGAAAAATAAAGGCCTCAAAAGCTCTAAAAAAGGCAACACTTAATAAACCTACCATGAATTGGATAATAATGGAAGGAACTTAGAGTATATTCAGTTAAAAATACTTGTTAAATCTATCCATTACCTCCTGGTTGGTAGATTTGGCCTTTACTCAGCATAGCAAAGACCAGTCTTACAAGCTTACGTGCCGTTAAAACGAGGGCTCTCTTATGCTGGTGTTTTGTAACCTCATTGTACTTCTTGCAGTAGAAATCAGCATACTCTTTTGCGTGTATCCTTACGCAATTAGCTGCTTCTACAAGATAGTACCTTAAATACTGGTTACCGCACTTAGCTAAAGAGGTATCTTCAGCACTAAAGTTGCCAGATTGATATTTATTCCACACGAGGCCTGCAAATTTAGCTACAGCGCATTCATTTTTAAACCGCTTAACATCGCCAATCTCAGCCACAAGGCCTGCGGCTAGTACATTACCGAAACCTGGAATAGTAGTCAGAGTTTGGCGAAAGCCATTAAGCTGTTTAGAGATTTCTTTGTCAAGTTTTTTAAGCTGAGATTCAAGAAATCTGATATTTTCAAGAGTCATGGTCAAAGTCATGCTAACAGTATCGCACATGTCAGGATTAAGACGATATGCCCTATTAGCAGCAGATTTAAGTGTCTTAGCAATTTCTTCGGGATTTTTCAATCTATTGTTGCCATGACTCAAGACAAAATCCACAAGTTCCTCCACAGGCATAACAGCGATCTCATCAGGAGTAAAAGAATCAAAAACAGAAGTAGATGCTGAGCCAAAGACGTCGCTAAAAGGACAATCTTCCTTGAATGAAGAGAACTTGAGATAAAGGAGGTTCAAAGCTCTGCTCTTTTCACTGGATATAGTTTGTACCAGATGGTATCTAAAACGAGTAAGGCACTGTAGCGCAGCATACCTAAAGTCAGGCATAGGAGTAGGGTTTACCCTACCGAATCTGACACAATCAGCAATGATTCTGGCATCAAAATCGTCAGTTTTAGGCAAATAGGTATAAGCCTTTTTAAAACCCTTGACGACACCTGGATTCATAACAAAGAATTTAGGGTTAAAAGGTGCCAGGTCAGGAGAAGAAGCCAGGTGAAGATGGAGGTGCCATGCATAATGAGAAGTGGCTTCCATACCAATTTTGACACAGGAAGCATTAATAGCGTTAGCATGAGAAATCACCTCAGAGATGATAGAATCAGCACCTGGGATATCATTAGAAACCGAAAAAGGTTTCTTAATGAGGTTATTGCCATCTTGATCAATAAAGAAAACAGAATTAAATTGACTGCTGACGTCTATACCGACGAATAAAGTACTGGGCACGTAAATTCCTCCTTTCATTAAAAAATTGAGAACCAGTACCAGGTTAATCCCTGACAGATTACCGAGAAACAGCCTCGCGATATCAGAACTATATCAATACTCATAGGATACACCATATGGATGCTGAAACATACGGAAGAGTATGATATGGACAGCAAGCGAGTCAGAACTAAACGAGTAATCCCAGGGGTGCAGTCTTAGACGAGAAGTACCCTAAAGTAGAGTCTTCAGGAGGTTTTCAGAGCGACCCTGAAACCAAATCCTAAAAATAGTTTAACAGAGACAACCTGAAGAAGAAAGAGGGAATTCGTGTACTACAAATGCAAAATGCAGCGATCCAGCATACATCGTATAGAAGATTATATGTTTGGCTGATGTATAGTCAAGCCTAAAATGAACTCACTGCGTTCGGGCTTGACAACCCATCATCCCAAACATAGATAGTAGTTATGCGATGTATGCATAAGTATCAAGTGGCACTTGAAAGAGCTAATAATGACGAAATTAAAAAAAACAATATTCAATTATCAAGGTTCAATTAAATTTTGTAATCTTTTTAAAGATCGATCTTTTTGGTTGATTACAAATCATATTATACGAGGAGGTATAAGAATTTGAAAATATTAGTAGTGATACCCGCACGTGGAGGTTCTAAGGGAATCCCTAGGAAAAATATACGATTGATGTGTGGAAAGCCATTAATTAGTTATAGTATAATGAATGCACTGAATAGCAAATTTGATTTAGATGTGGTTGTGTCGACTGATGATGAGGAGATTGAAAGAATTTCCTTGATGTATGGAGCTAAAGTAATAAAAAGACCTGAAGAATTAGGAGCAGATAATGTTACGTTAGATCCAGTGATTTATCATGCAGTATATACAATGGAAAAAATAGAGAATAAAGTGTATGATATTGTTATTACAATGCAACCTACATCGCCCTTGTTGAAAGTTTCTACTTTAGATAGTGCTATAAAATATTTTTTAGATAATGATTTTGATACACTAATAAGTGGAGTAAATCGTCCATATTTATCATGGACTGAATTAGAGGGAAAAATCGTACCACTTTATAAAAAAAGACTTAATAGACAATATCTTCCTAAAAATTTTCTCGAAACCGGAGCCTTCTTTATAACTAAGAGAAAATTTGTAAAAGAAGAAAGCAGACTTGGAAACAAAGTATCAATTTATGAAATTCCGGAGAATGAATCTATTGATATTGATAGCCCTCAAGATTGGTGGGTAGCTGAAAAAGAACTATCAAAGAAGAGTATTTTAATCAGAACTGATGGATATGCAGAAATAGGATTAGGGCATATTTATAGAGGCTTAATTTTAGCGTCTAATCTTATTGACCATGATATTAGATTTGTTCTATCCAGTAAATCAGATATAGGAATTAAAAAAATTCATGAAAGCCATTTTCCTTATAGTGTGATTGAAGATGATTACGAGATTGGTGAATTAGTTAAAGAATATAAATGTGACATCCTTGTTAATGATATTCTTGATACGAAAAGAGAATATATTGAGTATTGTAAAAGCTTAGGAATAAGAGTTGTCAATTTTGAAGATCTTGGTACAGGAGCAAAATATGCGGATGCAGTTATAAATGATTTATATGAAAAAAGAAATGATTATAAAAATCATTATTGGGGAAGCGATTATTATTGCATAAGGGATGAGTTTTTATTAGCGAAACCTTCTAAATTTAGAGAAAGTGTACAAGAAATTTTAATCATATTTGGAGGAACCGATCCATGCAATCTTACACAAAGATTATTTGAAATTGTTAAAACTATCCCTTATAAAGATAAAATTCATTATACATTTATCTTAGGTATGGGATATAAGCATACTGATGAATTAGTTTTATTAGCAGAAGACTCAGACTTGAATATTCAAATTGTTAGGGATGTAAAACTTATGACAGAATATATGGGAAGAGCTGATATTGCAGTATCTTCTCAAGGGAGAACAATGCTTGAATTGGCATCTATGGCGGTTCCAACAATATTATTGTCTCAAAATGAACGAGAACGGGATCATGAATTTGGATATCTAAAAAATGGCTTTATAAACTTGGGATTAGGTAGTGAAGTAGAAGATCGTACTATTAGAGAGACATTGATTTGGTTAATTAATAGTCCACAGATAAGAAAGCAAATGAAAGAGCAAATGTTGAAAAAAGACCTAAAAAATGGTGTTAAAAGGGTTATCAATATTATATTAGGAGTATAATGGTCATTATGCTTGAATTTTTAGTAAAAAGATGCAGCTGTATAGTTTCAGAAAGAAATTTTGAAGTTCTTTTGAAAAATGTAAGAAAATAATAAGTAAAGTAATAGTTGTTTTAGATAATAATTTATGTTGTAGCAAAGTCAAAATAAATTAATTAGGAGAGGATTATTGAAAATATAACTACTAGCTTTATTGTAGTGAGCATAGGCACTAAAGAGGATAAAATCATGAACCTTATATGTAGGATAAGATCTGTCGCTAGCAGAGGCTTTTGATAAGTATATGCTTATAAAAATAGTCATTTAAAAAGAGAATTGGTTGTTTTATCATGCAATATTTCACCGATTTTTTATATAAATTGAATTTTTAAATTTAGTTTAATATAAAATTTACCTTAACTACAAGATTATTCTAATATACAAAAAAGACTTTCTAAAGCAAGGTATTCTATGTTTTTACTCAAAAAATCATATAATGAGGAGGACAGGTATGAAAAGTAAAATTATAGAAAGAGCAAGTGCTGGGAAATTTGTTCTTATTGCAGAAATTGGAGTTAACTATTATGATATAGCAAAAAAAATGAATATATCACCAATGGATGCAGCAAAATTAATGATCAAAGAAGCTAAAGATGCTGGTATTCATGCAGTTAAATTTCAATCTTATAAAGCAGATACTTTGGCAGCAAAAGAATCTCCAGCATATTGGGATACAACGGAAGAATCTACAACATCGCAGTTTGAACTTTTTAAGAAGTTTGATAGCTTTTCTTATAATGAATATAAAGAGTTATCTGAGTATTGTGATTACTTAGGAATAGAATTTTTATCAACCCCTTTTGATATAGAATCTGCAGATTATTTATTTGATTTAATGAATGTGTATAAAATTTCTTCATCGGATTTATCTAATTTGCCTTTTGTTGAATATATAGCAAAGAAAAACAAACCTATTTTACTTTCTGTTGGTGCTTCTAATGAGGAAGAAATTGAACAGACTCTTAATGTGATTCGCAAGTATAATAATCAACCTATAGTATTACTGCATTGTGTATTAGAATATCCTACACCATATGAACATGCAAATCTAAATAAAATAGTGAGCTTAAAAAATAAATATCCAGACATAATTATTGGTTACTCTGATCATACAAAACCAGATAAAGATGCGGATATCATTAAAACAGCATATAATTTAGGTGCTATAGTAGTAGAAAAGCATTTTACCTTGGATAAGGCTCTTAAAGGCAATGATCATTACCATGCCATGGATACGGATGATGCTAAAAAGATTATCCGCGGAATCGAGTTTATTAATAAAATACGAGGATCCTATGAATTGAAATATTTAGATAGTGAAATTGAAGCAAGAAAAAATGCAAGAAGATCATTGGTTGCGGCTTGCAATATTAAAAAAGGTGATATAATTACAAAAGAAATGCTTACTTTTAAAAGACCTGGAACTGGTATTTCACCGTCAGAGATAGAAAATGTAATTGGTAAAACTGCGAAAGAAGATATTTACGAAGATACTATATTACAATTTAGTATGTTAGAATGATAAAAAAGTCTTGCAAAAATTATGAAATGCATGGGAAGGAGGTGTAATTGCTTAATTATGAACATACTAGTAACTGGCGGTGCTGGCTATATAGGCTCACACACCTGTGTTGCTTTGCTTGAAGCAGGACATAAAGTCATTGTTGCTGATAATCTTTGCAACAGCAAAGCTGAGACTATAGATAAAATAAAACAAATAACTGGAAAAGATATTACATTTTATAAGATAGATGTAACTGATGATGCAGTAGTAGATGAAGTATTTTCTAAGCATAATTTTGATGGAGTGATTCATTTTGCCGGTCTTAAGGCAGTAGGTGAGTCTGTAGAAAAGCCGCTAGCTTATTACTATAATAACCTTGTTAGTACAATGGTGTTAAGCAAGGCCTGTTTGAGATATGGGGTGAATAAATTTGTGTTCAGTTCATCTGCAACAGTATATGGAGATAATAAAGTTCCATTTGTAGAGACGATGAAACTTCTTCCTACTACAAATCCGTATGGTGAGACAAAAGCTATGAGTGAGAGAATCTTAACTGATATTGCAAAAGCAAATCCTAATTTTGAAGTTTCTATATTGAGGTATTTCAATCCAGTGGGAGCACATGAGAGCGGATTAATTGGAGAAGCACCTAATGGAATTCCTAATAATCTGATGCCTTATATAACACAAGTTGCAAAAGGAAAGCTTGAAAAGTTAAGAGTATTTGGTAATGACTATCCAACGGTTGATGGGACAGGGGTTAGAGATTATATTCATGTTATGGATCTGGCTGAAGGACATGTCGCAGCACTTGATAAATTAACTGAGGGTGTACATATTTATAATTTAGGGACAGGAAAAGGCACTTCAGTACTACAATTGGTACATGCCTTTGAAGAAGCAAATGGTATTGAAATTCCTTATGAAGTTGTAGGCCGAAGACCTGGAGATATTGCTGAATGCTATGCTGATGCAACTAAAGCTGAAAGAGAACTTGGGTGGAAAGCTAAACGTGATATCGCAGATATGTGCAGGGATGCTTGGCGGTTTGAGAAGGGGCTGAGTGAGTAGTTAGCTTTGAAAAAGTGGAGGTGAAATAAATTATAATCATTGAAATAGAGTTCTCTTGAAATACAGAGTGAGTGAGGTGATACCATGGTTAAAGGGATGGAAGTAGACGAAAAAATAAAAGTTTTTATAAGCTCTCAATGCGGTATTGAAAAATATGATCATATTCGCAAAGAACTAAAAAGACTTATAGAAGAAACTGGGTTTGCAAAGGTATATTTATTTGAAGAGAGGTTAGCTTCGACTCAAACTGCCGAACAAGATTATCTTTATGCTTTAGATGATAGTGATGTATGTATCTTTTTAATTGATAATGCTGATGGAGTTACACCTGCGGTATTACGTGAGATAAAAAGGGCAAAATCTCACCCCAAAAAATCACTCTATTTATTTTGCAAAGAAAAGCAGGAAGAGCCAACACAAATTCAAAAAGAATTAATTGGTGCACATGGTGCAAAATACTATATAGTTAATAATTTTGAAGAATTTATAAACAAAGGATATGAAAGTCTGATTAATGACATAAGCAATGTATATAGAAATTATTGCAAAAATAGATATATAGACCCTGAATTTACACTAAATCAAGGAACAAATATGGAAATTGGCGCTATTGCGTCTGAAGCGTTGGAAAAGAGTCTGTTTGAAGGTATAAAGAAAACAAAGCTCTATCTAAGTAGTCAGATATTAAACGAAGTAAAAAAAGAGTTCAGTGAAACAAGTAAATTAGATTTATATTGTGAGGATTTTTTACATGTTCTTTTTGGAGAAAAAAACATAAGAGAGTGCAATATTTCTCTTTTATTATCAACGCTTGAAAATTTACAGAGTAAGAAACTACATGAGGTGGTCGTCAATCGGTGGAAAGCAATCCAGTATTTCTGGAATGATGATATCGATAGGTGTATAACATATGAAGAGGCAGCATTAGAGATTGCTAAAAAAAATTCTTTATCAAATTGGATTGTTCAAGACATCTTGATAGATTTGAGGAACTTATATATGTTGCAAGGGCAACAAAACAATCAAATCGTCTTTAATAGTGAAGCTCAAAAAGAATTAGATAACGAGTCTACTGTACTCTTTTATCCTCTTATTGATAGATATGATAAATCTCTTTACGAAGAGATAACGAAACAGAATATAAAATCCATAACAAGATCCCCGTATACCGTTTCATGGGGTAATAACATAGATAAATACATTGATTACTTATCCAATGTTTATGTTACATCCGTGTTTAATGGTTCATTAACTCACATTTTGATAATTATTGATCGACTAAAGGATATTGCTTTTAATTTATGTAAAGAATATAGTGATTGGCAATTCAGGGTTTTGTTATTAAAATTGTCTATAAGACAGGGGAATAAAAAAGAAACAAAGGAATTTATTGAATTTTTTAATGATGTAATTGGTAAGATGAATTCATCTGATTCCATAGAGATATATAATTTTTGTAATTCTGTTCCTATTAAATATCAGCGAGATATTGCTAAATTGGAGGCTTTTAAATATTTAGGTTATTATTTCTCTGATAAAGATTATGAAAATATATCTAAAGAAATTATCGGTTTAATTGAAGATTGGATTACATCAGAAAAACGCAATATTGCTGTAGGGGATTATATATTTGAAGCTTTGAAGGAGAATTGCTACAGAATTGATAGAAATATCATTATAAGAATTTGCCTTGATATATTTGATAAAAAATTGTATCGGTTCTATGATAAGGCACTTGATTTGATTGCAAATGTGGGACTAGAAAATATAGATGATGATCTTGCAAAAAGAACTATAAATGAGATTAATAAAATTATAACTGATGAAACCATTAGAAGTAAATGTAATAATTTGGAAAGTGCTATTATTTCTGTTCGACTATCAAAAAAAGATTATACAGATAAATTACATGAAAGTGTTTCAAAATTTATGCCAAACTTTTATGAAGAAACGTATAAGTTAGAGACGATGATAGATTCTCTGGAAAATAGTGAAGAATATATTTTCAAATATGTTTATAAAATCAAAGAACGAAATCAAACTCAAGGAAAAGATGGTAAATATTCTTTATATACCTATAGTCTTTTTACGATTATAAAAAATATTATAGACATGAACAAAATAGATATTAATGATAAATTATTAAGTACAATTCTTGAAGTATCATTGGAGACTTTACTTTGTCCTAAGCAATTATTATTGGAGAAAGTCGAAGCTATCAAGCTAATAATATATATGAAGCTGAACTCAACATCTGAAATGTATGATTTTGAAAAATTCTTTTGCCAGATAGAAAGTAAAAAAGATGTTGTAGTTGATGGTTTTTGTGATCACTTTTACAAACAAACTAATATAACTATACAATTTTGTTATATGCTGATGAAAATGGTATTTGATAATCTTGATAGTGGGGAATTACTTGAATATTTAGGAATGTATAATGAGCTTGAAGAATCTGAGAAAATTGAAGCTTTAAAAGCTTTGATATCAGTATTTGAAAATAATTATTGTAGTAAGATTAATGATAATATCTTATTCATGTTTCTACAATTTGTTTTAGGATTATCTCATGATTCAAATCATGACGTAAGATATTATGCAGTAAAAACACTTTTACTTATGATATCGCCAGCGACTAAGGATCCAATTTTTACTCGATTATCAAAAATGATGGATTATGATAGTGCATACATAAAAAATTTGATTATTAATCGAGCAGAAAATTTGATAAATATTTACCCCGATATTTTATACTTTATTATACAAAAAGCAAGTGTTGATAATCACTATGTAATTAGAAAGCGTGGATGTGAATTAATTGCAAAAAATAGATTATAATCTCAATGATCGTATATTTTATTGCTGGGATCATCAACTATCTATGTTTTTAGTAACAACTGCATAGATAAAGAAAATATTGGTCAGATTCAAGGTATATTTAGAGTTATGAAGAAGCAAAAGCTAATAATAGTCTTTTCACAATTGATATGTAAATTTATTGCTCTAAATATAAAGTGTCATATATTTTAGAAAGAACTTTCCCAAGGTTTATTGAATGAATAAAATAATTCAGCAAAGCATATATGAGTGGTGAATGATTTATAGCAATTAAAGGTATTAAATTTTAGTGAAACAAGTATACATAACAGGTTTGATTTCAAAATAATAATTTGGATTGAATTTTGTTGGAAGTTAATTTACAAAAATGATAATAGCTGACATCAATGAAATGAGTTATATAAGTAAATTATTAACAAATTTAAAAAGGTGAATCTAAAATGCAATTACAAAAAGTAGCAATCATAAAAAATGGTATAGACATTGTAAGGATTATTCCCTTTAATAAAGATGAAAGCGAGTATGATTTTAAAATAAGTTTTGTAAAAAATGATTATGAAATAAAAATGTATTCATTTCTTTCATCAGTATCTAAAAAAGTTGAATTGGAGAATATGTCCAGTTGGGAAATTTCATATCATAGAAAAACTATAATGAAGCCAACAGTCATTCTTCTGAAAGAGGAAAAAAGCCAAGAACATAAACCCCTTCCTCTAAATCGTTTAGTAGATCCGACGTTACATAATGAGTTTCCTATTCCATTTATGAGAGTAGAAATTCCATCAGATTTTTCTGGGAAGATTTATGATTCAAAGTCTAAGGAGAATATTTTGTTCGATATAAAAGATGCTAATGTGGCAGAATTCTATCTAACTCATATAGATTTTGATTACGAAAGATTTGCAAGAAAATGGCCTACGATTAGTTTAAGACTTATGATGGTTTCATTTGAGTTTTTTGCAACAAATAACTTGCTTACTGATAATAACAAATTTAAGTATTTTATGCCTTTAAATAGTGATGTGCGTGGTGTAGCTGAAGAATTTATAGTCAATAATGATATGAAATTTTATATTAATCTATACAATAACCCTGAAGTGATTGGAGAAAAAATTAAGGTTACTTTTATTGAAAATGAGTTTGCTGATGCTCTTCTTGGGCTATCGTCGATTGGTTATAAGAATGAAGAGGGCAAGGTTGAAATGATTCCAGCATACCAAGAGGACTTGAGCCGAGATACAATGTCAAAAGAAGAGAAAAGAAAATGGGAATATAGATTTAATAAGATGCGACACAAGTTGGAAAGAGAGATTAGAAAAGTAAAGAGATCTAGTTTTATAAAAAGTAATGAAATAACTTAGATGAAAGTGTTTTTATTTATAAAAAGGAATTTAATGTTTTATATAGAATATATGTCATAGAATTTATTAAGGCTATTTGTTATCAAAATTAGCTTTTAAAATATTTAAAAAAGAAGGGACATTATTATGGAAAAGAATATAAGAAAGTATCTACTTATCCTTATAGACGCATTGTTAATCAATATTGCTTTTTTTATGGCATTTTTCTTAAGATTTGATTATCATTTAGTTGAGCCATATTTTACATTGTATAAGCAATCATTTATAATTTTTACATTAGCAAACATATATACATTTATATTTTTCAAGCAATACCATAAAATATGGCGGTATGTCAATTTAAAAGATTTGATAGACTTGATGGTTGTTATAACAATAGGGAGTGCTGTATCATCACTTATATTATTTTTACTGCAGATACATTTGCCAAGATCTATTTATCCATTAAGCTGGCTTTTAAATATTATATTGATTATTTCGAGCAGGTTATTTTATAGATATATAATGAGCAATTCTAAAGTAAAAATAAAAAATATAGTTTTTAAAAATACTCTTATAATAGGTGCTGGAAGTGCCGGACAAATGTTAATAAGAGAATTAAGAGCACACCCTGAAATAGGATTAAAGCCAGTAGCCATTCTCGACGATGATAGATCAAAGATATATAGGAGTATGGAAGGTATCCCTATTGTAGGTACACTCGATGATATAGTTAAAGCAGTCAAGGAAAATGAAATTGATGAAGTGATATATGCAATTCCTTCAGCGTCAAGGACGGTATTGAGAAAAGTAATTGATAGTCTAAGTGAATTACATATGAAAGTAAAAACGCTTCCTGGAATATATGAGCTAGTGAATGGCAAAGTATCTGTTAATCAGATACGAGATGTTGATATAAATGATTTATTAGGAAGAGATCCAATAAAGATAGATTTAGACGAAATAAGCAGTTATATAAAAGACAAGAAGGTAATGGTAACTGGTGGAGGTGGATCGATAGGTTCAGAATTATGCAGGCAAATAGCGAAGTTCAATCCATCCCATCTTATAATTCTTGATATATATGAAAACAATATGTATGACATACAACAGGAATTATTAAGAAAATATCCAGATCTAAGAATGACATGTCTTGTAGCTAGCATAAGAGATGAGAAAAAGTTAAATATCATATTTAAGGAATATAAGCCAGAAATAGTTTTTCACGCTGCTGCACATAAACACGTTCCATTGATGGAAGATAGTCCACATGAAGCAGTTAAAAATAATGTATACGGGACATTAAATCTTGTAAGATGTGCAAATGCATATGGTGTTAAGCGCTTTGTCATGATTTCGACAGATAAAGCTGTTAATCCTACAAGCGTAATGGGTGCAACTAAGAGGATTTGTGAGATGATAATTCAATCATTTGATAAGGTGAGTGAAACAGAATTTGTTGCGGTTAGGTTCGGTAATGTTTTAGGCAGTAATGGCAGCGTAATACCATTGTTTAAAAAACAAATATCAGAAGGTGGACCTGTAACAGTTACACATGAAGATGTAAAAAGATATTTTATGACAATACCAGAAGCGGTTCAATTAGTTATACAGGCAGGTGCTATGGCAAATGGTGGAGAGATATTTGTACTTGACATGGGTGAACCTGTAAAGATAATAGACCTTGCAAGAGATTTGATACGTTTATCCGGTTTTGAACCAGATGTGGATATTCCTATTAAAATTACAGGACTAAGACCTGGTGAAAAGTTATTTGAAGAATTGCTTATGACAGATGACAAATATACGTCAACAAAACATGACAAAATTTTTATAGAGAAGCCAGGTTTCAGTGATTATGATGGTTTAGTTTTGACATTAGAAAAATACAAATCAAAAATAGATGATATGGATACATATGAGATAAAAGAATTTATAAAATCGATAGTACCTGAGTATAATTCACCAGAACTTGATGCATTAGAAGAGGTTGTTGTTACAAATGTGAATAATAATAATTTTTGATAACTATATATAGTATTTATAAGAATTAAAATTAATAAGCAATAATGCATGAAAGAAGGCGTATTTGAAGGTGCACATTTCAATTAATATTAGCTTGTTAATTGTTTTTTATCCATTATTATTATTATTTTTATTTTAGGTACACAGCTTGAAAATTAATCAAGCCGTGTACCTCTATCAAAAATCTATAATTATCAGAAATATGTAGATTTCGATAGAGGTGGTATATATGAAAACAACAGTTTTCATATATTACCTTCCTCCATATATTATTTTCATAAATATTATATTATAAAATCTATATTTTATGCATGATGTTTTAGAAATTAGGATATTTAAAATATCAGGATAAGAAAGGTATGAAAAATAATGTATATGGCATAAGGCAGGATCCAAAGGGTGAAGGTGGAGTAATATCTATAATTTATAGATAAGATGCTTAATGGAGAGAGACCTGTGATATTTGGAGATGGCAATCAGACGAGAGATTTTATCTATGTAAAAGATGTAGCAAAGGCAAACCTTTTAGCCATTGAAAAAGGCGACAATGAGATTATAAATATAAGTACAAATAAAGCTATAACGATAAACGAACTTGTTGATATGATGAATGAAATCATGGGTACATATTTAAAACCAGTCTATACAAATTTGCGAAAAGGTGATATAGTGCATAGCTATCTTGATAATAAAAAGGCTTTAAGCATTCTTGGATGGAAACCGCAATATAGCCTTAAAGAAGGTCTTAAGGAGACATTTGAGTCCTTTAGCTAAAGGTGATAAAATTTATGTAAAGATTAAAATTAAGAATATTGGAGGAAGAAATGGATAGAGAATTAGTATCAAAAGAAAACAAAAAATTGACTTTAAGTGTTTTGGAGATTCATTTGATATATTTAATTTCCTTTTTATTGGGGGTTAATATTGCCTTTAATATAAGCGTTATAAATATTAGCATTGTTGACTTGGCTTTTGTTGTATTATTTTGCATTTTTATTATAAAAAGAATTAGGTATGGCAAGATTTTACTCTTTGACAAGTTGAGTATTTTACTGATGATATTTATAATGTCAGCATTGCCTTCTTTTTTAATTAGCCAGGATAAATTAGTTTCATTAAAAGAATTTTTCAAGCTTTTTTATTTTTTTCTTTTCTATTTTGTTGTAAAGAATATTCATATAAAAGAAAAAGAGAAAAATAATATAATTAAAGCTTTGATAATAGGATCTTTAGCTTCAGTTATTATCGGATTTATACAGTTAGTTTTTGGAATAGGACCTGCAAGTTTTAGAACAGTGTCAGGACTTATTCGCATTTATAGTGTATATGGGCAACCAAATGGATTTGGAACATACTTGGCTGCTTTATTGCCTGTTGTATTTGCCAATTACATACATAGAAGGAATTTTTCTAGTTTTATCTATTTTGTAATTATCGATGTAGCTTTAATATTTACTTTTTCACGAGGAAGCTGGATATCTGTTTGCCTAAGTATAGGATTAATATCATTGTTCTTATTAACTAAGGATTTTAAAAAGTATATTAAGATTGTGTTAATATGTTTTATTTTATTATCGCTGTTCGCTCCAACGTATTATTTTTTAAATATGAAAAATGATTTTAATTTAACGACTAAACAAAATATAGTTACAGTACATAATAATGATTCAAGGGTCACGGATGTATTACAGAATACTAAAAATAGTGTTCAAAATGATTACTCTATAAACCAAAGAATAAAACTTTTTCAAACAGCTCTAAAAATTTTAAAGAGCAATCCGATAGTTGGAATTGGGCCAGGGATGTTTCCCATCTATGCAAAAAAATACAAGGTATCGGGGTTAACAGATGATACAAATTTGATACATAACACTTTACTACAAATATGGGTGGAGTATGGCTTGATGCCATTGTTTATATTTATAATCTTTATAGTGCTTATTTACTATGAATATTTTTTAAGAAATATATCTATAAACAATGATATATTAAAATTAGGAATTATAGGTGGTATTACATCAATTTTTATTTCATCGCTTGGTGGATGGTTATTTGTAGATACAATACAAGCTATCCTTGTATTGTATCTTGCTTTGATAAAGATTTAATAGCAGTAAATATAGAAAAGAGAGTGAGAAAATGAAGGTAGCAATGTGTCATCATGATTTTAACAAACAAGGTGGTATAGAAAGATATCTGGTTGAATTGGTATATAATTTATCAAGGCATGAAGATACAATTATTGATTTATATGTTAATGATTATGATGAAAATTTATTAAAAGAGCATATTAAAAATATTAATATAAAAAAAATTAATATAATAAAAAATCCAAATTTTTTGATGACATTGTCATTTGCAATTAATTCTTACATTCAAATAAAAAAATACAAAGATGAGTATGATATCATTCATGGACATGGTGCAGCTACATTAAGGCAGGATATTATTACTGCACATAGTTGTCACAAAGCATGGTTTATATACTCAATAAATAATGTCAATGGTTTGATGGCAAAATTAAAAAAATTGTTAAATCCTATACATTATATAACAATTGCTATTGAAACCATTCAGTATAGAAAAAATAATTGTAAAAAAATAATAGCAGTTTCTCAGAGTGTTAAAGATGAAATAAAAAAGTTTTATAAAGTAGATGATGAAAAAATTAAAGTAGTGTATAATGGAGTTAATATAGAAGAGTTTCATCCACGAAATAAGCAAATTTACAGAGATGATATACGAAGAAAATATGGGTTGAAAAGTGAAGATATAGTGCTTTTATTTGTTGCATCAGAGTTTAAAAGAAAAGGGCTGGAGTTTGTTATTAAAGCTTTATATGAGTTAAGAAAGGATAATGTATATTTAATGGTTGTTGGCCCTGATGATAGGTTGCCTTATGAAAATTTATCAGTAAAACTTGGCATTAAAGAAAAAGTTATTTTTACCGGAGCTTCAAAAAATGTAAAAGAGTTTTTTGCTTCATCTGATATTTTTATATTTCCAACCACATATGAGCCTTTTGGGCAGGTTATTACTGAAGCAATGGCATCAGGAATTCCGGTGATAACAAGTAAATGTGCAGGAGCTGCGGAGATTATAGAAGATGGATATGATGCACTTTTATTAAATGATCCTACTGATGTAAATGAAATAGTTGAGAAATTAAATTTATTAATAAATGATTCGGATTTAATAAAAAAAATTGGCTTTAATGGCAGATATAAAGTAGAGAATTATACATGGAAGAATACTGCATTAAAAACTCTTGAAATTTACAAAGAAGTTATTGGAGAGTATGATAATGAAAAAGATTTTGGTATTTGATCACAGTGCTGTTGTATATTTATACAGAGAAAGAGAAAGAATCTTGAAAAATAAATTTGGATATGATATCGAAATGGTTATTCCTTTTCACTGGATGGAGGGTAGTAAGGATACAAAAGCAAATAAAAATGATGATTTTAAAATATATCTAGCATCAACATTTTTAACTAATAATGTTCCATTATTCATATATAATCCATTTACAGTAATTAAAGCGTTATTAAAATCAAAACCGGATATTATTGATATACATGAAGAGCCATACAGTCTTTCGTGTATAGAAATTATTTTTTTAAAATCTATATTTAGCAGAAAAAGTAAAGTTGTTTTTTATTCGGCGCAAAATATATTAAAAAGGTATCCTTTTCCCTTTAATCTGTTTGAGAAAATTGCATATAAATGTTCAAAAGCGGCTTATACATGCAGTTCTGAAGTTACGTCTGTGCTAATAAAGAAGGGATATAAGAAGAAAATTATTGAAATACCGCTTGGCATAGATGAAAAATTATATAGACCCGGAATTGATATTGAAGATATAAATAAAAAATATGATTTGGATTCATTTACAATTGGATTTATAGGAAGAATTGAATATCAAAAGGGAATATTCGATTTAATAGATGCTTTAAACCTTATGAAAGAATACAAATGGAAATGCATAATAGTAGGGAATGGTTCTTCAATATACGAAGTTAAAAAAAAGATTAGAGAATATTGTTTAGTTGATAGGGTTATATTTACAGGTGCTGTAGAGCCTAAAGATATTCCGCTTTTTATTAATGCAATGGATGTTTTGGTTGTGCCTTCTCGAACAACATTTAATTGGAAAGAGCAATTTGGAAGAGTTATAGCGGAAGCAATGGCTTGCGGTGTGCCAGTTATAGGTTCAGATAGTGGTGCAATTCCTGAGGTTATTGGAAGCGGTGGTGTGATATTTAAGGAAGGAGATATTTATGGATTAAAAAATAGTATGATAAATCTTATGGAAAACAAAGAATATAGAGAAATATTAAAGAAAAATGCTTTAGAAAGAGTTAAGCGATATAGCTGGAATAGCATATCGAAGCAATTTGACGAAATATATTCATATGTTATAAGGGAATGATTCTATGAAAATTGCAATTAATTGTTTGTTGTTAGATCCTCATAAAGCTGGTATAGGTACATATATATATAGTTTGCTTTCGCAGTATTTCAAATATGATTTAAGCAATAAAAATTTAGATTTTTTTCTTCAACAAAGAGTTTCGGACTTTTTTGGGGATAATAAAAATATAAGAAAAGTATATTTTAATATAAATAGTAATAAAAAAAGAATAATTTATGAGCAATTATTAATACCATATATCAGTCGAAAGTATAATTATGATGTTATACATTTTACAGATTATCAAATACCGCTTTTGATGAGTAGGAAGGGTATGATACTTACTGTACATGATTTATCTTTTTTAAAAGAAGATGATATTTTTACAAAAAGTAGTTCTTTATATAAGAAATTTGTTTTGCCATCAAGCTTAAAGAAAGCTGATAGAATAATTGCGGTATCTGAAAACACTAAGAAAGATATTTTGAAATATTTTCCAAGCATTAATGAAAATAAGATAGTTGTTATATATGAAGGCACAAGGTTTGACGACAGCAAAATCTATAAATATAGTACTGATGTTTTGCTGAAATATAATATAAAAGATCCATATATATTATATGTAGGGACAATTGAACCACGAAAAAATATTGTCAATATTATACGGGCATTTAAAACAATTGTAGCTAAAAATCCTAATATAAAATTAGTGATAGTAGGTAAAAAAGGTTGGCTTTATGATGAAATTTTTAATGAAGTAAGAAATTTATCTTTAGAAAACAATATTATATTTACAGGTTATGTAAGTGATGAAGATTTGCCTGCGTTTTATAAAAATGCTATTTTGTTTATTTATCCATCGAAATATGAAGGATTTGGATTGCCGCCGCTGGAGGCAATGTCCTTTGGATGTCCGGTTATTACTTCGAATATATCATCGTTGCCGGAAGTAGTAGGGGATGCTGGTATTTTGGTTAATCCGGGAAGTGTTGAAGAGATATCTGATGCAATGAATTCTATATTATTGAATAATGATTTAAGGAATGATTTGAGTGAAAGGTCTTTAAAAAGGGCGAAGATGTTTTCATGGGATATAACCGCTAAGGCTACTTTAAAAGTATACGAAGATGTTTTTAGAGAAATTAGCAGGAGGAAAAATTAAAAATGAAAATAGCAATAGTTCATGATTGGCTTACAAATATGGGAGGCGCTGAAAGAGTTATACTGGCTTTTCATGAGATATTTCCAGACGCACCAATTTATACAACTGTATTTAATCCTGATAGACTTCCGGATGAGTTTAAAAAAATAGATGTGAGAACTTCTTTTATTCAAAGGCTCCCTAAAGCAAAAACGAAATATAATATGTATCTTCCTTTTATGCCAACAGCATTTGAACAATTTGATCTGTCGGAATACGATATTGTTTTAAGCAGCAGTTCGTCTTGTGCAAAAGGTGTTTTAACAAGGCCTGATACATTACATATATGTTACTGCCATACCCCTATGAGATATGCATGGGATTTCTATAATGAATATAAAGAATCAGCAGCAAAGTGGCAGAAAAAATTCATTCCTTTTTTAATGAATTATATAAGAATGTGGGATAGATTGTCTGCGGATAGAGTTGACTATTTTATTGCGAATTCTAATGAAGTTGCGAAAAGAATAAAAAAGCATTATAGGAGAGAATCAGTAGTTATTAATCCACCTGTGAATACTGATTTCTATACTCTTGTAGATGAAGATGAAGATTATTTTTTGATTGTATCAAGGCTTGTTGAATATAAAAGGATTGATATTGCAGTTGAAGCCTTTAATGATTTAGGATTGCCACTTATAATAATAGGTGATGGGCCTGAAAAAGAAAGATTGCAGAAGATGGCGAAAAACAATATAAAATTTTTAGGCAGGTTACCTGACGAAAAAGTAAAAGCATATTATGCAAAATGCAGGGCATTTATATTCCCTGGTGAAGAGGACTTTGGCATCACACCTTTGGAAGCTCAGGCATCTGGAAGACCCGTAATAGCTTTTGGTAAAGGTGGAATACTCGATTCTGTAGTAGATGGTGTAACGGGTATATTTTTTAGAGAACAAAATAAGGAGAGCTTAAAAGAAGCAGTAAATAAATTTGATAAAATTAATTTTGATAAAAAGATAATAAGGAAACATGCTGAAGAATTTGATATTAAAATATTTAAAGAAAAAATATATGAATTTGTTTTAAATAAATATAGAGAATTTATAGGTGATTAAATAGCAGAAACTGTATTTCTTAATTTGAAAGGGTGGGATCATGTGGTATAAAAAATGGAGCATAGTTTCAGATATTAGTGCATTGATTATAGCCTTTATTGTCGCCTTATATCTTAGGTTTAACTTTAATTTAAGTTTAATATCAAGAAGATGGTATTTAAGCACATTTATTATTTTATTAACATTGGATTTTTTAATCTTGTATTTCAAAGGGTTATATGACAATAAACATATGACTCTTTTCAATCAAATAACAATTGTAATTGACGGGATGGTTTATTCTGTATTTATATATCTCTTTATATCTTATTTTACGAAGATGACAAATTTCTCAAGACTAACATTGATATACATATTTATTACTGGACTTCTTTTGCAAATAATATTTAAAGCAATCTTATTATATTTACAGATAAAAAGATATAAAAAAGGTTTAGATCTGACTAATGCACTTATCTTAGGGAATTATTCAAATGAATTAAGGAAAATAGTCAATAAATTTATGTCGCATGAATATGGTATAAATGTTTTAGGGTATTTATCAGATGATGATGCAAATTATAGTGATATAAATAGGTTAGGAAATATAGATGACTTTGATGATGTTGTTGAGAAATACAGCATTAAAACTATATTTATAACATCAAAAATCGATAGTGTAGATGAAATAATAAATAAATGTCTAAGCAAGTACATATGCGTATATTCAGTCAATGGAAGTATAAATATGACGAATTATCCGATGGAGATAGAGATAATTGACGATATGCCTATATTGAAGCTAAAAGAAGTTTTCATTGGAGGGCCGGAAGGCCATGTAAAGAGGCTTATTGATTTTATACTTTCATTTGTAGCGATAATTATCCTGTCGCCTCTATTTATTATATTAGCTCTATTGATAAAGATTACTTCACCAGGACCTGTGTTTTTTAAACACAAGAGATTAGGATTAAATGGGAAAATTATTGAAATATATAAATTCAGATCAATGGTTATAAATGCGCAGGAAATTTTAGATAAATTATTAGCAGAAAATCCAGAGTTAAGAAAAGAGTATGAGGAAACATATAAGTTAAAGAACGATCCAAGGATAACGAAGATTGGAAAATTCTTAAGAAAAACAAGTCTTGATGAGCTTCCGCAGTTATTCAACGTATTAAAAGGTGATTTAAGTTTAGTTGGACCAAGACCAATTGTTTTGAAAGAAATTAATAAATACGGAGAGTATGGTAAATTTTTATTGAGAGTTCCGCCAGGGGTAACTGGATTATGGCAGATTAGTGGCAGAAGCGATGTTGACTATGATGAGAGAGTGGAAATGGATATGCAGTACATATCAAATTGGAATATATGGCTTGATCTAAATATTTTATTTAAAACAATACCCGCTGTGCTTAAAAAAGATGGAGCGTATTAATAACTTTTATTAAAGTAATAATTAGTAGCCACAAGATTGTACTGTATATAATTCCATTTAATAATCCTATATAAAATTTTTTGTCAAGCATAAAATCACCCTCTTTTATGATAAGCTTTTTGGTAATATTCTATTCAAAAAAGATTTAAATTGATATTTGAATTAAATTTTAAATGAATGAATGTTTTGTCTATTAATCTGTTTTTTTAAGCCATACTTTAAATAAAATTAATGAAAAGAGGAATTTCAACATGTATAGAAAACATAATACTACAGTTTTTAACGAATCATTTGATGAGTATACAAAAGATCAGGTTTGGGAAAAAGGATCTCCAATACCTGGTGAAGACCCAGATATATATAGACGTGATTGCTGCGGAGCTATAATAAGGAAAGCTTCGTATGGGACGCATGGTGATTATGGCTGGGAAATAGACCATATAAAACCTGTGTCAAAAGGAGGAACGGATGATTTAAACAATCTGCAACCGTTACATTGGGAAAATAATGAGTACAAAAGCGATAACTATCCCAACTGGTCCTGTAAAAGAAGAAGTTAATAATTAATTTTTTATTAAAGTATGGCTTTTTTTGTAGTAGAAATTTATATGATATTATTGAAAATATAAATAGATAAGATACTAGTTTAGAAATATGAATTTGTCTTATAGTTTGATAAAGAAGGTGATGCATATGATAACAGGTGTAATCATGGCAGGGGGAAAGGGCGAAAGGTTTTGGCCCAAAAGCAGGATAAAGATGCCGAAGCAGTTTTTAAAGCTATACGGTGACAAGACAATGATTCAGCAGACGGCAGATAGGCTAAAGAGACTTATGCCAATTGAAAATATTTTTGTCGTTACAAATATAGATTATGCAGGCTTGATTAGTGACCAGATACCAGAGCTTCCGACAGAAAATATATTGATAGAGCCTATGGGCAAAAATACAGCAGCGTGCATAGGTCTTGCAGCCATACATACAGAAAGGCTTGATACAGATTCTATTATGGTAGTAGTGCCATCAGATCACGTAATAAAAGATGAAGAAACCTATTTAGGAGTGTTGAAAGCAGCAATAGAAAAAGCAAAAGCAGGCAACAATCTTGTCACAATAGGTATAAAGCCGCAGCATCCAGAAACAGGATACGGATATATAAACTTTAAAAAGATTACAAATGAGATATTTCATAACAATCCTGTACATAAAGTAGAAAGATTTGTAGAAAAGCCGGATTATGATACAGCAGTAAAATATGTCGAGAGCGGAGACTATCTGTGGAATAGCGGAATGTTCATATGGAAGACATCTACAATACTAAATGCAATAAAAGAATATATGCCACAATTATACAGTGCATTAAATGTCATAAGAGAACACTTTGATTCAGATGAGATAGAAAAAATCTTATATGAGGAATATTCAAAACTTGAAAGCATATCGATAGATTACGGCATAATGGAAAAAGCCAAGAATGTGTATGTAGTACCGGGAGACTTCGGTTGGGATGATGTAGGAAGCTGGACATCAATAGAAAGGCTCTATGAAAAAGACGAGAACGACAACGTCATAAAAGGCAATGTCGTAAGCGTAGATACTAAAAAATGCATCATAACAGGAAGCGATAAACTCATTGCTACACTGGGCATAGAAGATGTCATAATTGTAGACACAGAAGACGCACTTTTAATTTGCTCAAAAGATAAAGCACAAAATGTGAAAGAAGTATTAAATGAGCTTAGAGAGAAAAAGAGCGAGTATTTGTAAAAATATATAATTATTTTTAAGAAGGGATTTTTTGACTAGAAGGGGAGGACATGTACCTAAAAATTGCGTCTATAAAATAAAAGATTAACAATACCAAAGGAATATTAAAAAGGGGCTTTGTTTTTTTATGGATATCATAACAACAAAAATAAATATATTTAGTAATTCCGATGAACTCTTAAAATTCTTAAAAACGAAAGAGATCAATAACTATGCGTTTTATTTTGAACCTCTGGGACAAAAAAAGGGAAATAAAGAGTTTTTTATTAATAACGGTGTTTTATATGATGAGATTGATGTTTTGATTCTTAACTCTAATTTACTATATGATTATGATGAGAACTGGAAATGGTTTGGTAAAAAGATAAAAGATAAGTACGATTTTGTATTCCTATATGGTAACTATCAACCAATTTATAATGAGGACCTTGATATCCACTTTAAAGATTTTAATATTTTCAAAGACTTTTTTGAAGTATTTTATTACCTTTTGAATGGTGTAGACTATTGTTCAACTGACATAAGAGATATAATCTATTACTTTGGAAGTAGACCTTATGATTTGAAATGTTTTACTTTTAAAAATATTGATGAAATCATAGATTCACTAAATAAATTCAATCGAGAAATACACGCACTTATGTATATAGAAAAAGTACCTGAATCTTTTTCGCTTTGCAATCTTAATAATGAGTTTTATCATGATTGTATAAAAAAGATCCAACTCGTGCTGGACAAAAATAATTATGCGTATTCCTTTTTTTGTTTTACCGCTATTATTAATTGTGAAAATAATGAATATTGGAAGAAATTATTTGTAATATAGAAAAGTTTGCTCATATCCTATATAACTTATAAAATCTTTGGCGCTGATCTTATTTTTTATATAAATAAAAATCTGGAGGTGTTAAGTAGTATGGAAAATTCAAACAAAAGATATTTTGTAATACGTGTAGATTATGGTGCTGTAGACTTTATTTGGAAAGAACTACAGGAAGGTCGTTTGCGACAGGGATGGGGAGTAACTGGAATGCAATTAAAAGAGCAAGATGGGAGAATTGTGGATAAGGATACTTGGAAAAAACGGTATAAAGAAGCTGCCTTAAAGATTTGGGGTTATTCAGCGACAAATGAAGAAGCGGAAATGAGATATAGGATACTTAATCCAATGATTGAGGCAAAAAAGGGAGATATAGTAATAGTACCAAAAATGCCGGATTGGGAACACTTTGTTATTGCTCCTGTAAGTAAAGAGTATGCTTTTGATTTTCAAAGGCAACCTGATAGTGAAGATTATCGTCATATACTTTATATTGATCCTAGTAATATTAGGATATTCAATATTCATGCAGGTGACGAAACACGAGTCATATCTGGGAAATTGAGAGGATATCGTTCAGCTGTAAATAACATTTGGAATAAAGGACTGCAGAACGCTATTGAAAAACTTTTTACTGAACAGAAATCTGGTGTTGATAGCCATAAAGAAATTCATGAAATACTAGGAGATTTTGTTTTGAAAGAAATATTGGACAAAGTAAGAAAATATCCTCCTGTCGATCTGGAAAAACTTGTGCGTCAAGTATTTGAAAGTAATGGCTATGAGTTAGTCGATAAAAACTGTTTTGATGGGCAAGGTGGAGATGCTGATCTCGTATTCAAGAAAGAATTGCCAATAATTAGCGAGATGGTTCAGCAGGACTTACTTGTATACATCCAGGTTAAAAATAAAGTTGGAATAGATCAAAATGATTATCAAGCTGTGGCCCAGGTGTTAAAAGCAGCAAAAGAACCAGAAAGTTTAAAAATAGTGGTTTCGACTGCTGACGATTTTACAGATAAATGCAAGAGAGAAGCTCAAGAAGATGGAGTCATTTTGATAAATGGACTCCAACTGGCTACACTGTTGGCTAGGTCCATATAATCTGAGTGCAAAGCGTAAAAAAGAGGTCGGTATGTTTATATCCAGGGATGTGAAAGAAATATTGAAGGAGCTAAAAAAGAGGAAGGCGGAGTATTTGTAATTATCAGCAACGAGGGTGATTTCTTTGAATTCATATTATGTACCAAAAGTGATCAAAAATATTTATGATTTTGGTGTAAAAGAACCGGATTTTTTAGAGGAATTAATAATTATAATGGATAAATATGGTGATTGGCCATTTGATAGAGCATCATATGAATTTAGAGATTTATTCAGGATTTTAAGCGAAAGAGAAAGGATGCCTGAAAGTTCAGAAGAAATATACAGTAAAATGAAAGAAGATGTAAATTCATTAAAAATTAAATATCCAGATGCATTTAATAAATTTTCTTTATTAATCAGAAAATATGTTACATACGAAGATAATGCTATAGGATATACTTCATTTATAAGATGCATAAATGAAGCGAATAAATTGTTGTGCAGAAAATATAAAAAAATAGTTGACAGCTTTATGGGGTCTTTAAATATTCCTAATCTAGATGTTGAACAATTTGATGATTTATTAGAAAAAAGCTTAAAACAAAGAGGTAATTATTCACATGCTTAAGTTTTGTAGCCTTCCGTTGATATTGAAGTAGTGAGATGGAATTTTTGATTTTTAAAAAATTTGTACTTTCTATATTAAAATCAATACCAGATTTTATAGATGTTTTTTGCATTGGTATTTTGATTATTGCTATAGTTACTCTTTGCCTTACCCATAAAAGACCTCTTAATTGAAGAAAAATATAGCTTGTTGCTAACCATAATATTGAAATTATTCGAGAGTTAAAAATCGCTTGAGGATTTGGAAAGGAATAGATCATATATGAATATTTACGATAAAATTAATGCTATAATTAATTGTAACGATTTATTAACTTGTGGCGATTTATTAATTGATTTTGCAGAATCGGCTCTTTTAGAAAAAAATAAAGCAACAATTATAAAAAACTTTTATGAGCGATTGCGATATTGTACACTCTTTGATTATGCATTTGATAGTGTAATTAACGATAGCAACTCGCAATATTCTATATATGAAGGCAATAATGCAGTTGGAAAATATATTGTATTAACAATACCAAAACAAGATACCCCTGTTAAAACATTAAAATCTATAAAGGCATTTGGAAATCAGATATTATCAAACTTTAAAAAACCAATTGGTAAAGGAATAACTAAAGCAAAGATTGAAGAAATAATGCATTATTTAGATGAAAAATATAGTTTTTCAAATAAAGTGTTTGCTAATAGAAAGGCCATGTTTATTATATTAAGTTATAGTCATAAAAAATATAATAGCGAATGCTTGGTGGTGAATTATGATACGGAAGTTGTTCAACATTTATTTCTTTACAATATGAAGTCTAACTCAAAAAATACACCAACACCGGAAGCAGTATTTTTCCATGAGTTAGGTCATGCACTTCATGCCAGATATATGGGAAATGTTAAAATTATACCCGAAAAAATAGTACAATTTTTAAAAGAGTTTTGCATGCCGACTATTGATTTGTTAGAACCAAATCAACAAAGAGAGGTGTTTGCTGATATATTAAGCGTTGGAATGATGTATGATAGTCCATTTTCTAACTATGATCCGTTTTCTTATATACATAAAAATGATAAAGAAGTATTTAAAATGCTTGTAGAAAAAATGCTTAATACAATATAATCATGGAACCTGAGAAATACAGATGTTTTAAAAAAATTCGGTGAAAATTTAGATCAAATTGATCGATTAAACGAATATGAATTTGAAGATTTTTACTGGACTCATACAACTTTTATATTGATATGGATTCCTAAGATGATAAAATCAAATTAGACTAAGAGGTATATTTATAGCAAAAACCATTAAGGATAGATGTAACTGCTGTTAATGTATTATAATATTTTATTTAAAAACATAGAGGTGTGATGTATGGGGTGATTGACTGTGCTTCTCTTGAAGAAAGCGATAGATATTTTGAAAATTTGCTTAATCAGTCTGCATTAAAAGGCATTTTAGGCTATATTGAGCTTAATAACGATGAGATAAGTCATATAGCTGATTTAATTTCAAAAGAAGTAATCAAGTCTTCCTTTGAAAATTCAGAGTCATTAACTGTATCAATTTTTCTAGTTTGGATGGGGATTTTATACTATAAAGATGGCGATTTTTGGTCGCATGTTTATGATATTTTAAATATATCATCAGATAAAATCCAGTTACAGAAATGCTTAGGTGAGATTTTTCTAAAGACTGTTAAAAAATATAAGTTGATAGCTTTTAAGGATAAACTTCGCTATATTATGCCAATACTTGCTCATGGCTTTATTCCCAATTATTATCTTAACGACTATTTTTCTAATATCATACTTCGGATATACAGAGAAAGAGAAGAAGCAGGTTTAAATATTAATTTTGATGAAATTAGGCACATTGTTTCAAATTGGAGAAAAGAATATAGGTTGTATGTAGAAAAAGAAGATATGATCCGCAGCCTTAATGAAAAAGAAGAAGAATTGCTGATTGCAAAGGATGTATTTTTAAATTATAAAAAGCTTTACGATCTCATTAAATTAAGAAGGCTGATAAAAAAATCACATGATATAAAGGATCTGTTGCAAATTCCCGATGGATGGCTTGATGAAAAAGAAGCTGAAAGAAAAAGATTAACAATGAAATTGGATGAACTCCGTGGCATATATAGAAGACGCTTTAATTTGGAAAATGAATGTAAAGAATTAGATAATCAAATAAAGATTATAGAAAATGAATTATTTGATTCTTTAGATGATAAATCTATAAATGCAGTTTTAAATATTTCTTTTGATGATGTAAGAAATCTTGTTAGAAGTATTAAAAATAATAAAAAGAAATTTTCAGGCTTTATAGGACTTATTTTTAGGATTTTTATGCATAAAGAGTATATGATGATGAATGACAATAAAAGAAGATTAGCTAATATGTTAAAAAACATTTCAATAAAGGATGATTTTTTTAAAACCTTAGATGAGAGATATATTGATAGATTAATTTATCTTCAAGATCTTTTAAAAAAGAAAAAAATTTTTGAGGCTACTTTTAAAGAAATAGTTGAGTCGGAAAAAGAAGCTGCAGCATCAATAAGTGATGTCTCTACAGATAATGTTGTAACAGAATTAGAAAAAAAATTAGAAGAAGTAAACAATGAGATTGCAGCGTATAAGCAGAATCTGGTCATTTTAGGGAAGGGCAGATTAGAGGATGGAAAAGAGGAATTAGATAAGCAGAGAAATTTAAGGAATAAGGTAAAGTCAGTTAAGTCTGAGATTGTCTCTTATTACGACGTTAAAACGCTATTAAAAAATTTGCCACTTAAATTGAAGTATCCCAATGTAGACGAAGTAGAAAAAGAGTTAGAAAAAGTTCGTGAGAAGAAGAAAAGAATCGAAGATAAATCTAAAAATTATACAAATCCTCTATATTTTATAAATGAATCTTCACGCGTCTTTATTTGTCAAGGAGGAGATGTAGCAGATCAGTTTATATTTGAGTCTCTTTTACTGATTCAAAATTTGGAAAATGGAAAAGAAGATACCATTGATATCTTGTTACCAACTAGAATAAAGAAATCTATGATTGATTGGTGGTATGAAAGTGGCAAGGCTTTACTTACAGATGAAAGGAAAAGAAAAGAAAGAGAAGCCACTAGAGTACCGATACATAAACCGTTAGTAGAATTAGATACCATAAATAGAGGGATTACAGTTTGTGTACCGCAACAATCAATTGAAAATCATGTAAATGCTATTTTTACTTTATGTGAAGATAATGATAAAAGAATAGAAGTGAAGTTGGATATAAGAAAGATTAATGACAAGCAGTATTGTACTTTGCCAGCTCGTTTTAACATTGGACCTTTTAAAAATTACAATTTCAAATTGTCAATTGACGACAAAATCTTTGAGTGGAAAGAAAATGGTGTAGGTGATGATAAGTTTATGTTTTTTACAAATGAAAAGAATCTTATAGAAAATCTTTTGTATCTACCTGATGATGGGTTATATGTTGTTGCTCCAAAAGAATGCAAGTTCATTCCAAATGAGATTGTAAAAGAAAGGGAAAGAATGAGCGGTGATTGGTCATCGTATGAATTTGTCTATATTGATTTAGAAGAAAACGATGTATTTGTCATTGAAAGTAAAGGAAGGCAGTATATTTATAAGAAAAAAATAAATATAAATCCGCATCTTTTGAATGGAAATGTGATAGATGGTGTATATTCTGAAGGGATTATGGTGTGTAATGGTGAATTGCCTGATTTAGTTTTTTCTGCAATTGATGATATATCTTATTACGGCTTACGATTTGATTATCAAGGTAATACCACTTTTAAGTCCCTTGAAGGTTTAGATATTACAGGGAATGGGAGTGCTGTTTTAATTAATTTAAGTGCTATTTGCCATGATGTTTACGGCAAATGTAAAGTGTCGCTGATTTATAAGGAAAATGTTATTTGGACTGATGATATTGTCGTTTTACCTGATTTAAACATATTGTTTGATAAAAAATTGTATCCTCTTTATGAAAGCGGAAAAAGACAATTAGGCATCTTATACTTAAGTTCAAAATACCCATTGAAAGCTCTTAATTATGCGGATATCAGTGTTAAAAGCGAAGGCGAGAAAATTTACGTAGAATTTGATACATCAAATGAAAAAATAGATTTGTTATTGCAATATTTTTTAGATACAAAAATCGATATTTATTTATCTATTGATATTCCAAAGGTTTATTGGAGAACTAACAGTGGCGAAAAGTGGCAAAGCAGTATTGGAGAAATATGGTTTGAAGATATCGGAGATTTGTATATAAAGATACCTCAATCAATTTATCCGAAAGCTAAATTAATATTAGATGACAATGTTCAAACAATTGCACCAAATGTGAGAAAAGGTGAAATAATATTTGATTTGCGTAAGTTAAGTGACAGCATAAGAAGTTTAAATAAAATACTTCAGGATTTGGTAATTTCATTTGAAGACAAAGATATTTCTCCAATTTTGATTTGCCGTATTCGTCTGTATTGGCAGGTAAAAGATGTTACATTCAATGCCATGATATACAATGGTAGAAGGATAATTAAGATAAAGTGGAGTGACCTCGGAAGGGAATCTAACAGAGTTATTCGATTATGGCCTTTAAGTGAGGAAGATAGAGGCATGATTCAGTATAATATTGCAAATGGTACATCACAAATAGAAATATCTGATGATATAAAAAATCTTCCGGCTGGTTTATATAGATTACAATTTGATGTTGATGATCCTTGGAGCGATGATAATGAGGTTTTATTGCCAAATAAAGACCATGAGAATTGCTTAGATGTGATATTAGGTGACAAAGATGAGATATTGCAAAATGTTATAAAAAATGGGTTAGATATAATCGCATTTGATGCTGGTGGAGAGAAGATCATATCTGAAAGAAAATATTGGATTGATGACATTAAGATGTATTCTGAATTTGAAGGTGAGGAAAGGCTTACGGGAAATATATATACATTTGATGATAATGGTAACATTATTTCTGTTGAGTACAATCCAGCAAGTTTTTATTTTATATTGGATCCAAAATATTTTACAAAACTTCCTTTTTTGATAGATAAAGATAAAGATGGATATACGTATTGTAAAAGGTGTAAAGTATTGTTTTCGGAGATAGCCCATCTTGAATGCAAAGACAATGTGATACTACCAGATGGTATTTTTGTAAATATAAGGAGGGTATGATAAGGTGGCAAGACTAGACCCGCTTTCTACAACTGAAAGAATTGTAAATAGATATTTGAGTTATCTTGGGACTACATTTTCATTTAATGATGCAAATTTACAAAAACAATTGAAGGAAGAGCTAAGAAAAATAGATAAATTTTCGAAAGGACCAATATTAGAAGCGACACCACCTTTTGAAAGTGGCAGCTCTATAGAAGATTTAATTAAAGAAGATGTTTTATCAAGTGAATTTAGGAAACTTTGTACTGATGAGCTTCCATTAGATCGCAATTTGTATTTACATCAGAAAAATGCAATTTATAAATTAGTTAAGGACAAAAGAAATCTAATCGTTGCAACGGGTACAGGAAGTGGTAAAACTGAGACTTTTTTAATACCTATTCTAAATCATTTATTTAGAGAAAAAGAAAATGGAGAGTTAGGGCCAGGAGTTAGAGCTTTACTATTATATCCCATGAACGCCCTTGCAAATGATCAATTAAAGAGGCTGCGCAGACTTCTCAAAAATTACCCCGACATTACATTTGGAAGCTATACAGGTGAAACTGAAATAGAAGAAAAACGTGCTGTAGAACAATTTAAAAAGTTGTATTCAGAAGAAGAATTGTTGCCAAATGAAATATTGTCAAGGGAAAGGATGCAGAATACACCGCCAAATATTTTGCTTACTAACTATGCTATGCTGGAGTATTTGCTCCTTAGGCCTAACGATAATGTGTTTTTTGATGGGGAATATGCAAATAGGTGGAAGTTTATTGTTATCGATGAAATACATATATATTCTGGAGCAAAAGGTATTGAATTGGCTATGCTCTTAAGACGACTTAAAGATAGGGTAGTAAAGAGCCAACATGGTGTGCTAAAGTGTATAGGCACAAGTGCAACACTTGTTGGTGAGAGTGAAAATGACTATAAGGGTGTTACAGAATTTGCAGAAAGACTATTTGGAGAGGAGTTTCAGTGGATTAAAGATGATCCAAAACGTCAAGATGTTGTGATAGGAACTAAAAAGAGACTTGTTATTTCTAAAGAAAGTCGATATAAACCTGATTCTAATATTTACAATATATGGTCTGAAATAGTTGAAGGAAATGATGCAAATAAAATTGAAAGATTAATTGAAGAAGGGATGAAGGCAGGTATACCTGTTGATGTTTTAGATGAGGCTAAGGAAAAATCAGATGGAGATTGGAGAAAGTTCATTTATATTGCATTAAGTTCTGATAGTCGATTGATTACACTGCAAACTAAGTTAGAAGAAAAGCCTCAGTATTTATCGAAAATTGCTGATATCTTGTTTGAAGATGAAAGCAATAGGCAGCAACTTTTAGTTTCGTTAGTCCACTTGGCAAATAACGCAAAAATGGGTATAAATGAACAGCCTTTGCTTCCTGCAAGGTATCATCTTTTTGTGCGCGCCCTTGAAGGAGGCTTTATTTCTCTTTTTCCTGAAAGACATTTATATTTAGAAAGGCGTGAATGGATAGAAGATGAAAAAGGACATGAATACAGAGTTTTTGAAATTGCAACTTGTTCTCAGTGTAATTCTATATATTTAATAGGCGAAATTGATAGAAAAGACAACATGAAATTTTTAAAACAACCTGGATATCATTATTTAGAAGATAATAGCAATCTAGAATATTTTTTACTGGTTGAAAACAAAGAACTTGTACCGGAAAACGAAGATGAGATAGTTTCATCTGGTGAAGATGTAGATTTTTCAGAAAAAGAATATGTGCTTTGCGGTAAGTGTGGAGCTATAAGAGATATAAATGAAACAGGTGATTTTTGTCATTGTGGTAAAGAATATGAAGTTCGTGTTGTAAAAAGCGATAGCAAAAAAGGTTTGTTGCATAAATGCCCAGCTTGTGGAATGATGAATACGATAGGCTCGGTAGCAAGAAGATTTGTCATTGGAAGTGAAGCTGCTACAAGTGTTTTATCAACGGCTCTTTACCAAGAGATTCCGGATGAAGATGTTGATAAAAAAGATAGCGATAAAAATGAAGATTCATTGTGGGATGATGAAATATCAGAAAGTGATGTAACTGAGAGCAACCGTAGAATGCTTATATTCTCTGATAGTAGGCAGGATGCAGCGTTTTTTTCTACGTATTTACAAACGTCTTATAATCAAATTTTACAACGACGCCTTATCATTATGACATTGGAAAAATATAAGGACAAAGTTATTAATAATGAATGGAGGATAGAGGATTTAGCTCTATATTTAAAAAGATTTTTAAGTGATTTAAAGATTTTTGATTTAAGTCAACAACAATTGGAAGAAGAAGCTTGGAAATGGGTGCTTTACGAGTTTATGGGAAGGGGCGGTTCAACCAGTTTGGAGTCCCTTGGACTTTTAGGGTTTACCCCTGACGTACCACCCGATATACATTTTGCAAGAGGATTTAAAACTGATCCCTGGAACCTAACGGATGATGAGATGTCTGGTTTGATGATGGTTCTTTTAGATAGCATAAGGAAAAACGGCGCTATTTGCTTTCCTGACAGTGTAAGCCCCAAAGACCAATTTTTTGCACCATTAAATAGAGAATTTTATTTTAAAAATAATTATGCGGTACCTGGTTATATATATAGCTGGATACCTTATTCTAAAGGAAGAAACAATGCTATGAGGAATAATACGCGCCTTGATTTTCTGATGCGCTTTTTTAGAGCAAAGGGGAAGGATATTAACCGCGATGAAATAGAAGAATTTTTGAAAATACTTTGGGAGAAATTATTGGCAAATAATAAATCGCTTTGGAGTAAATATCTATCAAGTCATTTTGAGCGTAATGGTGTTGGACAAGTATATAGGTTAAATTTAGATTATTGGAAAATCGCACCTTCTATAATAGATGAGTCAATAAAATGGTACAGATGTACTAAATGCAATAGGCTTACGTTACACAATGTTTTAGGGGTTTGTCCCACCTATCGGTGTGATGGTCATTTAATTGAGTGCGATCCAAAGAATATATTTAAGGATAATCACTATAGGAAGCTTTATACAGATATACTTCCGTTGAGACTAAAGACAAGTGAGCATACTGCACAGCTTACCACCGAGACAGCAGCAGAAATTCAAAGAAAATTTGAAAAAGGTGAGATCAATGTTTTAAGTAGTTCTACTACATTTGAATTAGGCGTTGATGTAGGAGATTTAGAGACGGTGTTTATGAGAAATGTACCTCCGACGCCTGCTAATTATGTGCAGAGAGCAGGGCGTGCAGGTAGGAGGACTAGTGCGACAGCATTTGTACTTACATTTGCACAAAGGCGATCGCATGATTTTACCTATTATTTAGATCCGTTAAATATTGTCAATGGGAAGGTTCAAACGCCTCACATTGAGATTAAAAATGAAAAGATTGTTAAAAGACACATTTATGCCGTGGCATTAGCTATGTTTTGGAAATCAAATCGAAATTTTTTTGGGGAAGTTAATAAATTTTTTGTGGAAGATGGAACGCCTATTACGACGATAATAAGTAATTTTTTGGCGAAAAAACCAATAGAATTGAAAGAAAGTCTTTTGAGAATTGTGCCGGCTGATTTACATGATGCGCTTGGCATAAATGATTGGAAATGGGTTTATGGTTTGCTTGATGATAAAGAAGGCGTATTGAAAAAAGCAGAGGCAAATTTGTTAAATGATCTTAATGAATTGAGAAATATTGAAAAGGAATGCGTAAATGCTAAAGATTATTCAAAGGCATTAGAAATTAAAAGAATGATAAATACTTTAGAACGAAGATATATTCTCAATTATTTATCGCAAAATAATGTTATTCCTAAGTATGGATTTCCTGTGGATGTTGTAGAACTGAAAGTCGATCATCATGGTGATGAAGCAAAAGGGTTGGAACTTACTAGGGATTTAAAAATAGCTCTTTCGGAGTATGCTCCAGAAAGTCAGATTGTTGCTGGAGGAAAATTGTGGACTAGTAGATACATTAAAAAATTGCCAGATAGAGAACCGGTTAAATATAATTATGCTATTTGTGATTATTGCGGAAATTATTATAGCAATATTGCAGATAATCAAAAAGATCTTGATACTTGCAAAGTTTGTGGGAATAAGATTGGAAATAACCGTGGAATATTTATCACACCAGAGTTTGGATTTATAGCAGGAAAACCTCAAAAGCCAACATTGGTAAAACCTGAAAGGACATACAGTACAAGGAAGTACTTTGCAGATGAAGGTGAAAAAATAGAGGAAAATTATGATTATGAGATAGGTGGTTTTCATATTAATGTAAAAGCTGGTGATGGGAAGCTAGCAGTGATAAACAGCGCAGGTAAGAGAGGTTTTAAGGTATGCGAAAGTTGCGGCTATGCAGAAATTAATACTGGCAGTCCTATAAAGTCACATAAAACTCCAATGGGCAAAAATTGCAAAGGCAAATTATCGCGTTATTCCCTTGGATATGAATTTAAAACGGATATATTAATGCTAAAGATCATGGGTTATTCTAATTCACAAGAAGGATTTTGGGAGTCATTATTGTATGGTTTGATTGAAGGAGCTTGTAGAGAACTTGAGATTGAGCGCCAAGATATTGATGGTACTTTATATGCGTATTCTAAAGATCCTTTTAGTCCTGCTATTGTGTTATTTGATGATGTCCCAGGCGGAGCAGGACAAGTAAAAAGGATTGCCAATAGAGAAAGCTTTATAAGAGTCTTAAATAGGACATTAGATCTTGTTTTAAATTGCGAATGTGGTGGAGAAAGAGCTGATACAAGCTGCTATGGTTGCTTACGCAACTATACGAATCAGTATTGCCATGACAAATTAAAGAGGATTTATGTAATAGACTTTATCAAAGAACTTTTAAATAAATAAGATAAAGGCACAAGTAGACTGTTCTGTTGCACAAAAAGGCTGAGAATGGTAATGAAATTATTGTAGATATAGAAGATGCACTTTTGTAATATGCTCAAAAGATAAAGCACAAAACGTGAAAGAAGTATTGCAATAGCTTAAAAATATGTATTATCATAGTGAATTTCAAAAATCAGAATTAGAAAATTTACCGATTGAAGATAGAAATGCTGTAGAAATAAATTATAAGAAACTGTAATTTTCAATAATTTATGACAATTTTTTGCAATAAAAATGTTAAATGCCGAAAAATTATAAAAATCAAGATTTAAAATTTTATAACTATAAAAGGGAAAATTTGTTGATTACGCTATTATGAGTTTTTAATAATTATTAATATGAAAGGCTTGATATTTTTTAAGATTATATTTATGATTTAGTGAAATAAAACGATATAATAGTGAGGAATACCATTATGAAAAAATATTTTAGAGATCCAATATATAATTTTATTATAATTGATGAAACTTGGATCTTAGATTTGATAAATAGTAAAGAGTTTCAAAGATTAAAACAGGTAAAGCAACTTGGAACATCAGAGGTTACATATTACGGTGCCAATCATACTAGATTTTCGCATTCTATAGGTACTATGTATCTAATGGATAAAGCGATAGCACAATTAAAAAATGTAATCAATATAGACGAAGAGACGAGGAAAATAGGATTAGCTGCGGCTTTATTACATGATATTGGTCATGGACCATTTTCTCATGTATTTGAGAAAGTAATTAGTACGAATCATGAACAATGGACGATTGACATTATACTTGGTGATACTGAGGTAAATAGGATATTAAAAACTGTTAATAGTGATTTTCCTCAAAAGGTCGCTGAAGTAATTAAAAAAGAGTATGAGCATAAATTTGTTAGTTATTTGTTATCAAGCCAATTGGATGTAGACAGAATGGATTATTTATTACGGGATAGTTATTATGTAGGTGTAAAGTATGGGCTGTTTGATGTAGATATGATTATAAAATCTATGTTAGTGTGTGATGATAATATAGTTATAGATTATAAGGGATTGTATGCCGTAGAGCAATATGTACTTGCTAGACATTATATGTATTGGCAGGTATACTACCATAAAACTACAAGAGGATATGAATTGTTGCTGCAAAATATATTAAAAAGAGCAAAATACTTATATGAGCAAAATTTACTGGATATTAAAATAGATTTATTGATTCCCATTTTTAAAAATGAGAAAATAAATGTAGAAGAATATATACAATTGAACGATAGTGTTATTTTATATGCGATATTATCATGGAAAAATTCACGAGACAAGATATTAAGAGATTTATGCTGTAAATATTTGTATAGAGATTTATATAAGGCCTATGAAATTGAGCAATCTTTTCCTTTTAGTTTAGATGCAATAAGAGAAATACTAAAAAATCAAAATATGGATGCTGAATATTATCTTGCCCTTGATAGACCTAGTAATGTGATATATGATTATTATGTTGAAGGGGAGGAGGGAGAAAAGCCACCTATATTAATTAATAGTATGGGCAAAAATAAATCTATTACTAGATTTTCTGAATCAATAAAAGCTATATCAGGCAGCCAAAAGATTAAATATTATCTGTATTTTCCGAGATATAATTATGAGGGCGTAAAAATAAGTGATGATATAATTAAATTTTTGGAGGAGTTAAAAAATGAGTGATACATTGAATGAATATGCTAATATTATTGAGTTATTAAATATCGCCGGAGAAATTGATGGCCGTAAAAAGATTCAAAAAATAGTTTATATACTAAAAAGCTTAGGAGCAAATTTCGTGGAGAATTTTTATTTTCATTATTATGGTCCATATTCGGATACTTTGACAATTGAGCTGGAAGAGCTTAAGATGATGAATATAATTGAAGAAGAGAAAAATGATAGTGGGTTATTTCCAAAGTATAAATATAAATTAAAAAAAGAAATAGATATACAACATAATCTTGACAAATATAAGGATTTAATTGAAGAACTAAACAATCAAAAATCCAGATTTTTAGAATTAGTTTCAACAATTATATATTTTGAACATGAAGGATATCCAAGAGACAAAATTGTTAATAAGATAAAAATTGTAAAGTCTGACAAAAATTATACTGATGAGGAGATAAATTCAGCGTTCAATTTTTTGAAAGCAATACATGATGAATATGGATTTGATGATGAACGAATCAAATGAATTTATAAAAGAATATCTACTCAACGTGGTTTTAAAACACTAAAATTATATAAACGAAATATGTTCCTGCAGTGAAGCAGAGTTAACAATTAAATTAACCTTTTAAAAATTTATAGGATGGTGTAATAAATGAATAATTTTGCTGAAGAATTGTCATATTGGTATCTTCGATTTAATGGCTTTTTATTATTGCAAAACTTTGTCTTACATAATTTAAGAGATGGAATTCAAAGAGGTTCAGCAGATTCTGATTTGTTGGCAATTAGATTTTTGGATGTTTATGAGAAAGTTGGTGGACAAGATCAAGACTGGGATAAAGAAAAATTTTATAATTGGGGTATAGATATTGATAAATTTAACTTAGCTTTTATTGCTGAAGTAAAGTCGTCAAAAGATTTAAAGAAATGCTGTTTGGAGAAATCTTTTCTTTTTAAAAGACTAGAAAGTGCTCTTTATCGATTTGGAATTTTTCCTAAAAAAGAAGTTGGTAGTATCGCAAAAAAATTATATAATGAAAAATATATAACAATTAATTCGTGGATTATAGCTAAGTTAGCAGTAACAGAAAAACAGATTGATGGTTCTTGGTTAAATTTAACACTTAGCGAAATAGATGAATTTATTCAAAAAAGAATCAAATCTTATCAAAAAGATAAGTATGCAGATCGTGTATATTTTCCGAGTTCTCTTTTGCAATATTTGACTTGGAAGTATAGTAATTTTTCAACTGGAGATTTTTAAGATTGTATCTAAAAATAAATTTAATATTGGAAATAAGGGCAGTGGATAATTAATAATTAAAAAGCCAATTAATGAAAAAAAGTTTTAATCAGAAGTATGACAAAATAAAAAAGAGTATTGCTTGAACACGGATCTCATGTCTTTTTAGGAGGTTTTGAAAATTATGCATTTGATTAATTTAAAGACAAGTATTTATTAAATTATGTTAATGAAATGAGGTAATAAGATGAATCTAACTGCTATTACTGCAACTTTAGGGAAATATAGATCAGACGATATTGAATGTCTTATAGAAGAATTGCCTAGAATAAAAAATGATGAACAAGGATATGTAGTATATATGATATTTGATATTCAAAATAAAAAAATTTATTTTGAATCAGGAGAACCTGTGAAGGATGATACCGCGAAGCAATTCTTATATTTTGGAAATAATTCAGGCAGTGGTTTTCAGTATTACCTTAATAGGGATGCTGAATCTTTATCTTATCTTTTAACAAGTACCATAAGTGATTTATACAATATGCTTTGTAAATACGGTATGCAAGACGGAAAAATGGCTTTGATTATTAAAAAGATGGATGATAGTGGGTTAGTCACTTTAAGTAAAAAGAAAGGTGCTGGCAACATAAATTATAAGATGTTTTTATTGCCAGATAATTATTTGATTAAAGGTCTTACTGAAAATACAAATAAAGCTAAAATAGTATTATCAAAGACCACTGAAGATGGTGATAAAGTTGTATCTCCTGAACAATTTATTAGAATAGGAATTAGAGAAAAAAACAAAAAAAACCGGTTTCTATTAGTTGTACCAGCAGTCCTACAGGAAGATGGGCAACGTGCTGTCTTATCTGAATATCCTGAATATATAAAGCTGGTAAAATTAGATAAAAATATTCAAAACGAAAGCTGCGCTCCTTCTTTACAAAGTAAAAAGGTGTGCTATATATGCCATAAGGAAAAAGATGATGTTAAAACCGAAGATTATATAAAAAATTTTGATAGAAAAGGGATAAACAAGCTATTTGAAATAACAACTAAGAATACGTCTCAAATCCTTGATAATTTCAACTATGAAAATACATATTCAATATGTCATGATTGTTATTTAGATCTTCTTAATGGAGATAAGAAAATTCAAAAAATGTTTAGAGGCAAGGTAGCAGGCGAGGATGTTTTTATATTGCCTGAAGGATTAATTAAAGATTTTGAATACAATTTCTTATATAAGTTAAAAAGAGAAGTAGATCTTGCTTTAAAAGAAGATGATGCAAATAATTGGCTTCAAAACATTGAAGCGCTTGCCAGTGTAGACGAAATTGTTTATTATAGTCTGAACTTTGTAGTATATAGAACAGACGGTACATCATTTAGTGTGTTGCAGACTATAGAAGATGTGCCTACAGTACGTTTTAAAAAGATAATGGAGCTTATTGGCCATAATGTCAATATGATGCGGCAACATATAAAACACATGTCTCTTGCTAGTATTTATAGATTAATTCCAGTATATCAAGATAAGAATAGCAATAAATGGACAGGTAAGGTATTATCACTTTACAAAGCATTATTATGCGGTGAACAGATTGATATGAATGAGTTATTTAGCTATGCGTGTGAAGGCCTTGATAAGGGATTAAATCAGCTTAAAAAGGATGAAGTAAAAAATTATTTCAATATGGGTCTAGTTGAATATAAGAAAAATTATAAAGATTATGCAGATGACTATTTCATAAGAAATTTAATAATGGGCTATTTGATCTTATTTAATGTATGTAGACAACTGAATATTTTGATAAATGATAAAGCTTGCCATGATGAGAAAAAGGAGGTGAGCAATATGCAAAGCATAAAGACCGCATCAGAAAATGTGAATAATTCTATAGACGATATGGAAAATTTTCTTGATATGCAGCAATACACTAATGAAGCTAAAGCATTATTTTATTTGGGGGTATTGATAAAACGAGTAGCGATATATCAGATGGTAAAAGAACATAAAACAAAACCAATCCTTAAAAAGATTCAGTTTCAAGGGATGACCAATATTGAGATCTATAGACTTTACAATGAAGTGGTAGAAAAGCTTAGGCAGTACAAAAGACTAAATATTTTTACTGAGGCAGTAATGAATAGATTTCATTATTATTATGGATGCATAAAAGATACATGGAAGTTAGATGGACATGCTAATGTTTTTTATATAATGTCTGGATATGCGTATATGGTAAGTAGCAGTATGCCTGATGCTACAAAAGAAGAACAGGAAATGGAAAGGGAAGAAATTATAATAGGAAAGGAAGATAATGATTGAATATTTTAAATAAAAATAGAGATTTTTTATTTGGCTTTGAAGCAAATATGACAAATCCTAATGGAGATCCCGACCATGAAAACAAACCTAGGATGGACTATGAAACGGCAACTCTTTTAGTAAGCGATGAAAGACGTAAGAGAGACTGTAGAGATTTCCTTAAGAATAAAGGATATGAGATATTTGTTGATACATTAGATGATACAAAAGTGACCATGGAGACTATGTTTGAGAATATAATGAATAAGTGGCTTAGCAACAAAGATAAAATGGATACTCTTTTTAAGCAAAATGATATGATAAGGCAAAAATGGGAGCAAATATTCGGGAAAAATTGTGATAATTATAAAGCGGAATATGATTCGAAAAAGCCAAAATCAAAGAATAAAAAGAATAATGATTTTATCAAGTTTAATAATATTTTGTTGACAGAGATAGTAAAACAATCGTTAATAGATATAAGGCTATTTGGAAGCGCCATGGCAGTAGAAAATGTATCAAAAACATATACTGGACCAGTACAAATAAATTGGGGATATTCTCTTCATCCAGTAGAAGAAGTTAAATCTAATTCTATAACTTCTATAATGAATGATGACAGTTCTACGTTTGGTAAAAAAAATAAGATATATTATGCATTAATTGCACACTATGGTACTATGAATAAGTACAGCGCAAAATATACCGGGATGACAGAAGATGATGCTTCGATATTTAGAAAGGCTTTAGTGCAAGGTATTATGGCTAATCAGACAGATAGTAAGCAAGGGCAACAGCCTTTGTTTTACATTGAAGTGGTGTATAAACCTGATTTTGATGTATTTCTAGGAGATTTGAGACGATTTTTAGAGGTTTCTTATCCTGATGGTAAACCTATAAGATCACTTAATGATGTCAAAATAGATTTTAAAGATCTTAAAAATGTTATAGAAAAAATGAAACAAAAGGGATATGTAGACGAAGTAATTGGCTGGGTATATCCATATATCGATACCAGTAAATCTCTTGTAAATATACCTACATATAAAGAAGTTGATTTATTGGCTCCTATTTCTAATAAGGTGGCTGATTAGATTATGAAAGTAGTATCATTTTCAGTAAATGGTAAAATGGCGCATTTTAGGAAAGTACATTCCAATGCTTCGGTCCTTTCATATTTTTTACCTCCTAGAACTACAATATCTGGTATAGTGGCTGGCCTATTAGGTATGAAAAGAGATACGTATTATGAGACGTTTTCTATCGATAATTGTAAAATTGCCGTAGCCTGTCAAATGCCAATAAAAAAATGTATGCAAAAGCTTAATCATCTTATGATAAAGAGTAAAAACGATTTAAATGGCTCGGATGAGAATCACAGTCAGGCGGCTACAGAGCTTGTTATACCGCTTAATATACGAACTGGATATGTAAGCTATCAAATATGGATACATCATTCTGACAATAAAATTATGGAGAAATTAGAATGGATAATAAATGATATGCCAATGTATCATACCCAAGGCATATCAGTAGCACTTGGCACTGCTTTTAATTTGGGATGGATAGAAAAGAAAGGTGTATATGAAGCAGAAGAAGTGTATAAATCAGATGTTGTTGACATGTATTCTGCTATACCGATGGAATATATAGATGATATAAAGTTACAAAACATGACAGATAAATGGTATAGATTAGTAAAAGAAGAAGTGCCATTGGAGTTTACTAAAGGTAGAAAAATTACAGAGAGGGGACTTAAAAATATTTTAATAAATGTTGAAGGAAGCCCTATAAAAGTAACAGCAAAACAATATGTAAAATTAGATGATGGATTAAACATTATGTGGATGCAGTAAGTAAGTTGTAAAAGGTAGTGATTTTATGAAATATCTCGCTCACTTTGACAATGATAAAAGTTATGGACAACCATTATGTGAACATCTGAAAGTTGTTGCAGATATGTGTACGAAAATAGTGCCCAATGTAGTAAAATTTAAAGATATGGACAATGAAATAATAAAATACTTAGCATATAATATTGGTTTTTTCCATGATATAGGTAAATACTCGAATTTTTTTCAAGAATATCTAATAGGTAATTACAAAGGTTCTTATAAAAATCATGCTCATATCTCTGCTTGCTTTTTTTATTTATTTTTGCTTGATAAAATTAAAATGATATATAGGAATGAGAATTTAATGTATATACTTATGTATCTGTGTTATATTGTTGTACGTATGCACCACAACTCTTTGACATTGGATCGGTTGTTTACTATTGAAGGTCAAGATCTAATCTGGCAAGAGCTTAATGTAATAAGGAAAAATCTATTTAAAAATCAACATCAGATTTTAGATGATTTATCTAGCATTGCTCCGAATTTAAAGGATCTTGATTTTTCAGCATATCTTGATTTAGAGGAATTAAAGAGAAACAAATATTTTATGAATATGCCTCAACTTTTAAAAATGGGACGATTTGCTGATGATCAATGGTTTTTTTTCATTATATACATGTTTTCATTACTTGTAGATAGCGACAAGCTAGATTCGGCTGAGCTGGTACATAGGCCAACGAAGTCTATTTCACATATTAGGGTTGTCAACTATTTAGCATTTAAGGATAAAGGTAATGTCAATAAAACATTGCTTTTGAAAAGAGAAAATGCTCGTAGAGAGATGATAAACATTGTAGATAGTTTAACAGATGAACAGATAAAAAACAGTAGATTTTTCATTATTACTGCTCCTACCGGAATTGGTAAAACTTTATCTTCTTTACAATGTGCTTTACGGTTACAACAAAGGATACAAGAAGTAGAAAAATATGTTCCAAGAATAATAACAGCTATTCCATTTATAAATATTATAGAACAGACGCGTAAAGAATATGAAAATGTTATAGGAGATCAGGCAAATTTGGTTGTGCATCATAGATTGGCTGATATTGCGTCTAACATAAGAACTGATGAAATTATGCCAATAAGCAAAGCTTTACTTGAGATAGAAGCTTGGGAAGGAGATGTGATTTTAACCACATTTGTCCAGCTATTTCAATCTATATTCACAGGTAGAAACAATGCATTAAAAAAGCTTAATAAACTAGCAGGAAGTATCGTAATATTGGATGAAGTGCAAGCAACACCGGAGAAATATATGCCTCTTGTTGGTGCTACTTTGCAAAAAATATCAGAATATTATGGTACACGATTTATACTTATGACGGCTACTCAGCCGAAGATATTGCAGTTTGGTGATCAGTTACTGAATAGTCATGAATATAGTAGTAAGAAAACAATTGATTTGTTTCCTTCTTCAGAAACATACTTTGCTCAGCTAAAAAGAACTAAATTTGTACCTGTTTTGGAAGGGGAAATGAATACAGATAAATTTGTAGAATTTTTTATAGAAAAATGGAATCCACTTAAATCGGCTGTCATAGTTGTAAATACTATAAAAAGAAGCATAGAGGTGTTTTATGCATTAAAGACAGAACTCAAAGGACGAGGTATTGATACACCTGTATATTATTTATCGACTAACATAATACCAAAAAAGAGGATGTCGGTTATTCAGGAAGTTGATATGCTATTGAGAGCTAATAAATCTGTTATTCTGGTTTCTACTCAAACCATAGAAGCAGGAGTAGATTTAGATTTTGACATAGCTTTTAGAGATTTTGCTCCATTAGACTCATTGGTACAGACGGCTGGTCGTGTGAATAGGAATAGTCAAAAAGGCGAACACTTGCCTGTTTACATTGTGAAATTAGCTCATGATAGCGATTATATTTATCACCTTTTTAATAGGAAGTTAACAATGGATCTGTTGAGAGAATATAAAGAAATTTACGAATGGCAATATAATAAAATTGTAGATAGGTATTATGACAAAATATTAAGTTTAGGCATACCTCAAGAATCGAAAAATATATGGAATGAAGGCATATTGAAATTAGATTTTAAAAAGATATCAGAATTTAGGTTAATAGAGGATTTGTCCTTCATATGCGATGTGTATATAGAGAAGGATGAAAATGCTACTATTTTAGCCAATGAATATGAAAATATTATTTTGGAACGAGGTGATTATGCACATTACAATTCATTTGAACGCAAGGCGTTATTAAGGAATATTACGGCAAAAATGAGTGATTATATAATACAAGTTAAAGAACGAAAAGTTGAAAACAATTTGCTGCAGAATTTTGAAATCAGAAATGGGGTACAGAGTTCGCTACGGTGGATTTCACCAAAAGATGTATCTAAATTATATGATGAGGAAACAGGTTTTAAATTTGTTTAAAAAAATATATTGTTGTAAACTATGATATTCTAATAAGATGGGGGTGCTAAATTAAAATGTCTTCTAATGATGTATCTTCTATAATAACTTCTTCATTTTTGAAAGGAATTTTAATGGGATTAAAAATACTTTGGCCTTTATGGCTCCTAATTTTCGCTACAGTACTTATAAAAATTCTTTTTCATTTATGGGAATTGCGTAGGCTTTCAAAATCAGGTATTAAAGAAATAGATCAAATGGATGGATTGACTTTTGAAAAATATTTACAATCTTTATTTAGAAATCTAGGCTATAGAGTAGAAAGAACTGCATATATTGGTGATTATGGAGCAGATCTAATTGTCTCTAAAGATGGTATAAGAACTGTTGTACAAGCAAAGCGATATAGCGGAAAAGTAAACATAAAGGCAATCCAAGAAGTAGTTGCGTCTAAAGCAAAGTATCACTGCACTGAAGCTATTGTTGTCACAAATAGCTATTTTACGAAGCCAGCAATAGAATTAGCAAAGGCAAATGGAGTAAAATTATGGGATAGAGATAAATTAGTAAATGCATTGTTATCAATGAAAAAAGATACTGGATTAGATGATGAAATAAATGAAATTGCAGTATCTAAAGAGCAATTAGCAGATATGGATGATAATAATGCTTGCGCGCTATATGTGGAAAGTCTGTATCAGAAAAAGTAAAACAATATTGTCTTTCAAATCCGCAGAGATTTGGAGGTAAAGTATATTGTTATGAGCATCAGAAGAATAAATAAAATCTAAGGCCTGTTTTGAGTGATGAGCTATCGATGTTATCACGGACATATATTTTAACTGTTACATCTCTTTCTGGAATAAATCCGCCAGTAAAATTGCCTATGGTAAATATTTTTAAATTAATACAGCAGAAAAAGGATAATGAAGCAAATAAAAAATAGGTAGTAGATAAGGAACTTGTTTATAGTTTGATATTTGGGGATATTTTGCCAATACCAAATAAAAGTGGAGAGAAAATCTAATGAATATAAAAATAAGAGAAGCAACGCAAAATGATTATGAATCTATAAGTACTCTTGTTAAAGAAGTACATAGTTTACATGTTAAAAATAGGCCAGATGTGTATGCAGATGTGGACAATCCATTTACAGAAGAAAGATTTAAGGAGATATTAGATGACGATAAAACAAAGATTTTTGTCGCTGAAGATTGTAATAATGAAATAATAGCTTACAGCATTATAGAGATAATGACTACGAGAAATATTCCAATTCTTATACAGAGAAAATTTGCCTATATAGATGATTTATGTGTTAGCTCAAATCATAGAAGAAAAGGTGTAGGAAGAATGCTATTTAGACATATTGTTGATTATGCAAAAAAATCTGGTTATGATGCGCTAGAATTAACTGTATGGGAATTTAACAGCGATGCTATTAAGTTTTATGAGGGATTGGGTATGACGACAAGAAATAGAAGAATGGAATTGAAGATTTAACAAAAATCTTTAAATTCTTTTTTATGCCTTTTCATTAATTACAATAATTATGATGTTTATATTAGAAGAAACACTTAGTGTATAATTTTAGTAGGCGGTAAAAAATAGAAAAAGGAAGGCATCCAAAAGATACCTTCCACTTACATGAATCATCCGCTATAATGTTTAAATAGAAAAAACAAAAAAGCGTTATAGAGGTGATTACATGTTCAAATTAAGTTTAAACGAAAATGAAATAAATTTCAAGGATTTAGAAGTAAAAATTTACAAATTAGTCTGCGAAGAAGCTTGCAAAATAATGGCTCAAATCCTTATGGAAATAGATGATATGTTACTAGAAAAAAGGGACAAAAAAGAATATAGGTGTAAAGGTAAAAAGCATACAAACATAAAGACAATTATGGGCACTGTTGAATTTGATAAAAGAATTTATGAACATATAAATAGTGAAGGAAAAAAAGAATATGTTTATCTTTTAGATGAGTATTTAAAAATGGATACAATAGGGCATATATCAACAAATCTTATTGAAAAAGTTGTAGAAAATGTAACAGAAATGTCATATAGAGAAGCAGCGAAAAATATAGAATCATTAACAAATCAAAGCATAAGCCATGCAACTGCATGGAATATAATACAAAAGATTGGAGAGAAAATAGCGGAATTAGAAAAACAAGATATAAAACTATTCAAAGAAAACAAATTAAGAGGAGAAAAAGAAACAAAAATATTATTTCAAGAAATGGATGGATTATGGTTATCAATGCAAGGCAAAGACAGACCAAAAGGCAAAAAAAGCAGAGGGAAGAAAGAAATAAAATTAGCAGTAGCATACGACGGATGGGTAAAAAGGAGCCCAGGAAGTAATGAATATATAACACATAATAAAATAGCATGTGCAGGATTTGCAAGCAGCAAAGAATTTAAAGAATTAGTAGATGCAACGATAGCAAAAGAATACAACATAGACGAAATAGAAATAAAGATAATAAATGGGGATGGAGCAAGTTGGATTAAAGAAAGCTTGGGAGAAGAAGGAGTATATTTTCAATTAGATCCATTTCATAAAAGCCAAGCAGTAATAAGGAATGTAGAGAACAAAAAAGATGTCCGCAAATTAATAAAAATGCTAGATGAAGGGAAAACAGAAGAAAGCCTAGAATACATAGCAAAATTAATGATAGAGCAAAAAGATGATGAAAAGCAAATGAAGAAATTAGAAAAACTATATAACTATTTAGTAGCCAATAAAGAAGGGATAAAACCATATCAAAAGAGAGAAGAAATAAAAATACCAGAAGCCCCAGAAGGAATAGAATACAAACATTTAGGAACAATGGAAAACAATATATTTGACACATTAGCAAGCAGAATGAATGCGGGAAAAATGAGTTGGTCAGAAAAAGGTGCAAACAATTTAGCAAAGATATTAGCCTTAAAGACAAGTGGTAAACTTTATAGTGTAGTAGAAACATACTATAATGTGATAATATCAGGAGAAAAATTAGCAGAGATAAAAGAAGAAATAAAATTATCAGCAGCGGATGTAAACAAAAAGCAGAAAAAAGCAAAAACATATCACATGCAAAGAGGCGGTATGCCGTTTGAAGGTTGTGCAATGACAAATAGTCGAAAAGCAATAAGAGAAATACTCAGATACAAATGTTTAAGTGAATTAAAAGTCATATAAAAGGTGCAATATGAAGATAAAAATGGAGTAAAAACAATTACATGAAAATTCACAACATATTAAACATTATGCGGATAAAATTTAAAGAAAAAAATTTGCCAACAACTACTTGACACAAACGAAGAAACATGATTGGTTGATAATATTTAAGTAAAATGTTAAAATTAAGATAAATAAAGGATAGGAGAAAATTATGAAAATCAGAATAATGTCAAGATTTTTAGGAGTGATTAACAATGAAATCAAATTTAAACGAAGTGTGGAATTTAATAGATAGTCTATCATTTGCAGAAAAAAAAATAATTTATAAAAGAATGCAAAATGAAATAAACAATAAATTGCTTGAAATAGTTGATAAAATTAATGAAAGAGCTGATACGGACCCAATATCTTTAGGTGACATAACAAAAGAAGTAGAGGATGTTAGAAGGAAGAGATATGGGAAAAATTAAAATAGTTGTAGATACTAACATTTTTATAAGTGCTTTTTTAGGTAGCAAAAAGGCTAGGTTTTTGTTAAAAGATATCATTAACGACGAATATATACTTATAATGTCATCAGAGCAATTGCTTGAAATAAAAGAAGTGTTAAACAGACCTAAATTTGAAAAATATATTTCTAAAGCGGAAATAGATGAATTAGTTGAATTAATTTCTCTAAAAGCAATTATGCCTGCTATATACGATAAGATAACTGATTGTAGAGACGAAAAGGATAACATGATACTTGAGGAAGCTGTCTATGGAAATGCAAATTATATAATAACTGGTGATGATGATCTGCTGATTTTAAATCCTTATAGATGGATAAAAATTGTTATGTTAAGGGATTTTTTAAATGAAATTTATGATTTATAAAGGGCACAAAGTAGTTGTTTATGCGTGTATTGATAGTCAAATAATACATTTTATTATTGTAAATATGGGTGAAGAAGTGGGCTTGTGTCTACTCTATTGATACAAGTCCAGTTTTTTAGTATATGGGAAATCTTATTCATTAGTTATTACCTTATCTTTTGCAATAAGCTTAATTTGATTGGAGATTTAATTTCTATATTTAAAAGAGATGATATAGATTTGGTAGTATTAAATTCTGCGAATCCGGTATTGAGGCATCAGATAATTAAATTTGGTAAACTTATTTTTGAAGAAAGTGAAGATGTAAAAGTTGAACAAAAGACAGTAGCTACAGTCTCCACCTATAACGAAAGTTTAAGTGGAGTAAGGCATCATAACTACTGATCATCAGGTGTATTTTGTTCTTGTATATATTTCTTTATAACTTCGATTGATGCGCCTCCAGATGATAAAATAAGATAGCTTCTGTTCCACAAATACGGTTTCCAATAAAATTTAGATAAATGTTCAGCATATTCTTTTCTTATTAATCTTGCAGTTACTGTTTTAAGATTATTTATCAATTTAGAAAGTTGTACTTGCGGAGGTGCTTCAAATAAAATATGTATATGATCAGCCTCTCCATTAAATTCAATAAGAATACAATCCCACTTAGAAAACAGATTTTCTATTATTTCTTTTAGCCGTTCTAATATTTCTCTTGTTAAACATTTATGTCTATATTTTGTTACAACAACTAAATGATATTTTAAATTATAGCATGCATGTCTATTTGTTCTATATTCAATATTCATTATAAATATCATTCCTTTACAACTAAAATATTCAATGTTATAATTATAATAGTAAAAATTCAATTTGTAAAGATGGTGTTGATATGAAATGCATCAAAACAGTAAAGTTCAAAATCAAAATAGCAGATAAATCTTTCAGTGATACCATATCAATATACAATAAAGCATTATCGTATATAATCAATGCAATTGAGAATGAGTGGGATATCATATCAACACTATCGACGGAAAAAGAGCAGTTAAACTATATGGAAAAATTAATACATGGCACAAAGAAAAACAAAGCAAAATACGATTTTGACAGTAGATTCTATAAGTTTCCTTCATACTTAAGAAGAGCAGCATCATCTGAAGCTCTTGGTGCTGTTAAAAGTTATCATTCAAATTTAAATAACTATCTTAACAAGAAAGCACAATATGAAGCAAAAGGAAAAACATTAAGAGATAAACCACCTACATTAGGTATAATCAGATATTCTTTTCCTGTATTTTATAAAGGTAATATGTTTGAGCGTACAGGAAATAATACAGCAAAAATTAAAGTATACAAAAACAATGACTGGGTATGGCATAATATAAAATTCAAGACCGATAATCTTAAGAATAGAGATATGACAAATTTCAAAGAAATGAATCCCAGTTTAGTAAAGAGTGGCAAAAAATATTATCTGTATTTTACTTATGAAAAAGAAATAAAATTTAAAAATACGCCGTTAAAAGATAGAACAATAATATCTGTAGATTTAGGCTTAACAAACTCTGCCGTATGCAGTGCTATGAAATATGAAGGAACTGTCATAGGAAGATTATTTATAAACCAACCTATAGAAAAAGACCGTCTATTTCATAAAATCAACAAATTAGCAAAAACACAGAGAATATCAGGTAACGGCAGAAAACCTAACATATGGAGAAAAATAAACAACATTAAAAATCAAATCATCAATGATACAGTTCACCAAATAATAGAATTTGCAAAATCGTATGATGCTGATGTAATAGTATTTGAGCATTTAGGAAAATTACAATCGAAAGGAAATTATGCCCGCAGAACGAGAATAAAGTTGCAGTTTTGGGCAAAACAAACAATACAGAAAAAAGTGTATGATATAGCTCACAGCTATGGAATAAGAGTATCTTGGATTAACCCTAAAAACTCATCAGCATTGGCATTTGATGGAACAGGAAAAGTAGTAAGGAATAACAAAAAAGATATATGTGAGTTTACAACAGGTAAAAAATATCATGCGGACTTAAATGCATCGTACAATATAGGTGCAAGATATTTCATAAGAGAGATATTAAACCCTCTTGCTGAAAAGAAGAGGTTGCAGTATCAGGCAAAAGTTCCTGAAATTGCAGCGAGGAGCCAGCAGACCCTGTCTACATTAATTAGTCTGGTTAAAGCTATGCAGTCACAATGTGGTTGCGTTGCGTGATTAGACTGTATTTACGACAGGCAGTTCTACTGTTAACGCAGTAGGAAGCCTCATCTATAACACCTCGTGTTTAGATGGGGAGGCTTCACGTGAAAACTTTAAGAGAATATATGGATATGGAACCTTTCAGGAGGACTCAGATGGAGTTTGTCAAAGAGTGGATAGAAAATGTTTTGGAGGGGGATTATGACAAAAAGCGTATTGGAAACAATTAATAATAAAAATGCTAAAACTTATAAAAGGAAAGTGTTCTGATTTTTCAAACATTTACAAGTGATAAAGTTATGAAAAATTGTGAAACGAAAAGGAAGGCGCCGCCATGGAGCAGATAAGTTTGCTTGAACAAATCGATGATAATCCAATAAAAAAATATTTATGTATTGTTAAAGATGACAAAATTGTAGATATGACATTTGAAGATATATTTGATACAAATACTTTCAACGAATTCTATGCCGTAACTTATGTTTCTTCACCCGCTTTCTTTTCAAAAGTCGTTAAAGACTTTAAAAAAGTCAAATTTATAATTGGCATTGATGATTCAGAATATTTATCGTCATTTACAAGTGGTATAGAAAAATTTGTTGATATCAAAGGAAGAATAGACTTTTGGAACGACTTACAGAAAGAAGTTAAAGAAAAAATTTGTGATGAAAGTATTTCTATCAGATTTACCTTAGATGCTCCCATTCACTCGAAAATTTATCTTCTAAATAACAGCGAAACAGGCTTTAAAAGAGTGGTGATTGGTTCTGCAAATCTTACAGAAAAAGCTTTTATTAATAAAAAGCAGTATGAAGATATCATTATATTTGATAATGACGTAGAAAAGTACGATCTATATTATAATCAGAGGTTTAAACCATTGTTTGAAGCGGGAGTTAATTATATTCCTGACATAATAAGAAAAAAATATCTAAAGAATCCTTCTGTAATATTGTTTAGCAAAGAGGTAGCAACAGAAATATTAAATAATGATATAGAGATAAATCGCAATAAATTTTGTGTATTGACAGATGAACAAATGGCTGAACTAAAATCCCGATCCCAACAATTAGAAGAACATTATGAAGTAAAAAAAGAAGAGATTCAAAGGTCAACCAATATAATAAATCATATTACGAAAAAGAAGGGAAATAATTATATCTTAAAACCTCCCGATGAGCTAAAAAAGCAAACTTTGCGAATTGAAACTATTATAACAAAAGCTTCTAAAAGTATCACAGATGATGTTAGGCAATTATATAGATTTATGGATAAAACAAATACTCTTTCTGTTGTTGATAAAAACAATCATGAATTTTATAAACCATTTTCAGAAAAAATTGATATAGAGAATATAAGAAAAAATCTTGAATTAATCAATCGATTTGTAAATGCCTATGAATTATTTACTTTTAAAACAAACAAGACATATCAGTCCAAAATAATGGAGATAATTTTATTCTCATTTATGTCGCCTTATATCTGGAAGTTGAGAGAAGAAATTGTCCTAAAAACAAGTTCAGAAAGCAATAGATCTACTTTTCCGGTATTTTTAGTTATTGCAGGAAGGGCTGCTTCTGGCAAAACAACAGCATTAGAATTTATAGGGCTATTGCTTGGCAATAACAGCCCATATTATATACCTTATAGTTTAATACAAAGCGGAAGAACAGTCGATAAAAATAAATTAGAAAGCTACTTTGACTCTGAATATCTTGCACCTATTCTTGTAGATGAAATTCCCTCTTCATTTTTTACTGGGAAAACTGGTGAAAATATTATTAAGGAAATTAGCAATAATACAACTGGGAAACACCCTGTAATGATAGGGACAACAAATGTAAGAGAATTTAATACCACAAGTCAAGTTTTGAGAAGAATATATTATATACAGGTTGACAGCGAATTTAATACTAAAGAATTTAATGCAGAATCTAAAAAATATCTAAATGAAATAGAGTCTGAAATTGACAATTCATTATTTAAAGATTTCTCTTATAGGATTGCAGAAAAAATCAAAAATGAGGAGATTCTTTATAAAGAAAATGACTGTCTATTTTTGGCGAGAGAAATCTTTAAAGAATATTATAAAGAATGTGGAATGAATGTACCTGAATGGTTTCCACATCAACCATTTTATGATTATGAGGAAAGAGGCAAAGAAATATGGAAGAACATCTATGAAAATAATAGGGATGCTTTTATAGAAAAAGATGATGGCACAATATATGTAAATACATCGATTATTTTTAATAATCCGCGTGAAAGAGAAAACATTGTAAATTATTTAGGTATCGGTTGCGTTAAAGAAGATAGCCAGATATTGTTATTAAATGGTGATATATTCTATAATTATATAGGAGTTAAACCAAGAAATTCTTTTATTAGCACAATAAAAAAATACATAAAAAGATAAAGGATGTTTGATGTGAATAGAAGAGTTAAAAACATGAAAGAAAGGAATAGAAAAAGGAATAAGTACGTACATTTTATGATAATTAGTTTATTGAAAATTAATTGAATGTATATAGGGGTGTCGTCAAATGGATTTAGTAGATACCTATGCAAGAAGGATAAAGAAGAATGTGGATGACCCAGAGATGGTCAGAAAGCTTATTATATTGGGTTTGAAGGCAGAGCATGCCTACTTTTCTCTATTTAGAGACAAGCAAGTACCAAGGTCGTTTAACTACCTAAATAAGATAGGTGTGGAGTTTATATTAAATCCATTGATATATAGAGATCAGTCAGCATGGGTCAATTTGTTTGCTCCCACCGAAATACTTCATGCTATGGACATATACCCTTTGTGTATAGAGGCCCTTTCTTCTTTCCTTGTTGGTTTTCACTGCGAAGATGTATATGTAGACTATGCCCAACGGTCCGGGATATCCGATACCCTTTGTAGTTATCATAAGGGTTTTATAGGAGCTGCTTTAGCCGGTCTTTTACCTAAACCTAAGTTTATGATTACATCATCAATGCTGTGCGATGCCAATATAAGCACATTCAGATATCTTTCATGGTATCACCATATACCCATGTATTCTATAGATGTGCCGCTTGAATATAGCCAACAAAGTATTAGCTATTTAGAAAAACAGCTCAGGGAAATGGTAAAGATGCTGGAAGAGGCAACTGGTAAAAAGATGGATGAGGATAAATTGAAGGATATAATAAAAAGAGAAAATAAGATTCACGCACATATGAATAGATATATTGATGCTTTGAGGTATAAATGCCATCCTACCACCTTGACGTTAGAGATGTATATGTTGTTTATCAATCATACATTTATGGGTACTCAACCAACATTGAATTTTTATGAGATGTTGGCAAATGAGCTGAATAGCTTTCCACACAGCAGAGCAAAGAGGGTATTTTGGGTGCACATCGTGCCTTTTTATCCAAATTCATTAAAGCAGTACTTTAATTACAGCCATAAGTATGAAATTTTGGGACTCGACCTGAATTTTGATTATTTAGAGAAGATGGATTATGAAAACCCGTACAGGGCATTGGCCAGAAAAATGCTTCTTAATAATAACAATGGGCCTTATCAAAGGAAAGTGGACAGCATAATGAGCATAGTTGACAGGCTGCAACCTGACGGTATAATACATTTTTGTCAGTGGGGATGTAAGCAGTCTGTAGGAGGAATGATGCTGCTTAAAAAGGCGCTGGATGAAAGGGGCATACCTTTTCTTGCTTTGGATGGCGATGGAGCGGATCGGCGCAACCATCATGAAGGACAGATAAAAACCAGGCTGGAAGCTTTTTTGGAGATGTTAGATAAGTAAGGGAGATGCTTATGACCATAGGATATATATGTAAATATACACCTGTAAAGATTTTGGAGAGCATGGATATTGAATGTGTGCGCATTGAGCCAGCATATATTGATAACGGTATAGCCGAAGCACATATGCATCCCAATGTGTGTACATATGTAAAGGGAGTGCTGACAGAAGTATTTAAGGGGGGATATGATGGCATTATCCTTGTAAACTGCTGTGATAGCGTAAGGCGGTTGTATGATGTCCTGAAAAACGCAGAAAAGGACAAAATGATATATATGCTGGATTTACCGAGGAAAAGCGGAGACCAGTCAGTGGCCATGTATGCCTCCGAAATAAAAAAACTTATACAGACATTTACAGATTTTTATGGTATAAAATTCAATGCTCATGATTTTATAAGATATATATCGACAGAGCAGGAAAATGCCGGGCAATTTAATATGCCCAAGGGAAACGAGGGTATAAGGCTGGCTATAATGGGAGCCAGATGCAATTCATCTCTCATTGATTTGCTTAAAAAGGCAGGGGCAGATGAGGTGTTAAATTATACATGTACTGGGGATTTATTAAATTATATGCCGCTTCCCGATTTCTCAGCAGGTGAGCAGGACATAATAGAGTGGTATGCTGAAAGCCTTATCCGCTCCATCCCATGCATGCGCATGGCAGATATTGATAGAAGACGTGATATGTTGAAGGATATAATGGCAAACGTTAATGGCATTGTGTATCATACTATAAAATTTTGTGAGTTCTATTCATATGAGTATTCATATATAAAGGACAATTATCGTTTTCCCATCTTAAAGATAGAGACCGATTTTACCCAGGGCAGTGAAGGACAACTTATAACAAGGATTGGTGCCTTTGTGGAATCATTGGAGGGTAGCAATAATAAAGTAGAGAGACCTTCACATGGAACTAGGAAAACTATAGTTGCCGGCATAGACAGCGGGTCTTTGTCAACCGACGTTGTTATACTGGATGAAGACTATAATATACTGTCATATAGCATTGTACCAACTGGTGCATCTATAGTGGATAGTGCCAACAAGGCCTTTTCACAATCTCTTAAAAGAGCTGGAATTACTCCACAAGATGTTTCGTTCATCGTATCTACTGGATATGGGCGCATTAATATCCCTTTTGCCAATAAACAGGTAACAGAGATAACTTGCCACGGCAAGGGAGCCTATTTCTTAAATAGCAATATAAGGACTATCATTGATATAGGCGGTCAGGATAGTAAGGTAATAAGATTGGATGAAGATGGCAATGTGGTGGATTTTGTAATGAATGATAGGTGTTCGGCAGGTACGGGACGATTTTTGGAAGTTATGGCAAAAGCACTTGAAATTCCACTGGAAAAGATGGGAGAAGAAGCTGAAAAGGCGACGGAAGACATAAATATTACAAGCATATGCACGGTTTTTGCAGAGTCGGAGGTTATATCCCTTATTGCACAGAATAAAAAAAGGGCAGATATAATAAAGGGATTGCACAATTCAGTGGCCAGCAAAACAATTGGCTTGCTTGACAGGCTTGGCAGGAAGGGTGCTTATATGATGACAGGTGGAGTGGCAAAAAATAGAGGTGTGGTAGAGGCAATAGAGCAGCGAATAGGGGACAAAGTACATATTCCTGCGGAGCCACAGATGGTAGGAGCTTTGGGAGCAGCCATTTTGGCGCTACAGGAAATTAAGGTGAAACACGTTAAGTAAATGAAAATATATTTTTAATGCAAAAGATTGTTCCAAGAGCCACTTTTCAGGGATTTTTAAATTCAATATAGAATTCTATTAAAATTAAAAGAAATTTTGGGGGTTATGATGAAACTTCTTATAAAAATTACTGCTTTTGTCGTGCTTTTAAATATCATAGCAGAGTTACAGGTGATTACATTTGCATATAATGCAAAACCGGTGAAATCTGATGCTATTATTGTCCTTGGCTGTGCAGTTTACGGGAAAAATCCGAGTCCTTTTTTTAAGGAAAGGTTAAATGAAGCTATAAAGCTTTATAAAGAGGGACTTGGTAAGTACATTATTGTATCTGGCGGTAAAGGACCTGGTGAGGATATATCTGAGGCAGAAGCAGGGAGGGAATATCTTTTGAAAAATGGTATACCTGATAATACTATATTAAAAGACGACAAGTCGTATTCAACGTTGCAAAACCTCAAAAATTCTAAGAAAATTATGGATGAAAAATCGCTGAAGACAGCAATAATTGTATCAAACAAATTTCACCTGAAAAGGGCAAGCATAATAGCGAAAGAAGCAGGAATAAATGCAAGCTATTCAGGAGTATTTGTAAAAAGGTATTTTTATGAAGAAGTATACGGCTTTCTACGTGAAGCACCTGCATTATTGTATATGTATTTGAGAACTTTAGCTAATATTTGATATAATTATAATATATAGCATAGATTAAAACCATACATATATTTGGTGGTGTTATTATGGAAATTTTTAATGTTGATGAACTTATTAGACTGATTAAAAAAGGAGAAGATTCCTACACTCAATTTAAAAGCATGATAAATAGTCCGGATGCATTGGCATCTGAAATTTGTGCATTTGCAAATACTGATGGTGGAAAAATTGTTGTAGGTGTTTCTGATGATGGAGAAATTATCGGGGTTAGTGATATTAATTATTTAAATCAGATAATATCAAATGTTGCATCACAGAAAATTGAGCCTCCTATAAGTGTTCTGACTCAAAATATAATTTTTGATGATAAATTGGTTGTAATTATAGATGTGCCAAAGGGTGATAATAAACCTTATGCCGCAAATAGGACCGATTATTGGATAAAGGTTGGTGCTGACAAAAGAAGAGCAACAAGGGAAGAATTGAGACGGCTTATGCAATCATCCGGAAATATTTATGCAGATGAGATGGTAGTGCCCAATACTTCAATTGAAGATATTGATATGTATGCATTTAGGGATTTTTATGAAAAAGAATATGGCTCTGCAATTGAAGAAAATGGAATACCCGTGGAACGGCTTTTAAATAATTTAAAACTCATGAAAGACAGCAATTTGACATTGGCTGGATTATTATTGTTTGGCAAAAGGCCAGAACGCTTAAAACCGCAATTTATAATTAAAGCGGTAAGCTTTATAGGGAATGACGTAAGCGGTACTGAGTATCTTGACAATGAAAATATAGAAGGTACTATTTTTGAGCAGTATAAAAATACTATTGCCTTTTTAAAGAGAAATTTAAGAAAAATCCAGAAAGGACAGAATGTAAATCTGCAAGGAATAATAGAGATTCCCGAAATTGCTCTCGAAGAAGCAGTTATTAATGCAATTGTACACAGAGATTATTTTATCGAAAGCAGCATTAGAGTGTTTGTGTTTGATGACAGAGTAGAAATAATAAGTCCGGGTAAATTACCTAATACTGCAGACATAGAGAATATAAAAAGAGGAATACAGATTGCAAGGAATCCTATATTGCTATCATATTTGCCGAAATTAAAAATCCCTTACAGAGGAATTGGTTCTGGAATTAGGAGAATGATAGCGGAATGCAAGAAAGCAGGTATTAAAGAACCTGAGTTTATTGAAGATAAAGAAGCAGAATTATTTAAGGTTATATTTTACAGACCATAATATTGTGTAAAAGGCTTTCCTTTTATCATAGGAGAAGGAAAGCCTTTTTTAGTGAAAGTGCGCTTTATTTTTCAGATGGTTTTATCATAAGTCCATTGTTGAAGTGGTTTAAACCGCTCATTGGATCGATAACTGATAAAAGCTCAACTATTTCTTCATCAGTTACGCCAGCTTCTTTTAATTTGTTGGTGTATGTAGTTATGCACATCTCGCAATTGTTTAAAATCGACACAGTTAAAGCAACAAAAAGTTTTGTTTTAGAGTCGATTTTTCCCGGTCCCATTGCGACTTGAGATTTCTGAAGAAATAGTTTTAAATATTCTGGCTTATTTGCCATTGCACGCATTGTTGGAGGAACAAATCCCATCTGATTTTCTATTTGCTCAAATATTTGCTTTACTTCTGGACTTGCCTCTTCATTGTTAACCAATTTAACTCCTATAGCCATACTATCACTCCTAAAAACGAAATAATATATACCCACCCCTCTATGATGGGGTACAAGATAATAATACTACTATTTCATTGTGAATGCAAGTACGGTGAAAATTTCAGTAGAGCGAAAGGTACATTTAATAAGCATTGGTTCACTTCTCATCAGGCGCTTGGTCTAGAAATCCTAAGAAATTCTACAGAGTCCTCATTGGTGGTAGAACCGGAAAACAGACACCTCGCATGGGAAAGATTTTCTTGAATTGGGTAACAGAAGATGTAGTGCTGGGCATACTTAAAAATTGGCAAGATTTCTCAGCAGAAGTATTGAATCATAAACCAGTATATCTCCATGGAGGTCACTTGATAGACAGAGCTGGATACAATAAATTTAAAGAGCTTATATTAAAAGGGGTAGAATTAAACCCTGAAGCTATGGTTGCAGATAGAATATTTTGGGCGGAAACTGAATACAGGTCAAATATAAATGTGAAGCCTGTTTGTGAATGTTAAATTAAAAGTGAAGGAACCACCTTCACTTTTTTGATGGTTTATTATATATTTTAAGTGAATTGATTATTTTGATGTAAAATGATAAAATTAAGCCGTATAAATTTTAGGTGGTGATATTGTGCCGCTTTCGGATCAAGAGAGAAAAAATATACGTGAAACATGGCGTATAAAAGTCGAGAAAGATAGAGAAATAGAAACGTATAGAAAAAAAGAAGCTTTTGATAGAGTATATAAAATTGCAAAGATATTAAAAGAAAAGTATTTTGTTGATAAGGTTATATTGTATGGTTCACTTGCAAGGGATGACCGTTTTGATAATCTATCTGATATTGATATTTTTATTGATGGATGGGATGATAGTAAATTTAACTATTGGACAATGTTGATTGATGTTGAAAATGTTGCAAAGCCTTATAAAATAAGCATAGTTACGCAAAAAGAAGCTTATAAATCTCTGCTAAATGAAATATTAAGAGAAGGGAGGATTATAGAGTGACGGATATTAATAAAATTAAAGTCACATTAGCAAGACTACAGTTAGAACTTGAGAATATACAGAAATTATATGATACTTTAAATGAAAGAGGCTTATTAGAAAGTAAAAATAGAAGAGAGAAATTGGCTGATGATTTCATGCTAAGGGCTGTTGGCTCTATTTTTCACGATTTTTATACTTCCGTTGAGAATATGTTTAAAATTGTGGGTAGAAATATAGATAATTTGATCCCTTCAAGTTCTGAATGGCATTTAGAATTACTTGAACAAATGTCGGCTCCTATAGAAGGAGAAAGGCCGGCTTTTATTAGTTCTAATTCAAAATTTTTGCTTAATGAATTTAGGGGATTTCGTCATGTATTTCGTAATGTTTATGGATTTAATCTAGTATCAGAACGCATAGAAAGATTACTAGATATTTTCCCCATTACTGTTGATAATTTAAGAAGGGATGTAGTACAGTTTATAGAAGACATGCAATCTATCATGATAGATGAGTGATTTGAGGCTTACGATATTCAATTGCTTTTACTTAAAATTACTGTGGATATAATTTTTGCCTTTACAATTTTAGAGTTTTAAAGTATAATTAGATTAAATTTAATACTTGTGAAATCACTTTGCGGGGGAACCATTTTGGTTGAGAAGGTAAAACCTGACCCTTAGAACCTGATGTAGTTAATACTACCGTAGGGAAGCAAATGTCTGTTATTATAAAGCTTTACCATGCGGTAAGGCTTTTTTATTATTCTGACATTAAATATTACTTTCTTTTTCCCCTTCATTTTACAAGTATCAAAAAAATAATTTATGAAAGGATGAGTAAAATGAACTACACTACACAATTAGACGCAGCCAAAAAAGGAATTATTACAGAAGAGATGAATGTTGTGGCAGCTAAAGAAGATATTGAAGTAGATTTATTGATGAGTAAGATAGCTTCTGGTGAAGTAGTCATACCAGCGAATAAAAATCATGAAGCACTTAGTCCTGAAGGTGTAGGGGCAGGCCTTAGAACAAAAATAAATGTAAACTTAGGTGTATCAAGGGACTGCAACAATGTAGATGCAGAATTAGAAAAGGCAAAAAAGGCAATAGAAATGAAGGCAGAGTCTATCATGGATTTAAGTTCATATGGTAAAACTTTTGAATTTAGAAACAGATTGATAGGTATTTCTACAGCCATGATAGGTACTGTTCCAGTATATGATGCTGTAGGATATTACGACAAAGATTTAAAAGATATTACTCCTTCAGAATTTATAAAAATCGTTGAAAGGCATGCACAAGACGGCGTTGATTTTATGACTATCCATGCAGGAATCAATAGAGAGACAGCGGAAATTTTCAAAAGGAATGAAAGACTTCTAAATATCGTTTCTCGCGGAGGCTCTTTATTATACACATGGATGGAATTAAATCATAAGGAAAATCCTTTTTATGAGTATTTTGATGATATTCTTGATATATGTGCTGAGTACGATGTAACGATAAGCCTTGGCGATGCATTGAGGCCAGGATGTATAAGTGATTCCACAGATGCATGCCAAATAAAAGAGCTTATAACATTAGGCGAACTTGCAAAAAAAGCTTATGAAAAGAATGTTCAAGTTATTATTGAGGGCCCTGGTCATATGAGGCTAAATGAAATCGAAGCAAATGTTTTGTTGGAGAAAAAGCTATGTCATGGTGCACCGTTTTATGTATTGGGGCCAATCGTAACAGATGTTGCTCCCGGCTATGATCACATTACAAGTGCAATTGGCGGTGCCATTGCTGCAGCAAGTGGAGCAGATTTTCTGTGCTATGTTACACCCGCGGAACATTTGAGGCTTCCAACTATTGAAGATATGAAAGAAGGCATCATTGCGTCTAAAATAGCTGCCCATGCAGCAGATCTAGCAAAAGGCATACGTAATGCAGAAAAATGGGATAACGCTATGTCTTACGCAAGGAAAAAGCTTGATTGGGATGAAATGTTTAGATTAGCAATAGATCCTGAAAAGGCGAGGAGGTATAGAAGTGAATCTCTGCCACATGACAGTGAAACATGTACAATGTGTGGAAATATGTGTGCTGTAAGAAATATGAACAATATTATTACTGGAGAAGATGTAAGCTTGTTAAAATAAGATTTTTAAAAAATGGAGAGGATTGTAGATGAATATAAAAAAGATTACATATTCAGCCATGCTCATTGCTATCGGTGTAGTTTTTGCAAATTTTGTATTCTTTCCTGTAGGTGTTTCAAAAACAACGCCTATACAGCATATAATTAATGTCATATCTGCAGTAACACTTGGTCCTGGATATGCAGTGCTAATCGCATTTTCAATATCGATAATTAGAAACATAATGGGCACTGGAACGCTATTGGCTTTTCCGGGCAGCATGATTGGCGCTTTATTGGCAGGAATTTTATATAAATTGACGGGGAAAAAGATTTTAGCTGCATTGGGAGAGGTTTTTGGTACAGGGATAATAGGAGGTCTTGTAGCATTTCCAGTAGCTAAATACATGATTGGAAAAGATGTAGGAGCATTTTTCTTTGTCACTCCATTTTTGATAAATACAGTGACAGGAAGCATCATAGCGCTTATCTTACTGGAGGTTTTGGACAAGTCGAAAAAGGTTTATAAATAAAATATGTTGATTTGGTAAATTCCTAATTTTGTGATATAATGAATTTACAATAAAATAACAATAAAAAGGGGGCTACAGTATGCCTGATTTTGGTACTCCATTCGCTGGGCTTGCAAATAAAAACAAAATAACACATGAAGAGCTTATAAGAGCTATACGTTTTATGGTGGCGGCAGAGTATGAGGCCATACAATTGTATATGCAATTGGCAGAGTCTACAGACAACAAATTAGCTAAAGATGTTTTAGTAGATATAGCTAACGAAGAAAGAGTGCATGCCGGAGAATTCTTAAGGCTTTTGAAGGAATTATCTCCAGACGAAGAAAAACTGTATGAAGAAGGAGCAAAAGAAGTAGAAGAGATGATTGAAAAAAATAAATAAACTTTTATACATATATTGATATTTTAGGTGATTGTGAAACTATGAGACGAAAATTTACAGCTAGCAATCAATAGAGGAAGATATAGGAAAGATACAGTATACCAGAGAGTACATTTAATCAAGAAAGGTCTGAATTTTATTGATGAACATTGAAAACAGAAAAAAACAGGCATGACAAATAGACCCCAATGATTTATGCAAATGAGGTAGATGCTTAAGTTTAGCTGGCTGTTGAATTAAGCAGCTATAGACTTAACAGAACGAATTTTATCTATAGCTCCCATACGGTATGCTAGTAAAACAGTAATAAGATGCGCAGCACCAGCCATGAAGAAATCTGCCTTGATGGTTTTGCGGTCTCTAGCCTTAAGATTACCAAGCTGCAGGGGAAGTTTGAGCCTAGAGATAACCTGCTCAATGATATGTCGAAAATCTGCTATTTGATTCCATTGCTCTGTATCTCTAGGAATAGGGGTATGAACTCTATAATTATCTTTGGGATATGTATAAAACATTCTGCCACAATCAGAAGTTGTACATTTATCCTCGCAGGAACAAACATATTTGCCACCAGGTAACTTTTCAGTTTTAGGGCAAATAAACTTGTTCCTAAAGGAACGGTTTTTACCTTTACAAGAGCCATCCCATTTCATTGGAAGAGATGGGTCCTTTGGGCATGTAGGAATACCATCTTCATTAATTCCTGGCTTGCCGAAATTTTTTCTGGT
>Ga0207747_1000190_pt1 | contig 77322 bp, 63 predicted proteins | sample HigsolmetaGSP11D_FD_184839 | JGI IMG/M metagenome (GOLD analysis project Ga0207747, IMG submission 184839) | High solid enriched microbial communities from the Joint BioEnergy Institute, USA - SP1-1-D (SPAdes) | ecosystem: Engineered > Bioreactor > SSF (Solid state fermentation) > Aerobic >...
CGGATCAGCTGCCGGGTCACCACCGCCGGGCCGGACAGCGGACAGGCCAGCACCCCGGGCGGGGCGGCGATCACCGCGGGGATGGCGTTGACCGCCGCCATCGCGGTGGCGGCCACCCCCGGGTTGATGCCGTCGGCGCCGGGCTCGAGCCGCAGGTCCAGCGTCATGTTCGGGCTGCCGGTCACCCGGAGCACCATGCCCCCGCCGGGCTGCACCGGCCGCGGCCAGGCCGGCGGCCACGGGGTGGAGGTCACCGTGGCGAAGTACTGCACCGCCGTCACCGCCCGGTCGCCCTGCATCGCCGCCAGCCGCCAGCGGTGCGCGCAGACGCTGCCCGCCGGGATCGTCGCCCCCAGCGCGGTGTCCAGGTCGTGCGGCGCCGGCACCGTCTCCCAGTCCAGCGCCACCCGGTCCACGTCGGCACCCAGGATGTCGGCCAGGTAGCGCACCACCGGCTCCCAGTCGGCGTTGACCTTGCCGGATGCGATGCGGGCCGGCACGTGCCCGTCCGGCTTGCCGAAGCCCATCGACTCGTGCAGCACCTCCCAGATCGGGTAGGCCAGGTCGAGGTCCAGGGCGTACTCGTCCATCCGGTAGGACTCGACCGCCCCGGCCCCGGTCAGCAGCGCCGTCGGCAGGTTCAGGCTGACGAACCCGGGCTCGCAGCCGGTGGCGTAGAAGGTCGCCCCGCCGCGGAGCGCGGCGGCGGCGATCGGGTCGTGCCAGCGCGCCGGGGCGGCCCCCGGATACACCATCGGGATGGCCGAGATCGTCACCACGTTGACGCCCGCGGCGAGATAGCCGGCGATGTCGGCGATCGTCTCGTCCTCGCGGCGCACCGCGGTCGCGCAGTAGGCCACGCAGTCCGGCTCGGCGGCCAGCACCGTGTCCAGGTCGTCGGTGGCGGGCACGCCGACATCGGGCCGCCCGCACAGCGGGCCCGCGTCCACCCCGACCTTGTCCGGGGTGGACACCTTGACCCCCACCAGCTCCAGGTCGGGGTCGTCGATGATCGCGCGCAACGCCACGCTGCCGGTCATACCGGTGCCGACGTGCACCACACGCCACCGGCCGGAATCGCCCACGCCCGATACTGTAAGCCGTTCCGGTATGGCTTACCGGGCGGATCGGTCAGGTGATGACCAGGCCGCCGTCGACCACGATGGTCTGCCCGACCACGTAGCCGCCGGCGTCGGAGGCCAGCCAGACCAGCGTCGCGGCCAGCTCCTCCGGGTCACCGATGCGGCGCAGCAGCGACCGCTCGGCGATCGTCTCCAGGAAGCCGGGCTTGAGCTCGGCGGTCATCTCCGACTCGAAGTAGCCGGGTGCCAGGGCGTTGACCCGGATGCCCTTGCGCGGTCCCCACTGCTGGGCCAGGTCGCGGGTCAGCCCCATCACGCCGGCCTTGCTCGCGGCGTAGGCGGCCTGCGGCTGGCCGGCGGTGATCAGGCCGAGCACGCTGGCGATGTTGATGATCGAGCTGCCCGGCTGCATCACCCGGGCGGCGGCCTGCGCGGCCCAGTAGGAGCCGTTCAGGTTGATGTCGATGACCTTGCGGAACTCCTCGGGGGTCTCCCGCAGCGCCGGCACGGCGGTGCCCACCCCGGCGTTGTTCACCAGCACGTCGACCCGGCCGAACTCGGCCATCGCCGCGTCCACCATGGCCTGGCACTGCTGCGGGTCGGCCACGTCGGTGGCGACGGTCAGCGCCCGCCGGCCCAGCGAGCGCACCAGTTCGGCGGTCTGCTGCAGCCGGTCGGTGCGGCGGGCGGCCAGCACCACGTCGGCGCCGGCCTCCGCGCATGCCTTGGCGAACGACACCCCCAGGCCGGAGGAGGCCCCGGTGACGATGACGACCTTGCCGTCGAGACGGAACTTGTCCATTACGCCCATGGCAGTCATCCCACCATGACCGCCCGGGCCAACCCACCGGTGGGTCAGGTTCGGCTCAGAGCTTGGCGATGATGTTCTCCGCGTACCACTCCAGGTTGCGGATCTTCTGCTCCAGCGGCTCGGTGTCCGGGCCGAGGATGTAGGGCACCCGGAAGCCGACGATCACGTCGGTGACGCCCTTGTCCTCCAACCGCTTGATGCCGTCGAGGGTGTAGGCGTCCGGCGAGATCACGTGGATCTCGAACGGGCCGGTGCGGCCCTCCTCCTCGCGGTAGCGCTGCAGCCTGGTCAGCAGCTCGTCGAGCTCCTCCGGGCTGCCGCCGCCGTGCATCCAGCCGTCGTTGCGGGCGGCGCGGCGCAGCGCGGCGTCGGCGTGCCCGCCGATCAGGATCGGGATCGGCCGGGACGGCGCCGGGGTCATCTTCGTCTTCGGGATGTCGTAGAACTCGCCGTGGAACTCGAAGTAGTCCCCGGAGGTCAGGCCGCGGATGATCTCGATGCACTCGTCCATCCGCTTGCCCCGCTTGGCGTACGGCACGCCCATGATCTCGTAGTCCTCCGGCCACGGGCTGGTGCCCACCCCGAGCCCGAGCCGGTTGTCGAACAGTGCGGCCAGCGACCCGGCCTGCTTGGCCACCAGCGCCGGCGGGCGGATCGGCAGCTTGAGCACGAAGAAGTTGAACCGCAGCCGCTCGGTGGCCGCGCACAGCGCCGAGGCGAGCACGAACGACTCGATGAAGGCCTTGTCCTCCAGGAACTCCCGGCCGCCGTCCGGGGTGTACGGGTACTTCGAGTCCGACTCGAACGGGTAGGCGATGCTGTCGGCGATCGTCATCGCGTGATACCCGGCGGCCTCGGCGGCCCGGGCCAGCGGGATGTAGTAGGAGGGGTCGGTCATCGCTTCGGCGTAGGTGAACCGCATGCCGCCGATAGTAGAACGTGTTCTAGTGCCGGGGTGGCGGTTCGCCCGGCAGGCGGCACCCCTTCCCGCGAGTAGACGCGCAGCCCCCCCTGCGGGGGCCGAAATCGGGGGTGCCCGCGACTGCTCGCGGGACGGGGCGGGGGATACTCACCGCCGTGACGCGACGCATCCACGTCATCGGTATCGGCGCCGGCGACCCGGACTACGTGACCGCCCAGGCCGTCGCCGCGCTCAACGACACCGAGGTGTTCTTCGCCATGGACAAGGGCGAGGTCAAGGACGACCTGGTGGCGCTGCGTCGCGAGGTGTGCCGCCGGTTCATCCGGGAGCCCGGCTACCGCTTCGTCGAACTGCCCGACCCGCCCCGCGCCCGCGACGGTGACTACCGGCGCAACGTCGCCGACTGGCACGCCGCCCGCGCCCGGCTGTGGGCCGAGGCCATCGCGACCGAGCTCGGCCCCGACGGCACCGGCGCCTTCCTGGCCTGGGGCGATCCGTCGCTCTACGACAGCACGCTGCGCATCCTGGACCGGGTCGCCGAGCACGTCGAGATCAGCGTGGACGTCATCCCCGGCATCACCGCGATCCAGGCGCTCACCGCCCGGCACCGCATCCCGCTCAACGAGGTGGGGGCGCCGGTGCTCATCACCACCGGGCGCAAGCTGCGTGAGCAGGGGCTGCACTGCGACACCGTCGTCATGCTCGACGGGGAGTGCTCGTTTCTGACCTGCCCGCCGCGGACCCGCATCTGGTGGGGCGCCTACCTGGGCACCCCGGACGAGTTGCTGGCCGCCGGCACCGTGGGTGAGGTGGGGGAGCGGATCGCCGCGCTGCGCGCCGAGGCCCGGGCGCGGCACGGCTGGATCATGGACACCTACCTGCTGCGCGTCGCGGACTGACGCGGCGGCCGGCTCAGCGGTCGCGGTTGGCGCGGTTGCCGCCGGTGCTGAACAGCAGCCACTGCTCGTCCCAGTCGGCGTAGCGGCGGCGGTCCAGCCGCAGCCGCAGCGCGTACCAGATGCCCAGGCAGGCCACCGCCGCGGTGATCCAGGTGGCCAGGCCCGCGCCCAGCCCGGGGCCGCGCAGCTCGTCCTCGGTCTTGGGCGGTTCGGCCACCTGCCCGTTGGCGTCCACCCACACCGTGAGGTGATCGCCGACCTTGGTCGGCTCCTTGCGGGTGACGCTGGTGGTCCGCTGCTCGAACGCCCAGGTCCACTCCACGGTGGCCACCTGCAGCAGTTGCGGCATGCGGCTCGGGGCGTTGCTGCGCACGCTGGTCACGGTGGCCTCGACCGGGGTGAGCGACTGCAGGTACTGCGCGTTGCGCTCGCGGGCGTCGTTGTCGACGACGCCGCCGACGAACATCGCGACCGGGATCATCAGTGCCAGCACCACGACGAGCAGCGCCGCGATCGTGGACTCGGTGCGGTCCTGCGATCGCACCAGCGGGTTGCTCCCCAGTGCGCGCAGGAGCCAGGGGCGGCGGCGAATCGGCGTCGGTGCAGACATCTCTTTCCAATACCCGTGTAACGACTACGTTAAATATTTTGGCACTCGGTGCATTTTTCGGGTAGCCAGATGCCGGGTGGACGCCCGATCTCACAGTCCCCGCGGTGATGGGGCGCGCGTCACGCACAGCGCCCGCATCGCGCCCAAAGGTGCCTTTCGGCGGAAAAGTGCGAGAGGATCGCGCCCGTTCGTCGATCTCGGCGCCCGCCGGCCGGCAACCGCGGGCAGACTGGTGCCATGCCGGAGCTGCCCGAGGTCGAGGCCCTGGCCGACCACCTGCGCCGCCACGCCGTCGGCCGCACCGTCACCCGCATCGACGTCGCGGCGCTGTCGGCGCTGAAGACCTTCGACCCGCCCACCACCGCCCTGCACGGCCGCACCGTCACCGGCGCCGGGCGCTGGGGCAAGTACCTCGGCCTGCAGGCCGGCGACCACTGGCTCATCACCCACCTGTCGCGGGCCGGCTGGCTGCGCTGGTCGGACCAGCTCGCCGCCACCCCGCCCAAACCCGGCAGGAGCTCCATCGCGCTGCGGGTGCACCTCGGCGACGGGGTGGGCTTCGACCTCACCGAGGCCGGCACCCAGAAGCGGCTGGCCGTCTGGCTGGTCGACGACCCGGCCCGGGTGCCCGGCATCGCCGCGCTCGGACCGGACGCGCTCGAACTCACCCCCGACGGGCTCCGGGCGGCGCTGGCCGGCAGCACCGGCCGGCTCAAGACCGCGCTCACCGACCAGCAAGTGATCGCCGGCATCGGCAACGCCTACAGCGACGAGATCCTGCACGCCGCTCGGCTCTCCCCGTTCGCCACCGCCGGCAAGCTCACCGACGCCCAGCTCGCCGCCCTGCACGACGCGATGATCGGCGTGCTCACCGACGCGGTGGCGCGCTCGGTCGGCCGGCAGGCCGCCACGCTGAAGGGGGAGAAGCGCTCCGGGCTGCGGGTGCACGGCCGCACCGGCCTGCCCTGCCCGGTCTGCGGCGACACCGTGCGCGAGGTGTCCTTCGCCGACCGGTCCTTCCAGTACTGCCCGACCTGCCAGACCGGCGGCAAGGTGCTCGCCGACCGCCGTCTTTCCCGGCTGCTGAAGTAACAGCCGCTAGGCTTTGCCCGCGTGACCCGCCGAAAGATCCTCATCACCGGCGCGAGCTCCGGGCTCGGCGCCGGCATGGCCCGGGAGTTCGCCGCCCGCGGCCGCGACCTGGCGCTGTGCGCCCGCCGGACCGACCGGCTCGAGGAACTCAAGGCCGAGCTGACCGACCGGCACCCCTTCATCAAGGTCGCCATCGCCGAGCTCGACGTCAACGACCACGACCGCGTCCCGGAGGTGTTCGGCCGGCTCGCCGACGAGCTCGGCGGCCTCGACCGGGTGATCGTCAACGCCGGGCTGGGCAAGGGCTGGCCGCTGGGCGGCGGCAAGCTCTACGCCAACAAGGCCACCATCGAGACCAACCTGGTCGCCGCGCTGGTGCAGATCGAGACCGCGTTGGAGCTGTTCAAGCGCACCGGCTCGGGGCATCTGGTGCTCATCTCCTCGGTGCTGGCCAACAAGGGCGTGCCCGGCCACAAGGCCGCCTACGCCGCCAGCAAGGCCGGCCTGTCGTCGCTGGGTGAGTCGCTGCGCGCCGAGTACCCCACCGGCCCGATCCGGGTGACCGTGCTCGAGCCCGGCTACATCGAGTCGGAGATGACGGCCCGCGCCGGCAAGGCGATGTTCATGGTCGACAACGCCACCGGCACCCGCAAGATGGTCGAGGCGATCGAGCGGGAATGCGGCCGCGCGGTGGTGCCGCGCTGGCCGTGGCTCCCGCTGACCGCTGTGTTGCGCGTGCTCCCACCGAGATTCACGAAGGTGTTCGCATGAGATCGGCAGGACTGGCCGCGGTCGTGCTGGCCGCGGCGCTGACGGCCGCCGGCTGCGCCGGCACCGGACGCCAGCCCGGCGCCACCACCACCTCGGCGCCCACGGAAACGGTGACCACCACCGCCGCCGCGCCGGCGCCGAGCGGGCCCGCCGCCGGATTCGCCGATGTGGTGGAACGGCTTTCGCCGAGCGTGGTCACCGTCCGCCAGGGCGACGGTGTGGGCAGCGGCGTGGTGCTGCGCCCCGACGTGATCGTCACCAACGCCCACGTCGTGGGCGACGCGGAGAACGTGCTCCTGGTCTTCGCCGACGGCGAGGAGGCCCGCGGCCGGGTGCTGGCCACCGACGAGATCACCGATCTGGCCGTGATCCGTTCGGAGCGCGGCGATCTGCCGGTGCCCGAGTTCCGCACCGAGCTGCCGCGGCCGGGCGAGTGGGCGGTGGCCATCGGCAGCCCGCTGGGCTTCCAGAACTCCGTCAGCGCCGGGGTGATCTCCGGCCTGCACCGCGACATCCCCGGCTCCGGTGCGCAGACCCAGTCGCTGGTCGACCTGATCCAGACCGACGCGCCGATCTCGCCGGGCAACTCCGGCGGCGCGCTGCTGGACATGGACGGCCGGGTGGTCGGCATCAACGAGGCCTATCTGCCGCCGTCCACCGGGGCGGTGTCGCTGGGCTTCGCGATCCCGGCCGGCACCGCGCTCGACGTCGCCGAACAGCTGCTCGAGCACGGCCGCGCCATCCACCCCTACCTCGGCGTGGGGCTCAGCCCCATCACCCCGTCGCTGCGGCGCGCCCTGCGGGTGCGCACCGAGGACGGCGCGCTCATCACGGAGGTGGACCGCGGCGCCCCGGCGGGGCAGGCCGGGCTGCGGCCCGGCGACGTGGTCGTGGAGTTCAACGGCGCGCCGGTGCGTACCGTCGAGGACCTGCTCAGCGGGCTGCGCCGGACCCGGCCGGGCGACCGGGTCGAGGTCGTCTACCTGCGCGGCAGCGGCCGGCAGGCCACCACGGTCACGGTCGGGGAGCGCTGAGCCGGGCCCGGGTTGGTTTCCCGACCCGGATCGCGGGTAGCCGACCGGGCATGACGAAGCACACGACTCTTTCCAGGACCTGTACGCCCCTGCTGTTCGCCGGTGCGGCCGCCGCCGCCACGTTCGCGTTCGCACCGTCGGCCGGCGCCGAACCGGAACCGCCGTGCGTCAACCCGGACGGCACCGCGTGCGCGGTGATCGGTCCCGACGGTGCGGCCGGCGGGGTTCCGGGTGGTCCGGGCGGCGTGGTCGGCCCCGACGGTGCCGCCGGCGGGATTCCGGGTGGTCCGGGCGGCGTGGTCGGCCCCGACGGTGCGGCCGGAGCCATCCCGGGTGGCCCGGGCGGCGTGGTCGGTCCCGACGGCGGCTCCGGGTGCGTGCCCGGGGTGGGCTGCGTGGACGTGAACCTGCCCTGACGCCCCGCCGGCCTATCGGGGACCGTGCTCAGCGTGCGACGGCGCGGCCCCGGTCGGCGCGGTACCGGCGGATCAGCCCGTCGGTGGACGAATCCAACTGCACCGCATGCGGATCGGCGGCGTCGGTGATGACCGGCAGCAGGGCCTTGGCCTGGGTCTTGCCCAGCTCCACACCCCACTGGTCGAAACTGTTGATGCCCCACACCACGCCCTCGGTGAACACCTGGTGCTCGTAGAGCGCGATCAGCTGGCCCACCGTCGACGGGGTCAGTTCGGCAGCGAGAATGCTGGTGGTGGGCCGGTTTCCGGGCATCACCTTGTGCGGCACGAGCTCGGGCGGCGTGCCCTCGGCGATGAGCTCCTCGGCGGTCCTGCCGAAGGCCAGCACCTGGGTCTGGGCGAAGAAGTTGCTCATCAGCAGGTCGTGCATGCTCCCCGAGCCGTCGGCGGTGGGCAGATCGTCGACCGGGCGGGAGAACCCGATGAAATCGGCCGGGATCAGCCGGGTGCCCTGGTGCAGCAGCTGGTAGAAGGCGTGCTGGCCGTTGGTGCCCGGCTCACCCCAGAAGATCTCCCCGGTGTCGGTGGTGACCGGCGAGCCGTCGGTGCGCACCGACTTGCCGTTGGACTCCATGGTCAACTGCTGCAGATACGCCGCGAACCGGGCCAGATCGTTGGAGTAGGGCAGCACGGCGCGCGACTGTGCGCCGAGGAAGTTGTTGTACCACAGGCCGATCAGCCCGAGCAGCACCGGCGCGTTGGCCTCCGGCGGGGCGGTGCGGAAGTGTTCGTCGATGATCCGGAACCCCTCCAGGAACTCGGCGAACCGCCGCCGGCCGATCACCGCCATCACGCTCAGGCCGATCGCCGAGTCCACCGAGTAGCGGCCGCCCACCCAGTCCCAGAACCCGAACATGTTGGCCGGGTCGATGCCGAACTCCGCCACCCGCTCGCGGTTGGTCGACACCGCCACGAAATGCCGGGCCACCGCGTCCTCGCCGAGCGCGTCGACCAGCCAGCGCCGCGCCGCGGTGGCGTTGGTCAGCGTCTCCAGCGTGGTGAACGTCTTCGATGCGACGATGAAAAGTGTTGTCGCCGGGTTCAACCCGTTCAGCTTGGCGACCAGGTCGGCCGGGTCGACGTTCGACACGAACCGGGCCGAGATGCCGGCGTCGGCGTAGTGGCGCAGCGCCTCGGTGACCATCACCGGGCCCAGGTCCGAACCGCCGATGCCGATGTTGACCACCGTCTCGATCCGCTCGCCGGTGGCACCGGTCCACTCGCCGGAGCGCAGCCGGTCGGTGAAATCGCCCATGGCGTCCAGTACTTCGTGCACATCGGCGACCACGTCCCGGCCGTCGACGATCAGCCGCGCATCCCGGGGCAGTCGCAGCGCGGTGTGCAGCACCGCCCGGTCCTCTGAGGTGTTGATGTGTGCCCCGGCGAACATCGCGTCGCGGCGGGCCTCCAGCCCGGCCGCGCGGGCCAGGTCCACCAGCAGCGCGATCGTCTCGCGGGTGATCCGGTGTTTGCTGTAGTCGATGTAGAGATCGCCGACCGTCAAGGTCATCTCGGTGCCGCGGGACGGATCCGCGGCGAACAGGTCGCGCAGGTGCGCCGAGCCGATCTTGTCGCGATGACGGGCCAGCGCATGCCAGGCCGCAGTGGCCGTGATGTCCGGAACGTTCTGCGTATCGGCGCTCATTGCTAAGAACCTAGCGCGATCAGCCCAACAACGGTGTATGAGAGGAGGTATGGATACCGCCAAGCTGCTGTCGTCCGTCCCCACCGGTCTGTGGATCGGCGGCGAGGAGCGTCCCGCAACGTCCACCTTCGACGTGCTCGACCCGAGCAACGACCGGGTGCTCGCGTCGGTCGGCAACGCCACCGCGGCGGACGCCCTTGCCGCGCTCGACGCGGCCTGCGCGGTGCAGGCCGAGTGGGCCGCCACCCCGGCCCGGGTCCGCGGCGAGATCCTGCGTGCGGCGTTCGAACTGCTCACCGAGCGCGCCGAGGAGATCGCCACCCTGATGACCCTGGAGATGGGCAAGGTGCTCGCGGAGAGCAAGGGCGAGGCGGCCTACGGCGCGGAGTTCTTCCGCTGGTTCGCCGAGGAGGCGGTGCGCATCAACGGCCGCTACACCACCGCCCCGGCCGGCACCGGCCGCATCCTGGTCACCAAACAACCGGTCGGCCCGTGCTACGCGATCACGCCGTGGAACTTCCCGCTGGCCATGGGCACCCGCAAGATCGGGCCGGCGCTGGCGGCCGGCTGCACCATGATCGTCAAACCGGCCCAGGAGACCCCGCTGACCATGCTGCTGCTGGCCAAGCTGATGGCCGAGGCCGGGCTGCCCAAGGGCGTGCTGTCGGTGCTGCCCACCACCGATGCCCGCGGCATCACCACCGCCCTCATCGACGACGGCCGGCTGCGCAAGCTCACCTTCACCGGCTCCACCGGGGTGGGCAAGGCGCTGGTCCGCCAGTCCGCCGACAAACTGCTGCGCACCTCGATGGAGCTCGGCGGCAACGCCCCGTTCATCGTGTTCGACGACGCCGACATCGACGCCGCGGTCGACGGCGCGATGCTGGCCAAGATGCGCAACGGCGGTGAGGCCTGCACCGCCGCCAACCGGTTCCACGTCGCCAACGCGGTGCGCGAGGAGTTCACCGAGAAGTTCGTCCAACGGATGAGCGAGGTCCGGCTCGGCAACGGGTTGGACCCGTCGGTGACCCTCGGCCCGCTGATCAACGCCAACCAGGTCGCCACCGTCACCGACCTCGTCAACGACGCGGTGACCCGCGGCGCCAAGGTCGCCGTCGGCGGCGAGGCCCCCGGCGGGCCGGGCAACTTCTATCCGGCCACCGTGCTCACCGACGTCCCCGCCGACGCCCGCATCCTGCGCGAGGAGATCTTCGGCCCGGTCGCCCCGATCACCGGGTTCGACACCGAGGAGGAGGGCATCGCCGCCGCCAACAGCACCGAGTACGGCCTGGCCGCCTACGTCTACACCCGCTCGCTGGACCGCGCGCTGCGGGTCGCCGAGCGCATCGAGTCCGGCATGGTCGGCATCAACCGCGGCGTGATCTCCGACCCGGCCGCCCCGTTCGGCGGGGTCAAGGAGTCCGGGTTCGGCCGCGAGGGCGGCCTGGAGGGGATCGAGGAGTACCTGGAGACGAAGTACATCGCGCTCACCAGTTAGGGCCCGCACCGATAAGGACGTCGCGGGCCCGCCGTGTCGCCACGGGATGACCCCCGCCCGCCTCTAAGCTGACTCGCGTCAAACAGGAGAGGGCCATCGAACTTGTCGGCAGTGCCTGCTGCTGAATCGGACGCGGATCGGCGGCGCTGGGTCGTCCCGACCGTGCGCGCCACCCGCCGGGGCGCGCCCGGACCACGCGGGCGCGGGATCCCGGCTCTCGACGGTGTGCGCGCGCTCGCGGTCGCGCTGGTGCTCGTCAGCCACGGCGGCATCCCCGGCGTGGCCGGCGGCTTCATCGGCGTCGACGTCTTCTTCGTGCTCAGCGGGTTCCTCATCACCTCGCTGCTGCTCGACGAACTCGACCGCACCGGCCGCATCGACCTGGCCGGGTTCTGGGCCCGGCGGGCCCGGCGGCTGCTGCCCGCGCTGGTGCTCATGGTGCTCGTGGTGGCCTTCGCCCGGCAGGTGTTCGCCCCGGAGTCCGTCGCCGCGCTGCGCGACGACGCGCTGGCGTCGCTGCTGTGGCTGGCCAACTGGCACTTCGTCCGGACCGACACCGACTACTTCGCGCTCGGCGCCACCCCGTCCCCGCTGCAGCACACCTGGTCACTGGGGGTGGAGGAGCAGTACTACGCGCTGTGGCCGCTGCTGGTGATCGCCGCCGCGGTGCTGCTGGCCCGGCTGGCCCGCCGCCGCGGTGTCACCCCGCGGGTGGGGGCGGTGCGGCTGGCGGTGTTCCTGCTCGCCGCGGTCGGGGCGGCCGGTTCGGCCGCGGCCGCGATCCTGCTCGCCCGCGACGAGGCCGCGGTCAACCGGGTCTACTTCGGCACCGACACCCGGGTGCAGGCGCTGCTCATCGGCTCGGCGGCGGCCGCGCTGCTGGTGCGGGACTGGCCCGCGCTGACCGCCGGCTGGCCGGTGCTGCGGGCCCGCTGGAGCCGCTGGCTGGCTCGCGGACTGCCGTTCCTCGGGCTGGCCGGGCTGGCCGCGGCCACCCACCTGCTGACCGGACGGGCCGACGAGTTCCGGCTGGGCCTGCTCACCGCGGTCGCGGTGGCCGCACTGTTCCTCGTCGCCGGGGTCGCGCTGGACCAGGACGGCCCGATCGCCCGGGTGCTGGCCTGGCGGCCGCTGGTGGCGCTGGGCAGCATCTCCTACGGCATCTACCTGTGGCACTGGCCGGTGTTCCTGGCCATCAACGGCGAACGCACCGGCGAGACCGGCCTGTCGCTGTTCGTGGTGCGCTGCATCATCACGGTCGGGGTGGCCGCGCTGTCGTACTGGCTCGTCGAGCAGCCCATCCGGGAGTGGCGGCCGGCGCGGGTCCCGCAGCTGCGGCTGGCCGCGGCCACCATCGCCACCGCCGCGGTGGTGTGCGTGCAGTTCGTGCCGGTCGGGCTGCGGCCCGGCCAGCTGCCGGACGCCGCCCTGCCGCCCGGGGTGAACACCGCCGCCGCCGAGCACCCTGTCGAACCGCTCGAGGCCGCCCGCCCCGCCGCCCCGGTGCCCCGCGACAAGCAGGGCCTGACGGTGTCGGTGTTCGGCGACTCGGTGGGCTGGACGATGATGCGCTACCTGCCCCCGACCCCCGGCATGACCTTCTACGACCGCACCACCATCGGCTGCGGGCTGGCGCGCGGCGGGCCGTACCGCTACCTGGGGGAGACGCTCAACCAGAAGCCCGAGTGCGACACCTGGCCGAGCCGCTGGGCCCAGCGCATCCGCTACGACGACCCCGACATCGCGCTGCTGATCGTGGGCCGCTGGGAGGTCGTCGACCGGGTCGTGGAGGGCCGCTGGAACCACATCGGCAACCCGGCGTTCGACACCTACATCGCCGCCGAGCTGCGCCGCGCCCTGGACATCCTCGGCTCCACCGGCGCCCGGATCGTCGTCACCACCGTGCCGTACAACCGGCGCGGCGAGAAACCCGACGGCAGCCTCTACCCGGAGGACGATCCGGCCCGTGCCGACCGGTGGAACGCGCTGCTGCGCAAGGTCGCCGCCGAGCGGCCGAATGTGACCGTGCTCGACCTCAACCGCAAGCTCAACCCGAACGGGGTCTACACCGCCAAGGTCGACGGCATCCGCACCCGCGCCGACGGGGTGCACCCCACCCCGGAGGGGGTGCAGTGGCTCACGCCGTGGTTGACCGAGGCGCTGCAGGAGGTCGCCCGGCCGAACCCGACCACCGCCCCGGCCGGCTCGAGCCCGACTGCCGGCCCCGCCGGCTCGAGCCCGACTGCGGGCCCCGCCGGCTCGAGCCCGACTGCCGGCCCCGCCGGCTCGAGCCCGACTGCCGGCCCCGCCGGCTCGAGCCCGACTACCGCCCCAGGCGGCCGCGGCCGAGGGTGAGCAGCAGCATCGCCAGGTCCTTGCCCTCCGGCCCGAGCTCGCTGTAGCGCTCGATCACCTGCATCTCCCGGCTGTGCACCAGCCGGGTCCCGCCGGAGGCCATCCGGGCCTTGCCGATCATCCGGGCCACCTCGGTGCGCCGCTTCACCGCGGCCAGGATCGTCGCGTCGAGCTCGTCGATCTCGCGGCGCAGCGCCTCGATGTCGATGTCGGTGGCGGCGGGGGTTTCGATCGTCATCTCGTTCTCCGTCTTCTCGTTGTGTGGCGGGTTGTCAGGTTCCATCCGGTCTCCGGGCCTCCACACAAGAGACGAGCCCCGGATCCGGATGCGGACCACGGGGCTCTCCTGAGGGCAGTCAGACCACGGGCGCCGCTATCCGGAGCCCGAAGAAAAATCGTCCCTGCCCATTGAGCACGTCCTCAAGTCTGCCACCACCGGTCGCGCCGGCGCAAAGGTGTCGTGTCCCGGCGGTAGGTTGGTGACGATATGACGACCGCGACCGCAGTAGACCAGCTCCTGGAGGGACTCAACCCGCAACAGCGCCAGGCGGTGTTGCACGAGGGCACTCCGCTGCTCATCGTCGCCGGGGCGGGTTCGGGTAAGACCGCGGTCCTGACGCGGCGCATCGCCTACCTGCTGGCCGCCCGCGACGTCGGGGTGGGCCAGGTGCTGGCCATCACCTTCACCAACAAGGCCGCCGCCGAGATGCGGGAACGCGTCGTCGGGCTGGTCGGCCCGCAGGCGCGGTCGATGTGGGTCTCGACGTTCCACTCCACCTGCGTGCGCATCCTGCGCAACCAGGCCTCGCTGCTGCCCGGGCTGAACTCGAACTTCTCCATCTACGACGCCGACGACTCGCGGCGGCTGCTGATGATGATCGGCAAGGACATGGGCCTGGACGCCAAGCGGCACTCGCCGCGGATGCTGGCCAACGCCATCTCCAACTACAAGAACGAACTCGTCGACCCCGAACAGGCCGCCGCCGCGCTCACCGACACCAGCGACGAGCTGACCCGCATCACCGTCGAGGTCTACGCCGAGTACCAGCGCCGGCTGCGCGCGGCCAACGCCCTGGACTTCGACGACCTCATCGGCGAGACGGTGTGGGTGCTGCAGCACTACCCGAACATCGCGCAGTACTACCGGCGCCGGTTCCGGCACGTGCTCGTCGACGAGTACCAGGACACCAACCACGCCCAGTACGTGCTGGTGCGCGAGCTGGTCGGGCTGGAGGAGGTCGACGGGCTGACCCCGTCGGAGCTGTGCGTGGTGGGCGACGCCGACCAGTCCATCTACGCCTTCCGCGGCGCCACCATCCGCAACATCGAGGACTTCGAGCGGGACTTTCCGAACGCCACCACGATCATGCTGGAGCAGAACTACCGCTCCACCCAGACCATCCTCGACGCCGCCAACGCGGTCATCCGCAACAACGCCGGCCGCCGTGAGAAGCGGCTGTGGACCGACGCCGGCGCGGGCGACCCGATCGTCGGCTACGTCGCCGAGAACGAGCACGACGAGGCCCGGTTCGTCGCCGAGGAGATCGAGGCGCTCGTCTCCGACGGCGACTACAGCTACGGCGACATGGCGGTGTTCTACCGCACCAACAACTCCTCCCGGGCGCTCGAGGAGGTGTTCATCCGCGCCGGCATCCCGTACAAGGTGGTCGGCGGGGTGCGGTTCTACGAGCGCAAGGAGATCCGCGACATCGTCGCCTACCTGCGGGTGCTGGACAACCCGGGCGACTCGGTGAGCATGCGGCGCATCCTCAACACCCCGCGCCGCGGCATCGGCGACCGCGCCGAGGCGTGCGTGGCGGTCTACGCCGAGAACACCGGGATGAGCTTCAACGACGCGCTGCTGGCCGCCGCCGAGGGCAAGGTGCCGATGCTCAACACCCGCTCGGAGAAGGCCATCGCCGCCTTCGTCGAGATGCTCGACGAGCTGCGCGGCCGGATGGGCGACGAGCTGGGCGACCTGGTCGAGGCGGTGCTGGAACGCACCGGCTACCGGCGCGAGCTGGAGGACTCCAACGACCCGCAGGACCTGGCCCGGCTCGACAACCTCAACGAACTCGTCAGCGTCGCACACGAATTCAGCACCGACCTGGCCAACGCCACCGCGGTCGACGAGGCCGACGAGGACATCCCCGACACCGGTGTGCTGGCGCAGTTCCTGGAACGGGTGTCACTGGTCGCCGACGCCGACGAGCTGCCCGAGGACGGCGCGGGCGTGGTCACGCTGATGACCCTGCACACCGCCAAGGGCCTGGAGTTCCCGGCGGTGTTCGTCACCGGCTGGGAGGACGGCATGTTCCCGCACATGCGGGCACTCGGCGACCCGACCGAACTGAGCGAGGAGCGCCGGCTGGCCTACGTCGGCATCACCCGGGCCCGCCGCCGGCTCTACCTCACCCGCGCCAAGGTGCGCTCGAGCTGGGGCCAGCCCATGCTCAACCCGGAGTCCCGGTTCCTGCGCGAGATCCCGCCGGAGCTCGTCGAGTGGCGGCGCGTCGACCCGACCCCGTCGTTCTCCGCCCCGCAGGGCCTGGCCGGCCGCTACGGTGCGGCGCAGCCGTCGCCGATACGGCCCACCGGCGGCGCCAAGCGCCCGGTGCTGGTGCTCAAACCCGGCGACCGGGTCAACCACGACAAGTACGGGCTGGGCCGGGTCGAGGAGGTCACCGGCACCGGCGAGACCGCGATGTCGCTGATCGACTTCGGCAGCGCCGGGCGGGTCAAGCTCATGCACAACCACGCGCCCCTGCAGAAGTTGTAGGTCAGCCCGGCCGGGCCCACCGCCCGGTGGCCGGCAGCGCGGTCAGCGCGATGGTCAGCAGCGGCAGTGCCGGGATGGCGTAGACCGCCCGCGGCAGCCGGGCCCCGGCCACGAACAGGCTGGCGAAGATCAGCAGCGCCACCACCGCGCCCACCACGATCAGCAGCCGGCCCGGCCGGCGGCGCAGCAGCACCGCGATCAGCCCGCAGATCAGCGCCGCGGACGACACCGCGGCCAGGAACCCCACCGCCACGCAGAACAGCCGGTCGGTGGCCCACCAGCCGGTGATGAGGTCGGTGGCGATGACGGCGGTGGCCCAACCCGAGCAGATGGCCGCCACCGCGGCGGCGATGGCCCCGTTCGGCGAGGGGCCTGCGGCCGGGCCCGGCGTCGGGGCCGGGACGAGACTCGTCGGGGCGTCCGGGACGGGAACCTCGGGGAGGGGCTGCGACGGGGCGCGCCGGATGATGCGGGTGCGGTCGGGGTCCGGCTGGTCGCTCACACCCCCAACCTAGCGGGCCGTCAGCCGCCGGGGCGCAGCCCGCGCTTGGCCAGCCAGGCGGTCGGGTCGACCCGGTTGGTGCCGTTCAGCAGCACCTCGAAGTGCAGGTGCGGGCCGGTCGAGAAGCCGCGGTTGCCCATGGTGGCGATCTGGTCGCCGGCCATCACCCGGTCACCGACGCTGACGTTCCAGCTGTTGATGTGGCCGTAGAGGGTGACGGTGCCGTCGTGGTGGCGGATCTTCACCAGCGCGCCGTACCCGGCGGCCGGGCCGACCTCGATGACCTCGCCGTCGGCGGCGGCGTAGATCGGGGTGCCGATGGCGTTGGCGATGTCGATCCCGCCGTGCAGCACGCCCCAGCGGTAGCCGAAGCCCGAGGTCCACACGCCGCGGGTGGGCATCGCGAACAGCGGCCGGGTCAGCCGGGCCTCGCGCTCGGCACGCTCCTGGGCGTAGGCGGCGGCCTTGATGAGGGCCTCGTTGTGCACCGAGCTGCTGGCCGCCGAGGCGACGGTCACGATCTGCACCCCGTCGGGCGAGCCGCTGATCGAGGCGCCGTCGACGGCGGTGGCGCCCGAGGCCAGCACGGTGTCGGTGGACGTGGTGATCTCGTCGGTGCGGTTGACCATCGAGTACGCACCGGCGGCGGTGGCGCCCGCGGCCATCGCGGCGATCATCAGCCGCCCCTTGGCGGCACCCACCGCCTCGGGTTTGCGGTGTTCACCGCGCCGGCCGATGGCGATGGCCTCGGTCGGGGCCGAGCCGTCGCTGGTGTCGGTGTGGGAGTCGCGGTAGGCGTGGTCGGAGTGCTGCCGGCGGCCCGGCTCGGGCCGGAACTCCTCCGGCACCACCAGCCGCAGCGGGATCTCCTCGGTCTCGTGCAGGTCGTCGAGCTCGGGAGCGGCGATCACCTCGGCGTCGCGCTCGAACACCGAGCTCTCGGTGAAGGTCGCATCGGGCAGGCCGCCGAACTCGTTGAACGGGATGATGTCGGTGACTTCGGCCGGCGTGAGGTCAAGGGCACGGCGGCGGGCATCGTTCGGCGCTCCCTGGGGAGTTCGAATCCGGTGCTTTGCCAACCTTGCGAGTCCTTGTCACGTGATCAGAACGTTATCTAGCGACCGAAGGGACCGTATCCGGTCCCCGATGTTTGTGGCAACCCGTGTCGCAATTCCCCGCCGTATTGTGAGATGGATCACTGTCCGGGTTCGGTGACGTGAGCCACACCGGCCACGGGCGGTGACGGACACCGCGACGTGGGTCGATAAAGTTGGCCGCGCAACGCCGCATCAGCAACAACCGGACAGTGAGCCCATGGATCTTTTCGAGTATCAGGCGAAAGAACTTTTCGCCAAGCACAACGTTCCGACGACACCGGGCCGGGTAACCACCAGCGCCGAGGACGCCAAGGCGATCGCCACCGAGATCGGCAAGCCGGTGATGGTCAAGGCCCAGGTCAAGACCGGCGGTCGTGGCAAGGCCGGCGGCGTGAAGTACGCGGCGACCCCCGAGGACGCCTACACCCACGCCCAGAACATCCTCGGCCTCGACATCAAAGGCCACATCGTCAAGAAGCTGCTGGTCTCCGAGGCCAGTGACATCGCCGAGGAGTACTACATCTCCTTCCTCGTCGACCGCGCCAACCGCAGCTACCTGGCGATGTGCTCGGTCGAGGGCGGCATGGAGATCGAGGAGGTGGCCGCCACCAAGCCGGACCGGCTGGCCAAGGTCCCGGTCGACCCGACCGTCGGTGTCGACGTCGACTTCGCCCGCGAGATCGCCCGCAAGGGCCACCTGCCCGAGGACGTGCTGGACGCGGCCGCGGTGACCATCGCCAAGCTGTGGGAGGTCTTCATCAAGGAGGACGCCACGCTGGTCGAGGTGAACCCGCTGGTGCGCACCCCGGACGGGCAGATCCTGGCGCTGGACGGCAAGGTCACCCTGGACGGCAACGCCGACTTCCGGCATCCCGAGCACGCCGAGTTCGAGGACCGCGACGCCACCGATCCGCTGGAGCTCAAGGCCAAGGAGCACGACCTCAACTACGTCAAGCTCGACGGCGAGGTCGGCATCATCGGCAACGGCGCGGGCCTGGTCATGTCGACCCTGGACGTGGTCGCCTACGCGGGCGAGAAGCACGGCGGGGTCAAGCCGGCCAACTTCCTGGACATCGGCGGTGGCGCCTCGGCCGAGGTGATGGCCGCCGGCCTGGACGTCATCCTGGGTGACCCGCAGGTCAAGAGCGTGTTCGTCAACGTCTTCGGTGGCATCACCGCCTGCGACGCGGTGGCCAACGGCATCGTCAAGGCGCTGCAGATCCTCGGCGACGAGGCCAACAAGCCGCTGGTCGTGCGGCTCGACGGCAACAACGTGGAGGAGGGCCGCCGCATCCTCGCCGAGGCCAACCACCCGCTGGTGACCATGGTCGCCACCATGGACGAGGCCGCCGACAAGGCCGCCGAGCTCGCCGCTCGCGCCGGGAAGGACGCATAACAACCATGTCGATTTTTCTGAACAAGGACTCCAAGGTCATCGTCCAGGGCATCACCGGCGGTGAGGGCACCAAGCACACCGCGCGCATGCTCAAGGCCGGCACCCGGATCGTCGGCGGCGTGAACGCCCGCAAGGCCGGCACCACCGTGACCCACGAGGACAGGGACGGCAACACCGTCGAGCTGCCGGTGTTCGCCACTGTGGCCGACGCGATGAAGGAGACCGGCGCGGACGTGTCGGTGGTGTTCGTGCCGCCGAAATTCGCCAAGGACGCCATCATCGAGGCCATCGACGCCGAGATCCCGCTGCTGGTCGTCATCACCGAGGGCATCCCGGTGCACGACACCGCCTACGCGTGGGCCTACAACGTCAAGAAGGGCAACAAGACCCGCATCATCGGGCCGAACTGCCCCGGCATCATCACCCCGGGCGAGTCGCTGGCCGGCATCACCCCGGCCAACATCACCGGCACCGGCCCGGTCGGCCTGGTGTCCAAGTCGGGCACGCTGACCTACCAGATGATGTACGAGCTGCGTGATTTCGGGTTCTCCACCTGCATCGGCATCGGTGGCGACCCGATCATCGGCACCACCCACATCGACGCCATCGAGGCGTTCGAGAAGGATCCCGCCACCAAGCTGATCGTGATGATCGGTGAGATCGGCGGCGACGCCGAGGAGCGGGCGGCCGAGTACATCAAGGCCAACGTCACCAAGCCGGTCGTCGGCTACGTCGCGGGCTTCACCGCGCCGGAGGGCAAGACGATGGGCCACGCCGGCGCCATCGTGTCCGGCTCGTCGGGCACCGCCCAGGCCAAGAAGGAAGCGCTGGAGGCCGCCGGGGTCAAGGTCGGCAAGACGCCGTCGGAGACCGCCGCGATCGCCCGCGAGATCCTGAAGAACCTCTGACCGTTTCACCGGAATAGCATTCCCGGTCGCGATCCGCGCGATCGCAGGACCGGGAATGCTATTCCGCGTATTTAGGGGATGTGCATGGTTGATTCGCGTACGCCTGTGATCGTCGGAGTCGGGCAGTTCACCGAACACCTCGGGGACGACTACCGCGGTATGTCGGCGGTCGAGCTGGCCGCCGAGGCCGCCCGCGCCGCGCTGGAGGACTGCGGCGGCCAGGGGGTGGCCGCGGCCATCGACACCGTCGCCGGGGTGCGGCCGTTCGAGCTGTCCATGCCGTCCCCGCCGCCGTTCGGCGCCTCCGACAACTACCCGCGCTCGGTGGCCAACCGGATCGGCGCCGACCCGGCCCGGGCGGTGCTGGAGAAGATCGGCGGACAGGGCCCGCAGCACCTGGTCACCGAGTTCGGTGGTGCGATCGCTGCCGGCAAGGCCGACGTGGTGCTGCTGTTCGGCTCCGAGAACACCTCCACCCTGCGGTATTTCGCCAAGCAGGAGGAAAAGCCCGACTTCACCGAGCAGGTCGGGGGCCAGCTCGAGGACCGCGGCCTGGGCTACGAGGGCATCATCGACGGCTACACCGTCGCCCACGGGCTGATCGGCGCGCCGGCCCAGTACGGGCTGATGGAGAACGCCCGCCGGGCCCGGCTCGGGCTCTCGGTCGCCGACTACCGCCGAGCGATGGCGGAGCTGTTCGCGCCGTTCACCGAGGTGGCCGCGAAGAACCCGTACTCGTCCTCGCCGGTGCGCCGCAGCGCCGAGGAACTGGCCACCGTCACCGAGTCCAACCGGATGATCTGCGACCCGTACCCGCGGCTGCTGGTGGCGCGCGACCAGGTCAACCAGGGTGCGGCGGTGCTGCTGATGTCGGTGGAGGCGGCCCGCCGGCACGGGGTGCCGCAGGACAAGTGGGTGTTCCTGCACGGCCACGCCGACGCGGTGGAACACAAGCTCGTCGACCGCGCCGACCTCGGGGCCAGCCCGGCCGCCGTGTTCGCCGTCGAAACCGCTTTGCGCACCGCCGGACTCGGCCTCGACGACATCGCCACCTTCGACCTGTACAGCTGCTTCCCGATCCCGGTGTTCAACATCTGCGACGGCATCGGGCTGGCGACCGACGACCCGCGCGGGCTCACCCTCACCGGCGGCCTGCCCTACTTCGGCGGGCCGGGCAACAACTACTCGATGCACGGCATCGCCGAGACCGTCAACGAAATGCGGCGGCGCCCAGGGGAGTTCGGCCTGATCACGGCCAACGGCGGGATCATGAGCAAGACCTCGGTGGGCATCTACTCGACCACGCCGGTGCCGTGGCGGCCCGCCGACCCGGAGGCGCTGGCGCGCCGGGTCGCCGAGCTGCCGACGGTGCCGCTGGCCGAGCGCCCCGAGGGCGAGGCGACCATCGAGACCTACACCGTGCGCTACGACTGGAATCCGCGCACCGGCATCGTCATCGGCCGGCTCGACGACGGCAGCCGGTTCCTGGCCAAGACCAAGGACGAGGACCTCGTCGCGCTGCTCGCCGAGGGCGAGCCGATCGGTGCGCGAATCAAGGTGTGGCCCACCGAGAAGAGCAACCGGGCGGCGCTCGCCTGACGGTCAGCGCAACCCGGTCGCGTCGAGCTTGCCGGCCAGCCGCTCCACATAGGCGGCGATCTCGTCGTCGGAGCGGTCCGGCAGGCCGTAGAGCACCTCGGTCACGCCGAGCTCACGCCAGTGCGCGAGCTTGTCCGGATCGGGCTTGATGTCCAGCGCGACGATGGTCGGCGCGCCGTCGCGGCCGGCGCCGGCCCAGACGTCCTGCAGCAGCTTGACCGGTTCGTCGATGTCGAAGTCGCGGGGCGTGGTGATCCAGCCGTCGGCGCTGCGGGCGATCCACTTGAAGTTCTTCTCGGTGCCCGCCGCGCCCACCAGCACCGGCAGTTTCGGCTGCACCGGCTTGGGCCAGGCCCAGCTCGGCCCGAACGACACGAACTCGCCGTCGTAGGACGCCTCCTCTTCGGTCCACAGCGCGCGCATCGCCTCCAGGTACTCCCGCAGCATGGTGCGGCGCCGCCCGGCCGGCACCCCGTGATCGGCGAGTTCGTCGGTGTTCCAACCGAATCCGACGCCCAGCGTGACGCGCCCGCCGGACAGGTGGTCCAGCGTGGCGATGGACTTGGCCAGCGTGATCGGGTCGTGCTCCACCGGCAGGGCCACCGCGGTCGACAGCCGGATCCGCTCGGTCACCGCGCAGGCGGTGCCCAGCGCCACCCACGGATCCAGGGTGCGCATGTAGCGGTCGTCGGGCAGCGAGGCGTCCCCGGTGGTGGGGTGGGCGGCCTCGCGCTTGACCGGGATGTGGGTGTGCTCCGGCACGTAGAAGGTGGAGAAGCCGTGGTCCTCGGCGAGCTTGGCCGCCTTGGCCGGCGTGATGCCACGATCGCTGGTGAACAGAACAATCCCGAAGTCCATCCCCGAATTAGAACGTGTTTCAGTACGCGGTGGCAAGGGTGCCCGGGCAGTTTCTGCACCGGCGTTAGATTCACGGCGAGTGATACCCACGACAGTGGGGCGGCGCCGTTGCTGTCATGGCCGTCATGACGACCGAACGGATCGCGGACCACGTCACCTTCGCCTACTGGGTGCCCAACGTCAGCGGCGGCCTGGTCACCAGCGACATCGAGCAGCGCACCGACTGGGGCTACGACTACAACGTCGAGCTCGCCCGGACCGCGGAGCGCAACGGCTTCGAGTACGCACTGACCCAGGTGCGCTACGAGGCCAGCTACGGCGCGGAGTACCAGCACGAGTCCACCAGCTTCAGCCTCGCGCTGCTGCTGGCCACCGAGCGGCTCAAGGTCATCGCCGCCGTGCACCCGGGGCTGTGGCAGCCCGGCGTGCTGGCCAAGTTCGCCACCACCGCCGACCACCTGTCCGGTGGCCGGTTCGCGCTCAACATCGTCTCCGGCTGGTTCAAGGACGAGTTCGTCCACCTCGGCGAGCCGTGGCTGGAACACGACGAGCGCTACCGCCGCAGCGCGGAGTTCCTGCAGGTGCTGCGCAAGCTGTGGACCGAGGACGAGGTGGACTTCCGCGGCGACTTCTACCGCATCCACGACTTCACCCTCAAACCCAAGCCGCTGAACCTGCCCGGCCGGCCGCACCCGGAACTGTTCCAGGGCGGCAACTCCACCGTCGCGCGCCGCAACGGCGGGCGCTACGCCGACTGGTACTTCTCCAACGGCAAGGACTTCGACGGCGTCACCGAACAGATCGTCGACGTGCGCGACCATGCCCGCAGCGTCGGCCGCGAGGTCAGGTTCGGGCTCAACGGCTTCATCATCGCCCGGGACACCGAGAAAGAAGCGCGGGAGACGCTGCGCGAGATCATCGCCAAGGCCAACCGGCCGGCCGTCGAGGGTTTCCGCGCCGCGGTGCAGCAGGCCGGCAACGCCACCGCCGACGGTAAGGGTATGTGGGCCGACTCCGGCTTCGAGGACCTGGTGCAGTACAACGACGGCTTCCGCACCGGGCTGATCGGTACCCCGGAGCAGATCGCCGAGCGGATCGCCGGCTACCGCAAGCGCGGGGTGGACCTGATCCTGGGCGGTTTCCTGCACTTCCAGGAGGAGATCGAGTACTTCGGCGCCAAGGTGCTGCCGCTGGTGCGCGAGATCGAGGCCGACGAGGCGGACCGGTTCGCCCGGGAACCGGTGCTGACCGGAGCCTGATCCGGGAAAGACTCGCGGGGGAGCGAGAAACGCCGACCCGGGGCCGGGCGCCGAACTTGTGCACCCGAACCCGGGTCGGCTTGCGCTAGCGTGGATGGACGTATCGCTGAGGCGGTCCGTGGTGTCGCACCACGCGTGACAGTCCGGATCTTCGCCCGACCAACACAGGAGAGGTCATGACCTACCCGCCCGGCAGCCCCGGATACCCGTCCGCGCAGCAGCCGACCCAGCAGTTCGCCCGCGTCGCCCCGGCCGGCCGGCCCGATGCCGACGCCGAGAGCCGGCTGCCGCTGTACCTCACCGCCGTCGTCGCCGTGCTCGGCCTGGCCGTCTACCTGGCCAGCTTCGGCCCGATCTTCGAGGTCACCGAGTTCGGCATCGAGTACTTCCCGCTCACCCTCAACCTCGGGCTGGTGATCGCGCTGGCCGCCGCGCTGCTCGCCGGGGTGGCGCTGTTGCCCAGGCAGTCCGCGAACGCCGGGATCATCGCCGTGCTGTCGGTGCTCGGGCTGTTGCTGCTGCTCACCGACGTGCTCAGCGCGCCCGACGGGGTGTCGCTGGCCTGGGGGGCGCTGCTGATGCTGATCTTCTCGGCGCTGCAGGCCATTGTGGCGGTGGCGGTGCTGCTGCTGGCGGCCGGGGTGATCACCCCGCCTCCGCCGCGCCCGCAGTACGAGCAGCCGGTCTACGGCCAGTACGGCGCGCCGGGGCCCTACTACGGCCAGCAGGCCGGTCCGCAGCAGCGCCCGGGCTACCCGCCGCAGCAGTTCGGCGGCTACCCGTCCGGCCCGTCCACCGGCGGGTTCCCGCCGACCGGCCAGCCCCAGCAGGGCCAGCATCAGCAGTCGGCGGGCCAGCACCAGTCGCAGCACAACACCCCGACCCCGCCGACCGGCTTCCCCAGCCTCGGGCACTCCCCGCAGCACCAGCAGCAGGCCGGCCCGGGCCAGCCGCCGTCGCAGAGTGATCAGTCACAAAGCGGCCAGTCGCAGAGTGGCCAGTCGCCGGCCGGGCAGCCGCCTGCGTAGGCTGACGCGCGCAAGATGCGCGTGACCCAGTGCGAGGAGCGGCTCCAGTAGTGGTGGACACCCGGCCTGTCGGTCCACGCCAGGCACGCGAGCTGCTCAGCGTGGCGTTCGGACCGTCGATGGTCGCCCTGGTGATCATCGCGGCGGTCACCCTGCTGCAGCTGCTGATCGCCAACAGCGACATGACCGGCGCCTTCGGCGCCATTGCCAGCATGTGGCTGGGCGTGCACCAGGTGCCCGTCTCCATCGGCGGCCGCGAGCTCGGTGTGATGCCGCTCGGGCCGGTGCTGGCCATGGTGTGGGGGACCGCGCGCAGCACCGCGGCGGCCATCCACCCGCAGGCGTCCTGGTTCGTCATCCGCTGGGTGGTGGCCTCGGCGCTGGGCGGGCCGCTGCTCATCGCCGCGATCATGCTCGCGGTCATCCACGACGCCGCCTCGGTGCTCACCGAACTGCAGACGCCCGACGCCACCCGCGCCTTCCTCGGCGTGCTGGCGGTGCACGCCGCCGGCGCGGCCATCGGGGTGAGCACCCGGGTGGGCCGGCGGGTGCTCGCCGTGACCCGGTTGCCGGCCTGGCTGCCGGAGGCGGTGCGCGCCGCGGTGGCCGGGGTGCTCGCCCTGCTCGGCCTGTCCGGGGTGGTCACCGCCGGGGCGCTGATCGTGCACTGGGGCACCATGCACGAACTGTTCGGCATCACCGACTCGGTGTTCGGGCAGCTCAGCCTCACCGTGCTGTCGGTGCTGTACATCCCCAACGTGCTCGTCGGCGCGGCCGCGGTCGCGGTCGGGTCCAGCTCGCACATCGGGCTGGCGACGTTCTCGGCGTTCACCGTGCTCGGCGGCGACATCCCCGCGGTGCCGGTGCTGGCCGCCGCGCCCGCCCCGCCGCTCGGGCCGGTGTGGGTGGCGCTGCTGATCATCGCTGCCGCCGCGGGGGTGGCGGTGGGCCAGCAGTGCGCGCGCCGGCCCGCCCCGCTCGGCACGGCGTTGGCCAAGGTGGGGGTGGCCGCGGCGCTGGCCGCGGTCACCATGGCGGTGCTCGGCTACGCCGGTGGCGGCCGGCTGGGCAACTTCGGCGAGGTCGGGGTCGACCAGACCACGTTCGGGCCGGGGGTGTTCCTGTGGTTCGCCGGCATCGGGGCGCTCACCGTGGTGATGGCCGGCGGCGTCGTGCGGCCGCCGCGCCCCGAACCGGCGCCCGATCCGGCCGGATCGGAGGAGGCCGGCTCGGACGAACCGCCCACCGAGGTGCTCGGCGAGCCGGCCACCGAACCCATCCCGCCGATCGCCGACGAGACCCCGGCAGCCGAGCCGCCCGGCGCGGCCCCGTCCGCAGCCCCGGCCGAGGCGCCGGTGCCCGACGAGCCGGCCGCGCAGCGCCCGGACCTGCCCGATCCGCAGGAGCACTACGTCTTCGATCCGGAGGAGCATTACCTGCCCGACGATCCCTCCGGCGATCACCCGCGCCGCGGCGCCGACTAGGCTGCTGGCCGTGCAGCAACCGCTCCGTGTGCCCCCCACCGCGCCGGCCCGGGTCGTGGTGCTCGCGTCGGGCACCGGCTCGTTGCTGGCGTCGCTCCTGGAGTCCGCCACCGGCGACTACCCGGCCCGGGTCGTGGCCGTCGGCGCCGACCGCGAGTGCCGGGCCCGGGACATCGCCGCCGAGGCCGGGCTGCCCACCTTCGTGGTGCGGCTGCGCGACCACGCCGACCGGGACGCCTGGGACGCCGCGCTCACCGCGGCGGTCGCCGAACACCGCCCCGACCTGGTGGTCTCGGCGGGGTTCATGAAGATCCTCGGGCCGCGGTTCCTCGACCGGTTCGCCGGCCGGGTGGTCAACACCCACCCCGCCCTGCTGCCGGCGTTCCCCGGCGCGCACGCGGTGGCCGACGCGCTGGCCTACGGCGTTCGGGTCACCGGCTGCACCGTGCACCTGGTGGACGCCGGGGTCGACACCGGGCCGATCCTGGCCCAGGAGGCGGTGCCGGTGCTCCCCGGCGACGACGAGGCCACCCTGCACGAGCGGATCAAGGTCGTCGAGCGGCGACTGCTGGTGGAAGTCCTGGCCGCGCTGGCCACCCGCGGCCTTACCCTGACCGGACGAAAGGCGACCATAGGATGAGTGCGAAACGGTCGATCCAGCGCGCCCTGATCAGCGTGTACGACAAGACCGGCCTGATCGACCTGGCGCGCGGCCTGCACGATGCGGGCGTGGAGATCGTCTCCACCGGCTCCACCGCGAAAACCATTGCGGACAAAGGCATTCCGGTCACCCCGGTGGAGTTCGTCACCGGCTTCCCGGAGATCCTCGACGGCCGGGTGAAGACCCTGCACCCGCGCATCCACGGCGGCATCCTGGCCGATTCGCGCAACCCCGAGCACCTCAAGGCGCTGCAGCGCCACGACATCGCGCCGTTCGACCTGGTGGTGGTCAACCTCTACCCGTTCTCCGAGACGGTGGCCTCCGGCGCCGAGCTCGAGGAGTGCGTCGAGCAGATCGACATCGGCGGGCCGGCCATGGTGCGGGCGGCCGCCAAGAACCACGCCACCGTCGCCGTCGTCGTCGACCCGATGGGCTACGACGGGGTGCTGGCGGCGGTCCGCGGCGGCGGCTTCACCCTCGAGGAGCGCCGCAAGCTGGCCGCCCTGGCGTTCCGGCACACCGCCGAGTACGACGTCGCGGTGGCCACCTGGATGGGCGAGCAGTTCAGCGGCGAGGACCCCGAGGCGCTGCCGGCCTGGTTCGGCGCCACCTGGCAGCGCCAGGCAGTGCTGCGCTACGGCGAGAACCCGCACCAGAAGGCCGCGCTGTACGTCGACCGCTCGGCCTGGCCCGGGCTGGCCCAGGCCGAGCAGCTGCACGGCAAGGAGATGTCCTACAACAACTACACCGACGCCGACGCCGCGTGGCGGGCCGCGTTCGACCACCAGGAGATCTGCGTGGCGATCATCAAGCACGCCAACCCGTGCGGCATCGCGATCTCGTCGACGTCGGTGGCCGACGCCCACCGCAAGGCGCACGCCTGCGACCCGCTGTCGGCGTTCGGCGGGGTGATCGCGGCCAACACCGAGGTCAGCGTGGAGATGGCCGAGACCGTCTCGGAGATCTTCACCGAGGTCATCGTCGCCCCCGCCTACGAGGAGGGCGCGGTGGAGATCCTGGCCCGCAAGAAGAACATCCGCGTGCTGCTCGCGCCCGAACCGATGGGCACCGTCCGCGAGCTGCGCCCGATCAGCGGCGGCCTGCTCATCCAGGACCGCGACGCCATCGACGCCGAGGGCGACAACCCGGCCAACTGGACGCTGGCCGCCGGCAACCCGGCCGACCCCGAGACCCTGGCCGACCTGGTGTTCGCCTGGCGGGCCTGCCGCGCGGTGAAGTCCAACGCGATCGTCATCGCCGCCGACGGCGCCACCGTCGGCGTGGGCATGGGCCAGGTCAACCGCGTCGACGCCGCCCGGCTGGCGGTGCAGCGCGGCGGGGAGCGGGTGCGCGGCGCGGTCGCGGCCTCGGACGCCTTCTTCCCGTTCCCCGACGGGCTCGAGGTGCTCATCGAGGCCGGTGTGAAGGCCGTCGTGCACCCGGGTGGTTCGGTGCGCGACGCGGAGGTGACCGCGGCCGCCGAGCGCGCCGGGATCACGCTCTACCTCACCGGCGCGCGGCACTTCGCGCACTGAGCGCGGCGGGCGCACCCGGCCCGCCGGGCGGCCGTGTCGGTCGGACCCGGGTAGTCGGCCGCCGGACGCAGTAGCGTGGATCACGTGACTGCACCTCAGGATCTGCCCCGTACCGTCGGCGAGCTGAAGGCCTCCGGTCACCGGGAGCGGAGCGTCAAACAGGAGATCCGGGAGAATCTGCTGGCCGCGCTGGCCGAGGGCCGCGACGCGTGGCCGGGGATCCTGGGTTTCGAGGACACCGTCATCCCGCAGCTGGAGCGGGCGCTGATCGCCGGGCACGACGTGGTGCTGCTCGGCGAGCGCGGCCAGGGCAAGACCCGGCTGCTGCGCTCCCTGGTCAACCTGCTCGACGAGTGGACCCCGGTGATCGCCGGCGCCGAACTCGGGGAGCACCCGTACCGTCCGATCACCCCGGAGTCGATCCGGCGGGCCGCAGAACAGGGCGACGACCTGCCCGTCGAGTGGCGCCACCGCAGCGAGCGGTACTTCGAGAAGCTGGCCACCCCGGACACCAGCGTCGCCGACCTGGTCGGCGACATCGACCCGGTCAAGGTGGCCGAGGGCCGCAGCCTGGGCGACCCGGAGACCATCGCCTACGGGCTCATCCCGCGCGCGCACCGCGGCATCGTCGCCGTCAACGAGCTGCCCGACCTGGCCGAACGCATCCAGGTCGCGATGCTCAACGTGATGGAGGAGCGCGACATCCAGGTGCGCGGCTACACCCTGCGGCTGCCGCTGGACGTGCTCGTGGTGGCCAGCGCCAACCCGGAGGACTACACCAACCGCGGTCGCATCATCACCCCGCTCAAGGACCGGTTCGGCGCCGAGATCCGCACCCACTACCCGCTGCGGCTCGAGGCCGAGGTCGGCGTGATCCGGCAGGAGGCCAACCTGGCCGCCGAGGTGCCCGAGTACCTGCTGCAGATCCTGGCCCGGTTCACCCGGCTGCTGCGCGAGTCGCACTCCATCGACCAGCGCTCCGGGGTGTCGGCGCGGTTCGCCATCGCCGCCGCCGAGACGATCGCCGCCTCGGCCCGCCACCGCGCGGCGATCCTGGGCGAGAGCGACGCGGTGGCGCGGGTGGTCGACCTGGGCACCGTCATCGACGTGCTGCGCGGCAAGCTGGAGTTCGAATCCGGCGAGGAGGGCCGGGAACAGGCCATTCTGGAGCACCTGCTGCGCCGCGCCACCGCCGACACCGCGCAGCGGCTGCTCGGCGGCATCGACGTCGGACCGCTGGTGGCCGCCGTGGAGGAGGGTTCGCCGGTGACCACCGGGGAGCGGGTGTCAGCAAAGGACGTGCTGGCCGCGCTGCCGGACCTGCCGGTCATCGACGCGATCGCCGAACGGCTCGGCGCGCGCACCGACGGGGAGCGGGCCGCCGCCCTGGAACTGGCGCTGGAGGCGCTGTATCTGGCCAAGCGGATCGACAAGGAGACCGGCGAAGGCGAGACCGTCTATGGCTGATGCCCACGGCCGCTCCGCGCGGTACTCGCGCTACACCGGCGGGCCCGACCCGCTCGCCCCGCCGGTGGACCTGCGTGAGGCGCTGGAACGGATCGGCCAGGACGTCATGGAGGGCACCTCGCCGCGGCGGGCGCTCGCCGAGCTGCTGCGCCGCGGTACCCGCACCATGCGCGGGGCCGACCAGCTCGCCGCCGAGGTGAACCGCCGGCGCCGGGAGTTGTTGGCGCGCAACAACCTCGACGGCACGCTGCAGGAGATCAAGAAGCTGCTCGACGAGGCCGTCCTGGCCGAGCGCAAGGCGCTGGCCCGCGCCCTCGACGACGACGCCCGGTTCGCCGAGATGCAGATCGAGGCGCTGTCCCCGTCGCCGGCCAAGGCGATCCAGGAACTGGCCGAGTACAACTGGCGTTCGGCCGAGGCGCGGCAGCGCTACGAGCAGATCAAGGACCTGCTCGGCCGCGAGATGCTCGAGCAGCGGTTCGCCGGGATGAAGCAGGCGCTGGCCAACGCCACCGACGAGGACCGCCGGCGCGTCTCGCAGATGCTCGACGACCTGAACAACCTGCTGGACAAGCACTCCCGCGGCGAGGACACCCAGGCCGACTTCGACGAGTTCATGCGCCGCCACGGCGAGTTCTTCCCGGAGAACCCGAGCAACGTCGACGAACTGCTCGACTCGCTGGCCCGCCGGGCCGCCGCCGCGCAGCGGTTCCGCAACAGCCTCTCGCCCGAGCAGCGCGCCGAACTCGACGCGCTGGCCCAGCAGGCGTTCGGCTCGCCGGAGCTGATGAACCAGCTCGGCCGGCTCGACGCGCACCTGCGGGCCGCCCGGCCGGGGGAGGACTGGGACGGATCGGCCGAGTTCTCCGGCGGCAACCCGCTCGGCATGGGGGAGGGCGCCCGGGCGCTCGCCGACATCGCCGAGCTCGAGCAGCTCGCCGAGCAGCTCTCGCAGAGCTACGCCGGGGCGTCGATGGAGGACGTGGACCTCGACATGCTGGCCCGCCAGCTCGGCGAGGACGCCGCGGTGGACGCCCGCACCCTGGCCGAGCTGGAGCGGGCCATGATGAGCCAGGGCTTTCTGGACCGCGGCTCGGACGGCTCGTGGCGGCTGTCGCCCAAGGCGATGCGCCAGCTCGGGCAGGCCGCGCTGCGCGACGTCGCCCAGCAACTGTCCGGCCGGCACGGCGAGCGGGAGACCCGCCGCGCCGGGGCCGCCGGCGAGCTCACCGGGGCGACCCGGCCCTGGGCGTTCGGCGACACCGAGCCGTGGAACGTCACCCGCACGATCACCAACGCCGTGCTGCGTCAGGCCGGGGCCGGAGCACCGGCGCTGCCGGTGCGGATCACCGTCGACGACGTCGAGGTCTCCGAGACCGAGACCCGCACCCAGGCCGCGGTGGCGCTGCTGGTCGACACCTCGTTCTCGATGGTGATGGAGAACCGGTGGCTGCCGATGAAGCGCACCGCGCTGGCGCTGAACCACCTGGTGAGCACCCGGTTCCGTTCCGACGAACTGCAGATCATCGCCTTCGGCCGGTACGCCCGCACGCTGACCGCCGCCGAGCTGACCGGGCTGGAGGGCGTCTACGAGCAGGGCACCAACCTGCACCACGCGCTGGCGCTGGCGGCCCGGCACCTGCGCCGCCACCCCAACGCCCAGCCGGTGGTGCTGGTGGTGACCGACGGCGAGCCCACCGCGCATCTGGAGGACTACGGCGACGGCGAGGGCCCGGCGGTGTTCTTCGACTACCCGCCGCACCCGCGCACCATCGCCTTCACCGTGAAGGCCTTCGACGAGGTGGCCCGGATGGGCGCGCAGATCACCATCTTCCGGCTGGGCAACGACCCGGGCCTGGCGCGGTTCATCGACCAGGTGGCCCGGCGGGTGCAGGGCCGGGTGGTGGTGCCCGATCTGGACGGCCTCGGCGCCGCCGTCGTGGGCGACTACCTGCGGTCCCGGCGACGCAGGCGATAATTTTTCGAGATTTGCTGGACCGTGGTCCGGCACATCCGCGGGGGCGCCCCGGGAACTGAGCATTCGGTTTGCGGGCGGGGTTGTTTCCACCGCTTGCTGTGCAACGTGACTGGGCTTACTCTTTTTGAGACTTTTCTCAGCTGATGCTCAACTCAGCGAGCAGGTTGCAACAACAGACATGACCCGCGCATCCCGAAGGGGGCTCTCACAAATGGCCATCAAGCCCATCCTCACCACGGGCCTGGCACTCGCCAGCGCCGGCGCCATCGTCGCCGCGACGCCCGCCCTGGTGACGGCGCCGACCGTGACCGTGGAGGCGGCCGACGCCGCGGTGCTCGACTCGAAGCGATCGGTCACCGTTGACAAGTACAACCTGCTCGGGATCAGCGACATCACCGTGCAGGGGATCGTCGACGCCTTCTTTCAGGGCTACGGCGGCAACGTGCACGAGGATGATCCGTACTACCCGGTCAACCCGTACTTCTACCCGCTGACCCAGTACGGCTTCACCGGTGTGGCCTACTACCTGGCCTACAACGTCTTCGAGTCGCTGGCCGATGTGGGCGTCCCGGTGGTCTCGGACCTGGCCGGCCTGGTCTACACCGACATGCCCTACTTCTTCGAGATTGACGTGCTGGCGGCCACCCGGGTGCTGCTCTCCGAGCTCGGCGGTGGCCCGGACAGCGCGGTCTCCGAGTTCCTGGGGACGCTGGAGGCGATCGCCTACGGCTGGATCGATATCATCGGCGAAATCGCCGTCCGGGTTGCCGATTCGGTGCCGGTGATCGGGCCGACGCTGGGCGACATGACCTACATCTTCTTCGGGTTCGACGACTACTATGCCCCGGGCATCACCGGCGTCGTCAACTACCTCATCGACGCCATCCTCGGCCGTTTCACCCCGCCGGCCGACGACGAGGGCGGCGACGACGAGGGCGGCGACGACGAGGGCGGCGACGACGAGGGCGGCGACGACGAGGGCGACGACGAGGACGAGGGCGGCGACGACGAGGGCACCGACGACGAGGGCGGCGACGATGAGGGCAGCGACGAGGACGGCGAGGAGCAGCCCCAGGATCAGGATGCCCTGAACCGGGTGCTCGGCTTGTCGATCGCCACCGATATCTCGGCCGGCCCTGACGAGGTGCCGACCGACTCCACCCCGGCCGAGCCGGAGGTCGACGACGTCGACGAGCCCGAGCCCGAGACCGAGGAAGTCAAGGACGAGGACGACATCGACGACAAGAAACTCCAGAAGCAGGTCGAGGACCACGAGGCCCAGGAGGAGAAGACCGGCGGCGAGGAGACCGGCTCCGGCACCGGCGGCGGCAGCCTCGACGACGTCTCCGAGACCATCGGCGGCGCCGTCGACTCGCTGACCGGTGGGGACACCGAGCAGAACGACGCTCCCTCGGACGACAACGAGGAGTGATCCGGCCCGCCCGGCAGTGAACCGCTGAACCGACGCATCGGCCCCCTCCGCCAGGAGGGGGCCGATGTGCGTTCTCGGGTCGGTCGGCGCGGCGCCTGTTCGCCTACTCGTCGTCGGGGCGCTTGCGGCCGCGGCGGCGGACATTGACGCTGCCCCAGAACGCCAGGCCGCTGATGTTCACCCGCGGCGCCCCGGCCAGCCCGTCGCCGAGCACGCTGCCGCCGAACACGCCCATCACCCCGCGGCCGCGCAGCGCGACGTTCACCTCCGGCGGGACCAGGATGGTCTGCCCGCCGCAGAACGAGTAGGCGTGGATGTCCACCTCCGGCGAGGTGAAGTCGGCGTAGCGCAGGTCCACCACGCCGCCGCCGAACACCGACACCGTGGTGAGCCGGTTCGGCACGTTCCACCGGCCCCGGCGCTCGAAGCCGCTCATGATGGCCAGCAACGTCGTCGACGGGGCCGGATGCACCGCGTCGGCGCGGCGGCCGGAGGCCACCACGCAGGGCAGGTCCGCCGACAGCCGTTCCAGCTCGTCGTAGGTCTGCGCGGAGTAGGCCTTGGCCAGTCGCTCCTCGTACTCGGCGATCCGCAGATGCCCCTGCGCCGCCGCGTCAGTCAACAGGTGAGCCACCCGGATCCGGTCAGTATCGGCGGCCCGCATCGAACCATTCCCCGACGCTGGAGTAGTCATCGCCGTCAGCCTACGACGAACATCGGCACATGCAAGATCGGTAGCTGAACTGTGTTCACGCCCGCATCCGGCGAACGACGAGAGGTTGCTCTCAGCCCGCGGCCGGTCCCGGCCGGTGCGGGTCCGGGCGGTTTTGGAGCCGGTGGGGCCCACCCGGTATCCTGATCAGCACTTGCCTGCGCCTGCCCGACGCGCGCGGCATCACCCCGTTACGAGGAGACTTCGATCATGGCTGTGCCCAAGCGCAGAATGTCGCGCGCGAACACCCGTAGCCGTCGCGCGCAGTGGAAGGCCAAGTCGCCGGAGCTGGTCGGCGTGACCGTCGCCGGCCGCCAGTACCGCGTCCCGCGCCGCCTGCTCAAGGCCGCGCGTCTGGGGCTCATCGACCTCGACCGTCGCTGACCCCCGGGACGGCGGTTCCCGCGCCGCGCCTCTCAGGTCACTCTCAGACAGCAGGTTGAGACTGTGGCTGTGCGGATACTTGTCGTCGACGACGATCGTGCGGTGCGGGAATCGCTGCGCAGGTCGCTTTCCTTCAACGGCTACTCCGTCGAACTCGCCGAGGACGGCGAGGAGGCCCTCGAACGCATCGCCGCCAACCGGCCCGATGCGGTCGTGCTCGACGTGATGATGCCCAAGCTCGACGGGCTGGAGGTGTGCCGCCGGCTCCGCAGCACCGGCGACGATCTGCCCATCCTGGTGCTCACCGCCCGCGACTCGGTCTCCGAACGGGTCGCCGGGCTCGACGCCGGCGCGGACGACTACCTGCCCAAGCCGTTCGCGCTGGAGGAACTGCTGGCCCGGATGCGGGCGCTGCTGCGCCGCACCACCCCGGAGCAGGCCGCCGAGTCGCAGGTGCTGACCTTCGCCGACCTCACGCTCGACCCGGTGACCCGCGAGGTCACCCGCGGCGACCGGCAGATCAGCCTCACCCGCACCGAGTTCGCGCTGCTGGAGATGCTCATCTCCAACCCGCGCCGGGTGCTCACCCGCAGCCGCATCCTCGAGGAGGTGTGGGGCTACGACTTCCCCACCTCCGGCAACGCGCTCGAGGTCTACATCGGCTACCTGCGCCGCAAGACCGAGGCCGCCGGCGAACCCCGGCTGATCCACACCGTGCGCGGTGTCGGCTACGTGCTGCGCGAGACCCTGCCCTGATGGCCGCCCCGCAGCCGTCCGGCTGGCCCGCACCACCGCCGCCACCGCCCCGCGGCAGCTCGCTGTCGCTGCGCTGGCGGGTCATGGTGCTGGCCATGTCGATGGTGGCGATGGTCGTGGTGCTCATGGCGCTCGCCGTCTACGCGGTGGTGTCCCGCGCCCTCTACGACGATCTGGACAACCAGCTCTACAGCCGGGCCCGGCTGCTCATCGAGAGCGGGGTGCTCGACGCCGACCCCGGCAAGGCCATCGAGGGCACCGCGTACTCCGACGTCAACGCCATGCTGGTGAACCCGGGGCGAGCCATCTACACCGCCAACCAGCAGGGCCAGACCCTGCCGCTGGGGGAGCGGGAGCGCCAGGTCATCGATGGCGAGCTGATCCTGTCCCTGCGCACCGCCAACCATCAGCGGGTGCTGGCCCAGCATCTGCCCAACGGCAGCACCCTGCTGCTGTCAAAGAGCCTCACCCCGACCACGCAGGTGCTCAAACGGCTGGGCACCGTGCTGCTCATCGTCGGCGGGGTCGGCGTGGCGGTGGCCGCCGTCGCCGGCGGCATGGTGGCCCGCGCCGGGCTGCGCCCGGTGGCCCGGCTCACCGAGGCCACCGAACGGGTGGCCCGCACCGACGACCTGCGGCCCATCCCGGTCGTCGGCAACGACGAGCTGGCCCGGCTCACCGAGGCGTTCAACGCGATGCTGCGCGCGCTCGCCGAGTCGCGGGAGCGGCAGGCCCGGTTGGTCGCCGACGCCGGCCACGAACTGCGCACCCCGCTGACCTCGCTGCGCACCAACGTCGAGCTGCTGATGGCCTCGATGAAGCCCGGCGCGCCGCAGCTGCCCGAGGAGGAGATGGCCGGGCTGCGCGCCGACGTCATCGGCCAGATCGAGGAGCTGTCCACGCTGGTCGGCGATCTCGTCGACCTCACCCGCGACGACGCCGGCGCGGCGGTGCACGAACCGGTCGACATGACCGAGGTCGTCGACCGCTGCCTGGAACGGGTCCGGCGGCGCCGCAACGACATCACCTTCGAGGTCGACGTGCAGCCCTGGCAGGTGATCGGTGACCCGGCCGGGCTGACCCGGGCGATCCTGAACCTGCTCGACAACGCCGCCAAGTGGAGCCCGCCCGGCGGACGGGTCGGGCTGCGGCTGCGCCAGGTCGATCCGGTACACGCCGAGGTGGTGGTCAGCGACCACGGCCCCGGCATCCCCGAACACGAGCGGCACCTGGTGTTCGAGCGGTTCTACCGGTCCGACACCGCGCGGTCCATGCCCGGGTCCGGCCTCGGGCTGGCGATCGTCAAGCAGGTGGTGCTCAAACACGGTGGTGCGCTGCGCATCACCGACACCACCCCGGGCGCCGAGCAGCCCGGCACGACGATCTCGGTGCTGCTGCCCGGCCGGCCGCTGCCCGGGGACGCGACACGCTCCGGCGAGGGCGACGACGATCCGGTGATCAGCACCGAGAATAGGTAGACAACTTCCCCGGATTGAGAGCGTCCCGGTGGCGAACTCTCAGTGGAATCTCAGCCCGGCCGGGCACCGTGGTGAGGCGCCGATCGTTCGGCACAGTGAGAGACCGCATTCGGCGGACGTGGTTCGGTACAGAAAGAGCACCAACGACATGACGAATTACCCCCGGTACTCGCCGCCGCCGTCGCCGCAACCGGGTGCGCAACCCCAGCGGCCCGATCCCTGCCAGCAGCAGCCCTACGACTGGCGTTCGGCTGCGCAACCGCAGCAGCAGTACCCGGCCCAGCCGGGCTACGGCATGCCCTACGACCCGTACCGGCCGGGCGCCGGGCCGGTCCGGCCGCCGCTGCCCCAGTCGCCCACCGGCGGTGAAAGGCGTTCCCGCGCCGCGTTGTTCGCCGGGGCGCTGGCCATCGCGGTGGTCTCGGCCGGGATCGGCGGCGGGGTGGCCGTGCTGGCCCAGCCCGACCGCGCGCCGGTGATGTCGGCGCTCGGCGGCGACGCCTCGATGCTGCCCGCCGCCAGCGTGCCGGCCGGCACCGTCGAACAGGTCGCGGCCAAGGTGGTGCCGAGCGTGGTCAAGCTCGAGGTCACCGCGGGCCGGCAGGCCGAGGAGGGCTCGGGCATCATCCTGAGCTCCGACGGGCTGATCCTGACCAACAACCACGTCATCGCCGGTGCCAAGGACGCGCCGCGCGGCACCGTCACCAAGGTGACCTTCGCCGACGGCAGCACCGCCCCGTTCACCATCGTCGGCCAGGACCCCAGCAGCGACATCGCGGTGGTGCGCGCCGAGGGGGTCGACGGGCTCACTCCGATCACCCTAGGCTCCTCGGCCGATCTGCGGGTCGGCCAGGACGTGGTGGCCATCGGCTCGCCGCTGGGCCTGGAGGGCACCGTCACCACCGGCATCATCAGCGCGCTCAACCGCCCGGTGGCCGCCGGCGGCGACATCCGCAACCAGAACACCGTGCTGGACGCCATCCAGACCGACGCCGCGATCAACCCCGGCAACTCCGGCGGGGCGCTGGTCAACATGAACGGCGAACTGGTCGGCGTGAACTCGGCCATCGCCACGCTCGGCGGCGGGCCGTCGACCAAGGCGCAGAGCGGCTCGATCGGCCTGGGCTTCGCGATCCCGGTCGACCAGGCCAAGCGCATCGCCGACGAGCTCATCAAGTACGGCAAGGCCTCGCACGCCTCGCTGGGCGTGCAGGTGACCAACGAGGCCGGCACCGACGGGGCCAAGATCATGGAGGTCAACAGCGACGGCGCCGCGGCCGCCGCCGGGCTGCCCAGCGGGGTGGTGGTGACCCGGCTCGACGACCGCGTCATCAACAGCGCCAACGCACTGGTCGCCGCGGTGCGGTCCAAGGCGCCCGGCGACAAGGTCAAGCTGACCTTCGTCGACGAGTCCGGCAAGCCGCGGACCATCGAGGTCACCCTCGGGAAGATGCAGCAATGATCGGTGACACGCTCGCGGCCAACGGATATACGGTGGCAGGCATGGACAAGCCCGGGGAACTGGTCGGCCGCGCGCTGGTGATCGTCGTCGACGACCGCACCGCACACGGCGAGGAGGACCACAGCGGTCCGTTGGTCACCGAACTGCTCGGCGAGGCGGGGTTCGTCGTCGACGGCGTCGTGGTGGTGGCATCCGACGAGGTGGAGATCCGAAACGCGCTCAACACCGCGGTGATCGGCGGTGTGGACCTGGTGGTCACCGTCGGCGGCACCGGGGTCACCCCGCGTGACGTCACCCCGGAGGCGACCCGGGAGATCCTCGACCGCGAACTGCTCGGCATCGCCGAGGCGCTGCGTTCGTCCGGGCTGTCGGCCGGCATCACCGACGCCGGGCTCTCGCGCGGGCTGGCCGGGATCTCCGGCAGCACCCTGGTGGTCAACCTGGCCGGCTCCCGCGCCGCGGTGCGCGACGGGATGGCCACGCTCGGCCCGCTGGCCGCCCAGGTGATCGGGCAGCTATCCAGTTTGGAGATCTAACCGGGCCCGGTGAACAGGCTCATACGCACGATCGGGGCGGCAGTGGCGCTGCCGCCCCGACCGCTACCCGGGGTGGTCGGGACGCAACACCCGCAGGTCAGCCGTGTTACTGTCGGATGAACAGGGTCCCCATAACGCGTGTGATGTTAATCACACAGAGGTGTCGGAGTGAGCGAGCCAGCGAAGTCGAGCCGCGAGGCAGTTAACAAGATTTTCGGCGATGTGATGCCGGAGATCGGCCCCAACGAGCGCGACCGGGACTCCTACGAAGACGCGGTCGATCGCGACCGTTGGCTGCGGGACAATATTCCGCCTCATCATGATCAGAGGTCGATCGGCTCGATCGATCTCTGAAACCCCAGGTCGGCCGGGTGGGTCCGGGACGGCGACCGGCCGCCCGGGCGCGACACGAATCCGGGCCGCGGCTTCGGATTCACGTCGCGAATCGTCCCCGAACCGCGCATTCCAGCAAATTTCGGCGACGTCACGGGTGTGAATCCCGGTATCGCCGGTTCGCGTTGCCGGGCCGATGCCGCCCCGTTATGTTCCTCGTGTCATCGATGAGCGAAGCGTTAGAGCCGGACGTGGGTTTTCTAATCCAACCTTCATCTCGGTCTCGACCGGTGGCCGGCGAGCGAGATGCCGGCGCCCTTCGCCATCCCGGTGAACCAGGAAGAGGAACGAGGAGCGTATGAAGGCAATCGGACGGGTGCTCGCTGCGGCGGCGACCGCGGTTGCGGCCGTGTTCGCGAGCGCGGGTACCTCCAACGCGGGTCTGGACAACGAGCTGAGCCTTGTTGACGGCCAGGATCGGACGCTGACCATCCAGCAGTGGGACACCTTCCTCAACGGGGTGTATCCGCTGGACCGCAACCGGCTGACCCGTGAGTGGTTCCACTCCGGCAAGGCGAAGTACATCGTCACCGGCCCGGGCGCCGAGGACTTCGAGGGCACCCTCGAGCTGGGTTACCAGATCGGCTTCCCCTGGTCGCTGGGTGTGGGCATCAACTTCAGCTACACCACCCCCAACATCCTGATCGATGACGGTGACATCACCGCTCCGCCGTTCGGCCTGGAGTCGGTGATCACCCCGAACCTGCTGCCGGGGCTGTCCATCAGCGCCGACCTGGGCAACGGCCCGGGCATCCAGGAGGTCGCGACCTTCTCGGTGGATGTCGAGGGCCCGGAGGGCGCTGTGGCCGTCTCGAACGCGCACGGCACCGTGACCGGTGCGGCCGGCGGTGTGCTGCTGCGTCCGTTCGCCCGGCTGATCTCGTCGAGCGGTGACTCCGTCACCACCTACGGCGAGCCCTGGAACATGAACTGACGGGGGTGTAACGACTTCGTGGCGCCGGTCGACTCCCAGAGTGACCGGCGCCACGGGAACGCGGGGGCGTTTCCAACCAATGGCGGTCACCACACCGTCGAACAGATAGGGAGAGAATGAAGGTAATCACTCGGGTGCTCGCCGCGGCGGCGACCGCGGTTGCGGCCGTGTTCGCGAGCGCGGGTACCTCCAACGCAGGGCTGGACAACGAGCTGAGCCTTGTTGACGGCCAGGATCGGACGCTGACCATCCAGCAGTGGGACACCTTCCTCAACGGTGTCTTCCCGCTGGACCGCAACCGGCTGACCCGTGAGTGGTTCCACTCCGGCAAGGCGAAGTACATCGTCACCGGCCCGGGCGCCGAGGACTTCGAGGGCACCCTCGAGCTGGGTTACCAGATCGGCTTCCCCTGGTCGCTGGGTGTGGGCATCAACTTCAGCTACACCACCCCCAACATCCTGATCGATGACGGTGACATCACCGCTCCGCCGTTCGGCCTGGAGTCGGTGATCACCCCGAACCTGCTGCCGGGGCTGTCCATCAGCGCCGACCTGGGCAACGGCCCGGGCATCCAGGAGGTCGCGACCTTCTCGGTGGATGTCGAGGGCCCGGAGGGCGCTGTGGCCGTCTCGAACGCGCACGGCACCGTGACCGGTGCGGCCGGCGGTGTGCTGCTGCGTCCGTTCGCCCGGCTGATCTCGTCGAGCGGTGACTCCGTCACCACCTACGGCGAGCCCTGGAACATGAACTGACCGTTCGCCGGTCGGAAAAGACGGCCCCCGGCCTGCGCCGGGGGCCGTCTTCGTATCCGGATCAGGTGCGGTCGGCGCTGGTGGTGTCGGCGGTGTCCGGACGCGGACCGGTGCCCGGGCCGGCGACATGCCGACCGCCCGACCCGTCGGCCGATGCGAGCAGATCGCGGATCTCGGTCAGCAGCGACAGTTCGGTGTCCTGGGCCTGCTCGACCTCACCCTTGCGGCGCAGCCGGTTGTACGGCACGACGATGAGGAAGTACACCACCGCCGCGACCAGCAGGAAGTTGATCGCCGCGGAGATCAGGACGTTGAGGTCGATGGTCTGTCCGCCGCCGATGGCGATCCGCAGGATGCCGTAGTCGGCGTCGGTGCCCGCGCCCACCCGGTCGATCAGCGGCTGGACCACCGCGTCGGTGAAGGCGGTGACCAGCCCGGTGAACGCGGTGCCGATGACCACCGCGATCGACAGGTCGACGATATTGCCGCGGGCGAGGAAATCCTTGAACCCCTTGAGCATGGGGACCCCCTTTGTGCTGCCGGTAGCTGACACCGCTGCACGCTACGCGGTGCGGACGGCGTCCCGGACGAATTCGCTCAGCGCAGGGTCAGGGTGATCTCCCTGCCGAGCGCCGCTCCGGCGACGTCGTTCGCCGTCCGGGCCGGCAACGCCACCAGCACCAGCCGGCCGGCCGGCTCGGGGCCGTCGTCGGGGGAGACGAGCACCACCACCGCGCCGGTGGCCAGCACGCGCGGCCGCGGATCGGCGCCGTCCGGATCGGCGGCGAGCACATCGACGACGTCGCCCGGGCGGACGTAGGTCAGCAGCGCCGGCTCGGCCGGGCGCAGGCCGACGATCCGGGCTCCCGGCCCGGCGGCCGACTCGGCCAGCCGCGTGCCCAGCAACCGCACGTCGGTCAGCGGTTCGCCCCGGCGCACCGGGCCGGCCGGCACCGCGCCCGCCGCCGTCGCCGGGTCGGCGGTCGCCCCGTCCGGGACGGCCGCCGCCGGCAGCGACGCCACCCGCACGTCGGCGGCGGTCAACGGGACGCCCGGGGCCAGGTCGCGGGCCGCGACGAGCACCGGGACCCGGTCGGCGGCCGGGTCGCCGCGCACCGCCGCGACCGCGGCGAGCAGCACCAGCCCGGCCGCGGCGGCCCGGCGGGCGGCCAGGGTGCGGGTCCAGTCCGGGCGCAGCGCCGCGCGCAGCCGGGCCAGCGGCGTGGGGTCGAGCGGATGCGCCATGCCGCCACGGTAGGCAGCACAAAAAGCCGGGCGCGCCCGAAAGCGGCCCGGCTGTGGATAACCCGGTGACTAGCTCGACGCGGCCGCGGTGCTGGTGCTGCTGCTCGACGAGCTCGAGCTCGACGAACTCGAGGAGCTCGACGACGAGCCGGACTCGCTGCTCTTGGACGAGCCGTTGCCCGAGGACCGGCTGTCGGTGCGGTAGAACCCGCTGCCCTTGAACACGACCCCGACGTTGCCGTACACCTTGCGCAGCCGACCCGAGCACTTCTCGCAGGTGGTCAGGGCGTCGTCGGTGAACGCCTGCACCACGTCGAAGCGGTCACCGCACTGGGTGCATGCATAGGTGTAGGTCGGCACGTGAACCTCCGAGTCACAAAAGTCTGTTAGCACTCTACCGTCTCAAGTGCTAGCCCCGCCATGTGAGGTCACCCCCAGCGCCACCAGGCCCCGGCCCGGGGTGAGCGCATGGGTCATCCGCACGTCGTGCGGTTCGGCCGGCAACGCGTCGACGAGTTCCTCGTCGCGCACCACGGCCACCCGGCGCGCCGCCGGATCGGCCAGCGGCAGCGTGCGGTCGTAGAACCCGGCGCCGCGGCCGAGCCGCACCCCGGACCGGTCCACCGCCAGCGCCGGGATCAGCAGCACCGCCGCCCCGGCCACCGCGCCGGCCGGCAGGTGCGGCGGCGCCGGCTCGCGCAGCCCGTAGGCGCCCGGCACCAGCGTGTCCGGGCGGTACTCGCTCCACCGCAGCGGCAGCGGCCGGCCCGCCTCGTCGTGGCAGACCACCGGCAACAGCACCCGCATCCCGGCCCCGCGCAGGGCGTCGAGCATGGCCGGTGAACCCGGCTCGCCGCCCACCGGCACGTACGCGCAGACGGTCCCGCCCGCGGTGGCCAGTGCGAGCACGTGCCGGGCCAGCGCGGCCGCCTCGGCAGCATGCTCGGCGGCGCCCAGCGCACGCCGGGCGGCCAGCAACCGGCGCCGCCACGCCGCTTTCGTCTCAGCCGTCACAACCTCCACCTTCGCACGCCGTCAGGCCCACCACCTGCGGCTGCGCGGGGCGGGTCGATCCGGCACCGGCAGGTTAATGTGGGGGTGATGACACCAACACAAGTACCGGTTCCGTACACGGCCGTCGTCCCGGCGGCCGGCCTGGGGACGCGATTTCTGCCTGTCACCAAGACGGTGCCCAAGGAGTTGCTGCCAGTCGTCGACACGCCCGGTATTGAGTTGGTCGCTGCCGAGGCGGCCGAGGCGGGCGCCGAACGGCTGATCATCATCACCTCCGAGGGCAAGGACGGGGTGGTCGCGCACTTCGTGCAGGACCTCGTGCTCGAGGGCACCCTGGAGGCGCGCGGCAAGCAGTCGATGCTGGAGAAGGTGCGCCGGGCGCCGGCGCTGATCAAGGTCGAGTCGGTGATCCAGCAGGAGCCGCTGGGCCTGGGGCACGCGATCAGCTGCGTCGAGCCGGCGCTGCTGCCCGACGAGGACGCCATCGCGGTGCTGCTGCCCGACGACCTGGTGCTGCCCACCGGCGTCCTGGAGACCATGGCCAAGGTGCGCGCCGAGCACGGCGGCTCGGTGTTGTGCGCCATCGAGGTGCCGCGCGAGGAGATCAGCGCCTACGGGGTCTTCGACGTCGAACCCGTCGACGACTCGCCGCGGCCCGAGGTGCTGCGGGTGCGCGGCATGGTCGAGAAGCCCAAGGCGCAGGACGCCCCGTCGCCGTACGCCGCGGCGGGCCGCTACATCCTCGACCGGGCCATCTTCGACGCGCTGCGGCGGGTGCCGCGGGGCGCGGGCGGGGAGATCCAGCTCACCGACGCGGTGGCGTTGCTCATCGAGGAGGGCCATCCCGTCCACGCGGTGGTGCACCGCGGAACCCGACACGACCTCGGAAATCCCGGGGGCTACCTCAAGGCTGCGGTTGACTTTGCGTTGGAACGCGACGATTACGGCCCCGATCTGCGGCGGTGGTTGGTCGAACGGCTGGGACTGACCGAACGGTGAACCGACACCGGCATCGCGCACGGGTCCTTCGACGACGGGAGAAAGGCGTGTTGTGCGTTCGGTCGAGGAGCAGCAGGCTCGAATAGCCGCCGCCGCGGTGGCCCCGCGCCCGGTGCGGGTGGCCATCGCCGAGGCGCAGGGATTGATGTGCGCCGAGGAAGTCGTCACCGAGCGTCCGCTGCCGGGTTTCGACCAGGCCGCCATCGACGGCTACGCGGTGCGCAGCGTCGATGTCATGGGCGCCGGCGAGGACGGCGAGGGCGGCCGGGAGGTCACCCTGCCGGTGATGGCGACCATCGAGGCGGGGGCGCGTACCCCGACCCGGTTGCAGCCCAAGCAGGCGGTGCGGGTGCAGACCGGCGCCCCGATGCCCACCCTCGCCGACGCGGTGCTGCCACTGCGCTGGACCGACGGCGGCGAGAACCGTATCCGGGTGCTGCGCGGGGTGCGCTCCGGCGCCTACGTGCGCCGGGCCGGCGACGACGTGCAGCCCGGTGACGTGGCGGTGCGGGCCGGCACCATCATCGGCCCGGCCCAGGTGGGGCTGCTGGCTGCGGTGGGCCGCGAACGGGTGCTGGTGCACCCGCGGCCGCGGCTGTCGGTGATCTCGGTGGGTGCGGAGCTCGTCGACATCTCCCGCACCCCGGGCAACGGCCAGGTCTACGACGTCAACTCCTACGCGCTGGCCGCCGCCGGCCGCGACGCCGGCGCCGAGGTGACCCGGGTCGGCATCGTCGACACCGACCCGAAGACCTTCCGCGACGTGGTCGAGGGCCAGGTCAACCGCTCCGAGGTGGTGGTGATCGCCGGCGCGGTGGGCGGCTCGGCGGCCGAGACCGTGCGCTCGGTGCTCTCCGAGCTCGGCGAGCTCGAGGTCACCCGGGTGGCCATGCACCCCGGCTCGGTGCAGGGCTTCGGCCAGCTCGGCCGCGACGGGGTGCCGGTGTTCCTGCTGCCGGCCAACCCGGTCAGCGCCCTGGTGGTGTTCGAGGTGATGGTGCGCCCGTTGATCCGGCTCTCGCTGGGCCGGCGCCACCCGATGCGGCGCATCGTGCGGGCCCGCACCCTCTCGCCGATCGCGTCGATGCCCGGCCGCACCGGGTATCTGCGCGGCCAGCTGCTGCGCGACCACGACACCGGCGAGTACCTGGTCCAGGTGCTCGGCGGCGGTCCCGGCGACTCCTCCCACCTGCTGGCCACGCTGGCGGAGGCGAACTGCCTGGTGATCGTGCCGCCGGAGGTGGAGCAGGTGCGCACCGGCGAGGCCGTCGACGTGGCGTTCCTGGCCCAGCGCGGCTGACGGCGGGCCGCGGTGAGTCTCTGGCGTCCGGCGGCCGCCCACCCCGGGTGGCCGACGACGGTCGGCCCGCTGCGGGTGCGCGGCGGGGTGGTGCGGCTGCGGCCGGTGCGGATGCGCGACGGCGCCCAGTGGAGCCGGATCCGGCTGGCCGACCGCGCGCACCTGGAACCCTGGGAACCCTCGGCCGGGGTGGACTGGGAGACCAGGCATCTGGTGACGGCGTGGCCGTCGGTGTGCGCCGGGCTGCGGGCTGAGGCGCGGCGCGGGCGGATGCTGCCGTTCGTCATCGAGCTCGACGGGCGCTTCGTCGGGCAGCTGACCATCGGCAACGTCACCCACGGCGCGCTGCGCTCGGCGTGGATCGGCTACTGGGTGGCCAGCGAGGTGACCAACCAGGGCGTGGCCACCGCCGCGCTCGCGCTGGGGCTGGACCACTGCTTCGGGCCGGTGCGGCTGCACCGGGTGGAGGCGACGGTGCGGCCGGAGAACGGCGCGAGCCGGGCGGTGCTGGCCAAGGTCGGCTTCCGCGAGGAGGGCCTGCTGCTGCGCTACCTCGAGGTCGACGGGGCCTGGCGGGACCACCTGCTGGTGGCGATCACGGTCGAGGAGATGGCCACCTCGGCGGCCGCCGCGCTGGTACGACAGGGCCGGGCCGACTGGGTCTGACTGTTACGAATGTGACATGAGTGACGCGTGGTGCTTGTACCACCCGAATTACAGGTGTGTAATTAGTCCGGCGCGCCCTGACGGCTGCGCTGGTCGCAAGACCTAGCCTGATGGGGAAAGGAGCGGCGACGTGCCAAGCATCCCCCAGTCCCTGTTGTGGATCTCGCTCGTCGTGCTGTGGCTGTTCGTGCTGGTCCCGATGTTGATCAGCAAGCGCGAGGCGGTACGTCGCACCTCCGACGTGGCTCTGGCGACCCGCGTGCTCACCAGTGGCAACAGTGCGCGCCTGCTGCGGCGCGGCCCCGCGGGCGGCCATCCCACCGACCCGGACTGGCGCCCGCCGCGCGACGAGTACGACGAGGACGAGGACGACTACGGCGACCAGGCCGATGAGCGGGTGTCCACCCGGCGGGTCGTGGTCGCCGCGCAGGTCCGCGTCGAGGAGTACGTCGTCGACGGGCGGGGCGGCAACGACGGTATCGACGGCCGCAGCGAGCTCGACGTCATCGATGTGGACGTCGTCGAGGAGCCCGCCGGCGAGTTGCCCGCGGCTGCCGCCGAGCCGGAACCGGTGGCCGAGGACGGCGCCGAAGTGCCTGTCGCGGAAGCGGAATCGGTCGACGAGGGTATTGCCGAAGACGCCGACGAGGGCATTGCCGAAGACACTGACGAGGACGCGGTCGAGGCCGGCGAGGAGTCCGACGACGAGCCGGACACTCGGGACGAGTACGAGTACGTCGAGGACTCCTCCGGGCTGGAGGAGGCCCCGGCCGAGGATGCGCTGCGGCCGGCGGGCGTGACCACCGCCTCCCGGCGGCGTCGCCACGAGTCGGAGCGGGCCGCCGCGATCGCCGAGCGCAAGTACCGCTTCCGTACCCGCATGGTGTGCTCGCTGGGCATCGCCATGCTGGTGTCGGCGGTGGTCGGGTTCTTCGTCGTCGACTGGGCCTGGTGGCTGTGCGGCGTCACCGGCACCATGCTGGTGCTGTACCTGGCCTACCTGCGCCGCCAGACCCGCATCGAGGAGCAGTTGCGCCGGCGGCGCGCCCAGCGCGCGGCGCGGCCGCGGGCCGGGGTGGGCCGCTTCGGCGACCCGGACGACGACCGGGACTTCGAGCGGGTCAGCGCGCGGATGTGCCGGCCCGGCGCCGCGGTGCTCGACATCGACGACGAGGACCCGTGCTTCGAGCATCTCGACACCGTCCGGTTCGCCCGGGAGTTCGATCTGCCGCGCGCGGCGGGGCAGTGAGAACGCAGGGCAGGGGGTCGATTTCAGGTTCCGGGGCATCGCCTGGTAATCTCTCTGTCCGGCAAGGGGCTATGGCGCAGTTGGTAGCGCGACTCGTTCGCATCGAGTAGGTCAGGGGTTCGATTCCCCTTAGCTCCACAGCCAGGGACCCGCTGGAGACAGCGGGTCCCTTTTTCTTTCCCTTTCGGTGGGCGGCGTTCGGTAGGACTCGGGTCAGCGAGGCCGGCTCGTCGGTTTCGGTGCGGTGCAGGCGTTCCGGTGATTCCGCTAGAGTTCCTCCACGGGGGTTCCGGGGGGCTCCGGGGGTCTGGCTTCCTCGCGATCCTCAGCCGTTCGATAGCGAGTGTTTCCTTTGGGGGTGACGTGCCTCGACGGGCGTCGATCGTCGCTGCCGTCGTATCGGCCGGAACGCTGTTGGCCTTGTTGCCTCAGCCCTATGCGATGGCTAGTGAGGAATTCTTTCTGCACGAAGTCCGACAGCGGGTGCGAGTACCGTTGACCGACGGGCAGGCGCTTCGGCTCGGCTACGTTGCGTGCGACGCGTTGATGGCAGGCGTGCGGAGCGGGCTCACGCTGGGTAAGGCCCGCCACCGGGCGGACAACGCGGTGGGGCGGGTTTCCCACGAACTCGGTCTGGGGTTGTCTCTGGCTGACGGGATGCACCTGGTGGGGGCTGCCGAGGACCAGTTGTGCTGAACAACCGCGGGGCGTGAGCGGTTGTTCTCGTTGTCGCCGTCGCTTGTGCCTCTTTCGTGCCGAGGTGGACCCCCGTCGCGAGGATCATGGCCATCGCGGTCAGGGGTCGCTGCCCCGCGGTACGGCAGCACCGCCTGATGGGGGCGTAGGCCACCGCTCGGACACGTGGCTCGGACGCGTGCACCGCGCCGTCCGGCACAACCGCGGCCGGCGGATGCGGTCAGGCCGTCAGGACCACTTGCTGCGGATGTCCGGGCGCGGCGAGAACCGCTGCGGCGGGGTGGTGAACCAGGCCAGCTTGCGGCGCCAGGAGTAGGTCGCCGCGAGCGCCAGGATGCTGCCGCACAGGCAGGCCAGCACCCACACCCAGAAGGTGGTGAAGACGTCCCCGCTGCGCGGGAACACCACGGTCACGATGCGCAGCAGGCAGGCCGCGATGCCGAAGCTCACCGCGACCAGCGACCAGTTGGCCACCAGGCGCGAGCGCGGGTCGTCACGCAGCAGCGTCAGCGCCCGCACCGCCTGGATCTGCAGATAGATCAGCAGGGCGGCGGCCAGCACCCAGTAGACCGCCAGCCACAGGTCCGACGGCACCAGGAAGAAGTCCGGCGAGTAGACCGCCGCGCCGTTGCCGAGTGTGAAGAACACCAGCATCAGCGCCACCCCGAGGGTGGCCGGCAGCTCGACGTTGCGGTGGAAGTGCACCTGCAGCGGATGGCCCTCGCGCAGTCGCGTGGTGGCGTTGTAGGCGATCGCCGAGGCCGCCGCGATGTAGCAGGCGTGGCCCAGGTAGTCCTCGAGGTTCCACATCCCGGTCAGGGTGTGCAGCCAGTGCCCGAGGGTGGCCGACGCCACCGGCGACATCAGCAGCAGCGCGGCGCACTGCAGTGCGATGTTGAGGGTTGCCGCGACCTCCCAGCGGCTCATCCAGGTGCCGCGGCGGATCCACAGGCACCAGGCCATGCAGACCAGCGTGACCGCGACGGGTGCCGCAAGTGACATAAAGAACGCACCTTCGTGTCTGTGGGCCTGGCAACCAGACTTCGGATGCGCAGAATAATAACGCCTACGAAAACAAATCACACGTTAAGTTCGCCCAGCGGACACATCACGTCGGGGCCGCCGACGTGGAACATCCGACCGGTCGGGCACCGGGGAGGCTCAGATCACAGCGGGGGCGCGTCGGGCGACCACTGCGGGGCCCGGACCTTCGCCCGGCTGCGGCGGCGCAACAGCGTCGTGGCCGGGGTGCGGGTCGGGGTGGAGGTGAGGTATTCCTCCAGCTCCTCGCGGGTCATCAGACCGAAGCGAACCTGCAGGTCGGGGTAGCTGAGGCCGAAGTAATCGGCCAGCTTGCGCAGCTCCTCGGCGTTCGGGTAGTCGTCCTCCTTGATCCGCCGGTAGTAGGTGCTGCTGGAGATCCCGAGTGCCTCGTAGATCTGATGGGCCTCGACGTTGCTGTCCAGAAGGTAGTCCAGCAAAGCCTTGAACTGTCGGCCGTTCTCGTCGGTACGTGGCACATCAGAACCATAGCTGATTCGCGGCAACCTCGGCCAGCACCACAAGGTCAACGCTGTGACGCGGCTCAGTTTCGCTTAGCTGACACTCCATTCCCAGATTTGGGAGAACACTGCTAAGTTTGGCACCCGTGGCACCTACCGCTGGCGACCTCGAGCCGTCTACGACGCGATTTGCGGCTGACCCGCGGTATGCGCATTTACCGGCACGAAACGTGGGTCCCGGTGGTTGCGGGCTGAAACCTCCGACGGGACGTCCCGGGCACAGGTTGCCGACCCGATCGCCCTCTGTCCGCGTGACCTTTTCCGAAGCAAGAGAAAGTTAGGGAACACACACATGGGCGAGGCTCCAATGACTCCCGTCGCGGTCATCGGTATGGCCTGCCGACTGCCAGGGGGGATCGACTCACCCGAGCAACTCTGGGATGCGTTGCTGGACGGTATCGACGCGGTCACCACCGTGCCGCTGGACCGCTGGGACGCCGAGGAGTACTACGACCCCGAGCCGGGCGTGCCCGGCCGGTCGGTGACCAAGTGGGGCGCGTTCCTCGACGACGTCGCCGGCTTCGACGCCGAGTTCTTCGGCATCAGCGAGCGCGAGGCCACCGAGATCGACCCGCAGCACCGGCTGCTGCTGGAGACCTCCTGGGAGGCCATCGAGCACGCCGGCATCAACCCGACCAGCCTGGCCGGCACCCGCACCGGGGTGTTCGTCGGCCTCACCCACGGCGACTACCAGCTCGTCGCCGCCGACGCGGGCACCATCGACGGCCCGTACGGCTTCACCGGTAACAACTACAGCCTGGCCTCCGGCCGCATCGCCTACCACCTCGGCGCCCGCGGCCCCGCCTACACCGTCGACTCGGCCTGCTCGTCGGGCCTGCTGGCGGTGCACCTGGCCTGCCGCAGCCTGCACGACGGCGAGAGCGACCTGGCCCTGGCCGGCGGTGCGTCGGTCGCCCTGGACCCGCGCAAGTTCAACTCCGGCTCGGCGCAGGGCATGCTCTCGCCGACCGGCCGCTGCCACGCCTTCGACGTCGCCGCCGACGGGTTCGTCTCCGGCGAGGCGGTGGTCATGCTGCTGTTCAAGCGGCTGGCCGACGCCCAGCGCGACGGCGACCGGATCCTGGCCGTCATCCGCGGCACCGCCGCCAACCAGGATGGCCACACCGTCAACATCGCCACCCCGTCGCGGGACGCCCAGGTCGCCGTCTACCGCGCCGCCCTGGAGGCCGCCGGCGTCGACCCGGCCACCGTCGGCTTCGTCGAGGCGCACGGCACCGGCACCCCGGTCGGCGACCCGATCGAGTACACCAGCCTGGCCGAGGTCTACGGCACCGCCGGCCGCTGCGCGCTGGGCTCGGTCAAGACCAACTTCGGCCACGCCCAGTCCGCCTCCGGCGCGGTCGGGTTGCTCAAGGCCGTGCTGGCCATCCAGCACGGCACCGTGCCGCACAACGTCGGGTTCACCCGGATGCCCGACGAGCTGGCCGCCGTCGAGACCAACCTGTTCATCCCGCAGCAGCCGACCGACTGGCCGCTGGACGGCGACCACCCGCGCCGCGCGGCGGTGTCCTCCTACGGCCTGTCCGGCACCAACGTGCACGCCATCCTCGAGCAGGCCCCGGCCGCCGGGCCGGCGGTGGTGGCCGCCGGCGAGCCCGCGCGCCGCGACGGCAAGCTGCTGTTCCCGCTCTCGTCGACCTCGGCCGAGGAGCTGCGCCGCAGCGCCGGCCGGCTGGCCGACTGGGTCGCCCGGCACGGCGACGACGCCGAGCGCTCCGAGTTCCTGCGCGACCTGGCCTACACGCTGTCGCGCCGGCGCGCCCACCGCCCCGTGCGCACCACCGTGCTGGCCGGCGACACCGCCGAGCTCGTCGCCCGGCTGCGCGAGGTCGCCGAGGGCGAGACGCCGTTCCAGCCCGCGGTCGCCGGTGAGCCCCGCGGCCCGGTGTGGGTGTTCTCCGGACAGGGCTCGCAGTGGGCCGGCATGGGGGCCAACCTGCTGGCCACCGAGCCGGTGTTCGCCGAGACCATCGCCCGGCTCGAGCCGCTGATCGCCGCCGAGTCCGGCTTCTCGGTCACCGAGGCGATGACCGCGCCGACCGTGGTCACCGGCATCGACCGGGTCCAGCCGACCGTGTTCGCCGTGCAGGTCGCCCTCGCCGAGACCATGCGCGCCTACGGCGTGCAGCCCGGCGCGGTGGTCGGCCACTCGATGGGCGAGGTCGCCGCGTCGGTGGTGGCCGGGACGCTGTCGCTGGAGGACGGCGTCAAGGTCATCTGCCGGCGTTCCAAGCTGATGGCCCGCATCGCCGGGTCCGGCGCGATGGCCTCGGTGGAACTGCCCGCCCAGCAGGTGCTGTCCGAGCTCGCCGCCCGCGGCCTCACCGACGTCGCGCTGGCCGTGGTGGCCTCGCCGCAGTCCACCGTCGTCGGCGGGGCGACGGAGTCGATCCGCGCGCTGATCGCCGAATGGGAGCAGCGTGGCATCATGGCCCGCGAGGTCGCCGTCGACGTCGCCTCGCACTCCCCGCAGGTCGACTCGATCCTCGACGAGCTCGCCGAGGTGCTCGCCGACGTCGAGCCGGGCGAGCCCACCGTGCCGTACTACTCGGCCACCCACTTCGACCCGCGCGACCCGTGGGGCTGGGACGCCGACTACTGGGTGGAGAACCTGCGCCACACCGTGCGGTTCTCGGCCGCCGTGCAGGCCGCGCTGGAGGACGGCTTCCGCGTCTTCGCCGAGCTCAGCCCGCACCCGCTGCTGACCCACCCGGTCGACCAGACCGCCCGCAGCCAGGACATCACGGTGGCCACCCTGGCCGCCATGCGCCGCGAACAGGAGCTGCCCGACGGGCTGCTCGGCTTCGTCGGCGATCTGCACAGCGCCGGTGCGGCGGTCGACTTCGCCGCGCTGTGCCCGGACGGCCGGCTCGTCGACGCCCCGCTGCCGACCTGGACCCACCGCCGGCTGTTCCTGAACCGGGAGGGTGCGGACCATCCGCAGGGCGGTGCGGTGGTGGCCGTGCACCCGCTGCTCGGCGCGCACGTCCGGCTGCCCGAGGAGCCCGAGCGCCACGTCTGGCAGGCCGACCTGGGCACCGGCGTGCACCCCTGGCTGGCCGACCACCAGGTGCACAACGTCGCCACCCTGCCCGGCGCGGCCTACTGCGAGATGGCGCTGGCCGCCGCCCACACCCTGTTCGGCGACACCGTCGAGGTGCGCGACATCGCCTTCGAGCAGGCGCTACTGCTCGACGAGGTGACCGAGGTGACGGCCGAGGCGGCCGTCACCACCACCGGTGCGGTGCGGTTCGGCGTCGAGACCGCCATCGAGGGCGAGCGCGTCCGCCGGGCCACCGCGGTGCTCGACACCGCCGGCCCGGACGAGCCGCCGGCGGGCTACGACCTGTCCGCGCTGCGCATCGCCCACGGCGAGGAGATCAGCGGCGCCGACCTGCGCGACTGGTTCGACCAGCGCGGCATCCAGTACGGCCCGGCCTTCTCCGGCCTGGTCGCCGCCCACACCGGCGCCGAGCGCTCGGTGCTGGCCGAGGTCGCGCTGCCCGGTTCGCTGCGCTCCCAGCAGCGCGCCTTCCGGGTGCACCCGGCGCTGCTGGACGCCTGCTTCCAGGCCGTGGCCGCCCACCCGCTGCTGCGCGAGGACCGCACCGGCGCGCTGATGCTGCCGCTGCGCATCACCCGGCTGCGGGCCTACGGCTCCACCCGCGACGCCCGGTTCTGCTACGCCCGGATCAACTCGGTGTCGCCCACCGAGGTCGAGGTGGATCTCGACGTGCTCGACGAGCGGGGCGCGGTGCTGGTGCGGGTGTCCGGGCTGCAGCTGGGCACCGGCGCCTCCGCCGAGGCGCACCGTGACCGGGTGCTGTCCGACCGGCTGCTGACCATCGACTGGCGCCAGCAGGAGCCGCCGGAGGCCGACGGCGTCGACGCCGGGGCGTGGCTGGTGATCAGCACCTCCGACGCGGCCGCCGACCTGCTGGCCACCAAGCTCACCGACGCGCTCAAGCAGCAGGAGGCCGTGGTCGGCACGCTGGCCTGGCCGCTGCACGCCGACCACGAGGCCACCGCCGCCAAGCTGCGCGAGCTGCTCGCCGGGACCGCCTTCACCGGCGTGGTGATCGTCAACGGCTGGCGCAACGGCGCCAACGTCGAGCAGTCGCCGCTGCAGGGTCGCCAGTGCGTGGCGCACCTGGTGCGCATCACCCGCGAGCTGCCCGAACTGCCCGGCGAGCCGCCGCGGCTGTTCGTCGTCACCCGCAACGCGCAGTCGGTGCTGCCCGACGACGTGGTCAACCTCGAGCACGCCGGGGTGCGCGGGTTCGTGCGCGCCCTGGCCATGGAGCACCCGCAGCTGCGCTCCACCCTGGTCGACGTCGACGACTACACCGACGGCGGCCTGATCGCCGCGCAGCTGCTCAGCGGCTCCGACGAGGACGAGACCGCCTGGCGCGAGGGCAACTGGTTCACCGCCCGGCTCAACCTGAGCCCGCTGCGCGCCGACGAGCGCCGGACCACCGTCGCCTACCCCGAGCACGACGGCATGCGGATGCAGATCCACACGCCGGGCGACATCGGCTCGCTGGAGCTCGTCGCGCGGGACCGCGTCGCGCCCGGGCCGGGGCAGATCGAGGTCGCCGTGACGGCGTCCAACCTCAACTTCGCCGACGTGCTGGTGGCCTTCGGCCGCTACCCGAGCTTCGAGGGCCGGCTGCCGCAGCTCGGCGCCGACTTCGCCGGTGTGGTCACCGCGGTCGGCCCGGGCGTCGACTCGCACCGGGTCGGCGACCGGGTGGCGGGCATCAGCGCCGACGGCGCCTGGTCGACGTTCGTGCTGTGCGACGCCGACCTGGCGGTGCCGCTGCCCGACGGGGTCGACGAGGGCCGCGCCGCCGCGGTGCCCAGCGCCCACGCCACGGCCTGGTACGGGCTGGTCGACCTGGCCCGCATCGGCGCCGGCGACAAGGTGCTCATCCACTCCGCCACCGGCGGCGTGGGGCAGGCCGCGATCGCCATCGCGCAGGCCTTCGGCGCCGAGATCTACGCCACCGCCGGCACCCCGGCCAAGCGGGAACTGTTGGCGCAGTGGGGAATCAAGCACATCTACGACTCCCGCAGCCTGGACTTCGCCGAGCAGATCCGCCGCGACACCGACGGCTACGGCGTCGACGTCGTGCTCAACTCGCTGCCCGGCGCGGCCCAGCGGGCCGGCATCGAACTGCTGGCCTTCGGCGGGCGGTTCGTCGAGATCGGCAAGCGGGACATCTACGGTGACACCCACATCGGGCTGTTCCCGTTCCGCCGCAACCTGTCCTTCTACGCGGTGGACCTGGCGCTGCTGACGCTGACCAACCCGGGCCGGGTGCGCGGGCTGCTGCAGACGATCTTCGACAAGATCGCCGCCGGTGAGCTGCCGCTGCCGCAGACCACCCACTACCCGCTGCGGGACGCGGCCACCGCGATCCGCGTCATGGGTGCGGCCGAGCACACCGGCAAGCTGGTGCTGGATATTCCGCACACCGGCGAGGAGCGGGTGGTGGTGCCGCCCGAGCAGGTGCAGCCGTTCCGCACCGACGGCGCCTACATCGTCACCGGCGGCCTCGGCGGGCTCGGCCTGTTCCTGGCCGAGAAGATGGCCGCCGCGGGCTGCGGGCGGATCATCCTCAACTCCCGCTCGGCGCCGTCGGCACAGGCCCAGCAGGTGATCGACCGGATCCGCAACGGCGGCACCGAGATCGAGGTCGAGCGCGGCGACATCGCCGAGCCGGAGACGGCCCGGCGGCTGGTGGCCGCGGCCACCGCCACCGGCAAGCCGCTGCGCGGCGTGCTGCACGCCGCCGCGGTGGTCGAGGACGCCATGCTGGCCAACATCACCGACGAACTGCTCGACCGCGACTGGCGGCCGAAGGTCGACGGTGCGTGGAATCTGCACGAGGCCACCGCGACCCACCCGCTGGACTGGTTCTGCCTGTTCTCCTCGGCGGCCGCCATGGTGGGCTCGCCCGGCCAGGGCGCCTACGCCGCGGCCAACAGCTGGCTGGACGCGTTCACCCACTGGCGGCGCGCCCAGGGGCTGCCCGCCACCGCCATCGCGTGGGGCGCGTGGGCCGAGATCGGCGCCGGTCAGGCGCTGGCCGAGCGCAGTGCCGACGCGATCGCGCCGGAGGACGGGGCCTACGCCTTCGACGTGCTGCTGCGCCACGACCGCGCCTACAGCGGCTACGCCCCGGTGATCGACGCGGCCTGGCTGACCGCCTTCGCGCAGACCAGCCGGTTCGCCGAGGCGTTCCGGTCCCGCGGCGGGGGGCAGAAGGGCGGCCGCAGCGAGTTCCTCACCGAACTGCACTCGCTGCCGCGGGAGGAGTGGCCGGGCCGGCTGCGCCGCATGATCGCCGACCAGATCGGCATGATCCTGCGCCGCTCGGTCGACCCGGACCGGCCGCTGTCGGAGTACGGGCTGGACTCGCTGTCGAGCCTGGAGGTCCGTACCCGCATCGAGAACGAGATCGGCATCCGGATCACCTCGTCGGACATCACCACCGTCCGCGCGCTGGCCGACCGGCTGTCCGAGCTGCTCGCCGACGACACCGGCGACGAGGCGGTGGCGTCGTGACGGTCCAGCGGGGGATTGACGGAAAGGCACTGGAGGCCTGATGGTTGCGATGACATCGATCCACGAGTGGACGGGTGAACCCGGGGTGCTGATCACCTGGAACCCGTCCCCGGCGAGTCGTGCCAAGGCGCAGCAGGCGCCGGTGAGCGACGTCCCGGTGAGCTACCAGCAGGCCCAGCACATGGCCGCCTTTCTGGCCCACCGGGCCGGCGGCACCGACATGGCCCGGCTGAACGTGCCGGCCTGGGACATCCCGGGCCGCTGCGACATCCGGACGATGACGCACGTCATCAACAACTACCTGCGCCGGCACGACACCTACCACAGCTGGTTCGAGCACGTGGGCGGCGACGAGTTCGTGCGGCACACCATCACCAACCCGCGCGACATCAAGTTCGTGCCGACCGAGCACGGCATGGTGACCGCCGAGCAGTGGCGCGACCACGTGCTGGCCACCCCGGGCCCGCTGACCTGGGACTGCTTCCACTTCGGCATCATCCAGCGCGAGGACCACTTCACGATCTACATCAGCGTCGACCACGTGCACACCGACGCGATGTTCATGGCGCAGGCGTTCGGCGAGATCCACCTGATGTACCAGGCGCTGGTCAGCGGCGCCCCGCCGCTGCCGCTGCCGCAGGCCGGCAGCTACAACGACTACTGCCGCCGGCAGCGCGCCTACACCGACAGCCTCACCGTCACCTCCCAGGAGGTGCGCGACTGGATCGAGTTCGCCCGGTCCAACGGTGGGACGCTGCCGAGATTCCCGCTGCCGCTTGGTGATCCGTCGGAGCCCTACACCGGTGAGCTGCTCACCGTGCAGTTGATGGACGCCGAGCAGACCGACCGCTTCGAGCGGGCCTGCCTGGAGGCGGGGGCGCGGATCTCCGGCGGCGTGATGGCCGCCGCGGCGTTCGCCGAGTACGAGCTGACCGGCTCGCAGACCTACAACACCGTCACCCCGACCACCACCCGGCGCACCCCGGAGGAGTTCATGACCACCGGCTGGTTCACCGGGGTGGTGCCGATCTCGATCTCGGTGGTGCCCAGCTCGTTCGGGCAGACCGCCCTGGCGGCGCAGAAGGCCTTCGACGGCGGCATGGACCTCGCGCACGTGCCGTTCGAGCGGGTGGTGGAGCTCGCCGGCGAGCTCGGCGTGCACAAGGGCGGCCCGGGTGCGCAGATGCTGTCGTTCCTCGACGCCGGCCTGCCGCCGCTGTCGGCCGACATCATCGGCCGCTGGAAGGCGTTGAACGGCAGGATCTTCACCGACTCGCGCGCCGCCTTCCAGGTCGGCATGTGGGTGAACCGGATGCAGGAGACCACCGTGACGGTGGCCTTCCCGAGCAACCCGATCGCCCGGGAGTCGGTGCAGCGTTACGTCGAACTGATGCGGGCGGTGTTCCTGCGGTTCGCCGAGGGCGGTGACGAAGCGGTCGCCGCCGGGCTCGGCGCGGGCGTCGGGCTGAAGTCGGCCTGACATGACGGTCGGCACCCCTGCGCGCATCGGCGGGCGGCCGGACAACCGGCTGGACTATGCCGACCAGGTGATGTTCCTCAACCAGATCGCCACCGGCCAGGAGGCGGTCTGCCAGCTGGTCTGGGTCTACCGGCGCGCGGTCGACCTCGACGCGGTCAAGCGGTTCTACCGCCGGTTCGGCCAGGGCATCTACGGCCGGCTCATCGAGCGCTCGCCGCTGCCGTTCGGCCGGCACCGCTGGGTGCGCTGCCACGGCCCGCAGGCCCCGCTGGACATCGACCCGCCGCGGCCGCCGGAGGCGTTGTCGGACTGGGCCGACGAGCGGGCCCAGATGCCGATCGACCCGGAGCGCGGCCCGGGCTGGCGGATGGCGGTGCTGCCGATGACCGACGGCTCGACCGCGGTCACCTTCGTCGGCTCGCACTGCCTCGGCGACGGGGTGGGCACCTTCGCGGCGATCGCCGACGCGGTCACCGGCACCACCCGCGATCTGGGCTATCCGCCGCCCCGCTCGGTGAGCCGGGCCCGCGCGGCCGCCCGCGACCTGCGCGAGACCGCGCGGGACCTGCCGCTGGTGGCGCGCACCCTGGTCACCGCGGGCCGGCTGACCTGGCAGCGGCGCCGGGAACTGCTGCGCCCGGTGCCCAAGCCCACCGTTGCGCTGCCCTCGGACGCCGACGAGGCCATCACGGTGCCGGCCGCCTCCGTCTACATCGACCTGGCCGCCTGGGACGCGCGCGCCGAATCTCTCGGCGGCAACGCGCATTCGATGATGGCCGGGTTTGCCGCGCGGCTGGCCGACCGGATCGGCCGGCGGCGGGCCGCCGACGGCGCGGTCACCCTGAATATCCCGATCAGCGACCGCGCCGGCGAGCAGGACACCCGCGCCAACGCGGTGCTGCTGACCAACATCTCCATCGACCCCACGGTGGTCACCACCGACCTGGGCCCGGCCCGGGCCGCGATCCGCGAGGGGCTGCGGGCGGCACGGGAGACCCCCGACGAGATGCTGCAGCTGCTGCCGCTGGCCCCGTTCATCCCGAAACGTGCTGTGCGCCAAGGCGGGAACGCGGTGTTCGGCTTCGTCGACGACCTGCCGGTGAGCTGCTCCAACCTCGGCGACGTCGACCCCACGGTGACCCGCATCGACGGCACCCCGGCCGATTTCCTCATGCTGCGCGGGGTGGACCGGCACGTCACCCGCCGTTTCCTGGAGACCCGCCCCGGGCTGTTGACCGTCGTCGGCGGGCGCATCGCGCCGCAGATGTCGATCACCGTCGTCGGCTACCACCCGGGCGCCCCGAACACCAAACCCTGGCTGCGCGAACAGATCGCGGCTGCGCTGGCCGACTTCGATCTGTCCGGCGTGATCCACTGACCCCGAAAGAGATCTGACCGTGTCGTTGCGAGAGCGGTTGGGGCTGGCCGACAACGACGCCCGCCTCGACTACATCGACCAGGCGTCGTTCCTGATGCTGCAGGCCACCGGGCGCCAGCAGCTGATGCAGTGCATCTGGCTCTACGAGCACCCGATCGACCTCGACGGGGTGCGCCGCTTCCACGAGAACTTCGGCTACGGCCTGGCCGGCCGGCTCATCGAGCCGTCCCCGCTGCCGTTCGGCCGGCACCGCTGGGTGGCCTGGGAGGGCCCGCACGCCGAGCTCGAGATCGCCGAGCCGCGGCCCCGCGAGGCGCTCGGCGACTGGCTCGACGAACGCGGCCAGGTACCGGTCGACCCCGAGCACGGGCCGGGCTGGCACATGGCCGTGCTGCCGATGACCGACGGCTCCACCGCGGTGTGCGCCACCGGCTCGCACTGCCTGGCCGACGGGGTGGGCGGGCTGTTCCAGGACATCTGCGCGGTCAAGGGCATCCGGCCCGACTTCGGCTACCCGCGGCCGCGGTCACGCACCCGGGTGCAGGCCGTCGTCGGCGACCTGCGCCAGACCGTCCGCGACCTGCCCGAGGTGGGCCGGGCGCTCAAGCTCGCCGCCAAACTCGGCTGGCGGCGCCGCCACGAACTGCGCGGCTCCGGCAGCGCGCCCCGACCGGCCGCGGTCACCGTCGACAACCCCGACGAGATCGTGGTGGTGCCGGCCATCACCGTGTTCATCCCGCTGCCGGAGTGGGACGCGCGCGCCGAGGCGCTGGGCGGCAACGGCTACTCGCTGATGGCCGGCATCGCCGCGCGGCTCGGCGAGCGGATGGGCCGGCGGCGCCCCGAGGACGGCAACGTCACCCTGCTCATCGCGCAGAGCGACCGCACCCTGGAGGACACCCGGGCGCACGCCATGCTGTTCGCCAACGTGCGGGTCGACCCGCGGCCGGTGGCCACCGACCTGTCCGGCACCCGCGCGGTGATCCGCGAATCGCTGAAGAAGCTGCGCGAGCAGGCCCACGAGGAGGAGTGGGGGCTGCTGCCGCTGAACCCGTTCGTGCCCAAGCGCGCGGTGCAGCGGATGGGCGACCTGTGGTTCGGCCTCGGCGACCTGCCGGTGGCCTGCTCCAACCTCGGCGACCTGGACCCGGTGATCACCCGGGTGGACGGCACCGACGCCGAGTACATGCTGCTGCGCGGCATCGACCAGGGCCTGACCCGCGGCTACCTGGAACGCACCGGCGGGCAGCTGGTGGTGGTCGGCGGCCGGGTCGGCGCCAACATGTCGGTCAACGTCGTCGGCTACCAGGCCGGCCGGCCCAACTCCAAGGCGCGGCTGCGCGAACTGGTGGCCGGGGTGCTCGACGAGTTCGGGCTGTCCGGCCAGTACGTGGTCTGAGGTGACGGCGACGGTCCCGGGTCGGCCAGTTACGGCCGTGGGTGCCGGGGGAGAGGCCCCGGCGGTGCGGGCGAACCCGTGCTCAGGACGTAAAACGAAGGATCCGGCCGGGGGGCGTCGGCCGCGCTGCGAGCAAACTTACGCGTTCGCCAGTACTGCGCTGCGACGTGTAGCCTGAACACGATGTTCAGGCGCGCCAACCTCCGCGGTGCGTTCCAGGGTGCGGGGTTTCCGATGCTGGGCCGCGTCGTGGTCCGACACCCGCTGCTGGTGATCGCCGCGTGGCTGGCCGCCGCCGCCGTGCTGTTCCTGACGCTGCCCCCGCTGCCGGAGGTGGTGCAGAAGAAGCCGCCCGGGTTCCTGCCGGGCACCTCGCAGGTGATGGCCGCCACCGAGGCCATGCAGGACGCGTTCGGTGAGAGCGGCGGCACCTCGAACATCGTCGTGGTCATCCTCACCAACGAGCACGGGCTGACCGAGCAGGACGAGGAGGTCTACCGCCGGCTCGTCGACACGCTGCAGGCCGACGACCGCAACGTGCTGTCGGTCCAGGACTTCATCACCATCCCCGAGCTGCGGGAGGTGATGACCGCCGAGAACAACAAGGCCTGGCAGCTTCCGGTGAGCCTGGCCGGCATCATGGGCGCCCCGGACGGGCAGGAGGCCTACCGCAACGTGGTGGCCGAGGTCCGCGAGGTCATCGACGGCACCACGCTGACCGCCAACGTGATCGGCCCGGCCGCCACTGTGGAGGACCTCAACGTCATCGGCGCCGACGACCAGCACGCCATCGAGATCGCCACCGTGGTGATCGTGCTGACCATCCTGGTGCTGGTCTACCGCAACATCGTCGCGATGCTGCTGCCGATGATCACCATCGGCGTGGCGCTGGTGGTGGCCCAGTCGGTGGTCGCCGGGCTGGGCAACCTCGAGATCATCGGGCTGGGCCCGCAGACGCTCATGCTGATGACCGCCATGCTCATGGGCGCGGGCGTGGACTACGCGGTGTTCCTGTTCAGCCGCTACCACGAATGCGTGCGGTCCGGCATGGACTCCGACACCGCGATCGCCTCGGCGCTGGTGACCATCGGCAAGGTCATCGCCGGCTCGGCCGGCACCGTCGCGATCACCTTCCTGGGCCTGCAGTTCACCGACCTGGGCGTGTTCTCCACCGTCGGCCCGGCGCTGTCGGTCACCATCACCATCGGCTTTCTGGCCTCCATCACCCTGCTGCCCGCGCTGATCGTGCTGGCCGGCCGGCGCGGCTGGGTCAAGCCCCGCAAGGACCTCACCGGCCGGTGGTGGCGCCGCTCCGGGGTGCGGATCGTGCGCCGCCCGAAGACCTATCTGATGGCCAGCATGGTGGTCCTGATCGCGCTGGCCTACTGCGCCTCGCTGGTCCGTTACAACTACGACGACCGCAAGAACCTGCCGGCCGAGGCGGAGAGCAACCTCGGCTACGCCGCGATGGACCGGCACTTCCCGATCAGCACCACCGTCCAACAGTTCATCCTCGTCCAGGCCCCCGACGTGGATCTGCGCACCCCGAAGGCGCTGGCCGACATGGAGGAGATGGCCCGCCGGGTCAGCCAGCTGCCCGGCATCGCCATGGTGCGCGGCATCACCCGCCCCGCCGGGGAGGTGCTGGAACAGGCCAAGGCCACCTGGCAGGCCGGGGAGGTGGGCTCCAAGCTGCGGGACGCCTCCACCCTGATCGCCGACAACGACACCAACCTCGACATGCTCAGCGGCGGGGCGCACCAGCTCGCCGAGACCCTCGACCAGCTGCGTGACGGCTTCACCAAGGCGCTGGTCACGGTGCGGCCGGTGGTCGACGCGCTGGTGAAGCTGCAGCAGGAGTACGGCGGCACCGCCACCCTCGACGACATCGACCGGACCGCCACCCTGGTGGCCGACATGAACTCGCTCGGCGACGCGCTCGGCATCAACCTCGAGCGCATCACCGACGTGTACGTGTGGGCGGTGCCGGTGGTCAACGCGCTCAACACCAGCCCGCAGTGCAACTTCGACCCGGCCTGCGTGTCCTCGCGGGCCGACCTGCAGCGCATCATCGACGCCAAGAACGACGGCACCCTGGACAAGATCGCCAACGTGGGCCGGGCGCTGCGCGAGATCGACGGCACCGACACCCTCGACGACGCGGTGCGCACCCTGGGCGGCTCGATGAAGAGCGCGATCGAGGCGGCCCGCCGGATGGGGCTGGACAACCCGCACAGCGTGCAGCGCCAGCTGGCCAGCGCCCAGGAGGGCGCCAAGCTGCTCGCCGAGTCCAGCAAGCAGCTCGCCGAGGGCGTGCAGCTGCTCGTCGACCAGACCCGCAACATGGGCACCGGCCTGGACCAGGCGTCGGCGTTCCTGCTGGCGATGCGCCGCGACGCCGCCGACCCGCCGATGGCCGGGTTCTACGTGCCGCCGGAGATCCTCACCCAGGAGGAGTTCAAGAAGGCCGCCGAGATGTTCATCTCGCCGGACGGCCACACCGCCCGCTACCTGGTGCAGACCGCGCTCAACCCGTTCGGCACCGAGGCGATGGACCAGGTGCGCGACATCATCGCCACCGCCGAGGCCGCACGGCCCAACACCACGCTGGCCGACGCCAAGATCTCGATGGTCGGGTTCTCGGCGGTGCAGAACGAGGTCCGGCACTACTACAACAACGACGTCCGGTTCATCATCGTCGTCACCCTGATCGTCGTCTTCCTCATCCTGGTGCTGCTGCTGCGGTCCCTGGTCGCCCCGATCTACCTGGTCGGCTCGGTGATCCTGTCGTACCTGTCGGCGCTGGGCATCGGGGTGGTGTTCTTCCAGTTCGTGCTGGGCCAGGAGATGTCCTGGAGCGTGCCGGGGCTGGCGTTCTTGGTGCTGGTGGCCGTCGGCGCCGACTACAACCTGCTGCTCATCTCGCGCATCCGCGACGAGGCCGCCCAGGGCATCCGCACCGGGGTGATCCGCACCGTCGGCGCCACCGGCGGCGTCATCACCTCGGCCGGGCTGATCTTCGCGGCGTCGATGTTCGGCCTGGTGTTCAGCAGCATCGCCGGCGTGATGCAGATCGGCTTCATCATCGGCGTCGGCCTGCTGCTGGACACCTTCCTGGTGCGCACCCTGACGGTGCCGGCGATGGCGGTGCTGGTGGGCAACCTCAGTTGGTGGCCGTCGATGGACCTGTCCCGCAAGCTGCACGCCGACGACGTCGATCCGCTGCGGCCGCGGCGCGAGCGCGCCGAGGAACCCACCGTGCCGATCCCGGTCGGGGTCGGCGCGGCGGCCCCGACCGAACCGATCGCCACCGAACCGATTCCCACGGCGCCGGTGCGGCCGGTGCGGCCCCGCCGCCCGGTCAACCCCGCCCGCCGCGGCCCGCTGCGGCCCGCCCGCCCGGCCGAGACCGGTCGCACCTACCGGCCGCGACCCCGGCCCGAGCGGGCCTGAGCCGACACCGTCAGGACTCGGCGGCCACCCGGTAGGCGCGCACCGCGACCGGCACCCCGATCGCCCCGATCAGCACCGCCCAGCCCACGCTGAGCAGCAGCGGCCCGAGCACCGGTTCGCCCAGGCTGAGGGCGCGCATCGTCGCCACCACCGCCGACATCGGCTGGTACTCGATCACCGGGCGCAGCCAGTGCGGCAGCCGCTGCACCGGAGCCAGCCCGGCGTTGGCGAACACCAGGCCGGTGGTGGCCGTGCCCAGCCACAGGAACATCGCGCCGCCGCCGTCGCCGCGCAGCGCGACGGCCACCATGATCGGCGCGAACACCGCGATCACCAGCACCGGCACCAGCAGGAACGCCACCACCGCGGCCGGGCCCGGGAAACGCAGGCCCAGCGCCACCCCGACCGCGGTGATCACCGCGGTGGCGATCAGGGTGCGCACCGCCTCGGCGAGCACAATGCCGGTCAGCGCGCTGGCGCGGTGCACCGGGAACGTCCACAGCCGGCTGATCAGCCCCATGTCGCGTTCCAGCGGCAGGGTGAACCCGCCGCTCATCGCGCCGAACACCGCACCGGCCACCGCGCAGGTCGGCACCACCACCTCCAGCGCGTCGGTGCCGGTCAGCCGGGCCATCGAACGCGCCACCACGAGGTCGTAGGTGAGCAGCAGCAGCGTCGGGAACAGCATCGACTGGATCGGCACCACGGGCTGGCGTCGCCACCCGGTCAGCTGCCGGCCGGCCAGCAGCACCGCCTCGCGCACCAGCGCGGGCGCGGTCACCGCTGCCGTCCCTGCAGCCGCAGCGCGACGGCGCCGAACAGCACCAGCAGCGGCAGGCACCAGGCCAGGCCGGCCGCCACGGCGCCGGTGTCGACGTCGCCGGTGGCCAGCCCGCGCAGCGCGTCGGTGATCCGCGAGACCGGTTGGTGGCGCACGAACGGCTGGGCCCAGTCCGGGAACGCCGACACCGGCGCCATCCCGGTCGAGAGCATCACCAGCAGCAGCTGCGGCAGCAGCAGGAACTGCCCGGCGTCGTTGCTGTGGCAGCGCCAGGTGCCGGCGGCGTCGGCGGCCAGCGACAGCACCAGGGTGAGCAGCAGGGTGAGCGCGACGAACCCCACCCCGCCCCACAACCCGCCGGTCAGCCGGAAGCCGAACGCGTAGGCGACGGCCACCGTCACCAGCAGCGCCAGCGCACCGCGCAGCAGGCAGTACAGCATCCGGGCCAGCAGCGGGGTGGCGGTCGCGATGGGCAGGGTGGCCAGCCGGAAGGCGAACCCGGAGCGCTCCTCGGCGGCGGCCCGGTCCAGGGTGTTGACGGTGCCGACCATCGTGGCCTGCACCAGCACGGCCGGCAGCACGTACTGCGCGTAGCTCATACCGCCGGTGTCGATGACGTCGCGCAGCACGAAGATGAACCCGGCGTAGAGCACCACCGGCAGCAGCAGCGCGATGAACAGTTCCCGGTCGCGCACGCCGCCCACGACCACCCGGGCGGTCAGCGGCAGCAGTCCGGTCATACCGCGACGGCCGGCGGGGTGGCCGACAGGTGGGTCAGGTGCAGGAACACCTCGTCGAGCGAGGGCTTGCGCAGCGACACGTCGAGCACGCCGATGCCGAGCGACTCCAGCCGGCGGAACACCTCGCCGAGCACCCGCAGGTCGTCGGCGGCCGGCACGGTGACGGTGCCGTTGTCGTGGTCGACCTCCACGTCGGGGAAGCCGGCGAGTGCGGCCGCCACCCGGGGCAGGTCGGCGGCGTGCCGCGGGGTCACCTGGCACACCGAGGTGCCGACCAGGCGTTTCAGCTCGTCGGCGGTGCCGCTGGCGACCACCCGGCCGTGGTCGAGGATGACGATCGAGTCGGACAGCACGTCGGCCTCGTCGAGGTACTGGGTGGTCAGCAGCACGGTGACGTTCTGCGCGGCCAGCCCGGCCACCAGGTCCCACACGTCGCGGCGGCTGCGGGGGTCCAGGCCGGTGGTCGGTTCGTCGAGGAACAGCACCTGCGGCGCGACGACGAGGGCGGCGGCGATGTCGATGCGCCGGCGCATGCCGCCGGAGTAGGTCATGATCGGCCGGTCCGCGGCGTGCCCCATGTCGAACAGGTCGATCAGCTCGTCGGCGCGGCGGCGGGCGGCGGCCCGGCGCAGCCCGCGCAGCCGGCCGAACAGCACCAGGTTCTCCCGCCCGGTCAACCGCAGGTCGAGCGCGGCGTCCTGGCCGGTGACGCCGATGCTGCGACGCACCTGCACGGCCTGCCGCACGGTGTCGTAACCGGCCACCAGGGCGCGGCCGGAGGTGGGCCGGGCCAGGGTGGCCAGGACCTTGACGATGGAGGTCTTGCCGGCCCCGTTGTGCCCGAGCAGCGCGCACACCGTGCCGGCCGGGACGGCGAAGCTGACGTCCCGCACCGCGTGCACGTCGCCGTAGGACTTGGCGAGGTTCTCCAGCTCGATCACGGTTTCCTACGATACCGGTTCACGGTGGCCGAAGAACAATTCACAGCAACCGTAAATCAAGATCGAAAAATATGGTTTACCAGCGCCGGTCCGGGGTCGCGGCGAAATGCGTCCCCGGGAATTCCCGGGCCCCGGCGATATGCCGGCCGCTTGCATAACCGATTGGCCTACAACGGGTTTTGTCATCCGTGCCGGTGTGTTGTCGGCGTATCGGGTGGCGTTCCGGTGCTGAATACGAAAAGCCGGACCCGGTCGGTTCCGTGAGTGGAACCGAACGGACCCGGCTAATCAACGACGTCCGAATTCCCCGGCGCTTTCCCCGATTGTTCCGAACCGCGTTCCGGCGATCAGAACGGCAGCAGTTTCGGCGGCGCCAGCGGGGCCGGCGGCGGCGGAGGCGGCGGCAGCGCCGGCGGGGCCGGCGGCGGCGGCAGTTCCAGCGGCGGTGGCGGCGGGAGCTCCACCGCGGGCATCAGGTTGGCCGCCGGCAGGTTCGGGGCCAACACCTCGGGGGTGGTGGGTGTGGGCAGCGCGCCCAGCACGATCGGGAAGTCCGGGATGATGCCGGGCAGGCCGACGCCGAGCGACAGCGGGACGGCCACCTCGGCCACGGCCAGCGGCGGCACGCCCGGCGGCGGCAGCTGCTGGGCGGCCTTGACGAGGTCGCACCACGGGCACGCGGAGGGCTGCTGCGGCTCCTCGCGCCGCTCCCGGTCGTCCTGCTCCCGGGCGGCGTTGACGCCGGGCTCGTCCACCGGCTGCGCGACCGCCACGGCGCTGCCGACGAACAGGGCGCCCAGGCCCAGTGTCGCGGTGACTGCCGTGCGAACGGCGATCTGCTTGAGGTTCACGGTGTACTCCTGACGTAACCCGACCATCGTACGTCCCACTTGCGGGAAATGTCTCCCTCGTGCGAGAGAGCCGGAGTCCCGCCTCTCCGCGGGCAGTCGCGAACACCCCCGGTTTCGCGCCGGACCAGGGGAGTGCGCGTCTGCTCGCGGAGCCGGACGGGGCCGGGCGTCACGCGTCGAGCCGGGCGAACTCACCGCGGTTGTACATCTCCACGCAGCTGGCGCGGCGCACCTTGCCGCTGGTGGTGATCGGGATCGCGCCCCGGCCGACCAGCACCAGATCCGCCGGGCTGATGCCGTGGGCGTTGGTGATCGCGGAGGTCAGCTCGGCCTTGAGCGCCGCGAACCGCTCGCGGGCCTCGGCGGCGTCCTCCGGCCGCTGGCGCACCTCGATGATCGCGACCAGCTGTTCGGTGCGGTCGACCTCCACCGGGATCGCGGCCACCCGGCCCTTGGTGATCTCCTGGATGGTGGCCTCGATGTCGTCCGGGTAGTGGTTGCGCCCGCGCACGATGAGCAGGTCCTTCATCCGGCCGACGATGAACAGCTCACCCTCGGAGACGAAGCCCAGGTCGCCGGTGCGCAGCCAGGTGCCCTCCGGGGTGCCCGGCGCCGGGTCGACGATGCGGGCACCGAACACCCGCTCGCTCTGCTCCGGCCGCTGCCAGTAGCCCAGGCAGACGTTGGGGCCCTGCACCCAGATCTCGCCGACGGTGCCGGCCGGCGCCTCCGCACAGGTCTCGGCGTCGACGATGCGGACCGCCGGGTTGCTCGGCACGCCGTAGCTGACCAACGGGGTGCCGCCCTCGCCGACGAGCGGCTCGGCCCGGCCGGCCGAGAGCTTCTCGGTGTCGAAGCTGACCACCTTCGGCGGCCGGCCCGCATCGGCGGTCGCGACGTACAGGGTGGCCTCGGCCAGGCCGTAGGACGGCCGGATCACGGTGTCGCGCAGGTTGAACTTGCCGAACCGCGAGATGAAGCGCTTGAGCGTGGCGTCGTGCACCCGCTCGCTGCCGCTGATCACCGCCACCACGTCGCCGAGGTCGTGGCCCTCCATGTCCTCGTCGGTGGTCTTGCCGATGGTCAGCTCGAAGGCGAAGTTCGGGCCCGCGGTCAGCGCGCGCGGGTAGCTGGCCAGCAGCTGCATCCAGCGCGCCGGGCGGGCCAGGAACGACAGCGGCGTGGTGAACACCGAGTGCCAGCCGCCCAGGATCGGGGCGCACACCCCCAGCAGCAGGCCCATGTCGTGGTAGAAGGGCAGCCAGGACACCGCGGTGGTGTCGGCCGGCGCGACCCCGGCGAACTCCTGGAAGTAGGCGGCCACCATCTGGCGGAAGTTGGCCGACAGGTTCTCGTAGGACACCATCACCCCGGCCGGGGTGCGGGTGGAGCCGGAGGTGTACTGCAGGTAGGCGGTCTCCGGCCGGTCGACCCGGCGCGGCGCCGGGCGGCGGCGGCCGTCGAGGTCGAACTGGTCGATGGCGATGACCTTCGGCGCGGGCCGGCCGTCCACGGCGGTCGCGTACTCGGCGACCACCTCGGCGATCGCGGAGGTGGTCAGCAGCACGGCGGGCGCGCAGTCGTCGATCACCGCGCGCACCCGCTCGTCGTGGCCGCCCACGATCGGGGTCGACAGCGGCACGGCGATCAACCCGGCTTGCAGAGACCCCAGGAAGCCCACCAGGTACTCGAGCCCCTGGGGCGCGACGATGACGGCCCGGTCCCCGATCGCCGCGCATTCGCTGAGCTCGGCGGCGAGGTTCACCGTCCGCCGGTACAGCTGACCCCAGGTCAGCGTCTCGGCGTGGCCGTTCCAGTCCTTGTCGTAGTCGATGAAGGTGAACGCCGCGTCATTGGGCTGCAGGCTGGCTCGTTCGCGCAGGACGGCGGGGATGGTTGGCTCGGTCATCGAAAACGGTCCTCTCGGAGCGAAAGTCGTGGCGTCAGCCCGGTTCGGACGGGGCCCAGATGGGATGGAAGCGAGTCGGACGGCAAACAGTGATCGCCTCGGCCAACCGCCCACGAGCTGGTCGAGGTGCCGAACGGACGACGCCGGCCGTCGACGTCAACTCGGTCGCGCGTCGAGCGGCAACGGACACCGGCACCGCGGCGGAAAAATTCGCCGAGGTAAGGCGCTCCGGAGCCAACGCTCAAGTTGACGGTGTACATCCTCATCCTGCTAGCAAACGACGGAACAGTCTCTACTGTCCCAGAATTGGGAGATTGTTGCCAAATCGGAGCACGGTTGGGTCACGGCTCGATGACATCTGCGGGTGTGATCTCGGTTAACCCGACCGCACCGCCGAACCCGGACTCGTAGCCTGGATGCAGCGAAACGCGCGGCGCTGCGCCGACCGCCGACACTGCATTCGGAGGCCCATGGTCGACACGATCTCCGTTCGTGCGGACGAGTTGGCGTCGCTGGAGTTCTTCTCCGGGTGCAGCCCGGCGGATCTGATCCCGCTGGCGGCAAAACTGCGGCCGCTGACCGCCGAGCCCGGCCAGGTGCTCATGCGCCAGGGCGAGCAGGCGGTGTCGTTCCTGCTCATCGCGTCCGGCCTGGCCCAGGTCCAGCACACCGGGCCCGACGGCGAGCAGGAGGTGTTCGAGGTCCGGCCGGGCCGGATCGTCGGCGAGATCGCCCTGCTGCGCAACGCCCCGCGCACGGCCACCGTCACCGTGCTCGAGCCGCTGACCGGCTGGGTGGGCGACCAGGACGCCTTCGCGACCATGCTCGAGTTGCCCGGGGTGATGCCCCGGCTGGTGCGCACCGCACGCCAGCGGCTGGCCGCCTACATCACCCCGATCCCGGTGACCATGCGGGACGGCTCGGTGCTGCTGGTGCGGCCGGTGCTGCCGGGCGACAAGGAACGCGCCACCCGCGGACCGGCCGAGTTCTCCGCCGAGACGCTCTACCGGCGCTTTCAGAGCATGGGCGCCCCGAGCCGGGCGCTGCTGGACTACCTGTTCGCCGTCGACTACGTCGACCACTTCGTCTGGGTGGTGGTCGACGGGGAGGACGGCCCGGTCGTCGGCGACGCCCGCTACGTGCGCGAGCCCGACGACCCGGCCACCGCCGAGGTGGCGTTCATCATCGCCGACGCCTACCAGGGCCGCGGCATCGGCTCGTTCCTCATGGAGGCGCTCGCGGTGGCGGCCGAGTGCGGCGGGGTGAAGCGGTTCACCGCCCGGGTGCTGGCCGACAACCTGCCCATGCGCTGCATCCTCGACCGCTACCACGTGCACTGGGAGCGCGACGACCTCAACGTCGTCACCTGCACCTTCGACGTCCCCGCGGCCGAGACCCTGTCGCTGGCACCGGAGCTGCGCCGCCGGCTCCACGACACCGCGCGCCAGGTGATCCGCGCCGTCGGCTGATCACCCGCCGCCCCTGCTCCCCGCGATCAGACACGGACATCCCTGTTCCGCCCGTCGCAGGGGGATTTCGCGTCTGCTCGGCGGGAGGGCTAGCGGGTGATCGAGGCGGTGTCGTCGATGAAGGCGGTGGCCTCCAGCAGCGGCGGCAGTTGCTCCTCGGCGCCCTCGGCGTCGATCTGCAGCAGATAGACCGCGTCGGTGCCGGGGATCAGCACCGACTTCTGCGCGATCAACCGCCGCGAGCCGTCCTTGCGGTAGATCCCGCCGATCTGCACCGCCTCGTAGCCGCCCAGGGTATTGCGGATGGGCTGGCCCGCCTCACCGAAGCCCGGCAGCCGCTGGATGTCGACCGGCGCGGCCGCGAGCAGCGCCTCCTTGTCGACGTTCCCGGTCAGCTTCCACATCCGCAGCGTGATGGTCGCCGGGTCCTTGGCCGCCGCCGGGTCGGCGAACCGGTAGGCCAGGAAGGCGTCGGCCGGGGTCTGCGGGCCGGCGTCGGCCCAGCCGGGCGGGGCGGGCAGGTCGACCCGCGGCACCCCGGGCCGGCCCGGGCGCGCCGCCGTCATGGTCAGTCCGTGCCCGCGGACGTACTCGGCCAGATCCTGGTCGGCGGGTACGGCGGCGGTGGTCGACGTCTCGGGAGCGGCCGTGGTGGTCGACGCCGTGGTCTCGGTCGTCCCGGTCCCGGGCGTCGTGGTTGCCTCCGAACCGGAATCCCCACTGCCGCAAGCGGACAGCGCCACCGCGAGGGCGACGGCCGCCGCGGTCAGCCCGCCGGCCCGCAACACAGCACCCATCCCCGTCTCCCGTCACTCTTTCCGGCAAACCCTTCGGGCAGCCTAGTGCCCGCCGCGCTCCCCGCGCGGCTTCGACGCGCAAACGTCCCGCCCGCGCGGCTTCGACGCGCAAATACCTCCCCCGCGCGGCTTCGACGCGCAAATACCTCCCCCGCGCGGCTTCGACGCAAACGTCCCCGAGCGCGGAAAACACTGTGGTATCAACACCGCGTGCGCCTTCCGATGGCCTGCGCCGCGGTGGTCGTCGGGCTCGCGGTCGGCTGCGGCGAACCGGCCGAACCCGGCCCGCCCGCCCCGCAGCCGCCCGCGGCCGACATCGCCCGTCCCATCGACCCGGCCCGAATCACGCGGGCCCGCAGCGCCGTTCCGCCCGGATACGAGTTCGCCCCGTTGCCCGCCGATCCCGCGCCGGCCGCGCTGTGGGGGCTGGGGCCGGGATGGTCGGCCGATCCGCGGCAGTGCGCCGGGCTCGTCACCGCACCCGGCGCGGGCGCCCGCGGCTGGTCGGCCTCCGGCCCGGGCGGGATCGTCTACGCCGTGGTCACCCCGGCCTCCGCCGCGGCGGACCCGGTGCTGCGGGACGAGTGCGCGCAGTGGGCGGTCGCCTCGGCGCGCACCACCGGCACCGTCACCCGCATCGACACCCCGGCGGTGCCCGGCGCCGACAGCTACGGGATGGCCGCCACGCTGACCACCGTCGTGGAGGGCGGCACCGAAACCCGCGCGGAGGCCGCCACCGTGCTCGCCCACGCCGACGGGTACCTGGTCGCGGTGACGGTGGTGGCCGACCCCGGGATGCCCGAACCCCCGCTGGGGCCGGCGTTCGCGGCGGGTCTGCTCACCGAAACCGTGGCGGTACTGCGGGGTTGACCGGCCCGGGCTGGGTAGATTGGCGGGCGATGGACACCGCAAGGGCACTGATCGCCGTCACCGCCTGCGCCGGACTGCTGGCCGGCTGCTCGCAGCAGGACGAGCAGGACGCCGCCCCGCAGCCCGACATCGGCCGGGTGCTGGAGCTGAAATCCGAGTTCGGCCCGGAGTTCAAGGTCAACGAAGTGGCCAAGTCGGGCATCGACCCGGCGATGCTGCGCCAGCAGCAGACCCCCAAGGGGGTCACCTTCGAGCCGCCGGACTGCGCGAAGCTCGCCGAGAACCAGCTGTTCCCGCCGGGTATGCAGGGCAACATGGCCGCGGTCACCGCCGAGGGCGAGGGCAACCGGTTCATCGTCATCGCGGTGGAGACCTCGGATCCGGTGACGCTGCCCGATCCGGGTGAGCAGTGCCGTCGGGTGACGTTCACCGGCGGGCCGGTGAAGGGCACGATCGAGATCGTCGACACCCCGCCCGTCCCGGACGCCCGCACGCTGGGCAGCCACCGCACGGTGGAGGTGACGCTGGGCGGCAAGCCGACCAGCGGCGAGCTCTACAGCTACGTCGCGGCGTTCGGCGACTACTTGGTCGTCGTCACCGCCAACCCGCTGATCAAACCCAACGAGCCGGTGCCACCGATCAACGACGAGCGGGCGCGCAACCTGCTGGTCGCCGCGGTGAAGGCGGTGCGCGGCGAGCAGTCGGAGCAGTAACGCCTCAGCGCACCCCTCGCGGCCGGAACTGGATGGAGATCCGCGGCCCGGTCGGCCGGGTGGTCTTGGGCACGCAGTGCTCCCAGGTGCGCTGGCAGGACCCGCCCATCACCAGCAGGTCGCCGTGGTTGAGCGGGAACCGCAGGCTCTGCCCGCCGCCGCGCGGGCGCAACGCCAGCACCCGGGTGGCGCCCAGGCTGACGATCGCGACCATGGTGTCCTCGGTGCGGCTGCGGCCGATGGTGTCGCCGTGCCAGGCCACGCTGTCGTTGCCGTCGCGGTAGTAGGCCAGCCCGGCGGTGACGAACGGCTCACCGAGCTCGCGGCCGTAGGTGTCGTTGAGCCGGCGGCGGATCTGCTTGAGCCGCGGATGCGGCGCCGGCTCGTTGACCAGGTCGTGGAAGCTCACCAGGCGCGGCACGTCGACCACCCGGTCGTACATCTGCCGCCGCTCCGATCGCCACGGGATGACCGTGACCAGCTCGTCGAACAGCGAATCGGGGTCATGGAGCCAGCCGGCGCGCACCTCGATCCAGGCACCGTCGCTGAGCGGGCGCCGCTCGGCGTGCTCGAACAGCGTGCCCTGCACTGCGAGCTGCATGGCCCCGATTTTATCGCACGGGTGTTCGAAACGTCACAACCTGGCGGGGCCCGGACCCTCCTGGGCGAGTACGTCGTCGGGGTTGGTCAGCGCGCAGGTCTTCAGGCTCAGGCAGCCGCAGCCGATGCACTCGGCGAGGTTGTCGCGCAGCCGCTGCAGATGCGTGATCCGCTCGTCGAGGTCGGCCCGCCAGGTCGACGAGAGCCGCGCCCAGTCCCGGCTGGTGGGCACCCGGTCGGTGGGCAGGGTGGCCAGCGCCTCGCGGATCCGGGCCAGCGGGATGCCCAGCCGCTGCGACATCCGGATGAACGCCACCCGGCGCAGCGTCTCGCGCGGGTAGCGGCGCTGGTTGCCCGTGGTGCGGCGGCTGGTGATCAGGCCCTGCCGCTCGTAGAAGTGCAGTGCGGACACGTTGACCCCGCTGCGGCGGGCCAATTCGCCGGGCGTGAGCTCGTGCGAATCCATGTCTGAACCATAGTTGAGCTCCCGGGTTTCGGGGCGCGCCGGCGTTACCGTGCTAGGTGTGACTGCCTCCGGTGCACTGGGCGTGACCTCCGAGGTGGGCCGGCTGCGGACCGTCATCCTGCACCGGCCCGGTCCCGAGCTGCGACGCCTGACCCCGCGCAACAACGACGCACTGCTCTTCGACGGCCTGCCCTGGGTGGCCCGGGCGCAGGAGGAGCACGACGCCTTCGCCGAACTGCTGCGCTCGCGCGGGGTGGAGGTGCTGCTGCTCGGCGAGCTGCTCACCGAGGCGCTCGCGCACAGCGGGGCGGCCCGCATGCACGGCATCGGTGCGGCGGTCGACGCGCGCCGGCTCGGACTGCCGTTGGCCCAGGAGCTCTCGGCGTATCTGCGCACGCTGGAGCCGGCCGCGCTGGCGCGGGTGCTGATGGCCGGGATGACCTTCGACGAGCTGCCGTTCTCCGGGGAGCTCTCGCTGGTGCGGCGCATGCACCACGGCAACGACTTCGTCATCGACCCGCTGCCGAACCTGCTGTTCACCCGGGACTCGTCGTTCTGGATCGGCCCGCGGGTGGCGATCACCTCGCTGGCGCTGCCGGCGCGGGTGCGCGAGACCTCGCTGACCGACGTGATCTACGCGCACCACCCGCGGTTCCTCGGGGTGCGGCGGGCCTACGAGTCGCGCTCGGCCCCGGTGGAGGGCGGCGACGTGCTGCTGCTCGCGCCCGGGGTGGTGGCCGTCGGGGTGGGGGAGCGCACCACCCCGGCCGGCGCGGAGGCGTTGGCGCGCAGCCTGTTCGACGATGACCTGGCGCACACCGTGCTGGCCGTGCCGATCGCCCAGGAGCGCGCCCAGATGCACCTGGACACGGTGTGCACCATGGTCGACGTGGACGCGGTGGTGATGTACCCGAATGTGGTGGACACGTTGGCCGCGTTCACGATTCGGCGCAACGGCGAGGGCGGGGTGCAGATCGAGGAGGCCCGGCCGTTCCTGTCGGCCGCCGCCGACGCGATGGGCATCGACCGGTTGCGGGTGATCCCCACCGGGCTCGACCCGGTGGTCGCCGAGCGGGAGCAGTGGGACGACGGCAACAACACCCTGGCGCTGGCGCCCGGTGTGGTGGTGGCCTACGAGCGCAACACCGAAACCAATGCGCGCCTTGAGGATGCGGGCATCGAGGTGCTGCGCATCGCGGCCTCGGAGCTGGGTACCGGCCGCGGCGGCCCGCGCTGCATGTCCTGCCCCGCCGCCCGCGACCCGATCTAGCCCGCGGCCTCGGATTCCACGATCGCCTCCATGGGCCGATCCTGCGGGACGTCGGTGCCCCGGCCGGGGGTCAGCGCCAGCTGGGCAGCCACATCTGCCAGTTCCAGGTGGTGGGCGAGATGGGCAGCCCGGTCAGGATCGGGTAGAGCCAGGCGAAGTTCGTGATCACCAGCGCCACATAGCAACTCACCACCACCAGGCCCAGGGTGCGGCGTTCCGGGTTGCGGGTGGGCTGGTAGAGGATGTCGCCGCAGATCAGCGCCAGCATCAGCACCAGGAAGGGCGCCATGGTGGTGGCGTAGAAGAAGTACATCTGCCGGTCGATGCCGACGAACCAGGGCAGGAATCCGGCGGCGTAGCCGACCAGTGCGGCGGCGTAGCGCCAGTCGCGGCGCACCACCGCCCGCCACAGCGCCCAACCCAGCACCGGCACCGCGAGGAACCACATCGCGGGGGTGCCGACGAGCATCACCGCCTTGACGCAGGACACCTCGCCGCAGCCCGGCACGTTCTGGTTGTCGATGGCGTACAGCACCGGCCGCAGCGACATCGGCCAGGTCCACGGCTTGGACTCCCACGGGTGGTGGTTGCCGGCGGCGTTGGTCAGCCCGGAGTGGAACCGGAACGCCCCGGCGGTGTAGTACCACAGCGAGCGCAGCGCGTCGGGCACCGGCAGGATGCCCTGCTCGCCGATGCCGCGGCCGGCCGCGTACCGGTTGATCGCGGTCTCGGAGGCGAACCACGGCGCGTACGACGCCAGGTACACCCCGAGCGGGATCAGCCCGAACGCCCACGCCGCCGGGCCGACGTCGCGGCGCAGCACGCCCAGCCAGGGCCGGCGCACCCGGTACTGGCGGCGCGCGACCGCGTCGAACGCCAGCGTCATCAGCCCGAAGAACACCACGAAGTACAGCCCCGACCACTTGGTGGCGCAGGCCAGCCCGAGCAGCACCCCGGCGCCGAACCGCCACCAGCGCACCCCCAGCCGCGGCCCCCACGGGGTCTGGTTGATACGGCCCTCGGTCAGCGCGATGTGCATGCGCTCGCGCACCTGGTCGCGGTCGACGATCAGGCAGCCGAAGGCGGCCACCACGAAGAACGTCAGGAACACGTCGAGCAGCGCGGTGCGCGACGACACGAAGCTCACCCCGTCGGCGATGAGCAGCAGGCCCGCGATCCCGCCGACCAGCGTGGAGCGGCTGATCCGGCGCGCGATGCGGGCGATCAGCGCCACCATGAGCACACCGCACACCGCCCCGGAGAACCGCCAGCCCAGGCCGGTGTAGCCGAACAGCGCCTCGCCGATCGCGATCATCTGCTTGCCCACCGGCGGGTGCACCACCAACCCGTAGCCCGGGTTGTCCTCGATGCCGCCGTTGTGCAGCATCTGCCAGGCCTGCGGCGCGTAGTGCTTCTCGTCGAAGATCGGGGTGCCGGCGTCGGTGGGCGAACCCAGGTTCAGAAACCGGGTCACCGCCGCCAGCGCGGTGATCACCACCGTCATGATCCAGCCCTGCAGCCGGTCGGTGGGCCCGAAGTCCGGCGGTGGCACCGTCGGCCCCGGGCTGATCACCGGCACCGGGCGGCCGCCGGCCGGGGCGTCGGTGGCGGGGGCGGTCATGATTCCAGATCGTAGGCTGGCTGCCATGGCCCCCGGACGACTGTTCATCGGCGCCACCCCGCTCGGGCAGCCCGGCGACGCCTCGGCGCGGCTGGTGCAGGCGCTGGCCACCGCCGACGTCGTCGCCGCCGAGGACACCCGGCGCATCCGCACCCTGGCCCGGGCGCTGGAGGTCACCCCGGCCGGCCGGCTGGTCAGCCTCTACGACCAGAACGAGGCCGCCCGGGTGCCGGGGCTGGTCCGCGAGATCGCCGACGGGGCGACGGTGCTGCTGGTCAGCGACGCCGGCATGCCGCTGATCAGCGACCCCGGCTACAAGCTGGTGACCGCCTGCATCGAGGCCGGATTGCCGGTGGGCTGCCTGCCCGGGCCGAGCGCGGTGATCACCGCGCTGGCCGTGTCCGGCCTGCCCAGCGACCGGTTCTGCTTCGAGGGTTTCGCGCCGCGCCGCCCGGCCGCCCGCGCCCAGTGGCTCGACGCCCTGGCCGCCGAGCCGCGCACCTGCGTGTTCTTCGAGTCGCCGCGCCGGCTGGCCGAGACCCTGGCCGACGCCGCGGCCCGGCTCGGGGCCGACCGGCGGGCGGTGGTGTGCCGCGAGCTGACCAAGACCCACGAGGAGGTGCGCCGCGGCACGCTGGGCGAGCTGGCCGAGTGGGCCGCCGGCGGGGTGCTCGGC